>Ga0209787_1000010_pt1 | contig 174804 bp, 137 predicted proteins | sample WorMetLIZISLAND2_2_FD_187414 | JGI IMG/M metagenome (GOLD analysis project Ga0209787, IMG submission 187414) | Marine gutless worms symbiont microbial communities from Max Planck institute for Marine Microbiology, Germany - Olavius loisae LIZARD... ... | reverse complement strand
CAGCGAGCGAAGCCCGTTGCATCTATAGACCTACCCAAAACAACTTCCAAAGCTAGCGGTGGCCTCAATAACCCTAGCCTACTGATCCTAGAAAATTCACCAAAAAGAAGCGATGCCACAGACAGCAGGGATTAACAATCAGGCGGTGCCAATTTATCGGCGCGATCCTGATGGTCGAGAGATGATTGACGATGGAGGAAAGAGAATCGTCTTCCAAGCGCTAAGATTCTATGCATTCCTTGCGCCCTCGTGGTTCGAACCGAACCGCCGCTGTCGCAGTGCCTCGTAGAGGCAGACCCCCGCGGCTACGGAGACATTCAGGTTTTCCACTACACCCAGCATGGGAAGTCGTACCAGCAGATCGCAGCGTTCCCGGATGAGGCGGCGCAATCCCTTGCCTTCGCTGCCCAGGGCCAAGGCGAGGGGGCCGGTAAGGTCGGTCTCGAACAGATCGGCCTCGGCCTCTGCGGCCGTTCCGATCAACCAGATGCCTCGCTCCTTGAGCCTAGCCATCGTACGTGCGAGGTTGGTGACCCGAATATAAGGGACGGTCTGCGCGGCACCGCTGGCGACCTTGCAGGCGACCGCGGTAAGGCCGACAGCCCTGTCCTTGGGCGCGATCAGGGTTTGCACGTCGGCCGCGTCGGCGGTACGCAGGCAAGCCCCCAGATTATGGGGGTCCTGAACACCGTCCAGGATCAGCAGTAAGGGGGGGCCTCGGGTATGGTCGAGAATGGTGCCAAGATCCGTTTCCCTATGGGCCACTGGGGTCCTGGCCCAGGTCAGCGCACCCTGGTGATGCACGCCCGCGGCCGCGCCATCCAGCTCATCGCGCATCACCCGCCGGACCGCAACGCCCGCTCGCTGCGCCAGTTCGGCGATCTCTGCCAGGCTCCGGTTACGACCTCGGTTCTCCAACCATACCTCCAGAACACCTGTGCCGCCGTGCTTCAACGCGGTACGAACACTGTGGATACCCGCGATAGTGATTCGATTACTTGTCAAGCCCATTTAGTATCGTGTTGCGTTGAGACGCTAGCTTGGACCGGAGAGAGGCTTAACAGGTCTTAGTGTGTTGAAACGCGACGCGTCAAATCCCCCAAACAACGCTAAATCCCCCAAAATTACTTTGGGCCAGGATCCGAATGGAGGCACCAACGTGGGGCGAAAGATGTCGGCAAACAGCGACTTCCCGGGCTCTATAGTTACCGCGACAGTCGCCGACTCTACCGAATTTCCGCAGGTGCTTCCGATCACTTGCAAAATACCCCCTGGCGGGGCTGGACGTAGGCCTAAATTATCGGTCCCGATCGACGATGTAACGTGCAATCCAGCGCAGGGGATCGGCGCGCTCGTCGAAACCCTGCAGGTTCGTCAACGCCTCGGTAACCAGCATGCGGGCCCGCTCGCGGGCCTCGGCGAGGCCCAGCAGTGCCGGGTAGGTGGCCTTGCCTTGGGCCTGGTCCTTGCCTCTGGTCTTGCCGATTAAGGCCGTCTCTCCTTCCACATCCAGGATGTCGTCCCGAATTTGAAAGGCTAGCCCCAGAAATTTGGCGTAGCGGTCAAGATGGTCCGTGGACTCCGGGTCCAACTCAGGGTGGGCGAGGGTGGCCACACGCACACTGGCCAGAATCAGTGCCCCAGTCTTGTGGATGTGGATGTTCTCCAGCGCCACCAGATCTAGCTCCTGCCGGGACGTGAGAGCATTTAACTCCAGGGCCTGTCCGCCAGCCATGCCGCGGGAACCGGCGGCCCGGGCCAGGGTATCCAGCATGGCGGTTCGGGCCTGTGCTCCCCCCGGCACGGTGTCATCTGCAGCCAGGATCTGAAACGCCAGAGTCTGCAACGCATCCCCTGCCAGGATGGCCAGGGCTTCGCCGAATACCTTATGGCAAGTCGGTCGACCGCGGCGCAGATCGTCGTCGTCCATGGCTGGCAGGTCATCGTGGACCAGCGAGTAGGCATGTGTCAGCTCCAGGGCGCAGGCGGGGGCATTCAATGTCTCCGGAGCCAGCCCGATAGCAAGCCCAGCACCATAGGTCAGTGCCGGGCGGATGTATTTGCCCGTTCCGAGGACCGCGTAGCGCATGGCTCGGTGCAAAGACTCGGGCTGTATCTCCGGCATCGGGAGCTGAGTCTCGAGGGCCGAGGTTACGCGGTCCCGGCATGCTGTCAGAAAGGACTGGAGCCGTGGATCAGCCATGGTTTTGGAAGGGTTCCAGCGACTCACTGGTGAGAATGCGGACCTTTTGCTCAGCCGCGTCCAGCGCCTTCCGGCAGGTGCGGGCCAGCTCGATGCCGCGCTCGAAGTGGGCCAGCGATTGCTCCAGGGTCAACTCACCCTGCTCCAAGATGTCGACCAGGGATTCCAGCTCTGTGAGGACTGCCTCGAAGCCCTGGGGTTGGATGTCTGCCACATGGGTCATAGGTTGCAGCGAGGGTCGTTAGCAGTTAGCAGGTACTCGTTCCAGCCAGTGTTTGGAGATTAACAGATGCCGTTCAAGGGGCGCGCTGGATTCCATCCCCTCGGAACCACCCTTGTACATTTTACATTTGAAACTGGATTAAAAATTAAGATAACTTAACGGTGGTTAGGTGGTCAATTCATCCTGCAGACCAGCCGGCCATTCTCATCTGCGGTTAACGGTAACCTCTGAAAGGAAGTCCAAATCCGGCCATGAGCGACAGCTACGATGCCTCTGCCATTGAGGTCCTGAGCGGGCTCGACCCGGTGCGTAAGCGTCCGGGCATGTATACGGATACCACCCGGCCCAACCATCTGGCTCAGGAGATCATCGACAACGGTGTGGACGAGGCCATCGCCGGTTTCGCCCATAAGCTTGAGGTCGTGCTCTTCGCCGACGGTTCCCTTCAGGTTAGGGACGACGGCCGTGGTATGCCGGTGGATCTACACCCCCAGCAGGGTCTGCCCGGCGTCGAGGTAATCCTCACCAAGCTGCACGCCGGGGGTAAATTCTCCACCGCTAGCTACCGGTTTTCCGGGGGTCTGCACGGCGTCGGCGTCTCGGTGGTGAACGCCCTCTCCAAGCATCTGGCGGTTCGGATCAAACGCGACGGCAAGGAACATAAGATAGCCTTCGCCCACGGTGATAAGGTCTCGGAACTCGAGGTGATCAGCGACGTCGGACGCCTAGATACCGGAACCACCCTGCGTTTCTGGCCGGACGAGCGGTATTTTGACAGCCCCAAATTCTCTCGGCCGTTGCTGAAGCACCTGTTGCGGGCGAAGGCGGTGCTCTGTCCAGGACTTGAGGTCGACTTCCGTGACGAGACCAACGGTGAGGAACAGACCTGGTGCTACCAGGACGGTCTCAAGGATTATCTGAGCCAGTCCCTCACGGATCTAAAAACCATCCCTGGCGATCCCTTCGTCGGTGACCTGGAAGACACCAACGAGGCTGTGAGTTGGGCCCTAGCGTGGTTGCCGGAGGATGGTGACCCGGTCACTGAAAGCTACGTGAATCTGATCCCCACGGTCCAGGGCGGTACCCATGTTAATGGTCTGCGTACTGGGCTTACGGAGGCGGTGCGGGAGTTCTGCGAGTTTCGCAACCTGCTCCCACGGGGGGTCAAACTGGCCCCGGAAGACGTCTGGACACGCTGCAGCTACATCCTGTCGGTGAAGCTGCTGGACCCCCAGTTCTCCGGCCAAACCAAGGAACGGCTCTCGTCTCGGGAGTGTGCCGCCTTTGTCTCCGGAATCGTGAAAGACGCCTTCAGCCTGTGGCTCAATCGGAATGTAGCCGAGGCGGAGCGCATCGCCGAGCTCGCGATCGGCGCAGCCCAGGCTAGGTTGAGGGCTGGGCGCAAGGTGACGCGCAAGAAGGTCTCTCAGGGACCGGCCCTACCCGGCAGACTGGCGGACTGTACCTCAACCGATCCGGAGCAAAGCGAGCTCTTTCTGGTAGAAGGCGACTCCGCCGGGGGCTCGGCCAAACAGGCCCGAAATCGAGGGTTTCAAGCCATCATGCCCCTGCGTGGTAAAATCCTGAACACCTGGGATGTCGATCCTACTGAGGTCTTGGATTCACAAGAGGTGCATGACATTGCGGTCGCCATCGGTGTGGATCCGGGCAGCAACGATCTCTCGCGGTTGCGATTCGGCAAGATTTGTGTCCTGGCCGATGCGGACTCGGATGGTGCCCATATCGCAACCCTCTTGTGCGCCCTGTTTCTGAAGCACTTTCCGAGCTTGGTGGAAAAAGGACATATCTATGTGGCGATGCCGCCGTTGTACCGTATCGATGTAGGCAAACAAGTCTTCTACGCCCTGGACGATGCCGAGCGGCATGGCGTGCTGGATCGCATCCAGGCGGAGAAGCTCAGGGGCAATGTCAACGTGCAACGCTTCAAGGGGCTAGGCGAGATGAATCCCACGCAGCTGCGGGAGACCACCATTCATCCCGACACCCGGCGCCTGATCCAGCTTACTGTGGAGGAGCGGGAAGCCAGCAACTCCTTGATGGACATGCTGCTAGCCAAAAAACGGGCGGCGGACCGGCGCGGCTGGTTGCAGGAAAAGGGGGACTTGGCCGAGGTTTGAGTAGGGAATAGTGAGTGCAGAATGGTTTAAGTAATGATGGTCTGTTCGTGCTTTTTGGGACTCTTGGGGCTCGCGCGAAGTTAATGACGACCTATATACTAGTGGTGCGTTGGCATTCAGTAATCCTGAATGGTTTAGGCGCTGTTCGGGAAACTGGACGCGTGTTCGACACACCAGCGCTCGCTGACCTATCATCTGCTTGGGTCAGTGTCCGGCATCTTAACGCAACCTACACCCATATTTAGGCGCATTGGCCGATTCCAAAGCACAGTGACAGCGCAAACGCGCTATAACCCAACACGCCGGATCCTACGACCAACGCCGAGTAACCTAGGATTGAAAGAAGCCGTTTTACAATGAAGCTCGAACCTGATCTGTGCGCCGGGTTCATGGCCGCGGCCCTTCACCGACCGGTGCCGCAGATACTCCGCGAGCTGATGCGCGAATTCATGAAACGTCAGCGCGAAACGCGGGAGTATCTGGAGTATGGAGGATTTCTGCACCGCAAGGTCAAGGCTGGCTGGGCCACCATGCACGCTGGCCTTGGTCGCTCGAATGATGAGATCGAAGCCGAATTTGCCGCGCGGCAGACCGGGATGGCGGACCGAGCGTGAAGACGGGGTTCTCATTCGGGCATGCATCCGGCGCTGATTGGCACGAGGCAGCAGAACGGTGCCTGACTGCCCTTGGACGGATTCCCGCAGCGGGTAATCTGGGGATTCTTTATGTTACGGATGCGCTCGCGGGGTACATGGGTGAGGTGCTCGACCACTTCCGCGAAGCCACTGGGGTGGTGCATTGGGTAGGTACCGTCGGCGTAGGGGTCTGCGCCACCGGCGTCGAGTACTATGAGCAGCCCGCGGTGGTGGCGATGATCGGGGAGTTTCCTGACGACTCCTTCCGCGTTTTTCCCTCCATACTCAAGGATCTGGATGACTTTACGAGGCATCACGGCGACTGGATGGAAACCCACCGGCCCTTTCTCGGGCTGGTCCACGTCGATCCCTCCAACCCCCTTGCCGAGGCTCTTATCAAGCAGCTTGCCGATCGCACGGTCTCCGGCTTCCTAGTCGGTGGTCTGGCCAGTTCCCGGGCCGACGTCCATCTGTACGCGGACGTGCTCGCCCAAGGCGGAATCGCGGGGGTGTTCTTTTCCCAGGAAGTGGGCGTGGTCACCCGCCTGAGCCAGGGTTGTGCCCCCATTGGTCCGCACCGGGTCGTCACCGAGGCCCAGCGCAACATCATGATTCAGCTTGATGGGCGTCCGGCCCTGGATGTATTGAAGGAGGACATCGGAGAGATCCTGTCCCGGGATCTTGCCCGCATCGGCGGTTATATCTTCGCCGGTCTCCCCATTGTCGGCTCGGATACCGGCGACTATCTGGTGCGCAACCTAGTCGGCATCGATCCGCAAAACGGCCTCGTCGCCATCGGCGACCTGGTCGAGCAAAGCGGACGCGTGATGTTTTGTCGGCGTGACGCCAATACCGCGCGAGAGGATCTTTTACGCATGCTGGCGACGATCAGGAAAAACCTCAGTGGACCTCCGCGAGGGGGCATCTACATTTCCTGCCTGGGACGCGGCCGTAACCTGTTCGGCAAGGATTCTAACGAGCTCAAGCTCATCGCCGCGGAGCTGGGGGATTTCCCCCTGGTCGGTTTTTACGCGAACGGTGAAATCTCCCAAGACCGGCTCTATGGCTATACTGGCGTACTAACCCTTTATTACCTGATGATAAGTTTCTCTACAACATCTTCCCAGTATAGAGATTGGGTCTTTGGTGCAGGCCCCCGCAAACGAAATTTTCCGGTCGCTCAGGTTAAGTCACGGCACGAACACGAACCATTCTTTCAGACTCATTCCATGTTGGGCAAAACTCTGATTTTGAACACCCCTGTATCTCCTGTATACTTGGAGGTTTACAGCGATTTTCTTAAGGCGCGAGGTCGAAAGTCCGCTTTTAACCGACTGCCTGTTCAGGCTGGTGACGCGATCAAGCTGGTTGGGCCGAGCCTCACCGCAACGCCGGGAGGCTGATCAAGACGAAAGGAGCTGTCATGCGACATTACGAAGTGGTTTTTCTGGTGCATCCCGGTCAGAGCGAGCAGGTACCCGTCATGATCGAGCGTTACCGGGAAAACATCGAGAAGCGCGGCGGTGTCATCCATCGCCTAGAAGACTGGGGTCGGCGTCAGCTTGCCTACCCGATCAATAAGCTCCACAAGGCCCATTATGTGTTGATGAATGTCGAGTGTGATCATGAAGCATTGGGCGAGCTCGAGCATGCGTTCCACATCAATGACTCGGTACTGCGTAATCTGATCGTTCGTCGTAATCGAGCCGTTACCGGGGCATCGCCTTTGGCCAAGTCGGCGGAGGAGCAGGAGCCATCCCAGGGTTCTTCCGGCAAGGGGCCGAACATGCGCCGGGCTGGGATGGAAAATGAGGGCAAGGATGGGATAGAGGACTAAGATGGGGTAGAAGACTAAAGGTCGGAGATTTTTATGTCGCGTTTTTTTCGCCGCAAGCGCTATTGCCACTTTACCGCCGAGGGTATCACCGAGATCGACTACAAGGACCTGAACTTACTCAGGTCTTATGTGAGCGAGTCCGGCAAGATCGTTCCCAGTCGCATAACCGGTACTTCGGCCAAGTATCAGCGCCAGCTGACCCAAGTTATTAAGCGGGCTCGCTACTTGGCCCTGCTGCCTTACACCGACGGTCACTGATTGGCTGTTATCATAAAGGTACCGGGCTGACTCCCGCCTGATTCCTAGCATCCAATCCAACGCTGGCGTTATCCGTTGCAATCACTGGCGGACTTTACCATGCGGGGTCGCTCCCAGGCTACCTTGGTCGCGGCGGCTTCTGCTATGCTGTCACTTATCCTACCCCTGGTCGGGTTGATCAGCTCGGCGGTCATTGCACTGGTAACGCTGCGCAGGGGTGCCGGGGAGGGCCTTATCGTAGGCACCTTTGCTGGGTTCGCCGGCGGGTTGTTGGCATTCGCAGCCTTGGGGAGTCCACTGCCGACTGTCGGTTTCGTGATGATGCTGTGGTTGCCAGTTTGGGTGTTGGGTTTGGTGCTGCGTCAGACCCGATCATTGGCGCTGGCGGTTCAGGTAGCCGCCTTATTCGGTTTGCTGGTGGTGGCAGGAATTCGTCTGTTTACTCCGGACCCGGCTGCCTATTGGATGGAACTCCTGGAACCGGTGCGCCGGAGCTTGGTGGGGGGTATCGTTATCGACGCTGACGTAAGCGAGCAGCTGGTAGTGCAGGCCGCCCGCTGGATGACGGGTGCATTCGCTGCGACTTTCTACTGCCAGCTCCTGTTGTCCCTGTTCCTTGGGCGCTGGTGGCAGGCGTTGCTCTACAATCCGGGTGGCTTCGGTGCCGAGTTCCGCGCCTTGCGGGTACGTTCCGGTGTGGCTTATCTCGCGCTGGGGCTGGTAGTCGTGGTTCTGGTGTTGGACGAGGTCATGTGGGCGACCGAGCTTCTGCTGCTGTTGGTACCCCTGTTCTTCCTGCAGGGAGTGGCGATCGTGCATAGTCTCGCCCATGCCTATTCCGCGCAGCGCGGGTGGCTAATCGGGTTCTACGGGTTGCTGTTGCTGGCTATGCCCTACGCCGAGATTTTAGCCGCCGGGGTTGGTTTCCTGGATAATTGGGTCGATCTGCGGACCCGGGTCGCAGCGGGAAAAAAGAGCTAGTAGGGGTGTTCTCAATCAGTAACCTGAATCCGTGAGGTAAACTCCAGGGTTGAACTTAAAGTGTCTCGTGTTGCTGAAATTGTTATGGGGGTACTCAAGTGGATGTTATCCTGTTGAAAAAGGTCGGGCATCTTGGAGATCTGGGAGAAAAGGTCTCGGTACGTGCCGGTTACGGACGTAACTACCTGATCCCACTTGGTCTTGCGGTACTGGCGACCGCAGCTAACCTGGAGGCATTCGAAGCGCGGCGGGCCGAACTGGAGCGAGCGGCCGTGGAGAGCATGGTCGCAGCTGAATCCCGTCGCGAGAAGCTCAATGGCCTGACCGTGACGATAGCCTGTAAGGCTGGTGACGAGGGGAGACTGTTTGGCTCCGTGGGAGCCCAAGATATCGTCGTTGCGGTACAAGCGATGGGGATAGCTCTGAAGCGTCGGGAGGTTCGCCTGCCCGAAGGGCCATTCCGCGCCACCGGCGAGTACCAAGTGGTGCTTCATCTCCATACCGATGTGGATGCCACTATCAGACTCCGGGTCATCCCCCATCGGAATGAGGTCAAACTCGATTGATTCCTGATTACTCTAATGTAGAGTAGATCAATCGAGTTTGACCTCATTCCGATAATTCGGTGCTTCTTTGATGATCTGCACATCATGGACATGGGATTCGCGCATGCCAGCACCGCTGATGCGTACAAATTCCGGCTTGGTCCGCATTTCTTCGATAGTGGCGCATCCGGTATAGCCCATGCTCGCGCGCAGGCCGCCCAGGAGCTGGTGGATTACATTGAGCACGTTGCCCTTGTAGGGCACTCGTCCCTCGATGCCCTCAGGTACCAACTTTTCCTGCTCTTCGTCGTCCTGGAAGTAACGGTCGCTGGAGCCCTCCCTGCCACCCATGGCGCCCAGGGAGCCCATGCCGCGGTAGGATTTGTAGGATCTGCCCTGGTAGATTTCCACCTCGCCGGGCGCTTCGTCCGTTCCGGCGAAGAGTCCGCCGATCATGACTCCATGGGCACCCGCTGCAATGACCTTGGCAATATCGCCTGAGTGGCGCAGTCCTCCATCCGCAATCAGAGGCACGTCACTATCGGCGAGGGCTGCCGTGACATCCGCAACCGCCGTAATCTGGGGTACGCCCACTCCAGCCACGATGCGAGTAGTGCAGATGGAGCCAGGCCCGATACCGACCTTGACCGCATCTGCTCCCGCCTCTACGAGGGCACGGGCGGCGGCGGTGGTGGCGATGTTACCGCCGATGACCTGGACTGCCGGGAACTCTTGCTTGACCTGCGCCACGCGCTTGAGGACGGCTTGGGAATGGCCGTGGGCGGTATCCACGACGACTACGTCCACGCCGGCCTCCACCAATGCCGCGACTCGCTCATCGGTACCGGCCCCGACGCCGACCGCGGCACCAACCCGCAGACGTCCATGGTTGTCCCGGGACGCCTTGGGAAAATCCTTAGCCTTCTGGATGTCCTTGACGGTGATCATGCCCCGCAGTGCGAAGTCCTGATTGACGACCAGTACCTTTTCGATCCGGTGCTTGTGCAGCAGGCCCACGATCTCTGCGCGGCCAGCATCCTCGCGCACGGTCACGAGGCGGTCACGGGGGGTCATGATGGAGGACACAGGGGCATCGTAGCGGGTCTCGAACCGCAGGTCGCGCCCGGTGACAATGCCGTAGAGTTGTCCTTCTCTGGTCACGACCGGGACGCCAGATATGTTATTGGCGCGAGTGATATGCCTGACTTCGCCGATGCTGGCCTCGGGGGTGACCGTAATCGGGTCGCGGATGATGCCGCTTTCGTATTTCTTGACTGTGCGTATCTCGCGTGCCTGCCGCCCGGTACTCATATTCTTGTGCACGATGCCGATGCCGCCCTCCAGCGCTAGGGCGATGGCCAGCTGCGCTTCGGTAACCGTATCCATGGCGGCGGAGACCAGAGGAATCTTAAGGTCGATGGTGCGTGTCAGCCGGGTGTCCAGATCCGCTGTGTTGGGCAGGACCCGAGAGTAGGCCGGTACGAGGAGGACATCGTCGAAGGTAAAGGCTTCCTGGATCAGACGCATGGCAATAGGCGGGTATGCAAGTCTGGAAAGTCTCATCAAAAGGATTTCATATATTTCAAAGTATATAGGAAAATGGGGTACTTGAGGGCGCAAAATAATCGTCCGATATGAGTCTGGTCCCAATTTACCGGGATAGGGCGTACAACTAGGGCATCGACCAAGATGATTGCTAACCGATGATCCGAAAATCGGTGTCCACTGCTCGGAAAGCAGCTAAACTATGCGGGTTTAGGTCGTGTTGACCTTATAGGAAGGTCCACACAGCGGACCCTGCAATCGGTTGGCGTAAGGTCCGCTGTGTGGACCGCTTGGGTTGCGGCCATTTAAAAAATTAAAAACAGTTAGTTAGCGTTAAATATCAACACTCCCTAGTACTCGTTTTTATCCATCTTTCTGGTAGAGGGATGGTAGTTTAACCGTCTCAGATTTCTCCTAATTATTGCAGTTCGATGGCCTTGATGGTGTCGATGCGGGGAGGGGGGTCTCAGAAGTGCGGAGGGGCTTGAAGCTGCTCTAGAACGCAAGAAGCGAGAGCAACCGGCACGCGTGGCCTCTGGATGGTGGGCGGAAGCATGCCCGATCCAGCTGGCCTATCCACCCGTCGGCCATGCGTGGTGGATATTGCGGTTGTAGGCCGCAGAGACTGTCATGTAGGTCCTAAAAAACGAGTTGAGGTCGCATCGACGGAAGTAATACGGCGAATTCGTTGCTTGCATAGCAGATGTGCTGGAGGTCTATCGGCGTCCGTATGAGTCTCAAGAAGCCCTTCCGCCCGCCGACGCATGGCGGTTTCTTGATCGGTTGGAGAGTCATTACACCCCAAGCATAGCGGTCGGGTTGGACGCCGCCGAAGTCGAACTGAGCCTGTTCACCAGGCAATGCCTGAACCGGCGCATCACCGGATTTGGAAACACTCCGCCGTGAGGCAGCTGCTTAGGCGCAGCAGCGGCGCAATGTCGGCAATTCACCACCGAGGATCGCGCACCAAGCTCAAGCGGCTCTATTCGCAATATAAATTGACTCGTGCCTCTTGGATCGGATCTCATTGTACCGGAAAGATATTGACGAATGGCTAGAAAGGTTAACGTGATGCTTCAGAAGCATTCTCGGTATAGATGTCAACCCGACCTAAGGTATGTTGACCTTTATAAAGTCCGCTGTGTGGATCAGTTAACACGTGAAAATAGTGGGTTAGAGTTAGATGTCAACGGGACCTAGCAGCGAGAAAGATTCGATGTTTGATGAAACTACACGGATTGCCGGTTATGACGACGAGCTGTGGCGGGCGATCCGGGACGAGGAGCGGCGCCAGGAGGAGCACGTTGAGCTGATCGCATCCGAGAACTACGCTAGCCCCAGGGTCTTGCAGGCCCATGGCACGGTGCTGACTAACAAGTATGCCGAGGGTTATCCCGGCAAGCGTTATTACGGCGGCTGCGAATATGTAGACGTCGCCGAGCGGCTGGCCGTGGAGCGCGCCAAGGCCCTGTTCGGCGCCGATTATGCCAATGTTCAGCCCCATTCCGGCTCCCAGGCCAATGCGGCGGTCTACATGGCTCTGTGTCAACCCGGCGACACCATCCTCGGTATGAGCCTGGCCCACGGTGGGCACCTCACCCATGGTGCCAAGCCCAACTTCTCAGGCCAGCTCTATGATGCAATACAGTATGGGTTGGAGCCGACCACCGGGGAGATCGACTATCAGGCAGTGGATCGGCTGGCGTGGGAGCACCGGCCACAGATGATCATGGCCGGCTTTTCTGCCTATTCTCGGGTGGTCGACTGGGAGCGCTTTCGGGCTATTGCCGATCGGGTCGGTGCTTTCCTGTGCGTAGATATGGCCCATGTGGCGGGCTTGGTCGCCGTGGGCCTTTACCCGAGCCCGGTGCGAGTCGCGGATGTCACCACGACGACCACCCATAAGACCCTGCGCGGCCCCCGCGGTGGTCTAATCCTGGCCAAGTCGAATCCGGAGCTCGAAAAGCGGCTCAACTCCCTGGTCTTTCCAGGCACCCAGGGTGGCCCTCTGATGCATGTGATCGCGGCCAAGGCTGTGGCCTTCAAAGAGGCGATGGAGCCCCAATTCAAGACCTATCAGCAGCAGGTACTGCGCAATGCGCGGACTATGGCGGAGGTCTTTGTCTCCCGTGGTTACACTGTGGTATCCGGTGGCACCAGCGATCACCTGCTTCTGGTCAGCTTCATCGAGCAGGAGCTCACCGGCAAGGACGTGGAAGCTTGGCTCGAGGCGGCCAACATCACGGTGAACAAGAATGCGGTACCCAATGATCCCCAGTCCCCGTTCATCACCAGCGGCATCCGGGTCGGGACCCCCGCCGTGACTACCCGCGGCTTCAGGACCGGAGAGATGCGTGAGCTGACGTGCTGGATGTGCGATATCGTCGACAGCAGGGGTGAACCGGCCGTGATCGACGCCGTCAAGGCGAAAGCGCTGGCACTATGTGCACGGTTTCCGGTGTATGCGTGGTAGACCCAGTTTTGTAGGATACGGTGAGCTCTGACCAGGCAGGGCCGCTTGGCCAACAACGAACCACATCGCCGTCCCTACTAGGGCGTGTTGATATTTAATCTGGCAGCTTTTCGCGCTTCAGCTGTTATGACCAATGGGAACGGATTCAGCACCAGTTGCCAGGCAAAGCGTCAGACCGTGGACGGAGCGGCCACGACAACCGATTGTTCGTGGAAATGATTTTGTGGTTGGCCCGCTCAGGTGCCCCGTAGGGAGGTTGCGCGGAGCAAGGAGATGCTGAAGGGGGTATTGGGCAGCCACGAGTGGGAATGTAGCCAAATTACTATGCGCTGCCCCTTCTGTGGAGCCCAGGATACCAAGGTTACCGACTCCCGGTTGGCGGGAGAGGGCGAGGGCGATCAGGTGCGCCGTCGCCGTCGGTGCGTCCTGTGCCAGGAGCGTTTTACAACCTACGAGCGCGCAGAGCTCGACTTACCGCGCGTGAAGAAGCGCGATGGGTCCCGAGTCCCGTTTGACGGGGGCAAGTTGCGCTCAGGTATCATGCGAGCCCTGGAGAAACGCCCCGTCGGCTCCGAGGAGATTGAGGCGGCCCTGGCCCACATCAACCGGCACCTAGTTGCCGGCGGGGAAGGAGAAGTCTCGTCGCACATGATCGGCGAGTTGGTCATGGACGAGCTGCAGGCGCTGGACCAAGTGGCCTATGTGCGGTTTGCCTCCATCTACCGCAAATTCGAGGACGTGGCCGCCTTCCGTGAGGAGATCGAGCGTCTCGAACACCAGCTCACGCCCGAGGCCAGGCGCCACCAGCTGGATCTGCTGGCCGGTCTGGAAAAGAAGCCTTGAGCAGAGACGCTGCTGATTTAACCTTTATGGCGCACGCGGTCCAGCTCGCACGCCAGGGTCTCTTTACCACTGATCCGAACCCGCGGGTAGGCTGTGTCCTGGTGCGTGCCGGAAAGGTCGTGGGCGAGGACTACCATCGCTGTGCCGGTGAGCCTCATGCCGAGCGCAACGCACTCGCGACCGCGGGGGAACGGGCCAAGGGCGCGACCGTCTATGTCACCTTGGAGCCCTGCTGCCACCAGGGCAAGACCCCACCCTGCACCGAGGGCCTGCTGGCAGCCGGGGTGCGGCGTGTGGTGGTCGCCATGCTCGATCCGAATCCGTTGGTGGCGGGTCGGGGGGTGGAAACCCTGAGAGCCGCCGGTGTGGACGTCCAGGTCGGTGTCCTGGAGGCCGAGGCACAGGCCCTCAATCCCGGTTTCATCAAGCGTATGAGCCGGGGGCTGCCCTATGTGCGCTGTAAGCTGGCCGCCAGCCTGGACGGGCGCACTGCCATGGCCAGTGGGGAGAGCAAGTGGATCACGTCCCAGCCGGCGCGGCGGGACGTGCAACGACTGCGCGCACGCAGCTCGGCGATCCTCACCGGAATCGGTACCCTGTTGGCGGACGACCCCGCCCTGAATCTGCGCCTCGGCGCGGAGGAACTGCCGGGTATGCGACCCGGCGAACAGGTGCGCCAGCCCTTGCGGGTTCTGGTCGATAGCCGTCTCCGTACCCCTGCGGACGCGCGCATGCTCGGCCTGCCGGGTACGACCTTGATCACCCATTCGGAGGGTCAGGCGCTGTCCGATGTCATGCGGCTGGAAGCGGCGGGGGCCCAGGTTCAGGTATGTGCCGGGCGTGGGGATCGGGTGGACTTGGCGTCTCTGCTGCACAACCTCGCCCGCCGGGAGGTCAACGAGATATTGGTAGAGGCGGGGCCGACCCTGACCGGGGCATTCCTAGAAGCGGAGTTGGTGGATGAGATCGTCCTCTACCTAGCGCCCCATCTCATGGGTGATGCTGCCCGCGGACTCTTCCGGCTACCGGGCCTTGAGCGGATGCAGGATCGTATTGAGCTCACGATCCGTGACCTATGCATGGTCGGGCCGGATCTGCGTATCACGGCCGTTCCCGGGGAGGCACGGTGAGCTTTCAGCCTGGGGCTAATTTGCCTGAAACATCAGGACCCACTGGATTGTCGGTCGGATAGGCTCCAAAACTCAAGCATGAAGAAGATCGGTATTACGTCCAGGTGGTGCTTGCCGGTGCTTGCCTCGCCGCTTGATCTGGAGGTGGTCATCAGCGACAATGGATCTACGGACGGGAGCCTGATTCGAGTGAAGCACGGATCCAACTTGGGTTTCGCACGGGGCAATAACCTTGCCCTGATCTGTACGTTTGCGTCCTATGTGTTGATCCTGAATCCGGATTGTATCGTCGAGCCTGACTCTCTCGAGCGCCTACTCGATATCATAGACGTGACCCCGGGTGCCGGAGTGACCGGCTGTATCATTCGTATAAATCCTGACTCCTTGGATCGAGCTGGCACGTTTCCTGCGACTCGCTCGGAACGGGTACTCGGAGCAGATCAAGGATCTCCTGCCTGAACAGCCGATCCCGGCGGAGGAAATTTTCGGGACCTTGATGCTGGTCTGCAGGGCGGCGCTCGAAGTGGTCGGTCTGCTCGACGAAGATTATTTTCTACACTGCAGAGACCTGGATTGGTTCGAGTGCTTTCGGCGCGCGGATTGGAAGCTATATCTGGTGCCGGACGTGGAAGTGGTTTACCATCAGGATAGCTGCCAGCACCGATCAAGGCTGATCGCGGTAGAATGGTATAAGCACAAGGGCATGAGTGCGCTTCACCTCGTTCTGGAAAAGTCAGTACCCGGCTGGACGGCTCCCTACTGGGCCCTCGCGACAGCCACCTGCAAGGCCACTGCAAGGCCACTTGGTTGGAAAAGGACCCCATTGTCAGGGTCATTCCCAGGCTGAGCCCATCCGCTTACTAGGCCTGCCAGGGTGAGGCTCAGGCGGTTGGACCAAGCGCACGTATGCGACGATGAAGCTGACGGCCAGTACGCCGATCATCAACCCGAGCAGGATCAGGTTCGGCAACTCCCAGTGGTTGTTCAGGTCCAGCGGGGAAACACTGAGGATAGGATCCGCATACAGCAACGGTCGACTGATGATGACCGCACCGACCAACGACACCTGCCAAGGGTGTATTGAAGGCAGCCGCGACAGTAGCGGACGCACCGCAGGCCGCAACTATATGATCCTCTTCGGCAAGACCCACAGGCGCTGACCAAGCTGGCTGGCGTTGGCCGCGCTGCTTAAGACGTCGCACTCCAAAAATAATTCAGGATTACTTAATACCGTTTCCGCGGTGGCATCAGGTCCGTGATTGAGCCGTGTGCCATCTCCGCGGCAAAGCAGATGGTCTCGTTGAGGGTCGGGTGGGGATGGACGGTCAGGCCGATGTCCTCGTAATCCGCCCCCATTTCCAGGGCTAGCACCGTCTCGCCGATCAGTTCTCCGGCATTGGGGCCGACGATGCCGGCCCCCAGGATGCGCTTGGTCTGCGGGTCGAACAGCAACTTGGTCATACCCTCGTCACGCCCGATGCCCAGGGCGCGGCCACTGGCGGCCCAGGGGAAGCTACCCTTCTCATAGGCGACACCCTGGGCCTTGGCCGCGGTCTCCGTCAGTCCCATCCAGGCCACCTCGGGGTCCGTGTAGGCCACCGAGGGGACAGTCAGCGGATCGGAGAGGGCAGGTGGTAGCCCGGCGATGACCTCAGCAGCTACCTTGGCCTCGTGCGTCGCCTTGTGGGCCAACATGGGATTGCCCACCACATCGCCGATGGCAAAGATGTTGGGTACGTTCGTACGCATGTGGACATCCACGGGAATAAAGCCCCGCTCGTCTACCTTGACTCCAGCCTTCTCGGCCGCGATGAGCTTGCCGTTGGGGTGCCGCCCTACAGTTACCAAGACCCGGTCATAGACCTGCGTCGGCGGGGCCTGTTTGCCCTCGAAGTCGACGCGGATGCCGTCGGAAACTGGGTTCATGACTGTCACCTTGGTGCCCAACATGATGCTGTTGTAGCGTCGTTTGATGATCTTTTCTAGGGGACGTACTAGGTCCTTGTCGCAGCCTGGGAGCAGCTGCTCCAGCAGCTCTACCACCTCGATGCGGGTCCCCAGAGCCTGGTAGATGGTAGCCATCTCCAACCCAATGATACCGCCGCCAACGATGAGCATCCGCTCCGGGATATCGGTCAGCTCCAGGGCACCGGTGGAGTCGATAACCCGCGGGTCCGCGTGGGGAAGGCCGGGGATTTTTATCGGTTTAGAGCCGCAGGCGATGATGGCTTGGTCGAAGTCGATCGGGACCTGACCCTCACGGGTAGCGACGGTGATACGGTTCGGGGTCTCGAAACGGCCGGTGCCCTGTACCACCCGGACCTTCCGCTGCCTGGCAAGTGCAGCCAGGCCGACGGTCAGCCGCTCGACTACCCTGTCCTTACCCGCGCGCAGCTGTGCGAGATTGATCTCGGGAGCGCCGAAATGCACACCCATGTTGGCGATCTCTGCCGCCTCGTTGATAGTTTGGGCGGCGTGCAGCAGGGCCTTGGAGGGGATGCAGCCCACATTAAGGCAGACTCCCCCCAGGCGGTCGTAACGCTCGACTAGGACTACCTGCTTGCCCAGATCCGCGGCGCGGAAGGCGGCGGTATAACCGCCCGGCCCGGCGCCCAGGACCACCACCTGGGTGGAGAGATAAGTCGTGGACTCTGCCGATGGCAGGGGAGCCGGCCGTTCCTGTTTGGGGGGGGGTCGGACTTCCAGGAGAGACTGGGCTGCTAGGTCGTCTTTCTCCACCTCCAGGGTCAGAATTGGGTCACCCCCCGAGACCTTCGATCCAACCTCGACCTTGAGTTCAGTGACCCGGCCCGCCTCAGGAGATGGAATCTCCATGGTCGTCTTATCAGTCTCCAAGGTGATCAGAGAAGCCTTTTTCTCCACCTGATCGCCGGGGGCAACCTGTATCTCGATGACCGCTACGCCCTTGAAATCGCCGATATCAGGGACCCTGACCTGGATGTTTGTACTCACGTTATATTTCTCATGGCTGTTGGGTAACTGAGACCTTAATTTAAGTAATATATTTTTAGTCACGAAAACCCGTTGGCATCGACGTGCGGCACCAAGGTACCCGTGGCGAGGTGGCGATAGTCATGGTCGTAAACGATTTAGACAGCGCAGCTATAACCTTGCCCACGGCGGTGCTGGTGGCCCAGCGCCTCCTTCTTCTTGGTATCGGCACACAACACCGGCACGCCGTGGGCATGGGCTTGTCGGCGTAAGGTATCGATCCAGCGGAACTGTTCGTCTGATCAGCTCCTTGCGCAGGGAGCGGCGACGATAACCAACCAGCTCCAAGAGCTTCGCAGCGGTAGTTGCAGCTGACCACGTAACCGCGTCAACAACTGCTACGCGAGTTGCATGGGCTCGAGATCACTTCAGTGCACGGCTTCACCGGTGGGGCTAACCGGCGCTGTGGGCTTCGAGAACCTGTTCCAGGCGCTTCTCCAGATCTGGTTAGCGTTTGGGTGATCTTGCGACGACCGACGCCGACGTGTCGGATGCGCTTCTCATCGTCTCTGGGACGCCGGGGGAGGGATGGAGGTCGTCGTTGTCAATCGCCTCAAGATCCTTCCCCGGTTCATCCCCAATACCCACGCCACATACGCGATAGCGCCAAAGCCGATCTTCAGCGCTTCCAATGCGGCATAGCGGTGTCGGTGGTCCTCCGGTAGTGAATGATAGTAGCGTCGCATGAATTTTTCATGCGATTGATCGTAGCCACTAAATGCGTTCATATTTCCCAAGGTGCCCTCAAGTCACTACTGACAATTTAGCGGTCTCCCTATAGAGGAGGAATGCCTAACTTCTTAGTGAACCATTCCTAGCCATCGTTTGGGAGTCACTACAAAGGTGTGCAGTTCGTTTCCCTTGGCGACCTCTACCGTAGCCCCAGTACGTTCTGTACGGCATCGGCAAATGGTTGTCCCGTATAACCACCATTAACCGTTATCGACCAGCACGTTCGTCATTGCCGACAAGCTGCCTTGATGATTTAGAGTAAAGACGCCAAGGCGTCCAGCTCTGTCGGTGGCATCCGCTATCGCATGGGGAAGCCCTTGCGCATCCACGGCAATGTGTCGTTTGATGCCAGATATCTTCCTTACCCGTGTCATAACCTCTCTGTTCTGCGGTATCTGTACTCTTCACGCTTTGTGCATAACGATTACGAAGGTTACCTTATTTTTCAATGCCTGTTCAGGCCAGCGTAGCTCACCATCAGAGGGTTTCCAGTATGGCCGAAGCGCTCTCCCTGCGATTGAGATGACAGGTTCCGGTTGAGCTGATAAGCCGTACCCTAACTTGGGAATTAGAGTGTTAGTTTCTAGCCAGCTTCTCAGGCAGAATCGATTTCGATCCTATGCGGACCCAACTCCCGATACCGGTCGAAGAATCGGATCTTGCCGCCCTGAATGCTTTTTTCTCATCCATTTCCTGTCTGGAATCGGATGGCAAGAGGATCTCGATCACGAGATCCGGTGCCTCCGGATAGGGGTTAGCCCGTCAGTTACGTTCGAAGAATGCCTTTTCGGCCCAAGCGACATCGGCGACCTTTAAATCATGTGGCCCCGAGCTTGGCGAACCGTTGAACGATCAACACCTGAAAGAGCCCCCAGGTTCATTGAAGACGGGCGTTATCTCCAGATGACCCTACTGACTTGGTCTCCACCTTGAAGGAGAGGTCGCAGAGCTGGGGGTGGCCACAGATCTCCTGATTCACAATCCAATTCTACACCGTAGGCTGTATGGATGCAGGGGCGCAGCAGGGTAGGTTGGGCAAAGTCCGGAATGCCAGCATCCTGCCAGCAACTATTTGCAGGCGTGCTCAATACCCAATATCTAGCAGTTCCCTGATTTAAGCTATTGTCGGTTGCCTCACTGCCTGTGGGAACACCCATTATGACGGCTGAATTGCTATCCACGAGTGCCACCGAGTTGCATCCGATGTCTTTGCAGATCTGCACATCTGGCGCAGTACCACAGCTGCTGCGTGGCCCAAGCCGCGAATTCAAGTATGCAGGGGAGTGTGTTCCGCTACGCTAACGAGGCAGGCAAACGGTAATTGTCAGCACACGTAAACACATCGGCACTGATGGGTTTGACAGACTCTTGCCTATGTTATGACTTGCCTATGTTATGATCAGCGTGATGATTGGCCAAGGCGCTGCTGATCGGATGCCGATCCAGACCCCGATTGTGCACCGTAACGCTGGTAACCCACAAGATGTTGGGCCAGGAAATTCACCACGTCCGTTGATCCTATATGCTGAACGAAGAACAGGCACCAGCCACCGACCTTGACCGTCGCCGCGCCGGTATTCTCCTGCACTTAACCTCCCTACCTGGGGTAGGCCCCTGTGGTTCGATCGGTCCCGAAGCCCACAAGTTCGTGGGCCTTCTGGCTGCTTGCGACATGTCGGTGTGGCAGGTGTTACCGGTGGGACCCACCCAGCCGGACGGCTCGCCCTATCAGACCAGTTCGGTCCACGCCGGCAACCCGCGGCTCATCGCCCTTGAGCCTCTCGTGGAGCGCGGCTGGCTGCAGGCCCTCCCTAAGGATGCTACCGATGGGGCCAAAATCGAGACCCTGCACCGCGCCTGGGACGGGTTCCAGAAACGGGCGTTGGATTCGGACCGCCGGGCGCTGACCGACTTCACGGCGGAGGATGCCTACTGGCTAGACGACTATGCCCTGTTTCGAGCCCTGCAGGAAGCGCAGCAGGCCCCATGGTGGGACTGGCCGCCGGCCCTACGCCGGCGTGATCCGGATGCTCTGAAGCAGGCGCGGCGGCACTTGCGGGAAGATTTGGACTATATTCGTTTCGAGCAGTTTTTATTCTTTAATCAATGGCAGGTCCTGCGTGGACATGCCAATGCGGTCGGCATTGAGCTCTTCGGCGATATGCCCATCTTCGCGGCCCACAACAGCGCCGAGGTGTGGTCCCGGCCCCATGATTTCGATCTGAATGCAGACGGCAGCCTGCGGGTAGTGGCCGGGGTACCGCCGGATTACTTTTCCGCCACTGGCCAACGCTGGGGCAATCCCCTCTACCGCTGGGACCGGATGCTGGCTGATGGCTTCCGCTTCTGGCTGGATCGGATCCGCACCCAACTGCGCCTGTTCGACTTGGTGCGCATTGACCACTTCCGGGGCTTTGATGCCTGCTGGGAGATCCCAGCGGAGGAGAAGACTGCCGTCAAAGGGCAGTGGGTAAAGTCCCGCGGCGACGAGCTCTTCGAATGTCTGCACCGGCACTTCGGCCGCTTGCCTCTAGTCGCAGAGGACCTGGGTGTCATCACTCCAGCGGTGGATGCCCTGCGCAAGGGGCATCACCTACCTGGCATGCGAGTATTGCAGTTCGCCTTCTCCGAGGGGTCTCCCAATCCCCACCTGCCTTTCCGGCATGAGCGCGACGCGCTAGTCTACACGGGCACCCATGACAACGACACCATCCTCGGCTGGTATTGGTCCTTGGATGCAGCAACCCGCGATCATGTGGATGACTACCTGGGCCACCCGTCGGAAGACATGCCTTGGCCGCTGATACGGTGCGCCCTGGGCTCATGCGCCCACTTGGCGATTCTGCCCATGCAGGATATCTTGGGCCTCGACGGCGCTCACCGCATGAACCTGCCGGGCACGAGTGAGGGTAACTGGCATTGGCGTTTCTCCTGGGACCAAGTAGAGCCCGAGCTCCCTGACCGGATGCGGCGTTTGGTCAAACTATACGGGCGGTGAGGCAGGGCAGATAGGCTGTTCGGTGCTCCAGATTAATAATGAGGGCCTATGACAGCCATCAAAGACTGGAGACCGAGGGCCTTGGAAATGCACCTGCGGTACCTACTCGGCCCACAGGCCGAGTTTGCGGCCAATGTCTGCAGCGCCTGGTCTTCAGGGCCTGTACCGGCGATGCAGAACTCGATTTCACCCCGGACCTGTCAGAAGGCGCGGGCGGGGAGATCTAGGCGTTTGGGGTGACCCAGGCGGCTTGCGGTAAACAAGTAATCGTAAAGTGGACGATGCGTCGGGTCAGGGGATCGGGGAACGCGAAGTGGGACAGCATCTTGGACATGCCGAGTATGGACTTCAGCTGGAGCGCCGATAGCCCCTGCTTAGCGTTCAGCATGAGCATGATCTCAAAAAACTACTTTCTGAAGTGGCAGATGCGTGTGGATGAGCGATACAATCTTCTTGCGTTGGGAATCGCTAGAAAATCTGTATAATGTTCATGACATTCCATCCTATGCAGGCCATTTCGATCCAGTAACAGGACCAATATGGCTAGTGCAGAGAAGAATGTCATGACCCTAAACTAGGAAATCCCGTAAATTTAATCACTACCCTCGGTCGCACCCGTCCCTACCTACCCCTTCCCCTATCCGGGACTCGCTTGGTACAGGCTCTGGTGGGATTCCTCCAGCTACACCGCAGCTCATCCAGTCGACGGCAAGGCCGAAGCCGGGGGATGCGATGTGTTCATCACTGGAATGAGGGCTCCATGTGATTTTTCATAGCCTAGTTGGAGGAAACATCGGCTATGCTATGGCTTCATAGCCCCATACCTGTCTCAGATTTCCCCAATGGGCACCATTGGTCCCCTGGTTGGGCGTGTCCCAGGGGGTTCATCCATGGCTTCGAAGAAGTAGAGATAGCTGATTACCCCGACTCGGGTTCAGAATACAAGCCCTCGGAAATACCAGAAGGAGTTTTCCTGACCAGAACGGGTGAATATGGGCTGAAACGGAATTGATCGCATCGATCAAAGCAGGGTCTCCTCGATAGGAGGAGGTGACAGCCCCATGTGATACCGGTATCTGTGACAGTAGGTTATTGTACATGAGTATTTCGCTACCAACGACCAATATATCTGTCCAGCCCTTGCCTGCTGGCATCAATGATACAGCCGATTCCCTGCTGGTTCGTCTCCAGATTGCGGTCGATACAGGTCCCGAGCGCAACCCTAAACCCGTGTGCCTTGGTGCAACGGGCAAGCTCACTCAAATTGATATTTACGACTACTGCGTTGGTTCCACAAACAATTCGACGAATGACTGGAAAGGATAACTCTCTGATTCATAGGCATTTCCGGTCTAAACGTCAACACGACCTGGGCTTGCTTGCCGAGGAAGGAGGAGAAGGAGGCAGGAAGGCAACTGAGAAAGTCAGTACCGTATGTCCGACCTCTCCCTCAGCGTATCCCGAAACCTGATTCGAGTTCTCACATATCATGAATATCCACTTGCACCAGAATGCACCAACCACGCCCGCCCTCCGTCTAAGGCTCCAGGCACAGCCCACGTCGGTGAGCAACCGGGAGTTAGCCGGAGTGTATGGCTTCAACCGCCGCACGGTGACAAAATGGTGTCAGCACGAGGGAACAGCCGATGCCTCATATCGTTCCCACCGGATTCACGCAGCCATTAGGGGCGGCCCAGGAAGTGGTGGTTTTGCGGTTCGAAGCCCTCGAATGCCGCCTTGATCTTGGCTTCTCGCCCATGGGTAGTGCAGCACGGGAGCAGGTTCTTAACGCCTCAGCATCGGCCGGCAAGGTGTAGATTGAGTATGGGAAAATCAGCCGATTGTACCTGTAAATTCGGTTGTCCTGTTTATCCGACTTGCCCGCAAGCAGCACGTGAGGGACACTCTCTCCCATGACTGAACGACTCGACAAGTTTGCCGGGGACCTGGGGCAGCGGCTTGAGGCCGCCGGGCTCATGCTCGCCACCGCTGAATCTTGTACCGGGGGTTGGGTCTCCAAGGTAGTGACCGATATTCCCGGCAGTAGTGCTTGGTTCGACCGCGGCTTCGTAACCTACGGCAATCCTGCCAAGCGGGAGCTGCTGGGCGTTTCCGCAGCTGCTATCGCTGACTATGGCGCGGTGAGCGAGGAAGTGGCCCGAGAGATGGCTCAAGGTGCCTTGGAACACAGTCGGGCGGGAGTGGCGGTAGCAATCACCGGCATTGCCGGGCCAGCCGGCGGCACCGAGGATAAACCTGTAGGAACCGTCTGCTTTGCCTGGGTGCGCAAAGGCTGGATGCCGTTCAGCCAACGAGTGCAGTTCGCGGGTAACCGTGAGGAGGTGCGCCACCAGTCGGTGCGTTTGGCGTTGGAACGCCTGTTGGAGCTGCTCGAGGACGGTGACTGAGCACCTTCTCGGTGATCTGGATGCGCAACGACGCGTCTGTGTAGAAGAGGTAGCCGGTCGGGTCGGTCGGGTCCGGGGGGTCCCTTTATTTTGGACCTGAACCGTTTTCCTGCGGGCAGGGATACTCTGGTGCGGTGCTTCGGCGTGGCCACAGCCACTGCCGGACTTGGTGCATGCCCTCAACGGCGGCTTACGGGGTTGCGGATTCCGCCCTGAACAGCGGGCCTCCGCGCCGCACCCGGCGCGGGAAATCGAACCCCCAGTTGTGTGGCCGGGCACGGCGTTTGCATTGATAATCGCGCGGCCGGGGGAATGCCCCAGGTATTGGGTGGAACGCAGCTGGTCGCTGTCGCTGTTTCCGTGACGCCTTTCGAGCGATGCATTGTGCGTGGACGGTGCCCTACGTCTACGCTTCTATTATTTATCAGTGCTGCGGCACTGCCGTACGAGTCAGCCATGATCCAATGCCTCGCTAAAGTTCAGATGCCGATCCGGGTAACCATTGGTCATTCCCTGGGTTCAGCGGTGTGAAGGAATACGCCCGTACTGAACGCATCGGGACTGAGCTCCAACGTAAGCTCGCCCAGGTCCTGCGCACAGAGGTGAGGGACCCGCGCCTGCAGTTCATCACCTTGCAGGAGGTGCGGGTAAGCCGCGATTTGGCCCATGCCAAGGTTTACTTCACCTGCTTCCCCGGCGACGAGGGCGGTGTTGAGCAAGAGCATCTTCTCAACGGTAGACTCGCGGGGTTTTTACGCTGGGCGCTGGCCCGACGGGCCCGTCTGCGGACTGTGCCCCAGCTCCGTTTCATCCACGACGTATCGATCGCTCGGGGTGAACACCTCTCGCACCTGATCGAAGCGGCGGTGGCGACGGATACAGCCGAGTCGGAATAGTCGTGAACGTGGTGTGCTATTGAACCGCAGAGACGCGGATCTTTCTAAAGGTCAACACGACCTAGTACCAGTGAAGAGATTTTCGGAGTAACGAATCCGGCATGGGACAGCGACGTCTGCGCGGACGGAATGTCAGCGGCATCCTGCTGCTTGATAAGCCCCGGGGTATTTCCTCTAATGAGGCCCTGCAGCAAGTCAAGCGGCTCTTCAGAGCCGCCAAGGCAGGCCACACCGGGAGTCTGGATCCCCTGGCGACCGGGCTGCTTCCGGTTTGTCTAGGGGGGGCTACCAAGTTTTCCAGTTTCCTGCTAGATGCAGACAAGCACTATCGGGTGCGGGTGCGGCTGGGGATCACGACGACTACAGCGGATGCCGAGGGCGAGATTATCGCGGAGACACCTACCGCTGGCGTGGGCGAGCGGGATCTACAGGCGGTGCTCACCCGCTTCCGCGGCCCTATCGAGCAGCTGCCACCTATGTATTCCGCGGTCAAGCACCAGGGGAAGCGACTCTACAAGCTAGCGCGCCGGGGCATCAAGGTGGAACGTACCCCGCGGCTAGTGAATATCCACCGGATCAAGCTGCGTAGCTTCGATCTGCCGCAATTCGAGATCGACGTGCACTGCTCTAAGGGGACCTATGTCCGTACCTTGGCGGTGGATCTGGGGGAGGCGTTGGGGTGCGGCGGTTATGTGACGGGTCTCCGCCGCACGGGCGTCGGACCCTACCTGGAGGCCGGAGCCCGCTTCGTCACCATGGACGAAGTGGAAGGGCATACTCTGACTGAAGGTCGGGATGCTCTGCTGTTGCCCGTGGAGAGTGCCCTCAGTCACTGGTCGTCGGTAGGTCTCTCAGAAGACGCCGCCTTCTACCTGCGTCAGGGGCAGGCGGTGCTGGTTCCCCAGGCACCGACCGAGGGATTGGTCAGGCTTTATGATCCGTCGCGGATGTTCATCGGTGTCGGCTGTATCCTGGATGACGGCAAGGTGCAGCCGAAGCGGTTGTTATAAGGGTTAGATTGAGTGGTAAGGTTGGTATGTGCAGTCACCAGCTATCGGTCGCTGGTCAGCTGCTAGCTGCTGGGAGCTAGCGACTAACTGACGGATGGGTAGTGGTTAAATATCAAGTGGTGAAGTCTGCCAGCCCCAACCGCGTCGTTCCAGCAGGGAGTGCCGGAATCCAGCACCAGGGATGGCAAAAACAGTGGGGGTTCGAATCATCAGGTCGCACAATCACGCCACTTTGAATTTAACCACTACCCGTCCCGGATTGAACGGCATCCGATTTTTACCTGTGACCGTAACCGGCTAGAATCCACAGCTTATTTACCGGCCCGATCTCCTGAGCTCATTGTCGGGGTGATCGCTATCGCAAATGCGGTCGGAGGCGATTGGCGCAAGCTCGCCGCCGGGGCCTTCTTCAAAGTTCCTACACGGGAGACGATTCCATGCCAATGAGCGCAGCAGAGAAACAACGGGTCATCGCCGAATACCGGCGTGGGGAGGGCGATACCGGCTCCACCGAAGTGCAGGTCGCCTTGTTGACCGCCCGCATAAAACAGCTCACGGAGCACTTTGCCGAGCACAAGCACGACCATCACTCACGCCGGGGCTTGGTGCGTATGGTCAACGCCCGTCGCAAGCTGCTCGACTACCTCAAGGGCAAGGACCAGGACCGCTATCGCACTCTGATCTCCCGTCTCGGCCTGCGCCGCTGAAGGCCAGATGATATTCGGCGTTCTTTGTAGATCCAGATTGGGTCTTACAGATCGCCGAGTGCAATCAAGCTTGCAGGCGGACTACCAATACCTCAAGGAACAACCAGCAGGAACAACCAGTGACACCCATAAAAAAGACCTTCCAGTTCGGCGACCAAACGGTAACTCTGGAAACCGGTGAGATCGCCCGCCAAGCCGATGGCGCCGTACTCGTCACCATGGACGACACGGTGGTCCTCGTTACCGCGGTGGTAGACAAGCGCCCCGGTGCAGACCGTGACTTCTTTCCCCTGACCGTGGACTATCAGGAAAAGACCTACGCCGCTGGCCGCATCCCGGGTGGTTTCTTCCGCCGTGAGGGGCGTCCGAGCGAGACCGAGATCCTCACCGCACGGCTCATGGACCGCCCGCTCCGGCCGCTCTTTCCCAAGGGCTATAACCAGGAGATCCAGATCATCGCCACCGTGAAGTCTCTCAACCCTGCGGCCAACCCGGAGATCCCGGCCATGCTTGGCGCCTCGGCGGCGTTGGCGATATCCGGCGCGCCCTTCAAGGGTCCCGTCGGGGCTGCACGGGTCAGCTACAAGGACGGCGCCTATTTGCTCAATCCGCCCGTTACTGGTCTCGGACCGGACACCGACCTGGACCTAGTGGTGGCCGGCACCGAGCAGGCCGTGCTGATGGTCGAGTCTGAGGCCAGGGGGCTCTCCGAAGCAATCATGCTGGGAGCGGTGCTCTATGGTCACGAGCGGATGCAGGTGGCGATCACTGCCATCAGAGAGCTGGCGGCCGAGGTCAGCAAGGCCCCACTGGCCTGGACGCCGGTGCCGGAAGACACCGAGCTCACAGCGAAAGTGGAATCCGTCTGTGGTGCTGGTCTGAGCGATGCCTACCGCATTGCGGATAAGCTGGAGCGCTACGGCGCTTTGGACCGGATCCGCAGCGCGGCGGTAGAGGCGCTCACCGCCGCCGGTGAGGAACCCAAATGGTCGGAGCAGGCGGTGAGGGGTGCCATCGAGAGGCTGGAGAAGAGGGTCGTGCGGGGTCGCGTTCTCGCCGGAGAGCCGCGTATCGATGGTCGCGACAACTGCACCGTGCGCCCGATCACCATCCGTACCGGCCTGTTGCCGCGTACCCATGGCTCAGCCCTATTCACCCGCGGCGAGACCCAGGCCCTAGTAGTCACCACTATGGGAACCGAGCGCGATTCGCAGATCGTCGATGCCCTGGAGGGCGAGCGGCGCGAGCCCTTCATGCTCCACTACAACTTTCCTCCCTTCTGCGTCGGCGAGACCGGACGGGTCGGTAGTCCCAAGCGGCGCGAGATCGGTCATGGCCGCCTGGCCAAGCGCGGGATACTGGCAGTCATGCCGAGTCCGGATACCTTTCCCTATTCGGTGCGCGTGGTCTCTGAGATCACTGAGTCTAACGGCTCCAGCTCCATGGCGAGCGTCTGTGGGACCAGCCTATCTCTGATGGATGCGGGGGTACCCATCAAGGGCGCGGTGGCTGGTGTGGCGATGGGGCTCATCAAGGAAGGCGATCATTTTGCCGTGCTTACCGATATCATGGGTGATGAGGACCACCTCGGGGACATGGACTTCAAGGTCGCGGGTACCACCGAGGGGATCAACGCCCTGCAGATGGATATCAAGATTGATGGTATCACCAGGGAGATAATGGAGATCGCCCTAGCGCAGGCGCGAACGGCGCGAATCCATATCCTGGGGGAAATGAACCAAGTCATCGACGTGCACCGCGCCGAGATGTCCGAGCACGCCCCGCGCATCATCGACTTCAAGATCTACCCGGAAAAGATACGCGACGTCATCGGCAAGGGCGGTGCCACCATTCGTTCAATTACCGAGGAAACCGGGGCCACAATCGATATCTCCGACGACGGCCTAGTCAAGATCTTCTCCGTAGACAGGGCTGCCGGTGTGGAGGCCAGGAAGCGCATCGAGCTGATTACGGCCGATGTGGAGGTGGGCCAGGTCTACGAGGGCAAGGTCGCCCGTCTCATGGACTTCGGCGCCTTCGTCACCATCCTGCCTGGACGCGACGGTTTGGTGCACATCTCTCAGATCAGCGAGGAGCGTGTGGAGAAGGTCAGCGATAAGCTGGCAGAGGGTGATTTGGTCCGCGTCAAGGTCCTAGATGTGGACAAACAGGGCCGGGTCCGTTTGAGTATGAAGGCAGTAGATCAGAACTGATCCAGCGCATTGTGGACGTCGAACCCTCTGGATAATCCTGAATAATTTAGGATCGTACCGACTATTGACCACGAAAGACACGGAAAGGCACGAAATTGCCATCCTGGTGCTAGGGGGTAGCTCTCAATCAGCGACCTAGATCCATGAGGTTAACTCCAGGGTTGGATTTGACTCAATGGTTTTACCGATATTGTTGGAAATCGGCCACTGCACCCTACGTCAAGTAGACCCGTCGGTGCATGGCGTCCAGTGCAGCGAGGTCGATGTGATCCGATCCTTCCAGGGTGCCTTGTAACACCTTCACCGGGGAGCCGGGCCCACCGAGTCCGTCTGTCACCAAAGCCACACCGGAGAAATCCTGGTTTTGGGTGTAGGCGTTGACCGTCACCAGCAAGGCCTGCAGGTCGGCCCCGAGCGCGGAGCGAGCGCCGTGAGCAGAGTCCTCGATGGCGACGCAGGCGCAGGTCGGCAGTTGCAATTTATCCAGCGCCAGGCGAAAGATGTCCGGTGCCGGTTTCTTGGCTGGTACCACATCGCCGGCGGCGATGACCTCAAACCAGTCACCGATATCCGCGCCACCGCTGAATGCTAACAGGGTGCTAACATTCTCCGGTGTAGTGGTAGTAGCGATGGCGAGGCGTATGCCTGCATCCCAGGCCTGACGTAACAGACGCATCACCCCCTCGCGCAGGGGTATCCGGCCTTGGCCCAGGAGTTCGAGGTAGTGCCGGGTTTTGCGCCGGTGGATATCTGCAATGAATCCATCAAGATCGTTGGGGGTTTCAAACGGGGGCCGCCAGTGCTTGATATAGTGGCGAATTCGCTCCTTACCCCCCGTGACCGAGAGCAATTCCCCGTAAAGCGCCTCGGACCAGTTCCAGTCGAGATCGACCTCGGCGAAGGCCGCATTGAACGCACAGCGATGGCCGTCCCGCTCCGTATCGGCAAGGGTCCCGTCTACATCCAACAGCAAGGCGTCAAACCCATACATTTTTACTCCACCTTCTTTTTTGCCCGATGTTATCGGTAATGGAGAGCATCCATACTCGATAGCTGCCCAGCATTGAACTCCAACGCTGTTGAAGGTCCGAACCCTCTACATCGCCGTAGCATTGTAACGCGGCTCTAGCTCAGAACATGGTATATATCAGCGGGGCGATCACCGGATTGCCAATCAGGAACACGAGCGCCAAGACCAGTAGAAGCACGAGAATAATCGGTATTAACCACCACTTCTTGTCTTATGCAAAACAATCGGTCAAGTTAAATGTCAACAGGACCTAGCAGGAGCACCTTAGTAGGTAGCATAGTCGCCAGTACGCTCTCTAGGCGGTATTGATCTTCTAGGGCTTGGTTGGAAGTTGGAAGCGTAAATCTAGAGATCTTTATACTGGTTTCTCTACGCGCTCTCTGCAATCCCGACGTTCGTTGGGGCGAGGCAGCGTGACATGTTTTCTCTGCCCTGGATTGCTGTTCAAGAGTGTTCCGGGTGGTGGTCAGCACCAAGTCGTAAGCAATCTGATTCCAATTCGCTGCATGCAATATTTTTTGGTCCTTGTCGGCCAAACCATGTACGTTTCCTTCCTGGACACAACAATCGAGCATTGTCATGATATAATATCTTATAGTCTACCAAGCCTGTCATAGACGCCCATCTGACGCGTTGCTGGACGCCGATGTGATCCTGGTACTGGGCGAGGGGATCAATGGTACCAACGCTCCTCGGCTGTTCCCTGATTTCTGTAACCGGGATATGGATCGGGTGTTATTGGTAATTCTGCCTACCATATGCGGCGTGTTTCGCACGGCTGGAATCCAGGTAATTCCGGCGGCCACGCACTACGAGACGCTGGAGGAACGGGATATTGATCCTGCTCGATTTCCTCCCGGATGCTGGGGCATTTCAGACTGGTTCATCTTGCCTATAAATTTGTGGATTCTCGACCGCCCCAACCTGGGTCCAAAGCAAATGCGCATGGTTTTCTACGCCATCTCTGCTGCCGTCGGGATCGGTTTCGCCGCCTCGGTTTGGGGCGAGGACCTGATCCGGATCTACGATCTAGCGGTCCGCAGCGATCCGATCCTCAAGGAGGCGGAGCAGATCCTGTACTCCAGGCGTGAGGTCAAGCCCCAAGCCCGAGCGCTCTTGCTGCCGAACTTTGACTTCATCGCCGAGACCCAGTATCAGAGGGACGACATCTCCGGCCCCAGCCGCTTCGGCACCTCCATGTCTCGTCGGAACGATACCTACGGTTCACAGAGCGTGACGGCCGCCGTCACCCAATCCGTCTACAATCGAGCGGATTGGATACGCCTCAAGCAATCCGACAACACCATCGCGGCGGCAGAAGCAGAATACAGAAATGCCCGGATCAATCTGATGGTCCGCACCACCATTGCCTATTTCGATGTGCTGCGCGCCGCCGATGCGGTCGGAGTCCAGGCTGCCCTGCTGCGCGCCAATGAGCACCAGCTAGAGCAATCTAGGCAACGTTTCGAGGTGGGTCTGGCTGCCATCACCGATTTCAACGAATCCCAGGCCGCTTATGACCGCTCGCGGGCTGACCTGATTGATGCGGAGCACACGTTGAATAACCAGTGGGAGGCTTTGCGGCGTATCATCGGACCGGTGAGCGTCCCCCTGGCGCGTCTCGGCGCGTGGCTACCGCTGAAGCTGCCCCAGCCCAATGACATCGACGTCTGGGCCGATGCCGCGGTCAAGAACAACTATGGTGTGATCGCGGCCCTGGAGGCGTCCCGATCTGCAAAGAGGCAGATCGAGATCGATCGCTCCGGCCACTTCCCCACATTCGGCCTGCAGGCAGGGTACAATCTGGCCAGGACCGGGGCGGAATCCGGTACTGACCGCGATACCGGATTCGTCGCCCTTACCATGCGCCTACCCCTGTATCAGGGCGGTTCCGTGATCTCCCACACCCGCCAAGCAGGTTACGATTTTCGGGCAGCGCAAGACCGACTTGACCAAGCCCGGCGCCAAGTCCTGAATGCGGTGAAGGACGCCTTCCGCGGTGTCATCTCCAGCATCAGCGATGTGCAGGCGCGCCACACCGCCGTCGTCTCCACCCATAGCGCGTTGGAGTCTACCCAGGCCGGTCTCGAAGTCGGCACCCGCACCCAAGTCGACGTGCTTAATGCACAGCAGCTCCTGTTCCAGGCGGAGTTCTATTATCTGAGTGCCCGCTACGACTACATCGTCAATGGGGTATTGCTGCATCAGGCTACCAGTACCCTGTCCCGGGATGTGCTGGTGAAAAGCAATGCCTGGCTGGATCCGAAGGACACAGTCCCACCACCTTTCTATTGAATCCGGTGAGGACTGGATCTGTACGCGCATGTCTGGAAACAGCTTTGGTAAGCTCTTCGTGGTGACCACCTTCGGCGAGAGCCACGGGCCTGCCATCGGTGGTGTGGTGGACGGTTGTCCTCCCGGCTTGGCGCTCACCGAGGCAGACCTGCAGGTTGATCTGGATCGACGTAGACCCGGACGTTCCCGCCATACGACCCAGCGGCGCGAATCCGACGGGGTGAGGATACTATCCGGTATCTTCGAAGGTCAGACCACGGGCACCCCCATTGGACTGATCATCCACAACCAGGATCAGCGCTCCCAGGACTACACCGAGATCGCTACCAAGTTCCGGCCCGGCCACGCGGACTACAGCTACGCGGTGAAGTACGGGGTGCGGGACTATCGGGGTAGTGGCCGTTCCTCGGCTCGGGAGACGGCGATCCGGGTCGCGGCAGGGGGAATCGCCAAAAAATACCTGTATGACCGGCTCGGGGTCCGAATACGCGGCTATCTATCCCAGCTCGGCTCCATCCGTCCTGTGGACTTCGATTGGGAGCAGGTGGAGAAGAATCCCTTCTTTTGCCCGGATGCCTCCGCCTTGCCGACGCTTGAGGCCTACATGGATACCCTGCGCAAGGAGGGGGATTCGGTGGGGGCTCAAGTGACGGTGGTGGCTGAGGCTGTCCCGGCAGGGCTCGGCGAGCCGATCTTTGATCGGCTGGACGCGGACATCGCCCATGCGTTGATGAGCATCAACGCGGTCAAGGGCGTAGAGATCGGTGCCGGCTTCGCATGTGTGACCCAGAAGGGTACCGAGCATAGAGATGAAATCACGCCGGAGGGGTTCCTGAGCAACAACGCCGGCGGTGTGCTGGGGGGAATCTCCAGCGGTCAGGACATCGTCGCCCGGATTGCCCTGAAGCCGACCTCCAGCCTGCGCCTGCCGGGACGGACCATCGACCACTCGGGGGCAGCCACCGAGATCATCACCACTGGTCGACACGATCCCTGCGTAGGGATCCGTGCCACACCCATCGCCGAAGCCATGCTGGCCATTGTAATCATGGATCATCTGTTGCGTCACCGGGGCCAGAATGCGCGGGCGAAGCCGAGCCCTCCACGCATCCCTGCCACTGCAGACGGCCGCTGATATTCCCTTTCAATCCGCAGATTACACAGATTTCCATAGATTAAAACAGAAATAATCTGTGAAAATCTGCATATCTGCGAATAAAGGGTGTCGTTATTGATTGTTCCTCACACCCACGGGAGAAAGCGACTTGCTTTGCGGGCTTGTCTTTCTCCGAATAAAAGCTTATGCCACCCCTTGAAACCATGCCGAAACCCGTTGATCCCGAGTAGACACCAGTGTTGGAGGTAGGTGGGTTATGTGCGTTTGTCTTCAGTACTACCATCTAAATTTGGATTTGGGTTGCGTTGAATAGGGGAACCTGACAACGTGCCGTGTAGCAGAAGATCGGTGCCTTTTACGACACCTTCCGGAAGGTCAGACGTGGCTTGCTGCGCGGCCAGTGGATGACCCGCCAGACCCTTGCCAGGTTCCATCTGCCACGGTCGTGATGGGTGGTAACCGTTCAGCCCACTCCAGATTCGGCCTGATGCGGAAAGAATTCCCTGATCCGCAGGGCATCCATTCGAGGCACGCAAGGCCAGGGTCTATATCCACGTCGTCAAAATTCATTGAGCAAACGCGCGTTTGCCGGTACAGATTCCGCCTGTATGGTGGCGCGGGGGGTAGCCGGGACCTTTGCCAAGGGCCTCGCCGCGGTTCGCGACACCTATGTAATCAAAAGGGGAAGCATACGAGGGTACCTTGAAGCAAAAAGAGATCAGTTCTACTGCCGCTCTTTGGTTCCGATTCCTAACGCGCGCAGCTTTCGGTACAGGTGGGTACGTTCCATGCCTGCCTCCTTGGCCAGCTTGCTGACGTTACCGCTGTGCTTTGCCAACTGGTATTCCAGGTAGTGCTTCTCGAATTGCTCGCGTGCCTGCCGCAACGGTTGCTCGAAGGAGACCTTATCCCCTGCTGGCTTGGAGGGAACGGCCGGGGTCGATCCGAGGGCGGTTTCGACCTCATCCTGGGTGATTTCGTCCCCAGCCCCCAGGATTAATACCCGCTGCACCAGGTTTTTGACCTCGCGTACGTTTCCGGGCCAGCCGTAGTTACGCATGAAATTCTGGGCTCCAACGCTGAACCGGCGGTAGGGCAGCTTCTCGTGGGTGGCGAAATAGTCCACGTAATAGCTTAGCAGCTCAGGGACGTCTTCGTTGTGCTCACGCAGCGGCAAGATGTGCAGGGGTACCACATTCAGATGGTAGAAGAGGTCTTCGCGAAAACGCCCGCTGCGTACCTCTTTTTCCAGCTCGTGTTGGGTAGCAGCGACGATGCGCACATCGATCTGCACCGGCTCGGAGCCCCCGACCCGGAGGAAGGAGCCGGTATCTAGGGCGCCTAGAAGTTGGCCCTGGACCTGCCGGTCCATGTCCGCGACCTCTTCGAGCAGCAGGGTACCGCCGGCGGCCTGTTCCAGGCTGCCGTAGTGGATGTGTCCGTCCTCCTCGTTCCCGAACAGTTCCCGCGAGGCATTGTTGCGGGCAATGGCGGAGACCCCCAGGGCCACGAAGGGGCGGTTCTTGCGAGTACTCTGGGCATGGAGATAACGGGCGAAGGTCTCGCGTCCGCTGCCCGCCTCACCGGTGATCAGCACCCAGGTGTCGTGTTGAGCGATGCGCCTGACTTGCTCGCGCAGCCGTTGCATGGCGGTGCTGTGGCCGACTGGCTCGTGGGTGACGGTGGTGCGTCGCTTCAGGCCCGCGTACTCCTTCTGCAGCTTGTCCGCTTCTAGGGCCCGTTCCACCGTCAACAGGAGCTTGGCCATGGAGAGAGGCTTTTCCAGGAAGTCGTAAGCACCGAGGCGGGTGGCCTCGACCGCGGTCTCTACCGTGCCATGGCCGGACATCATAATCACCGGACAGGGCAGACCATCTTCTTGCGCCCACTCCTTGAGGAGGCTGATGCCGTCGTAGTCTGGCATCCAGATGTCGAGCAGCAGGAGATCGGGCCGTCGGTCGCGCAGGGCGTGGCGGGCCGCCGCGCCGTTCTCAGCGCAGGTAACGGCGTAGTCTTCGTCTTCCAGGATCTCCTGAACCAGGGTTCGGATATCCGGCTCGTCGTCTACTACCAGGATATGTGGTGAGCTCATGCGTTCCTAAGTCCTGTTGATCGGGTAGCGATGGTATCCGCGGCGCTAGGCGGGTCGGAGCAGCTGGCCTCGCCCTGCCACACGGGGAACCGGGCCGTGAGGCGGGCCCCGGTGTCCACATTCTCGACCCAAATGATACCGCCGTGCTCTTCGATAATCTTCTTGACGATGGCCAGTCCCAGACCAGTCCCTTTCGACTTAGTGGTGACATAGGGATCGAAGATGGTGCCCAGCAGGGCCTCGTCGATGCCTCCCCCGTTGTCCTGGACCCACAATTCGACGGAGTGTTGTTCAGCATGCTCGACCTGGGATGTGGCAACCAGGATGTGAGGTTCGGCACAACTCTCCACGGCTTCCTGGGCGTTCTTCACCAGGTTATGGATGACCTGGCGCAGACGCCGCGGATCGCCCATGATCAGGACACCCGGGGCCTCTAGCCTCAGTTCCAGGTGACTGCTTGAGCCGGCGGAACGGTAGAGGTCCATGACCTCCGCGACCAAAGTGTCCAGGCCCAGAAGTTCAGTCTCTCTCTTAGGCGTACGGGCATAGCTGGAGAAATCGTTGACCATCCCCTGCATGGCCTCTACCTGCGTAATGATGGTGTGGGTAGCCCGGTCGACGATGTCTGCGTCCCGGTCCTGGAGCTTGGGTAACAGCTTGTGGCGCAGGCGCTCGGCGGACAGCTGGATGGGGGTCAGCGGGTTCTTGATCTCATGGGCTAGGCGGTGGGCCACCTCGCCCCAGGCGGCATCGCGCTGGGCTCTGATCAGGGTCGTGATGTCGTCGAAGACCACCACATGCCCATACTCATCGCCGTCTGGGCGTAGCAGGGGACTGCCCCGACAGAGGAGCACTTGTCGGCCCTCGCCGCCGAACAGCGTGATTTCGGTTCGCCACTCCTTGGGATCGTTCAGGTGCTCCTGCACCGTCTCCACCCAGCGCAAGACCTGCGGATGTCGCCGGGTGAGCCCGGCTAGGTCCTGTTCTTGCATCTCGGCGAGGGATAGACCCAAAATATGGGATGCGGCGGGGTTGGCGGTACGCAACCGCTGGACGGGGTCGATGGAGACGACCCCGGAGGATAGCCTGCCGAGCACCGTCTCCAGATAGGATCGTTGGGACTCGACTGCCCGCTGGCTGCGGTCTGCGGTGTTGCGGGCCTGGGCGATACGCTGGGTCATGGCGTTGAATGAGGTCACCAGGAAGGCGAGCTCATCATCGTGACGCGGCACCGGGAGTTGCTGCTCGTAGTCACCCGCAGCCACAACCCGAGTACCGCGGGCGATGTCTGCTACCGGTGCCACTAGGCGCCGGGCCGTATGGAAAGCAGCGATCAGGGCTGCCATCAGGCCGAAGCCCAACACTAGCGACAAGGTGACAGAGAAGCTGAGTTTTAGGGATTGGCGCAGATAAGCAAGCTCGGCATAGCGGTTATAGGCATCTTCCAGGCGTTGTGAGAGCCCGCTGATATGCTCGGAGGTCGGAAAGACAAGCTGTAACCTGGGCGAGTGGTCGATGGAGTCCGCCACCAGAACCCGTACTACCAGCTCGCCGCCGGCGCGTGTCTCCAGCCCGACATAGTTGGCGCCGGGGCGCACCCGCTGCAGGATTTCCCGATGCGGGTGATCTGGGACCAATTGCGTCGGGTCCTCGTTGGCGTAGCCTAGGACTTCCCCGCCGGGACCGAGGAACAAGGCCTCCAGTGCACCGGCTTGGCGTCGGAGCGTCTCCAGGCTCAGCGCCAGTGCCGCCGTGGCATCGTCTTCAAGGCTTGCGAGCAACTGCTCAGAGTACTTGAGTAGTACCCGTTGATTGAGGTCGAGGGAAGCCTGGTTGAGTGCGATCGCATCTTTCATGGCACGGTCTACCTCCACGTCAAACCAGCTATCGATCCCATGCAACAGGAAACCGAGTGAATAATAGTAGACCACGCCCACTGGCAGCAGGGAGAGCAACACGAAGCGGATCAGGATGCGACTGGTCAGGCGCGAGCCAGCAGCCTGCCGGCGGTGGTGGCGCACAAGCTTGATGACATTGACGATCACCATCACCGCCAGGATCAAGAGTCCTAGGAGGACCAGGAAGAGTAGGGGTAAGAAGGTGCGGTTCAAGTCCTCGGAGTTCTGAACCGCGCCGCTCATGAGGTTTAGAGCGACGAACAGGGCGATCATCAGGGCCGCGACCGGGAGCATTCCCGGATAGCGCAGGCGTTTCAGGGTTGTAAGGGCCATTGCGTCCAACCGCTGGAGAGCTTCCAAGCCGGAAACAGATAGGCAATGGGCCGCAAGGGGAGGGGGAGCGCTTCGATGTCCAGGGAAGCCTTAACCCAGAGCTTGAATGCCCCGCCCACTTTGCGGAGCCGTTCCCTGGACACCAGCTGGAGGCCATCAATCCTCCCCAGGGCAGCGATGGCCGCATCCCGGGTCACATAGTCGGGGCCCATGCTGCTGTCACCCGTAAGCGGGGATACCAGGTAGCGCTCGGACAAGGGCCTGTAGCGGATGAGGTAACGCAGCCGTTGGTCGACCAGGCTCTGGTTCCACAGGTTCCACACCCAGGCTCCGGCACCCCGCAGCTGGATATGGACTTCGAGGACCAGGGGAACACCGTTGTCTAGGGCCTTCAGGGCCTCTACACTGAAGCCATAGATGATATCGGCGTCCATGACCAGCATCCCCCCTTCGTCCCTGGTTTGCACCGCGGCGACGGTGAACTCTGCCGTGACGGGGGGAGCCGTGGTCAGCGTCCAGAGGGCGAGCAGTACCCAGGAGAGGTATCGCAGGTACCGCATCAACCAGATTTCTCCAGCAGTGCATAGTAGAAGCCGTCGGGTCCTCCTTCCTGGGGCATGGTTTGGCGCCCGCAGGGACGTGCTATTCCCCAGGTCTTCTCCAGCGGACGTGCGTGTACGTCATTCCGGCGTCTGAGGAAGGCCCGGATTTGCGCCTCGTTCTCCACCGGCAAGAGCGAGCAAGTAGCATAGAGTAGAGTACCGCCGGGGACCAGCAGGGACCACAAGGCGTCCAGCATACGTGCCTGCACGTTGCAGAGCACTGGGAGATCACTGGACCTGCGTAACCATTTTATGTCTGGATGGCGGCGGATGACTCCGGTAGCGGAGCAAGGCGCATCCAGGAGGATACGGTGGTAACTTGCTCGGGCCCAAACACCGCTAAGGACCGTAGCATCGCCCTGGACAACCCGGGCCGAGAGGGAGAGCCGCCGCAGGTTAACCCGCATTTGCTCAAGGCGTACCGGATCAATATCCAAGGCCGTGAGATCCAGATTCCCCCCAGCGCGTTCCAGGATATGGGCGCTCTTGCCGCCTGGGGCGGCACAGGCATCAAGCACGCGCTCCCCCGGTTGGGCGTCCAGCAGCCCCGCGGCGAGCTGGGCCCCGGCATCTTGGACCGAGATTAGGCCGTCTGTGAAACCAGATAGCTCGGCAGTGGGCACTGGCCGCTCCAGCGTGAGTCCCTGGGTAGTATCGCGACTCGGACGGGCTCTCAAACCAGCCCTGCCGAGCTGCTGCGCATACTGGGTACGAGTGGTCTTGAGACGGTTCACACGCAGAGTCATGGGGGGTTGGGTATTGCTGGCGGTGACGAGGTCGCACCAGTGTCGCGGCCAAGCCGTCTGGAGCTGTTCCAGGAGCCAGCGTGGGAACAGCCAGCGGACCTCGGGGGTAGAATCCGGCAGGTCGAGCAAGCGCGCACGTTCGCGTTGAAAGTGGCGGAGTATGGCATTGACCAAAGCCGACGCCCAGGCCTTACCCATGGTCCGGGCCGCATCCACGGTTGCCGCGATCGCGGCGTGGGGAGGAATACGAGTGTCCGTGAGCTGGTACAGACCCACCAGGATTAGGGCCTCCAAATCCTGGTCTGCGTGCCTGAGCGGCCGGTGCAGCAAGGCACCGGCCAGGGCCTCCTGACGCGGCAGAGTACGCAGAACCCCGTAGCAGAATGCCTGGACTAGGGAGCGATCACGCTGGTCGTACAGGTCTCCGAGACCCGCCAGGACAGCGTTGAGGGACCGACCCTGATCTCGGACCGCATGCACGGCCAGGGCCGCCGCTGCTCGTACCCTGGCACCCTGTTTCACCTCGTTTCTCAGTTTCTTGATCTCCCAAATGCGTCACGGCATTGCTAGGCGTTGTAATGAAGAACAATGGCCTAATTTTAAGGTGAAGTCTACGAGCAGGGCATACATCAAAGCCAAGCCTCCCATTGCACACTGCTCTTGAGTGCACAATGAGAGACCTGTCAGTGCCCCTCCATCACCCGCAACCTGCACGGGCGACTACCCAGTAAGATTGATTTCTCATTCGCGCAGTCCGAGCACGTCCTGCATATCATAGAGTCCTTGCTCTTTGTCGGCGATCCAGCGTGCCGCTCGCACCGCGCCGCTGGCGAAAGCCATGCGGCTGGAGGCCTTATGGGCAATTTCCACCCGCTCTCCTTCCGTGGCGAACCAGACCGTATGCTCACCCACCACATCACCGGCGCGGATAGTCTCGAAGCCGATGGTCTCACGCGCCCGCGCCCCGGTGTGTCCCTCCCGTCCGTAGACGGCGATCCGCTGCAAGTCCCTGCCCAAGACCTGGGCGATGACCTCCCCCATACGAATCGCGGTGCCGGAGGGGGCGTCCACCTTGTGGCGGTGATGGGCCTCGATGATCTCGATATCGACCCCGTTTCCCAGCACCCGGGCGGCGACGTCCAGCAGCTTCAAACACAGGTTGACACCGACGCTCATATTGGGGGCACAGACAATTCCGACCTCGGCTCCCGCTTCGGCAATGACCCGGCGCTGATCAGGGGCAAACCCCGTGGTCCCGATGACCATCCGCTTCCCAGCGCGCCGGCACAGCTTGAGATGGTGTAGGGTAGCAGCGGGAGTCGTGAAGTCGATGAGCACCTCGAAGTCTGCAAGTATAGGCTCCAGGTCAGGATACGCTGTTACCCCAAGGTACCCTGTCCCGGCTAGCTCACCGGCATCCGATCCCAGCAGGCTGCTGGCGGGTTGCTCGGTGGCAACGCTGAGGGTCAAGCCCTCGGCCTCCGTAACCGCCCGGATCAGAGCATGTCCCATCCGTCCCCCGGCCCCGGCGACCGCGATTTTGATGTCCATCATTGTGCTCTCCTCAGCATGGGGAAAGGCCTGGTCCTGTTAAATCAGGCCCCATCTTAGCTCAAGACCCGACGATCACCACAGGTTTTCTAGGAATCGACCAACTAATCATCCATGCTGAAACATGGCCATTGGGTAATGGCTCAAATCCTCGCTGTTGTTGTTCAGTTCTCCACAGCAGATCGTTGAAGATATGAAATCTTCCGAATTCCAGCCCGATCTCGACCGGCGCCTCAGTGTCGCACCCATGCTGGACTGGACCGACCGCCACTGCCGCTATTTCCTGCGTCTGATCAGCCGGCGCACCCTGCTCTATACGGGGATGGTAACTACCGGTGCCTTACTCCGTGGGGATCCCGAGCGCTTTTTACGCTTCGATCCCGCGGAGCATCCGGTGGCGCTCCAGCTCGGGGGCAGCGACCCGCAGAAGCTGGCTGCCTGTGCCCGCCTAGGCGAGGAAGCGGGCTTCGATGAGCTCAACATGAACCTGGGCTGTCCTTCCGGCCGGGTGCAATCCGGGCACTTCGGGGCCTGCCTGATGGCCGAGCCGGAATTAGTCGCCGATTGTATCGCGGCCATGAAGGATACGGTGTCCGTGCCGGTGACGGTCAAGACCCGGATCGGCATCGACAAGCGGGACAGCTACCAGGATATCTGCGACCTGATCGGCGCGCTGGCGGCGGCCGGCTGCGATGCCGTGATCGTCCACGCCCGCAAGGTCTGGATGAAGGGCCTAAGTCCCAAGGAGAATCGGGAAATTCCGCCCCTGCGCTACGAGGTAGTCCAAAGGCTCAAGGGAGATTTCCCCGAGCTCCCCGTCGTCATCAACGGCAACGTCACCACGTTGGCACAGGCCCGGTCCCTGCTGCGGGGCCTGGACGGGGTTATGATCGGTCGCGCGGCCTACCGGAACCCCTGGCTGCTCGCAGCGGCGGATATTGATATCCTCGGCGACCATCGCTCGCCGCCAAGTCGCCGCCAAGTCCTAGTGGCCTATGTCGCCTATTTGGAGCGGGAGCTGGCAGCCGGCGTGCCGCTGAACACCATAACCCGCCATATCCTCGGTCTCTTCCGGGACCGACCAGGCGCACGGCGCTGGCGGCAGGCTATCAGCAGGCATGTCCACCGCCCAGGATGCGATAGCAGCTGGTTGCTGGAGGCGGCTCCGCCGGACTTGTGATGCCAATGCCTCAACTTGAAAAGAAAACCGGACGACTCAAAATCAGAGGACTTATCCATCATTTTCATAAAGCACAGGGGGTTGCCATCATGACCATCGAGCGCATTATTCTGGCCACTGCCGGTACCGTTATCCTGCTCTCTCTAGGCTTGGCCTACTCTGTCAGCCCCTATTGGCTCTGGTTCACCGTATTCGTGGGCTTCAACCTTTTACAGTCCGCCTTCACTGGGTTTTGCCCCCTGGCTACCATCCTCAAAAAGTTCGGATACAAACCCGGAAACGCATTTTGAACAGCTCATCCTGGAGGTCCTGTTCACCGAACCGCAATTTATAGTTCACATAGACCGGGGCGGAGCCTTCGGTTGCGTTGGGTATAAACCACGAATCACGCGAATCGGTGCGGCTTGATTCCCGCATGGCTTAAAGCAGCCTACACGCGAATCAGCGCGCATCAGGTTTGCGGCTGATAGTCCGATGGTAGTTCGGAGCCTGCACCGAAGAAGAATTTCTCCATTTCCCCTTCGATAAAATTCCGGGCCTTGGGCTCCACAGGGCTGAGGCGGTACTCATTGATGAGCATTGTCTGCTGACGCAGCCAGTCTTGCCAAGCCTGCTTGGAGATATTTTCGAAGATGCGCTTGCCGAGATCGCCCGGATAGGGTTGTCGATCAAGGCCTTCCGCCTCCCGCTGTAGCTTGCTGCATTGGACCATTCGACCCATTCTGGTTCTCCCCCTAAGGTGTTGAAAGCATATCCATGATTTCCCGCAGGATACGGGCTACGGGCGAGGCCAAGCCTAGGGTGATCGGCTGCCACGGGTCACACCAGAGCGCCCGGTTGCCGTCCGCTATCGTCTGAGAATCGGATTGCAGCTCGACCCGTAGTGGCCTGATGTCCAGAACAAAGTGAGAGAAGGTATGACGGCGGGCTGGCAGTATTTCAACCAGACGCGGAGGAACACCGAAGCGTTGTCGGCACCAGTCGGCTACATCCTGTCCGGGATCGCACTCGGGAAAGCCCCAGAGCCCGCCCCAAAGCCCGGTGGGTGTACGTGATTCCAGCAGCACCTTCCCGACCGGACTGCGTACCACGAGCCACTGTGATTCCCGGACCGGCAAGACCGTTCGTGGCCTCGGTCCCGGAAGGGCTGTCGGCCTGCCTTGCAGCAGGGCCGTACAGCCGTGGGCAAGAGGACAGCGATCACAGCCTGGTTGGTGACGGGTGCAAAGGGTGGCTCCGAGATCCATCATGGCCTGGTTGTAGGCGCGGACCCCGGTCCGTGGCGTGCAGGCCTCCGCAAGTGCCCATAAGCGGCGCAGTACGGCGCTGCGGCCGGGCCAGCCGGAGATCGCAAAGTACCGGGCCAAGACCCGTTTTGCATTGCCGTCCAGGATGGGGTGACGCTGACCGAGGGTGAGGGACAGAATCGCCCCGGCAGTGGAACGCCCGATCCCTGGAAGTGCCCGGACCTGTCGGATATCGTGCGGAAAGCGCCCGCCGTAGTCGGCAAGGATAAGACCCGCAGCCCGATGCAAATTCCGGGCGCGGGCATAGTAGCCGAGGCCCGACCACAGGTGCAGGACTTGATCCAGGCCCGCCATGGCCAGATCCGTCACGGCTGGGAAACGGGCCAGAAAGCGCTCGAAGTAAGGGAGGACAACGGCAACTTGGGTCTGCTGGAGCATAACCTCCGACACCCAGACCCGGTAGAGGCTCGGATCCTGCTGCCAAGGCAGATCCTTGCGGCCATGCTGTTCGAACCAAGCCAATAAAGGACCCGCTATCCAGTCGGTTTCCACCTCAATGCCATTAAGTTAAGCGTCACCAGCTGGCGAAAAGAGGAGAAACTACGAATCAGCGCGAATCGGGTTGTTTATGCCCATGGGAACATTCGCGCCGATTCGTGTGATTCCGTAGTTACCTATCAAGGCCCGCATGGTTATATACCAATAAAGACTTCTCTGATTTGATCCATGCCATACTCTAGGAGTCGACGTCCGGATAACGGAAGCGATCCTATCTGTTGTGTAGTGGAGTCCTGCCCAATATACGCGTAGATAGCATCCAAATCAATGCCATTAACTTAAGGACTATAGAGACCAGCTCGTTGATTGCCGGAATCCAGGTGCTAGGGATGGCAAAACAATGGAGAGGTTAAACCATTATGATGGTTCAACGGCTTCACGCGTATACTTGCCTCAGATGCCAGACCACAATCAATTCAGCGATCTGTTTACTACCATTGATCGCGCCACCTGCTGGGTGTACGTGGAACATAAGACGGTCCGCGAGCGGATTCCTCTACTATATTCGCCGACGTCGTCTGGAAACGGCGAATGAGCTTATGCTCAGCACCAATACTCGACATCTTTTTGGGTTCGCTTGGCTCCGCTCCAAGCTTCCGGGACTTCACCGTTCTTAATCCAGTAATTATCTTCGCGAGAATTACGTTGGATCTACGGATCCTTCTCGTGCACCGGTTCCAGCAGGGAACGAAACTCCTCCCAAAGAACCGTCGCTCCAACGGGTCGCCCAGCCGGGAACATTCATCTTTAGGAGCTGCCTATTTTTACCTTCGGCTAGCCTCACAGACAGGCAATTGGCAATTTTGTAGGGTGCTCTTAATTCCGCGCCAGGGGCGTGCAGTAGGTCTTCCAGGTCGCTGCCGGCACTGTGCGAGCGGGCCCAGAACGTGGTTGATTTGAACCAGCCGGCGGGGATCTAACTCAATGGCAGAACTGGTCACAGTGCGGTCCTGGATGATTTGTCGCAAGACCTTAAATAGATAGGATCACACAAGATTTATAGGATGCTTGTATTTTAAATAAAAAACGGGATTCCTGGTTTAAGGTCATGACATTGGACGGAATGTTATGAACGTCATACAGATTTCCGAGTGATTCCCAATGCAAGAAGATTGTATCGCTCAGCTTGAGCAAGCCTGCTGGGGCGGTGAACTAACTTGCTCTTACTGTAGTTCTACCAAGCGCCCGTAATCAACATCGCTATTGCTGCTACAACTGTAAGACTCCGTTGGACGTGAACAAAAGCACTGCGTGGCGGATTGACGGCCAAGGCGACCTTCGTGAACAAATTCCGTTACCGTTCAGTGATGAGTGATGACGTTGCGAATCATATCACTGCCGGTGCGCGGATTCCTTTCCGCAGAAACCACAGGCAAGGGGTATGACAAAGGCAGAGGTCAGCGCCCGAACAGATTCTTGAAGCCCTGGCCCAATCCTTTGATTCCAGTACGCTCTTCCAGGGATTGGAAAAGCTTCTCGCCTGACTCGCCGAGCTTGCGTTTGGCAGCCGTACCCAACGCGCTACCCAGGTCCAGATCCCAGCGCGGATTATCGAAGGATCCCTTCAGGCGCACAGGGATAGGGATCCCTCCCAATTCCCTGATACCACGACCCCGCTGTGGCTTGATAAACGTAGGCTCGAAGTGGTAGTCGATGTACCCTTGAACAAGATCAAGGGTACCGGCACCGGTGATACGCAGTTGGTCTGCGGTTACGACCAAATCCCGATTGATCAGAATCCCGTTCCGTATTTCGGCGCTGGCACGCAGGTCCTTAAATTCGGTCTGTATCGGTAGATCCTCCGGCAACGCTGCACCCGATAGCCGGGCACTTGCTTCCCGGATCAACCGCTCCAGGTTGACGCCCATGACTACACCATGCGGGAAACGGACCGCCAAGGTGCCGGCAAGGCTACGCCGAAGCGCATCCCTGCTGCGTCCGGTGGCGGTCAGGTCGGCACTGATCTCGCCGCGCCCGCCTACCCGGTCGCCCCAGGGCATGCCCGCGAGCAAGTAACCGGATTCGATTTCCTTCGCCCGCTGGATCAAGATGACTTTGGGCTCGGTCCCCCTCATATCTAAGGCCAATCTGCCTGCCATCCTGCCCGCACAGAAACGCTGTATCCGATTGTCGATCTCTAGGCTCCCACCTTTGGCCCGAATTTCCAGGTCGGTATCGCCGAATCGAAGCTGGGCCAGCTTGAGCTCGCCGATGCGCAGGTGGCCTTCCAGCTCTGGGTCACCGATGGGCCCCACAATAATCGGAGTACTCGCCAGTCCAGGCGTGGGGGCCGATGGGGATACCTGGCCCGGCGGCACCGAGGTTTGCCCGGCTATTTGCTCGCCGGGAGGCAGATAGGAATCCAGGTCGAGCTGATCAGCCACCAGGTCGAACCTGGATCTCAGGGGGTTGGTCGAGATCTGCTTGATCTCTCCGGTAAGCCGCGTCTCATCAACCTCCAGTACCAGATCCAGCATCCCAAGTCGTCCGTTCTCCAGGTGCCAGCGGACATCCAGGGAGCAGCGTCGGAAGGTCTCAGGGTCTGCTGTTTGTGGCAACAGCAGACCCTGGTGCGTCAACCAGGCACGCAGGTCGAAGGTATCGACCTTCAGGTCACCGGTGAATACCGGGGCAGACAGCAGCGTCTGTCCCAGTGCTGTGCCGCCTGCCGATAGGGCCTCGGAACGGATTGCAAGGTCGGTGACCTGCAGGCGCTCGGTGCTTAGGTCCAGATCCAAGCGTGCATTGACCCTGGCCTCAACGCGGCCTCCAGATAGGGCCGCACCGAAGGCATGGACATCAAGGACCGTTTGGTCGGCCAGATAACGTCCAGCGTCGGGGTCTGCGTCCACCCTGGTGTGCAACACGAGATCTGCGGCCAAGTCAGGATCAAGGTTAAATCCCTTCAGCCGCACCAGCAATGGCTCCAGCCGTATCGGCTGTGAGCTATCACCGATCCGGAGTTCGCCCTCGGCGTGCACAGCAGCGGGCCGGTCCTCGCCACCGGCCTGCATCAAGCCGGCTACGCGCCAGACCCAGACCACGGGCTGGTCGGATGTGACCTGGCTCGCCATAGCCTCTAGGCCCTCAAACGCCAGCCACTGCCCGGACCAGCGGTCGTCCCAGGTTACCTGGGCATCCGAGAGCTCGACCTGACCGATAGGGGGCCAGTCGGCTGCGGGATCGGCCTTGGCAGCCCAGGCGTCCAAGCTCCAGGGTCCGGGTGCCCGGTCCGCCCCCTGCGGTATCGTCGGGACCTGACCGGCATCCCAGTTCGCACGCCCCTGCCCGTCGCGGATCAGGTGCAGACGCAGGCCCTCCACGCGCACCCGGGCCAGTTCGAGACGTCCTGCCAGTAGGGATGCCCAACGCGGATAAAGCCGCACCAGATCCGTCTCGGCCAGATCCTGCTCCAGGTCAGCGAGCACTCCAGGCACCGACGCCTGCCTGATCTCCAGGACCGGCTTGGGAAACAGCGCGACCCGCAGGTTCCCCGGGATGACCAACCGGTGACCGGTAGCCACCCTGAATTCGGTCTGAATGTCGTCCTTGTAGGTATTGAGGTCAACCGCATAGGCGGCGACCACCAGGGTGGTAGCCGAGAGCAACAAGAGGACAGCAAGGAATTTCAGTGGCTTGTTCATGTGTGGAGTGGATATCCCTCATGGATGGGTGCAGAATGGCACTCCCTTTCGACGCACTTTGTGCCTTTGCGGTTCATACCGCATCAGCTAGGCGAACCTGGCGTTAAGGTAGGCGAAGAGTGCCTCCGGCAGATCCAAACCGCGTGGGAGGAGAACCGGGTAAATGCGCTGCAAACGACTTTTGTGCTTAACGCCCTAACGCCTCTAAATCACGATCCGGCCACACTGCCTACAGACTTATCGCCGGGAGCGAACGGTAGACTGATCCGCCCGTCATCCCAACTCGCAGGCTGGTTGGGGCAGGAACACCAGCGATCAAGCAGGCGGATGAAGTCAGCCCTGGGTATCTGCTCCGCACCCATGCAGATGAGGTGTACGGTCAATACTTGGCAGTCGATGAGACAAAAGCTCCACGCCGCAAGCCTCCCGCACAGGTGGACGAGGGCCACCTTGGAGGCGTTGCTGATGCGGGTGAACATGGATTCGCCGAAGAACACCCGGCCGATAGCTACCCCATAGAGCCCCCCAGCCAGCGTGCCATCCTGCCAGATCTCGATGGAGTGGGCGAATCCCCGGCGATGGAGTCTCCGATAAGCCGAGATCATCTCGGGTACCAACCAGGTGCCACCGCTTCCGGGGCGGGGTCGAGCACAGGCGGTGATGACGGCGTCGAAATCCCGGTCCATGGTGGCACCGAAGTGGCCCTTGCGCAGGGTCTTGCGCAGGGTCCTGGAAATTCGGAGCCGCTCCGGGAAAAGGGTGGTCCTGGGGTCGGGAGACCACCAAAGGATGGGATCCCCAGCGCCGAACCACGGAAAGATACCGCGCCGATAGGCGTTGACCAGTCGCGTCACGCTCAGATCCCCACCTACCGCAAGAAGGCCGTCCGGCTCTTGCTTCGCCGTTTCCACATCCGGGAAGGGTGCCTGGGGATTCCTGGGGTCGAGGAGGTAAAGCATTGAAAGCAGCAGCACGCATCGAGACCTGACATTAGCCACGAAAGACACGAAATTGTCATCCCGACGCAGAAGACGCAACGGTTTGCCGAGCGCGATGAGGTTTGGCTGTCCACACACCCCCTCCAGCGTGCTGGGGGTGCCACAGGCACAGTGGAAAGGAACGGTTTAAGTGCATCGGCATGTCAGATCGCGCAGCGCACTCTAATCTACCCTCCTGCCGTCTCATTCCATCAGAACCGATTCCCTCGTATCGAGGAAGGGTCTGCTCCAGCTGGGTACCAGGCTTCTCGGGCACAGGTCTATATGCCCAGCACCAGGAGGCGAAGCAAGAACGGGTATTAGGTCAGTCGATCTCCAGAAAATCGACGACGGTGGACGCGTCAAAGCGGAACAGACCCTCATCAAGCCTCGGGTTGCGTTTGGTCCCTGTGAAGGTGAAGTGCGTGCGCTGACCGAAGCTGTCCTCCATTACCAAGGTGTCGAGATGCTTGCCGATGAAGCCGATGCGGATCCTCACCACTTGGGTATCCTTAGTCTTGGGCCGCAACTCGACCCATTCGCGGTCATCCCCGGCATCCCAGGGGATCACCCTGAAGTGACGGTCGATAGGCCCTTCTATTACCAACAACTGAGCCGGCGTGCCACCCAGGGCCTTAGCTTGGCTCTGGTGGGAGACCTGATTCAGATCCAGGTCGTGCAGCCACACGCGCTTTCCGTCGGCGACGATGACCTGCCTGACCGGACGCTTGTATTCCCAGCGAAACCTGCCGGGACGCCTGAGATAGAAGGTACCCCTCGACTCCACCGCGCGGTCCCCATCGGCATTCAGGGTAATCTGATTGAAGTCGGAAACCAACGACTTGATCCCTCTCAGATAGCCCTGCAACCGCTCGGGACCGCCGCCGACCGTTGCAGAACTGCATAGCAGAAGCACTAGCAGGACGATCCACAGGCTGGTCAGTCGGCGTGACCCAGACCAAAAGACAGTGCCCCTTTCCGGGGCTAACGGATAGCGGATCATCCACATGTGAATCACCAGACCCGATGTACCACTTCATGCTTCGGGCAAAGGTGGAATCAGAACCTCCCGGTTGCCGTTGGTCTCGGCGGGGCCGACTAGACCGATGCGTTCCATCTCTTCGACCATGCGGGCGGCTCGGTTGTAGCCGATCTTGAATCTGCGCTGTACGCCAGAAATAGAGGCACGGCGGGTCTCGGTGACGAACTGGACCGCCTCGTCGAACAGGTGATCCTGGTCCTCGGTGTCACCACCGGAGAGATCCAGGTCGATACCGGGAATGGCTTCCCTCGTATCCTGCAGAACGGTGTCGATGTAGTCCGGTGCCCCCGTTTGCTTAAGGTACTCCACAACCCGGTGTACCTCTTGGTCGTCTACGAAGGCACCGTGCACCCGTTGGGGAATGCTGGTACCGGGGGGAAGGTAAAGCATATCGCCCCACCCGAGGAGGTGCTCGGCCCCCATCTGGTCGAGGACGGTCCGCGAGTCTACCCGCGAGGACACCTGGAAGGCCATACGGGTCGGGATATTGGCCTTGATCAGGCCCGTGAGCACGTCTACCGACGGGCGCTGGGTCGCGAGCAGCAGGTGGATTCCCGAGGCCCGTGCCTTCTGCGCCAAGCGCGCGATGAGCTCCTCCACTTTTTTGCCCACGACCATCATCATATCCGCCAGCTCGTCGATGATTACCACGATATAGGGGAGATGGGTGAGGTGGGGCTGCACTGCACCGGTCTCATCCACCCCCACTCCACCCGGATCGGTCCTCAACAGAGGATCAGGGATAGGCACCCCGGCTGCCTCCGCATCCGCCACCTTGCGATTGTAGCCGGCAATGTTGCGCACACCGAGCTGGGCCATCAGGCGATACCGGCGTTCCATCTCCGCGACGCACCAGCGCAGGGCATTCGCTGCCTCCTTCATATCCGTGACCACGGGGGTAAGCAGGTGGGGAATACCCTCGTAGACCGATAGCTCCAGCATCTTCGGGTCCACCATGATCAGGCGCACATCTTTCGGCGTCGACTTGTATACCAGACTCAGGATCATGACATTGATGGCCACGGATTTCCCCGAGCCCGTGGTGCCGGCGATTAGGGCATGGGGCATACGGGCTAGATCCGCGCACACCGGCTTTCCGGCGATATCGGTACCCATGGCCAGGGTCAGGGGCGCTTTGACATCCTGATAGGTCGGGGAGGCCAGGACCTCGCTCAGGAAGACGGTCTCGCGGTGCTCGTTGGGGATCTCGAGGCCGATGACGGATTTGCCCGGTATGATCTCCACTACCCGCACGCTCACGGTGGACAGTGCTCGCGCGATGTCTTTGGCGAGACCCGTGATCTTGCTTACCTTGGTGCCGGGTGCAAGCTGAAGCTCCAGCAGCGCAACCACCGGTCCCGTATGAACCTCGACCACTTCCGCAATGACACCGAAGTCCGCGAGCTTGACCTCTACCTGACGCGAGAGATTTTCAAGCATCTCTTCCGTGTAGCCCTTATCACTCTTGCGTGAAGGGTCCAGGAGCCTCAGGGATGGAAATTCCCCCGTACCGAGAAATTGGGAGCTTTCGAGCTGGGACTCGTCCTGCACTGCCACGGGTACAGCTGCCGAGACGGGTTCCGACTGTTTTTTGGGGGGGGCAGGTTCGGTGACCGGCGACAGCTCCGACACCCTCGGCCCAGGTATCTCCAGGGCCTCGAGTAAAGGAAGTTCGTCCCCTCTCACATCGTCCGCCGGAGACCAGCTGCGCCGCAACGGGAACCCCGCCCCGCCCTTTACCCACCGTACCAGCGCCAGGATAGCGCCCCCCAAGCCATCCAGTACCGCCAGCCAGGAGACTCCCAAGAGCCTGAAACCCACGAAGAACATCCCGAACAGGAAAAGCAGCGTCCCCTTGGGGCCAAAGGCCAGGAGCATATGGTCTCTGAGGAGCAACCCCAGCCCCCCCCCAGCCCCGTTTGGTAGTTCGGGCCCGAGTTCCAGCAGGTAGATACTCGCGAAGGCACAGCCCGCGACTAGGGTGAATAAGAAACCGAACCAGCGTAGCGCCAACTTGTAGAGCCGGATCTCGGGCCACGCTTCTAACTTACGGAAGATCACGTAGCCGCTCCAGGCGACCATAACCGGGATGAGATAGGACAGAATACCGAACAGATAAAACGCTATATCGGAAAACCAAGCGCCTACCTTGCCGCCCGCATTGGTCACGATGTGGCCATAACCGATGTGGGACCAGGCTAGATCCTGGGGGGAGTAGGTCACCAGGGCCAACAGCAGATAAAGCGCTACGCACACCAAGGCCCACATCGCCCCTTCACGGATGCTGCGTTGCAGATAGTCACCGAAGGTCAGCGTCCCGACCCGAGTTGCTTGGATCACAAGTTAGCTCCCTAGATATCCCTTTAGATATTACAATCTTACAGAGGTTTTCTCCTGTAATCAAGGAAAGATAATCCGGCGCGGGCCGTGATTATTCGGTTGCACCACTGTAATCTCACGGAACCCGACTGCCATGGCAATCTTCAACCAATGTAACCAACGGGTTGCCTGCCAGTACAACGCGGTGGGCGATATCAATTGTTGTGGTGTCCTGGGCACCAGCCACCGGTGCCGGGACGCCCCCGGATGCACGCCAGGAGATGGAACGCCTACGACGTTCTTGGTCAGTTCGAGGAGATCGTCGGGTTTTATGACCAGGCCCTGGCGATGACGCGACGACCGATCCGAATCGTGCCGTGGAGCTCATATCGGTGCAGATAGCATTCGAGCGCGAGATCGACCGAACGAGGCCTGCTGCGTAAATATTCGGTGGCGGGTGACACTGCCCGCCACAGGCTAAGCACGGAGCCTACTTCATAAATGGGGGCAGGTACGGGGCCTGTCTCACTGCCCCGATCAGCTAATTGCAGGGCAACCAAATCATAAATGCAGATTGCAGTATGAACTCAAAACTCCGCACTAGCCGCCGTTGCATCCCTACTGATGTCCGGCTATGCTGGGACGGTTGGTAACCCCATGCCGGGACCCGCATCGACCACACCACCGGCAACCCGAGACCACGCATTACTGGCACTGCGTATCAAGGCCTGGGGTCGTGCGTTGGGCTTCCAACAGGTCGGCATCGCCGATACGGATCTCGGGCTTGCGGAACAGCGCCATGCAATCTGGCTACGCCAAGATCGGCACGGCGAAATGGACTACCTAGTGCGCCACGGAATCAAGCGCAGCCGCCCCGGATCCCTGGTCCCTGGTACCCTACGGGCCATCTCGGCGCGTATGGACTACCGACCCGAGACCAAGGACCGCTCCTGGGCGACGCTCGGGGACCCTGCCGCTGCCTTCATCTCCTGCTATGCCCTGGGTCGGGACTATCACAAGATACTCCGCCGCCGCCTGCGGCAGCTGGCCGAGCGCATGCACGGCGAGATCGGTGACTTCGGGTACCGGGTGTTCGTGGACTCCGCGCCCGTGCTGGAAAAACCCCTGGCTGAGAAGGCGGGGCTGGGCTGGATCGGCAAACATACCAACCTAATCAACGCTCAGGCCGGTTCCTGGTTCTTCCTAGGCGAGATTTACTGCGATTTGCCGCTGCCTCCGGATCCGCCGGCCCGGAACCACTGTGGGACCTGCCGTGCCTGCATGGATGCCTGCCCAACCCAGGCCATCATCGCCCCCTATGTGCTGGATGCACGTCTGTGTATCTCCTACCTCACCATCGAGCTCAAGGGCGCCATCCCCTTGGAGCTACGCCCGCTGATCGGAAATCGTATCTATGGTTGCGACGACTGCCAGTTGGTTTGCCCCTGGAACCGCTTTGCCCAGATCTGCACGGAGCCTGACTTCAAGCCCCGTCAAGGACTCGATAGCGCTACCTTATTGGACCTGTTCTCCTGGAGCGAATCTGAGTTCCTGCAGCGCACTGAGGGTTCGGCCATTCGCCGGATCGGACATTGCACCTGGTTGCGCAACTTGGCGGTAGCTCTTGGCAATGGGCCTCCCTCCACGGCTGTCACGGCGGCACTTCGGGACCGCCTCGGGCACCCGAACGCGCTGGTGTGTGAGCACGTCGCCTGGGCCCTCCAACGTCAGAGCCTGTTTTTGAGCATAGGAACAGGGTCTGCCCCCACGATAGCAGGCGCGGGACCCCACCCCACCGCCCTAACCAGATAGGATTGGGCAAACTGGAGTATGTCCGTCACAATAGTCTGGAGTCTCTAAACTTCCGCACGCGCTGCGAACAACTTCCGGTTGAAACCGCAGCGGTGGGAAACACCCAAGCTACTGGAGCATGATGACCATGAGCAAATCCAAACACTGCCGCCTACTCATCCTCGGGTCCGGTCCCGCTGGCTATACCGCAGCCATCTACGGCACCCGAGCCAACCTGAGCCCGGTGATAATCACCGGGCTTGAGCAGGGTGGCCAGCTGATGACCACCACGGACGTGGACAACTGGCCGGGGGACCCGGACGGTGTGCAGGGGCCGGATCTGATGGACCGTATGCGTCGGCATGCAGAACGCTACGAGACCCGGATCGTCTTTGATCAGATCAACCAGGTTGACCTCTCCGAGCGCCCCTTTCAGCTGACGGGCGATGCCGGTACCTACAGCTGCGACGCTCTGATCATCGCCACCGGTGCCAGCGCCAAATATCTAGGTCTACCCTCCGAGGGGAAGTTCCGTGGCCGTGGCGTCTCCGCCTGTGCCACCTGCGACGGCTTCTTTTACAAGAATCAGAAAGTGGCCGTCATCGGCGGCGGGAATACGGCCATCGAAGAGGCACTCTATCTCTCCAACATCGCGTCCGAAGTGATCCTGATCCATCGCCGGGACGCCCTGCGAGCCCAGAAAGTTCTCCAGAAGCACCTCTTGGAGAAGGTCGAACAGGGCAATGTCACAATCGAGTGGAATTACGTACTCGATGAGGTCCTGGGTAACGCGACTGGGGTCACCGGTATCCGCATCAAGCAGGTGCAAGATGGCACTACCAAGGACCTCGTGCTGATGGGAGTCTTTATTGCCATCGGGCACCACCCGAATACCCGCATCTTCGAGGGGCAACTCGCGATGACCAATGGCTACATCGAGGTCCAAAGCGGTACCACCGGTAATGCTACCGCCACCTCGGTACCAGGGGTCTTTGCCGCCGGCGATGTCATGGACCGGATCTACCGCCAAGCCATCACCTCCTCGGCGACGGGCTGCATGGCGGCACTCGATGCCGAGAAATATCTCGATACCTTGGGGAAAGGCTAGGTGCTGTCAACAATAGCATTGGATTCTGGCACTCCTTATCACCTAAAATTCAGCCACTACCCCGGTCGGAACCGAATTGCCATTTATCAATGGTCTTTTACTTTATTCGCTTCTGCTCTCCTGCCCCCTAATAACTATACCCATTTTACATTGGGCTATCCGGTGACTACTGCAAGCCCCCTTCATACTGACCTCATCCTGATCCTGGATTTCGGTTCCCAGTATACCCAGCTTATCGCCCGCCGGGTGCGCGAGGCTGGGGTCTATTGCGAGCTTTATCCCTGGGATCTGGATGCTGACCACATCCGTAGCTTCGGGGCCAAGGGAATCATCCTCTCGGGCGGCCCCCAATCGGTCCACGATCAAGCAACCCCACGGGCCGACGCCGCCGTATTCGATCTCGGCGTTCCGGTACTCGGCATCTGCTACGGCATGCAGGCCATGGCGGCCCAGCTCGGCGGCCGGGTGACCCCTTCAATCCGGCGCGAGTACGGCTACGCCCAGGTGCGCACCCGCAGCCACTCCCGGCTGCTGCGGGACATTGAGGACCATACTAGCCCTGAAGGCTATGGCCTGCTGGATGTCTGGATGAGTCACGGCGACCGGGTCGAGGCCTTGCCGGAGGGGTTTCGCGCCATCTGCACCACGGACAATGCGCCCTTAGCAGGCATGGCAGACGAGGAGCGGCACCTCTATGGACTCCAGTTCCACCCGGAAGTCACCCATACCCGCCAGGGGAAACGCATCATCGAGCGCTTCGTCCACTCCATCTGCGGTTGCGGCGACCTCTGGACGGCAAACAATATCATCGCAGATGCCATCACGGAAGTCCGCCGCCAGGTGGGTACCGACCAAGTATTGCTCGGCCTGTCCGGGGGCGTAGACTCCTCTGTGGTGGCCGCGCTGCTGCATCAGGCCATCGGCGATCAGCTCACCTGTGTCTTCGTCGACAATGGGCTGCTGCGGCTGGGCGAGGGTGAACAGGTCATGCGCACCTTTGCCTGTCACATGGGGATCAAGGTCATCCGCGCCGACGCCGAGGAGCGTTTCCTGGCCAAGCTCGCGGGCGTTACCGACCCAGAGCGAAAACGCAAACTCATCGGCAACACCTTTATCCGGGTCTTCGAGGAAGCAGCAGAAAGGCTGCCCGGAGTCAGATGGCTGGCCCAGGGGACCATCTATCCCGATGTAATCGAGTCAGCGGGTACCGAGACCGGCATGGCCAAGGTCATCAAATCTCATCACAACGTGGGTGGACTGCCAGCCGCCATGAAGCTCAAGCTGCTAGAGCCCCTGCGGGGGCTGTTCAAGGACGAGGTGCGCAAGATCGGCGTCGAACTCGGCTTGCCCTACGAGATGGTCTACCGCCATCCCTTCCCCGGCCCTGGGCTCGGAGTGCGTATCCTGGGTGAGGTCCGTAAACCCTATGCGGATATCCTGCGCTTGGCGGACCATATCTTTATCGAAGAACTGCACCGAGTGGACCTCTACGACCAGGTTTCCCAGGCCTTTGCCGTCTTTCTGTCCGTCAAATCCGTGGGCGTGGTGGGCGATAATCGCCAATACGACTATGTCATCGCCTTGCGGGCGGTCGAGACTCTGGATTTCATGACCGCCCGCTGGGCCCGGTTGCCCTATGACTTCCTTGATCAGGTCTGCCGCCGCATTGCCAATGAGGTACGCGGGGTCTCACGGGTGGTCTACGACATTACCGGCAAGCCGCCGGGGACCATTGAATGGGAGTAGACATAATGCGGAGTGACGAGGAGTGGATGCGCCGCGCTTTGGCGTTAGCCAAGCAGGCGGCCACGGCGGGCGAAGTCCCAGTAGGGGCGGTCCTAGTGCAGGCGGACGAGCTGGTGGGTATGGGCCGAAACCGCCCGATCACCGACCAGGACCCAAGCGCCCATGCCGAGATCTTGGCCCTGCGCGACGCCGGGCATCGCCTAGGCAATTATCGGCTGCCCGGCACCCGCCTCTATGTTACCCTCGAGCCCTGTCCCATGTGCGCAGGGGCTATCATCCAGGCGCGGGTCGATAGGGTTCTATTCGCGGCGGCTGATCCCAAGAGCGGTGCCTGCGGCAGCATCTTCGACCTGTTGCCCGCAGACGCCCGCTTCAACCACCACACCGATTGCACGGGCGGTCTCCTCGGAGACGAATGCAGCCAACTGTTGCGGGACTTTTTCCAGGCACGGAGATGATCGGGGCCCCAACAGGAATTAGAGGCCGTTGACATTACAATCAATCAAATGGTTATGGGATGTTAGGTCGTGTTAATATTTAACCCTAACTAACTGTTCTGTATTATGTGTTAAATGGCCACAACCCAAACGGTCTGCACAGCAGACCCTACGCTAATCGTTTGATTGTTCTAGGATCCACAATGTCAAATACGCAGGGTATCAATCAGCCAGTACTGGTCCCAGATACCCTGAAAGGGGCATCTGGCGGGGTTGTGCATTAGGTATTGTGCATTAGGTAAATAGGTATGTCGAGTATAATAACGCCAAATTTTAAGTGGTGAAGCCTGTCAGACCCTGGCCCGTCATTTCGGCAGAGATTGCCGGAATTTAAAGATGATACGGTTCATTGCAAAGTTTATCAGTCGGCCGTAGAGTTAGAAGAGGTGCGTCCAGTATGGTAGCTTCCAGCTTCTGAACAGACCATCGGGAGATATTGCATGGTCGAATTTCAAGAACATTCTGGAGCGACGATTCTTTACGGTGTGTCGCTTTCGTGAGCGACTCAAAGAGCCGGAGTTGCTGGAGCAGGTGTTCAATCTCTTCGACGACTTCTTAGCTTCGCAGGGTATCCATGCCAACCAAGGATAGGTCATTATATTGATGCTACGATCATTTCGGTGCCGATCCAACGTAATCCTCAAAGCGGAACTGCATCCTCTGCACTTGCCCGAGTTTACTGCGGTTAGCCTCCATGCAGATACCCTTGCAAGTGCCCTCTATATTCCTTCCGGTACAATTCGGTCTAGCCTTACGGGAGCAAATCATTCTACCTTAAATATTGCGGATAGAGTCGTATGAGCTTGGTGCGCGTACCCTCGGTGGTAAATTGCCGATCAACGCTAATCTGTTCGATTGTACAAGGAGGCAGGGGTGTGGGTATTCAACTGATCCAGAATCAGCACCACCTGGTCGGCATCGGCATACTCCACATCGAGTAGCGTCTCGCTTTCCTGGGCCAGATCGCGTGCTGTTTTGGTGGTGCGCACACTGACCTTGCGACGACCGCACACACCACGAATTCGCCGTATTACTCCGGTGGAATGACCCAACAGGTCCGTCGATGCAGCTTTAACTCGTTTTTAGGTCGTGTTGACATCTACGACTACTGCGTTGATCTTACAGACAATTAGATGAATGACTGGAAAGTCGAACGTGATGATTCAGAAGCGTTCTCGGTCTAAATGTCAACACGACCTACGTACCTAGTTTCAGTATATTTTTCCTGTGCAGGGCTGATGGACTTTTTAGGTTTCCATGTCTTAACTGATCTTTGGAATATGAAATAGGCTGAAACTTAGGTATAGGGCGAACTTCCAGCTCGTTCTAGAGCCCTAGGGCTGCTGCATTTATGCTGGTTTTTGCCATCCCCGACAGCTGGATTCCGGCACTCCCTGCCGGAATGACGGGGGCAGGGTCTGGTAGACTTCACCACTTAAGAATTCAGCCACTATCGGAATTTCCCTGTAAATCCAACATGCTCAATTCAACCTGGGTTCTTCGGTGCCCAGGCGTGGAGATAGAGTGGTCCGGGTCAGACGTTCCTCGGCCTCCCGGTATTTGGCTGCGGTCTTGTCGATGATGTCCTGGGGCAACGCCGGGGCGGGGAGGGTCTTGTCCCAATCCAGGGTATCAAGGTAGTCACGGACGAACTGTTTGTCGAAGCTGGGGGGGCTGATGCCGGGACGGTATTGGTCCTGGGGCCAGAAGCGGGAGGAGTCTGGGGTGAGCGCCTCGTCGATCAGGTGCAGACAGCCGTCGGCGTCGAGGCCGAACTCGAACTTGGTGTCGGCGATGATAATGCCCCGGTCGCGGGCAAATTCGGCGCAGGTCGTATAGATACGCAAGCTGAGGTCCCGGACCCGTTCGGCTAGCTCACGCCCGATGAGGACGACGGTGCGGTCGAAGTTGATATTCTCGTCATGTTCTCCGGCGGCAGCCTTGGTCGAGGGCGTGTAGATGGCCTCCGGCAGCTGGTCCGACTGCATAAGTCCTTGTGGCAGGTCGATGCCGCAGATCGCTCCTGTGCGCTGATAGTCTTTCCAGCCCGAGCCGATGATATAGCCGCGCACTATGGCCTCCACCGGCAGCGGGTCAAGCCGTTTTACTACGAGGGCCCGGTCACCGAGCAGGGCGCGTTCCTCGGGGTCAGCGACGACTTGATCCAGGGTGACATCGGACTTGTGGTTGGGGACGATAGTTCGGGTCTGCTCGAACCAGAAGTTGGAGAGGCGGGTGAGCACTTCGCCTTTACTGGGAATAGGCTGGGGCAACACGATGTCGAAGGCGGAGAGGCGGTCACTGGTGACGATCAGCAGCAGGTCCTCATCGACCCGGTAGATGTCGCGTACCTTGCCGCGGTTGAGCAGGGCTAGTCCGGAGAGATTGGATTCGAAGAGTGCCGACATGGCTATTGATTCCACGAGATGAAAAGGGCAAATATAGCAATCTGGCGCGCCCTTTGAATAGCAGTCTTGTCTTTTACTTCCAGGACTTCCGACTAATAATCACTGTTAGAACATCACGTGTTGCCGTCACTGGCGTCTATACCATGGGTACCTGGGGTTCCGGCAACGCTTACCGGGATGACGCAGTGAGGTCTAAGAGCCTATTTACGATCTTTGGAGTAACAAGGCCAGGAAAGCTAAGGTCGATGGCAGCAGCTCAATGCCCTGTGGGGGTGGATGCACGCGGGTGCAGGAGAAGTTGGTATCTCTATGCGGTGGGGAAGAAGCCGCCCGATGAGCCCGCGGACGCCACCTGCGTTGAGGCCTTCGTGACCGATATGGACAAGCTGCTGCGCGAGGGGAACCAGGAGGAGTACTACGGGATCGAACTGCTGATGTGGGGGCTGAGCCGGGTCATCGCCGCTATACTGCCGGTGTCGGAGCGGTATGGGACTTCACTGGACGGGCGATGGTTGAGAAGACAATCAGGCTCTCCAGATGGATTTATCGTGGCACGGTGAATTCCGAGGGCAGCGAGCAACCAATCATGAATAAGTGGATTATCGATACCGACCGGGCCCCGCAGGCCATCGGGACCTATTCCCAGGCAGTACGGGTAGGCGAGACCCTCTACCTCTCGGGTCAGATACCCCTGGTCCCCGAGACCATGGCGCTGGTGCAAGGCGATGTCCGGGTTCAGATCCGCCAGGTCTTCGACAATCTGGAAGCGGTAGCCGTTGCCGCCGGAGGAGGCTTGGTGGATTTGGCTAAACTCACGGTTTTCCTGACGGATCTGGAGGATTTTCCCTCAGTTAATCAGATTATGACCGAGTACTTCAGCGAACCCTATCCAGCGCGGGCAGTGATCGGTGTCAGCGCCCTACCCCGGGGGGCGGCGGTGGAGATGGATGCGGTCATGGTATTTCCAGGTACGTAAAAAGTAAACTCGCGATGTCATGAATGCTTCATGACATAATTCAACGCGGTACTCTCAGCGTACTATCACTTACGTTGGGGTTCATTGCCTATCAGTTCTGCGCTAACGCCTTGCCGCCGCGCATTACTACTGACACCGCACGTGCAAATCTTTTCTATCTATTATTGAACACAAAGATTACGCAAATATATATGTTCATACATTCTATAATTCCATCAGTATGGACAAGATTATTAATCACTATGCATCTGGTGAGGCCCAGATGTAGCTGGGCTAACTCTGTGGATATCCTGAATTCAGGCATGTCTACAAAAGCAAACGTTACTACTACCCTGAATTTGCGGAAAAGGTTGGAGCACACGACACAATAGGAATCTGAAAATGGTAATGCGAATCCTCTTTTTCGTCGCCTGGATACTGGTTACAATCCTGCTTGTCGCCTGTGGCTCTAGCCTTGAGAAGAAGGCCGTAGATGCGTCGTCTCAGCAGGTACGAACGACAAGCCGCGTGTGGGTTGTACCGCCTGAGACGCGGCAGGCCGAGTCGGTTCGCGTATTCGGGCGACATAGTCATAGTCCCACCGAGCAGTCGTCCGGCCTCTCCGGCGATTATGCAGGCTATCCTGCCACGGCGCGGTTGATCGACAAGCTGGTGCGGGAGAAGGGCTTCAAACGGACCGACCTGGAATGGATCCTCGCGCGGGTCGAGCGCCAGCAGCGGATTCTCAATTTCGTCAGTCGTTCCAAGCCCAAACTGTCGACGCGACCGACCGGGGCTTGGACCCGTTATCGTGCCAAGTTCCTCACCCCGGACAATATCTCAAAAGGTATCGATTTCTGGCGCCGCTATGGCAAGGTGTTTCGGCGTGCTCAGGCCCGATACGGGGTGCCGCCCGAGTATGTGGTCGCCATCATTGGTATCGAAACCCGTTACGGCGATTATATGGGAAAATACCGGGTGATCGACGCCCTGGCGACCCTTGCCTTCGATTATCCGCGCCGTTCCAAGTTCTTCACGGGCGAGCTCGAGTCCTTTCTGATCATGGCCCGCGACGAGGGCCTGGATCCCTTCGGACCTAGGGGCTCCTACGCTGGTGCCATGGGGTGGGGCCAGTTCATGCCTTCGAGCTTTCACCGGTGGGCGGTGGATTTTGACGGCAATGGTCGGCGCGATCTGTGGAACCCAATAGATGCCATCGGCAGCGTCGCCAACTACTTCGCGTCCCACGGGTGGCGCGAGGGGGAACCCGTTGCAGTTCGCGCGTCCGCTAACGGTGCGGGTGCTGGGGCGATGAAGACGGGCTTCGATACCAGCTATAGCCTCGCAGCCTTGCGTCGGCATGGAATCACCGTGTCCGCCGGACTCAATGATGGGGAGCGGGTCAGCCTGATCAAGCTGGATGCCGCCGTTGGTTACCAATACTGGCTTGGGCTGAAGAATTTCTACGTGATTACGCGCTACAACCACAGCAGTTACTATGCCATGGCGGTGCACCAATCAGCGCGCGCGTTGCGATCACGACAGAGCTCCAGTGGAGCCGTCTTGGCCCAGGCTGGTATACAAATTCAAAACATTATGGATTAATCCCCATTGAGGGTTACCGTTATCCGGCGGAACTGGGCATGGATGCGGTGCTCGTAGAGATAGATTCCCTGCCAAGTCCCGAGGGCACAACGCCCCTTGCTTACCGGCAAGGTGAGGTCTGTCTTGGTGAGGATGGCGCGTACATGGGCTGGCATGTCGTCCGGTCCCTCCTGGGTATGGTTGAATAACGGATCTCCGTCCGGGACTAAGCGGGCTATGAAGGTCTCCAGGTCGTGCCGGACCGTGGAATCGGCGTTCTCACACAGGATCAGCGATGCGCTGGTATGGTGTACGAAGGTATGGCAGATGCCTGTCGCCTAAGCCGCTCTGGCGCACGGTTTTCTCTACGTACTTGGTAATATCTATTGGCTATGTCAGAGCCGGACTTCTCCGCCTTTCCCGAAGAGGTCGATTACGGGCCCGAGGACCCGCAGGTACGGGTGCCGCCTCACTCCATTCAGGCGGAGCAGTCCCTGCTCGGCGGTCTGATACTGGACAACGAGACCTGGGACAAGATCGCGGATAAGGTGGCGGCGGGTGATTTCTACCGCCGTGAGCACCGCCTGATCTTCGAGGCAATCCACCGTCTGGTGGAAGCCGATCAGCCCTTCGATGTGGTGACCCTGGCGGAATCCCTAGAACGCATCAGAACTCTCGAGGATACCGGCGGTCTCCCCTATCTGGGTACCCTGGCTAAGGATACCCCAAGTGCGGCCAATGTGGTGGCCTATGCTAAGATTGTGCGCTTCAACTCGGTGCTGCGGCAGCTCGTTCACGCAGGCACGGAGATCGCCGATCTGGCCTACAACCCGGGGAACCGCAAGGACAACGAGATTCTCGACGAGGCAGAGCGGCGAGTGTTCGAGATCGCCGAGCAGTTGACGCGCGGGGGTGGTTTCCAGGAGATCAGATCACTCCTGGTCACGGCTATTGATCGCATCGATCGGCTCTACAACAGCAATGAGCGGATTACAGGGCTGGCGACAGGGTTCCCGGATTTCGATGACATGACCTCGGGGCTCCAGAACTCAGACCTGATTATCGTGGCGGGCCGGCCGTCGATGGGGAAATGTGTCCAGGCCGACACCGAAATTCTGCTGGAAGACGGTAGCCTGGAGACGATAGAAACCATCTATCGTCTAAGACGCGCGCATCTCCTGTCCCTGGATAGACGTTGGAAGCTCAGGTTGACATCTCCTTCGTCCTATGTAGACGATGGAAAGAAGCCGGTTTTTCGGGTAACAACGCGCTTGGGGCGATCAATCGAGACCACCGCTACCCACCCCTATCTCACACCCTCCGGATGGCAGCCACTGGCAGAAGTAGCCGTCGGGCAACGCATCGCGGTCCCGCGGAAATTGCCTATATTCGGCAACCAAGGTATGGAGGAATGTCGGATAAAGCTGTTGGCGTATCTGCTGGGTGATGGTGCTCTGACCCAATCCGTATCCAGGTTCACTAACCTGAACCCGCGCATTCGAACCGATTTTATCGCTGCCGTCGAGTCCTTCGGTGAGATACAGGCTAGCGTGCGGACACGGCGTGACCAGGCACCAGATAGTCTCGTCGCAGCGGGCACATCCTGGATTGAGGAAACTCGGCCTCGAGTTGCGGAACGGTTGCGGCGCGCACGTGACGTATCATCCTGCTCTGACCGTCAATTTGCCTACGCCATCGGTGCGACGGCGGCGAGTGCCTGTAACTGGACCAAAGGACACCTGTATCGCAAGATCTGCGCCTTTTTCGGTACGGAGGAGGGCGGCTGGCCGCCTGCCGGGCGCGACAGTGCAGCAAATAACGCGCCTAATGCCCTTGCCAGTTGGCTCGACGACCTGGATGTTTGGGGCGAGGGTGCACATACCAAGCCCATCCCGGATTGCGTGTTCCGTCTGCCCCGGACGCAGCTTGCGCTCTTTATCAATTGTCTCTTTGCCACCGACGGTTGGGCACATCTGCTCGCGAGCGGTCAGGCGCAGCTGGGCTATGCATCGGCCAGCGCGCACCTGATACGCCAACTACAGCACCTCCTGCTGCGGTTCGGTATCATCGCCAAGTTGCGTAACCGGACGGTTACAAACGGCGGGAAGCGATTCACCGCTTACCAACTCGATATCACGGATACCGAATCCATCCAGGTCTTCATATCCGAGATCGGGATCTTCGGTAAGGAAGATGCGATCACGCGGGTAGCGGACGCAATCGTCAACAAACGCCGTCAAACCAACGGGGACGCGCCTTGGAGCTGCCTCGCCCGACGGGCAGGCTTGGCTGGTGCGGGCAACATCCATGTGGGCTCGCGTTCACGCTGCCGGTCGCGTCTCATGCGTCCGGCGACGGCCACGGGAGATCAAGACCTAGCGGACAACGATATCTATTGGGACGAAATCAAGGCCATCCAGTATGTGGGGCATAAGCAGGTCTATGATCTCACCATCCCCGAGACCCACAACTTCGTTGCCAACGACATCTGTGTGCACAATACCACCTTCGCCATGAACATCGCGGAGAATGTGGCGGTAGAAACCCAGCGTCCGGTGGCCGTGTTCAGTATGGAGATGCCAGGGGAGGCGCTGGCTATGCGCATGATGTCGTCGCTGGGCCGGATCGATCAGCACCGGGTGCGGACGGGTAAGCTGGAGGAGAACGAATGGCCGCGCCTGACCTCGTCCGTGAACATCCTGTCCAAGACCCGGTTGTTCATCGACGACACGCCAGCCTTGTCGCCGACCGAGCTGCGCGCCCGCGCCCGCCGTTTGAAGCGCGAGCATAACGACCTAGCGCTGCTCATCATCGACTACCTGCAACTAATGCAGGCCCCCGAGGCACATGAGAATCGGGTGGCGGAGATCTCGGCCATCTCGCGATCCTTGAAATCCTTGGCCAAGGAGCTGGGCATCCCGGTGGTCGCCCTGTCCCAGCTCAACCGCAGCTTGGAGCAGCGGCCCAACAAGCGGCCCATCATGTCGGATCTGAGGGAATGCGTCAGTGGTGCCACCCGCGTCATGCTGAAGGACGGTCGCAGGTTGCCGATTCAGGAACTGGTCGGCACCCAACCAGACGTGTGGGCCGTCGATGCCAACGACACGCTGGTGGTGGCCCGTTCTGACCGCGTCTGGGCCGTGGGCAACAGACCGGTATACGCACTCACCCTGGCCAGCGGGCGGGTACTGCGGGCCACCGCCGAGCATCGTTTGCGTACCTTTGATGCTTGGCGTCGGGTGGAGCAGTTGCACCCTGGTGATCGACTAGCCGTGGCGCGGAAGCTACCGGAACCCCCCTCCCCGCAGCGATGGCCCGCGCGGCGGCTGATCCTGTTGGCCCATCTGATCGGTGCCGGCCGTTACGTCACCGGCCAGCCGCTGTGCTATACCACCGCTTCGGAGGCCAGCAGTCGCATAGTCATCACATGTGCCCGATCATCCGGGGCGCGGATCAGCCGCCGCGCGGGATCCGGCCGGCACCAATTGATTTTCAGCGGCAACAGCAACCGCTGGCTACGGGAGCTCGGCATCTTCGGCCAACGCGCTCATGAAAAGTGCATCCCCGAGGTCCTGTTCCGTGCAAATAACGCGCAGATAGCCTTGTTTCTGCGCCATCTCTGGACCACTGACGGCACCATCTCGGTCCGCAAACCGAGACAACGGGGCGGCCATGGGGTTTATCTGAGCACCAACAGTCGTGCACTGGCCGAAGACGTGGCCGCGTTGCTGTTGCGCTTAGACATCGTGGCCCGGATCCGGTCGGTCACCAGCTCCCGTCGCACGACCTACCGAGTCTGGATCAGCAGCACAGAGCATCAGAACCGCTTTCTGGCCACGGTGGGTGCATTCGGTCCCAGGCAGATGCAGGTCAAGCAGATGGCGCGGGTGCTGGCGGATATCCGGCCCAATCCCAATAAGGCTCAGTCCCAGGCTGCCGCGCGACGCGATGACGATGATCTGCACCGGCACGCGGTAAGCGATCTCGTCTGGGATCCCCTGGTCGCGATCAAGCGGGATGGGACGGAAGTTGTCTACGATCTCACGGTGCCTGGTCTCGCGTCCTGGCTAGCGGACGGAATCGTCAGTCACAACTCAGGGGCGATCGAGCAAGACGCAGACCTGATCGCTTTCATCTACCGGGACGAGGTCTACAACGAAGACAGCCCCGACAAGGGCATCGCTGAGATCATCATCGCCAAACAGCGCAATGGTCCTATCGGTACCACCCGGCTCACCTTCCTTGGCAAATACACCAAATTCGAAAACTACATCACCGATATCTATCAGGATCAGGGTTATTGATCTGGAGCACAGCACTATTTTCGTGATTCACGAGTGGGGTTTCCTCGTTTCAATACAGCCAGAATTTTGGAACAGGATTGTCAATCGGGTTGGCTTACCTTACTGTTATATTGTTATTGATTTAGTACGCATGGAGATTTAAGTGGTTGGTAAACGCTACGTATCTTCTGCTCTTACTCGTATACGTTCATAGCATGTTCAATCACTCCGACCACCGTAGGCATAAGCCACAACTTCATCGGGTTTATTTATTCAGATCAACCCAAACCAAGACTTTAATGACAGTGCTCAACGGAGGTATGACAGAGGTATGAATGTCTAGTAATACCTTGTATCCGATCGCTTTCCGCTATGCCCCGGGCAGCGGCTAAGGGCAGGTGTTAGCACAGACAGGGTGCGTAGGTCTTCGGCGTTATGGTTTTGTTTAGCCACAGATATCATCGGTACTCCGGTACCTCTGTGCGAGGTAATGAACGGCTTGTGCGAGCTAAGCGCAATGCAAGTCCACCCGCAGGCAATCATCAATCATGCGGCTCTCCGACATAACTTGGCCTGCGTGCGGTGCCAGGCCCCGGATAGCCAGATATGGGCGGTGGTCAAGGCTAATGGTTACGGGCACGGGATGCTGGAGGTCGGGACCACCCTCGCATCTGCGAATGGCCTAGCGGTGGCTAGGGTGGAGGAGGGGATACGCCTGCGCGAGGCAGGGATTACTAAGCCCATCCTGGTCATGGAGGGATTCCTATTCGACGATGAGCTCGCTTCCGCTTCCGCGCGCGGGCTCGAATTGGCGCTGCACCGGCCTGCACAAGTAGCGCTCCTGGAGCGAATCCAAACCACCAGGCCCCTACGCATCTGGATCAAGGTGGATACAGGCATGCATCGGCTAGGGTTTGATCCCCAGGAGGTGCCGGCTCTGCTCGCGCGCTTGAATGCCGCCCCCCAGGCCACAGGTCCGCTGGGACTCATGACCCACTTGGCCCAGGCCAACGATCCACACAACCCGCTGACGCAATTGCAATGCGCTCGGCTACGCGATCTGGATCCCACTGCGCAGCATCACTTAAGCATCGGCAACTCCGCCGGCATCCTGGGCTGTCCTGCATCCCGGACCCACTGGGTACGCCCTGGTATCATGCTCTACGGGGCCTCGCCTCTGCTCGGGCGGACCGCCGCCGAGCTGGGACTGCGGCCGGTCATGCGGCTTGCAACACGGCTCATCGCCGTGCGTGCTCTGCACCGGGGGGATGCTGTAGGCTATGGTGGCACCTATGTGTGCCCAGAAGACATGCCGGTGGGGGTGGCGGCCATCGGCTACGGCGACGGCTATCCACGCCATGTACCCACGGGAACCCCGGTGCTAGTCGGCGGACAACGCGCGCCGCTGGTGGGCCGCGTATCCATGGACATGATCAACATTGATCTTCGGGGACTGCCCGCTGCCAAGGTCGGGGACCCCGTCACCCTCTGGGGTGCAGACCTGCCAGTGGACGAAATCGCGGAGCGGGCGGGCACCATTTCCTACGAGCTCCTATGCCAGATTACCTCACGGGTGAGGATGGCGCACCAGGGTATGGAGTCGTTGCCGTAGTGCCGAAGTACTGATAACAGGGGAATCATTTTTTGCCGTAAATGAACGTGAATGAACACAAATCAATGGTTCACCGTTTGGAATTTCACCCTCTTCAATGCATTAGCTTGCTCGATTCATGAGCGTTCGGTTGCCTTTCCCATCCCATGGCCAAAATCCATAACGCCTACGTCTGCAACGCCTGTGACGTCAGGCTACCCAAGTGGAGCGGTCAATGCCCGGACTGCGGGGCCTGGAATCTGGTTGAAGAGATCCCCGCGCTGCTGGCAACGGCCGGCTGCACCGGATATGCTGGGGGCGTCGAGGGCGGCGCTGAGGCGATCCTGCCCACCGCCGTGGAGCCACAGGAACGCGCCCGCTTGGGGAGTGGTATCGCTGAGCTCGACCGGGTGCTCGGGGGCGGGCTGGTCCAGGGTTCGGTGGTACTCATCGGCGGCGATCCAGGGATCGGCAAATCCACCCTGCTGCTTCAGGCCTGTGCCGCCTTGGGACAGGGTCATCCGGTGCTCTATGTCTCGGGTGAGGAGTCACCCCAGCAGGTTAACCTACGGGCACAGCGGCTCGGGCTGACTGGGAAGGGAGTACGCCTGCTGCCGGAGACCTGCGTCGAGCGCGTGCTGGCCAGGGCTGCAGCGGGACAGCCGCGGATCATGGTCGTGGATTCTATCCAGACCCTGCACACGGAGCTGTTGCAAGCGGTGCCGGGGTCCGTGTCCCAGGTCCGGGAGACAGCAGCCCAACTGGTGCGCTTTGCCAAGCAGGCGGATACCGCGATATTTCTGGTGGGGCACGTGACCAAGGAAGGCACGCTGGCCGGTCCCCGGGTGCTAGAGCATATGGTGGATACGGTGCTCTATTTCGAGGGCGAAGGCCCTGGCCCCTTGCGCCTGATTCGATCCATTAAGAACCGCTTCGGCGCCGTCAACGAGCTCGGCGTCTTCGCCATGACGGACCGCGGCCTGCGGGAGGTATCCAACCCTTCGGGCATCTTTCTGTCGCGCCACGCTGAGTCGGTGTCGGGCAGCCTGATCATGGTGACCTGTGAAGGCACCCGGCCTCTCATGGTCGAGGTGCAGGCCCTGGTAGACGAGAGTCTGCTTGCCAACCCGCGGCGGGTAACCCTGGGCCTGGATCAGAACCGGCTTGCCATGCTGCTGGCGGTGCTGCACCGCCACGGCGGGGTTGCCATGTTCGACCGCGACGTGTTCGTGAACGTGGTCGGGGGTGTGCGCATCACGGAAACGGCTGCCGACCTGGCGGTCCTACTGGCAGTGCTCTCCAGCTACCGTGACCAGCCCCTGGACGCGGAGCTCGCGGTCTTCGGCGAAGTGGGCCTGTCCGGCGAGATCCGGCCCATCCCCAATGGCCCCGACCGATTGCACGAGGCAGCCAAGCACGGCATCCGCCGGGTCATTGTCCCCGCAGCCAATGTCCCCAAATCGGGTATCCAAGCGTTGGACGTCGTGCGAGTGAAAAACCTGAACGAAGCCATTGATGCGGTGTTGAGCTGATCTGAATGCGGGCCCGGATCGTTCCCAGCTGCATAACCTTGAGTCGGCCAGTGCAAGCAGGGCGCGTGGGCGCGTCCTCAACGAGAGAATAGCCAAACCTATTAACCACGAAAGATATGGTTACGGCGCGTTCAGGATGTCAGCGTGCCCAACACTTGGCATCCGGACCGGACCAACGCAGCTTCGTCAGGTCTCCCCAGCCAGATCAAACAGCTTATCCAGATAAGCTATCAATCTACGCAACTGGAGTGCCATGATGGCGAACTCAGCGTCGAGGCGGGCTGCTTCGTCTTCGATATCCAGCTCGCGGGCTTCGTCGAGCAGGGACTCGGCAAAGCGCAGACGGCGCAGGGAAAGGTCTTCCTGCAACAGAAATTCCAGCCGCTCCCGCCACTGGAGGGCGAGTTTGACTACCTCCTTGCCGGCACGCAGGTGGGTAGCGATTTCCTCCGCCCCTAAATCCTGTCCGCTACAGCGCGCCAAGGCCCGTTCGTCGCGGGAATCACGCAGCTCACAGGCATCCCCCAGCGCTAGGCCCTCAGGCATCTCTCCAGTCGCGACCCACTGGGTCATAAGACCTGTCAGCGAGTTCCTCGTCCGCGGCGGACGGACCCGAAACGTGCCCAGGGTCTCCCGTAGCAAGCTAACCAGCTCCTCAGCACCCTTTTCACTGGCTGCATCCACGACCATCCAGCCGGCCATCAGATCCAGGTAGGCGTGGATCTGCCGCGACCGGGTGAAGGCCCGCGGCAGCATGTCCAATATGACCTCCTCACGCAGCTGTCGGCGCTCCCTGCGCCCCACGGGGCGTGCCTCCAACTCTTCGAGGTCCGTCACCCGTTTGTCCAGCGCCTCGCTGATCACGGTAGAGGGCAACAGCCGCTCCTGGCGCCGCGCGCACAGAGCAATGCAACCGTTGCCCGTATGGCTCAGCGCCTGGGTCTGTTCCCCCAGGGGTGGATGCCAGCCGAGACTGGCGGTCTGCAGCGGGCCGCAGGGATGGAACCGACGTTCTATGAGCCGCGCCTCAAGGCCGTCCGCATCAATGGCGGACGGTTCTTCCAGGCGATACAGGCGGACATTTTTGAACACAGTGACCCCGATTCGTTCAGCAAAGGGACAGGATTATAAGGGGGGAAACTTCGCGTGTGGATATCCCTTCCTAGGATGGTGTTCCCGCCTTGAACAGTGATCTTTGGGGAACAGAGATATCCATGGTGGTCTACCGCAAACTTATGATAAGACCAGCACATCGCAGCAGGAGGAGGGGAAGTCACTTGGAGATTAACGGTCGGTCCTTGGAGCATGCGAGTCAGAGAGTATGGCATAATTCTAGGATCCTCTGTGTGGACCGTTCGAGTTGTGGTCATTTAACACATAAGGAAACAGTTAGTTAGAGTTAAATGTCATCAGGACCTAGTGGTGCGTACACTGACCTTGCGATGACCGCTCAAGAGTTCAGGGGTCACTTCACCGTGCCTTTATTCACCAACTCCGTGATCTGCTCACGCTCCTCATCCGTCAAACGCACATAATATATTTTCTACCCCATTTGCCTACCTCTCTTACCGCCAAGCCATCAAACTGCAATAATAGGAGAAATCAGAGACGAGCTAAACCACCACCCCTGTACCAGAAGAATGGACTGAAACGAGGTACTATGGGTGTTCTCGATACGAATTCAGGTTGTTGATTGAGAACACCCCCTAACCCTAGGTAATCGTTAGGATCCCAGCTGTTTTTGCTATCCGTAGTGCCAGATTCTGGCAACACTTACCGGTTGATGCCCCACAACCTCCAACCATCCAAGCTCATTCGGGTCGGGCTTGCCCTGGCGGTGGCGTTCCTGACTCTGCTCCTGCTGTGGGCGCTGCTGATCCTGACGGATACGGCGTTCGATGTCTGGACGCGCCTGCGGGAAGGCCCGACTTGGTTCTTTTACCTCTATGTCGCTAGCTTTCTCGCCATCAGCGGGGTAGGGGGGTTCGCCCTATGGCGCCTGTTGCGGCCCCGGCTCGGGTGCCGGTTGCGGGCAGAGCAGCCTCAATCACCGCTGCGGGGGGTGGACCGGGAGGCGCTGGAGCAACGCCTGGAGCGGGGGGAGGCGGCGGGCATGGATACCGCGGCGGTGCGCCGCGAGTTAGCACTGCTCCAGCAGCGCAAGACCGCCGGTCGGATTCAGGTGAGCTTCTTCGGCGAGATCAGCAGCGGTAAGTCCTCGCTGATCCAGGCCCTGTTGCCGGAGGCAGAGCCCACTATCAGCGCCACCGGCGGCACCACGCGGGAGGTTGCCACTTACAATTGGTGCAGCAGCAGCGGTGATGAGCTAGTGCTCATCGATGTGCCGGGTACCAACGAGGTCGGGGTGGGCTTGGATGAGACCGCGCGGGTGGAGGCCATACGCGCCCACCTGGTGGTCTATGTCTGCGACGGGGATCTGAGCCGAACCCAATTCACGGACCTCAGCGCCTTGCTGGCATTAGGCAAGCCAGTTATCGTCGCCTTGAACAAGGCTGATCGCTACCAGGAGTCGGAGCTCGAGCTGCTTCTGGTGCGCTTGCATGAGCGGCTACAGACGCAGCAGGGTCGGGGTAAAGGAGGGGAGACGGCCTGGGTGGAGTTGGTAGCCGTGCAGGCCGGGGGCAGGCGCGAGGTCCTGCGGGTGTTCCCGGACGGGCGCGAAGAACGGGCAGTGCGGAAGATGCCGCCGCGAGTGGATACGTTGCGTGCTGCCCTGCAGCGCCACTTGGACGAGGACCCGGAGGTTCTAGAGCAGCTGCGTGACACCAGCGTCTTCGTGCTGGCGGCCCAGCGACTTGATGAGGCGGAGCTGGTCCATCGCCGCGGGCGCGCCGAAGAGCTGACCCGCAGCTATTCTAGAAAGGCCATGGTCGGCGCCATGGCCGCCATTACTCCTGGCTCCGACCTAGTGATCCAAGGCTATCTCGGGGTGAGCATGGTCAAGGATCTGGCCAATCTGTATGAGGTCCCAGTGCGGCGCATGGACACGGATCTGCTGCTGGAGCTGGTGCAAAAGCGGGTTGCCCGCAGCAGTACCATCATGCTGGCCGTGGCTGGAAACGCCCTTAAGGCCTTCCCCGGCCTCGGTACCCTGGTTGGCGGTATCACCCATGCCGCGGCCTATGGCATGATCTTCGATGCCTTGGGGAAGGCGGTGGCCCGGTCGTTGGAGTCTCGGGGTGCCCTGCAGCCAGCCCAGGCGGCACAAGTCTTTGAGGAGGGCCTAAGTGAAGATTTGGAAGCGCGTGCAAGACGTTTTGTACGACTTGCCCTGGACATCCGTAAAGAATCCCAAACGGAGCAGCCAGGAGCCAGCCGCTGACCCGAGCCATCTGAATCTAGCACGGGAGAGCCTGCGTGACTTGGTGCAGGATCAGCGCATCCCGCCGGAGGTGCGCGCGTCCCTGGTCGAGGACTACCGCCAGGTGGAGGCTATGCTCGAGAAGCTGGAGCAAGGCTATATCCATATCGCCGTCTTCGGCCGCGTGAGTGTCGGCAAATCCGCGCTCCTGAACGCCCTGCTCGGTGAGGATTGTTTTAGCATCAGTCCCTTGCACGGCGAAACCAAAGCCAGCGCAATGGGTCAATGGGAGGAATACCGGACCGGCGGCGTCTATCTGATTGACACGCCGGGTCTGAACGAAGTCTGGGGGGATGAGCGCGAACGCCTAGCCCATGAGGTGGCCGCCCGTTCGGATCTGGTGCTCTTCGTAGTGGACGGGGACCTTACGGAGACCGAGATTCGGGCCCTGCGTATCCTGGTAGGGAATCAGCGCCCCATCGTCCTGGTGTTCAACAAGATCGATCGCTATACCGAGGATGAGCGGGAGCAGATCTTAGCCTCCCTGCGACTGCATACCCGGGGCTACATCGATGCCGGGAATATCGTTTGCGTCAGCGCCAGGCCTGCGAAGCATCCGGTCATCCTGGTAGACGCAGATGGCCAGGAGACTGAGACCCTGCGCCGCAGCGAGCCGGACATGGTGGCCCTGAAGCATCGGCTATGGGCGCTCCTCGAAGCGGAAGGGGAGACCCTGGCGGCGCTCAATGCCTCGCTCTTCGCCAGGAACTTAAGCGACAAAGTGGGAAAACGCATCTTAGAGGTCAAGCGCGTGCTGGGGGCCTGGCTGATCCGGGTCTACTGCATCACCAAGGGCATCTTGGTGGCGCTCAATCCAATCCCGGTGGTGGATCTCCTAGCCGCCGCCGCCGTCGATGCAAGTATGGTAGTACACCTGTCCAAGTTCTATGGATTGGCACTCTCGAAGGCCGAGGCCAGTACTCTGGTCAAGACGATCGCTACCCAGATGGCATTGTTGATGGGGACCGTATGGGGCATTAACTTCCTGTCTTCCGCCCTTAAATTAGGTACCGGTGGCCTATCCACCCTGGTGACCGGCACCGCCCAGGGGGCTGTCGCCTATTACGCTACCCATATGGTGGGACAGGCAGCAGAGGTCTATCTAGCCCACGGCAAATCCTGGGGAGAGGCAGGACCTAAACTGGTCATCCGCAATATCCTGGACAGCGTTGATCGCGATTCCATTCTAGCTCAGGCCAAGTCGGATATCGCAAACCGGTTGAAATCCGTCTAAAAGATATCCTTTGCCATTAAGGATATCTTTTACATAATATGTAATTGCGTATAATATATATTATGTAAAGTTACGCAAGTACTATCACGAAGAATCGCACGCCCCGGAACAGGTGAAGGTAGCCCAGTAGTAGGGATGCGAGAAGGGGGTAGCGTTCGCCGGCGTCTGTTCGAAGGCAGCCGCGTCACCGTGCTTGCTCAGTTCTTCGACTGAGACGTCACGCAACCAACATTGTGCCGCGCGCAGTGCCGAGGCCGCCGGCAGCGGCTGGCTGCCAGCGTGGCCGAGCAGGTTCCGGTAGAAACGCTCCAGCAACAGACCCGTTGCTAGGTCATCGACGGGCCACAGGGTACCAACCACCGCCGGTACCCCGGCCTGCAAGAGGCCAGCCGGCAGGCCCAGGTACTCGTCGGGGGAACGGCGGATGTCGGTCATACCGGTCTCGCACGCGGAGAGGGTAACCAGCCGTGAGGCACTGAAATCTAGCTCGGCGATGAGTTCGGAGAGAGTTAATTTCTGTCCCGCGTCCAGTTTCAGGCCAGACCGCATCGGGTCCCACCAATCGTAGGACCCACGGCAGGCAAGATGGAAGTAGTGGCAGCCGGGTGCGGTCCTGATGACGGCCTCGACCGTGGCTGTCTTTCCTTCCAATCGCTGGAAGTCAGAAAAGAGCGCCGTTACCGCCCTACCCTCGGCCGGGGCGAACCGAAGGTCCTGGGTCGGGTCGACGACGGCGAGCAGCCTATGCCCCTGGCGCCTTTCTTCCTGCTGGCGCTGGCGGGCGACGGATAAGGCGTAACCGCTGGGCAGGTAACAGATGGTCCAGTCGTCGAGCAAATAGCGCCTGCGCCCATCGCAGGTACGCCAAGCGGCATGGATCGGCAGCAGTCCCAAGCCACCCTGGGGCATAAAGAGCACGGGGGCACCTTGCCGGAGGCCCTGCTGTAGCAGCCGCTCATGAACCGGCCCCAGTATTCCGTCCCACAAGTCTTGTCCCGCTGTTTCGAGTCGGTCGAGCCATTGTTGTTTGATTGTGGGACTATCCGAGGAGACGCGGTACTTTTCATAAACACCGAACCAGCCAGCCGGTTGTGGCCCACCCGGCGGCCCTTGCAGCAAGGTCTGCAAATCGGCGGTGGTGAAGCCCTCCAGCGCGACAAGATGTTCCTGGGTTACCGTCACCGTCCCGTAGGGGACCATGAACACTGCGCTGCCCTGGGAGGTCAAGAGCGGCACCACTAGGGCGCCTCCCGCCGGGATCAGATCCAGCAGCCCAGCCAGATCCAGACCGGTCGGTATAAATTCGGGCCGCGCGGCGTGGATGCTCTCGACCAGCTGGTCGAGAGCGGCCCGCGCCTGAGCTAGGGCCTTCGCCAGCGCGCGGGCGCTGCGGCGGGCGGGGGTGTCCGGGGGGAGGTGTATTTCCGCTTCCAGGTCGTGCACGGCCTGCCGGGCCGCTCCTATGACTTCTCGCTCAGCCTCGGGCAGCGCCGCCAGCTCGACCTCACTCAAGGCCAGGGTCTCCCGCAGGAGGTGGGTCTTGCCCTGCTCTAAGCGCAACAGACTTGCCGCCGGTCGCCCCAGGCGAATCGCGCAATAGGCGGCACCGATGTAGGTCTGACTCCGACTGCCTGCCGCGTCGCGGTGGCCAGTCTCGGTATGGGTCTGTACCGGGAGATCCGCCTCCGCCGCGATCGCTGTGGTATAGGCCGCCTCCGCCTCCGCCCACTTCCCTTGGCCGAAGTACAGATCACCGAGATCCCGTTGGGTGCGTCCGTGCTCGGCGGGCAACTCGGCACAGGTATGGACCTCCAGCGCCTGCTCGAAGTGGTGAATCGCTCGCCTGATATTCTCGGCGCGCTTGCCGCGGATGCGGTCCGCATAGGCCAGCGCCAGGTCGTGCTGGGTCAGTGCCCACTGCTCGGGTAAATCGGTCCGGGTATAGACCGCAAGCGCCTGCTCGAAGTGGCGGATGGCCTGCTCGAGATTCTCGGCCCGCTCACCCCGGATGCGCAGCAAGTAGGCACTCGCCAGATCGTGCTGGATCAGCGCCCAGTCCTGGGGCGAATCGGCCTGGATACAGACCTCCAGCGCCTGCCTAAAATGGTGAATTACCAGTTCAATATTCTTGGCGCGTTCGCCACGGATACGCAGCAAGTAAGCACTCGCCAGGTCATGCTGGGTCATCGCCCAGTGTCCGGGCGAAGCGGTGCGGGTCCGTACCTCGAGGGCTAGCTTGAAGTGGCGGATGGCCTGCTCGAGATTCTCGGCCCGCTCGCCGTGGATACGATCCGCGTAGGCGTTGGCCAAATTATTCTGGATCCCTGCCCATTGCTCGGGAAATTCGGTACGGGTCCGTACCTCGAGGGCTAGCTTGAAGTGGCGGATGGCCTGCTCGAGATTCTCGGCCCGCTCGCCGTGGATACGATCCGCGTAGGTCTGCGCTAAGTTGTGCTGGGTCATCGCCCAGTGTCCGGGCGAGGCGGTGCGGGTAATGACCTGGAGTGCCTGTCGATAGTGGTGGATGGCTTGGTCGAGATTCTCGGCCCGCTCGCCGTGGATACGATCCGCGTAGGCGTTGGCCAAATTATTCTGGATCCCTGCCCATTGCTCGGGAAATTCGGTACGGGTCCGTACCTCGAGGGCTAGCTTGAAGTGGCGGATGGCCTGCTCGAGATTCTCGGCCCGCTCGCCCCGCAGATTTCGGGCCAAGCTGCTCCCGAGCATCCCCTGCAGAGCAGCCCACAGATCCGGGGCCTGCCTGCGATCAACTAGGTTCAACGCTTGGCGGCACAAGCGAACGCGGCGGGGCATGTCACTCGGCTGACCGGGGCTGTTGACCTCGCGGAGGATCGCCCGCAGGTCGGTAGCCAGAACGGAGTCCTCCTCATAGCCTGGAATCTGCTCGCGGTCCACCTGCCCAAATCCCCTCCACAACCAGCGTCTGAGGATGCCCATAGATTTACCTCCTTAAGATTCAACCACTACAACAAGCCGCTACTGTGGGTTTGGGCGCGTATCAAGCATCTGAGTTGCCATCCCTCCTCGGCTTCCGGAAACGGAATCTCAGTCATTGCGACTGGCGGCAATAAAGTTACTGTCTGGACAGCCCCCTGATCGCATGGGGGTACTGGATGCTACCTCTATGTAGAGCCTACCGTAAGGCCAATTACTCGGCAAGGTCATGACAATCAGAGACGCAGCTAACATCTCCCAAGCGGTGGGAGCCAAACCGTAAGTGGAAAAGGTCCAGGGATGGTTGGAAGATCTGAGATCTGACCCTACTTGGGGCCTGTGGTGTTCCCACGCTGGAGTGTGGGAACGAGTAAATCCAGCGTTTATCGGACACACACAATGGACGTAGAATTCGTCGAAATCCGCGATTTTCTCGCCAATCACCACCCCTTCGATCTGCTTCCCGAGGAGGTGCTGGGACAGCTGCCCAGGCGGCTTACAGTGCGTTACTTCCGCCGGGGCACGCCCTGTCCGCCGGACGACGCGGTTCAATCCTCCCTGTATATCGTGCGTCGCGGTGCCATCAAGCTGAGCGACGCGTACGGGGAGCTGGTCGGCAAGCTCGCTGAGGGCGATCTGTTTCCCTGGTGCTGCCGCCTGCAGGACCACCCTGAGCTCCGCTTTTCTGGCAGTGCCGCCGAGGACACCCTGGTCTATCTGATCTCCTGCACAGATCTGAATCGGCTCTGCAGGCAGCACCAAGCCTTTTCCGACCACTTCGAGCACACAGTCGCCGAACGTCTGCGCAACGCCTTACACTGGATCAAGGAAGGAGCTGCCACCGGCAGCACAGGGGGGGGGATGACCGTCCGCGTCTCGGAACTGCTCAATCGTCCCTTGGTGGCTGCCACGCCCGACGCCAGTATCCGCGAGGCCGCACGGATCATGACCCAGCATCGCATCTCAGCGCTGATGCTCATGGAAGAGGAGGGGCTCGTCGGCATGGTCACGGATCGTGACCTGCGCAGCCGCTGCATCGCCGCTGGCTTACCTGCCACGACCCCGGTGCGTGAGATCATGACGCAAACCCCCCATACCATCAAGGCGGACACCCTGGGCTTTCAGGTCCTGATCGCCATGACCCGGCTCAACGTACACCATCTGCCAGTGCTAGACGCGGGCCGGGTGATCGGAATGGTGTCCAGTTCCGACCTGGTGCGTTTCCAAAGTGCCAATGCAGTCTATCTGGTGGGGGATATCCATAAGGCACAGGACTCCGCAACCCTGGTCCAGATCAGCGCCGGGGTCCCGGAGCTGCAAGTCAACCTGATTGCCGGCGGTGCCTCTGCAGATCAGGTCGTCCAAGCGGTCAGCGCCGTGACCGATGCCTTCACCACCCGTCTGCTGGAGCTGGCGGAGGCGGAGCTCGGACCGCCCCCGGTACCCTATGCTTGGCTGGCTGGCGGCTCTCAGGCGCGCCGCGAGCAATCATCCCACTCCGACCAAGACAACGCCTTGCTGATCGCGGATCAAGCCGGGCCGGAGGATGACGGGTACTTTGCGAATTTGGCCGAGCGAGTGAACACGGGGCTCGCCGCCTGTGGTTACGACCATTGCCCAGGCGATGTGATGGCCCGTAATCCGAAGTGGCGTCAACCCCTGCGTATCTGGCGCAGGTACTTCACGGACTGGATCAAACGCCCCGATCCGCGGGCGCTCATGCTGGCCAGTGTATTCTTCGACTTGCGCCCCGTACACGATCCAGGGGGGCTATTCGAGGCGTTGCACCGGCATGTTCTGGAACACTCCTGCGCCAACCGTATCTTCATCGCCCATATGGCAGCCAATGTCCTCAAGCACCGGCCGCCGCTCGGTTTCTTCCGTAACTTCGTTCTCATCCACGGCGGCGAGCACGACCATACCTTTGACCTCAAATACCGCGGAATGGTGCCGGTGGTGGATCTGGCGCGGGTGCATGCGCTCTCTGCCGGAATCGGGCAGATCAACACCATTGAACGCCTGCAGGCAGGGGTGCAGGTCCGGGCTTTAAGTCACGACGGCGCCGCCAATCTGATCGACGCTTTTGAACTCATCAGCACCCTGCGCATGCGGCACCAAGCACGCCAAATCCGCGTCGGTCAGAAAGCAGACAATTATTTGTCTCCGGATGAGCTCTCGTCTCCAGAACGCGGCCACCTCAAGGATGCCTTTTTCCTAATCAATATTATGCAGGAGTCCCTAGGACAACGCCATCAGGCAGCGCGTTTTGCCTGATCTGTTCAAGTAGCCAATCGGTTAGAAGACAACCTTGTTACTGCCCTCCGCCGAACAGCCGGTCCAGTGCCTCGACCAAATTCCAGGAAGGCCGGTCGTACCAAACGCCGTACCGCGGGCCCGCGTGGGGGCGCATCCCACGCAGGAACAGGTAGTAGACGCCGCCGCAATGGGTCCGGTAGTCGTAGCCGGGTAGCCGCCAACCGAGAAATCGGTGCAGAGCCAGGGTATAGATGAGGTATTGCAACCGGTAGCGGTGGCAGCGGATAGCGACGCGCAGGCTATCCTGCCCGTAGGCCGTGAGGTGGTCGCCGAGCCGGTTGGATTTGTAGTCAACGATGTAGAAGCGTCCCCGGCAGCGAAACACCAGATCGATAAAGCCGTGCATGAGCCCGCGCATGGGCTCGAAGTGCAGCCCCGCGGCAGCGTCCGCATGGGCCTCGGAGACCGCCAGGGCGGCACTCAGGGATTCCGGGCTCAGACCTGCGACGGGAAAGTGAAACTCCAGCTCTGGAATCCGATCGGTAGCGGCGATGTCACGCAGACGCAGGGATGTTGCCGGGTCCAGCCAAGTATCCAGGACGTTGGTCACCAGCTCCTTCACTACGGGTGCCCAATCCCGGTCTGCGGTGCGGCCTATGCCCAGTCCGCCATAGCGCTCCAGCAGGTTGCGGACCGCCTGGGTCAGGGCCTCGCCGACGGCGTGGGGAAAATCCAGGTCCTGGAACAGCCGGTGCAGAAAGTGACCGGCCTGGATGCCGGCAGGAAAGGTGAACACTGGATCGGTCGGATCGAGCGGCTCGGCCTTCGGTACGGAGGGCATGGCGTCGGAATCGGGGCTCTCGCTCTCGTCCCCCCGCACTAGGTCTGAATAGCTGGTGACCCGCCAGCCCGAGTCGATGGTGGAGCGGAACTCTCTGGGGGCTAGCCGTGCAGGGTCGATCCAGCCTCCAAGCCGAGGCCCGCCGCTGGGCAAGGGCAGCGTGCAGATCTCGATAGCATTCGGAGCCCGTGTAGCCAGGGCGTCCAGATCTGCGCGGATCTTGGCCTCCGACAGGTGCGCTATCTCGCGCTCCGGATCTCGATGCAGCAGGTAGGCCAGGGCCGCATCCTGGATGCTGTTGATCTTGCCCCAGCAGAGTACGCAGAGCTTGGCCGCCCGCGTCACCCCGACGTAGAACAGGCGCAGCCGCTCGGCGAGCCGTTCAGTCCGTTCCAGGCGTGCATGTACACCCAGGTCGCCCGAGCCCAGATCCAGACAGGCCCGCTTGTCCTCTGGGGCATGGAAGAACACTGGTGCCTTCCCCCGGGACTCCTTGAAAGCACTCCAGGGGAAGGGGATGAAAACCAGGGGATACTCCAGGCCTTTGCTCTTGTGCAGAGTGACCACCTTGACTAACCCCTCGTCGCTCTCCAGGCGTAGCTGCTGGGCCGTATCCCCTGCCAACTCCTCGCGCCGATCACCGAGCCAGCGCAGTAATCCGTCCGGACCGGGATGCTCGCCGGAGGCTACCTGCAGCAATTCCAGCAGCTGCAGCAGGTTGGTCAGGCGACGCTCACCGTCGGGTTGGCGCAGCAGCCGGGCGGGTATCCGCTCCGCCGCGAGCAAGACCTGCAGTGCCGCCATAATCCCTTGTTGCTGCCAACGGTCTCGGTAGGACCGAAAGCGGGCTAGCAGTCCCTCCCAGGCAGGCTCATCGTCGGCGAGCCGCGCCAGCTCCGCCGCATTGCGCCCCAGCAGGCTCGTGGCCAGGGCGACCCGCACGCGACCTGCGTCATGTGGTTCTGCCAGGGCCCGCAGCAGGGTGGTCAGTTCTTCGGCGTCCTCGGTGGCGAACACATTGTCCTCGCTCAGGCTCACGCTGCTTATGCCACAGGCACGCAGGGCCTGCTGCACTAGGTCGCCCTCGCGGTGGGTACGCACCAGCAGGGCGATGTCGCTTGGCTTCAGTGCATCATCCCCGATGGTCACCGTGCCGGCGTCCGCCTGGTTCAACAGGTCGGCGATGTATCCGGCGCAGGCCTGGGACGCCTCGGTGAGGGCCGCGTCAGCGCGGATGGATATCGGTGTCTTGCGGGTCTGATTCTCTTCGTTGATTTGGAGCATCCAGAATTGCAGGGGCACCGGTTCGACGCCCTGGATCCGCAAGGGTCTTTCGTCTGCCGTGGGACCGGGTGCCACCGGCTCGAAACCGATGTAATCCTGGTAGATGAAGGGTGCCTGGGCGGATGTAAACAGACAGTTAATAGCATTGATCAGCCGCGAGCTGGAACGCTGGTTGACGGTGAGGCAATAGCACTGTCCGGCGCATGCGCTGTCGTCCCGGGCCTGCATGTAGGTGAAGATATCGGCACCGCGAAAAGCATAGATGGCCTGTTTGGGATCACCGATCAGGAATAGGCCGCAGTCGGGTTGATTCCCGTAGATGCGGCGGAAGATGCGGTACTGTTGGGGGTCCGTGTCCTGAAACTCGTCGATCAGGGCCACCGGATAGCAAGCGCGCACGGCGGCGGCTAGGGCCTCCGAGCTGTCTCCAGCTAAGGCTTGGTCAAGGCGCAGCAGCAGGTCGTCGTAATAGAGCAGACCTTCAGCCTGTTTGCACTTTTCTATGGCATTGCGGATAAACGCCCGCGCGTCGGTCAGAAACAAGGCTCTGGTTCCGGTATGGACCCGTGCCGACAACTCCGACAGGCGACCACAGAGGTCGAAAAAAGGATGGACCGGTGGCTGTCGGCCCGATTTTGTCCCACGTGCCAATCCAGACGGTGTCAGGCGTTCCAAGCCGGCGGGCAGGGATGCGGGGGGCTCGGCGGCGGCGGCTAGTACCGCAGCGGTCTGAATGGCTTGGGCGACCACCTGCCTGTTGTAGGAGTGTCGGTCGAGGGCGGGACTAGCCGCCAGGAGGTCTGCTATTTGGTCGGAATCAGCGCGCCATTGGGCCTGCATCTGGGCGAAGACCGCGTCCAGCTCCAGGCACCCAGCTTCGATGTCTAGCACATCCACCGGCGGCAACAGCCGCAGCGCCTCGAGGGCTAGGGTGGGCTGCAGGTCCGCGAGCAGGTCCTGGGGGGTCTTCCAATGCTCCCGCACCCAGCGCGCGGTTCTGGGGTTCGTGCCCGCCACCCGGCAACGCCAGAAATCCTCGACGGCAGTGGTCCGCAGTTGAGTCTCGTCGGTGATGAACTCGACATCGAAGACCGCGCCGCTCTCGAAGGCCTGATCTGTCAGGGTGCGCAGACAGAAGCCGTGGATGGTATGGATCGCGGCCTCGTCCATGCGCGTCAGGGCATCAGTCAGCAATGTGCAGGCCCGATCCCGATCCGGGAGTCCCGATAACAGCCGGGCGAGGATCGGATCCTGTCTGGCTCCCCCTGCTTGATCTCCCCCCTCCCCTTCCTCCCCGTGAGCTGCTACATCGTCCCGGAACCAATCCAGGGCCTGCACCAACCGCCTGCGGATCCGATCACGCAGCTCTTCGGTGGCGGCCTCGGTAAAGGTGACCACCAAAATCCGATCCACCTCCAGGCTCAGCTCCAACAGCAACCGCAGGTACAGGATCGTGATGCTGTAGGTCTTTCCGGTGCCGGCACTGGCCTCGATCAAAGTCAGGCCCCGCAGGGGAACCCGTAAGGGGTCGAGTGCCGTCATGTGACCCATTATATTGTTCGCGATCGTTGGGCTCAGCTTGTCGGATCAGATCAACACGGCGAACATTGAATTGATTATTCCTTTACTTCACTTCAATCGTGATCTTCTTCGATAGCAGGGCGGGTTCATGGGGGATGTGATTCCCGTCACCCAACAGGATCTGCAGGGTGTGCTTTCCAGGTATCAGATCAAGCTCGGCTTCCGTCTGCCCCCCACCGAAATGCCTGTGCCGGGCGTCACTCGGCAGCGGCCGATCTAGGGGCGGTAGCTTGTCCACATCAATTAGCAAGTGATGGTGGCCCGTGTGCTTTTTATCCGTCCCGGCTGGTGCCACGCCCATGCCCGACAGTCCGAAGCGGACCCGCACCGGTCTGGTGACGATCTCCCCGTCAGCGGGTGAGATGATATAGACGCGGGCCCCATCCGGAGACGGCGTTCCGGCCCAGGCCAGGGTTGAGCATACCCACCAGACGGTCCCGAGCAGGATGGAAACTTGTTTCGCCGACATATTTAAAACACCTAAATGGAATACTAGAAACCCTCAACCCTGTAACCCTGTATTTGGCCTTACCCCCCCCAGATGCCCCTTTCGGGGTATCTGGGGGTAGACCAGTTAGAGACTACACTTTGGGAATCCCGATCAACGGCAAAACTACTTCTGCCGGCAACAGTAAATCGAACTCCGCCAGATACCTGTGCAGGGGTACTGGTCTGCTTCAATTTGTTCACGCGGTCCATAGAGCCGCAGCGTGGGCACACAGAACCCCCAGGCCAAACAAGCGCCTCAATAAAATCATGCGCGGCCTGCTCATCATGGATACTATTTACGGCTCAAAACAGACATGACATATCTCCAACCTCCTGATTCTATTATATGATTCAGAAAGTGGGTACATCAAGTATAATTCGATTAAATTCTCCCGGATCTGAGTGCGCGAACCCTGTTCACGGATCCGGTGCTGCCCATGGATGGAGCGACCTATCAGGCCCTCCTTGCGCAGGGATTCCACCGCGCAACCGGACCCGCAACCGCAACTAGGTGGTTTTCGACAACCGCCCTCCCCGCTTCGGCCCGGAGCACTACGCGCCCGCTCGGTCCACAGCTAGTACAATGCCTCACACAGTGCAATCGAACAGGTGAACCAATCCGATCAGACGCTGTCCAGCAACAATCACCAGGCTGGTGATGCTGTGCTCTGCCATCAGATCGACGGCTTCCTGCAAACGTGCCTGTCGGTCGATGCAGATGGGATTGGCCGTCATCATATCGCCGGCCAGCAGCTCCGAAAAATCCCTGCGGTGATGCTCCATGGCCCGGCGCAGATCGCCGTCGGTGATGATGCCGGTCAGCTTCTGGTCCGCACAGACCACCGCAACCCCCATACGCCCCGCGCTAATGGTCTGGACGACCTGAGAGGCAGGATCGTCTGGGCGGACGATGGGCAGCTGCTCGGTGTGCATCACATGCTCCACCCGGGTCAGCAGACGCCGCCCCAGATCCCCGCCGGGATGGAAACGGGCAAAGTGCTCAGGACGGAAGCCGCGGGCCTCCATCAATACGATGGCGAGGGCATCACCAAGCGCCAGGGCCGCGGTGGTGGAGGCGGTAGGCGCGAGCTGGAGAGGGCAGGCCTCCCTAGGCACCGCGGCATCCAGGTGAAAATCCGCATGCCGCGCCAGTGTCGAAGCGGGCCGACCCGTGATAGCGATGAGCCGGTTCCCGTTGTCTTGGAGAAAGGGGATCAGCCGGATCATCTCATCCGTCTCCCCGGAGTTCGAGATGGCAAGGAAGATGTCTTCCGAGCGCACCATCCCCAGGTCGCCGTGAGAGGCCTCTCCCGGATGCACGGAGAATGCCGGCGTACCCGTACTCGCCAGGGTCGCCGCGATTTTGTATCCGATCAGTCCCGATTTGCCCATACCGCAGACGATCACCCTTCCCTGACTGGCAAGAATCGCGTCTACGGCAGCGACTAAATCCGCGTCCACTTGCTCGATCAGGGTGCTGATGGCAGTGGCCTCGATCCGTAACACCCGCCGCGCCCGCTCGAGATAAGCGTCCTTCGAGATACCCCCGGTCACCTGTGCCGTCCGCATGATTCCCTTTCCCACACGCGTTGTCTTGACCGCCGATGATACCGCTGGGCCCGCGGGTAATCTATGGCGAAACCTAGGGGGTGTTCTCAATCAGGGGTAACCCTATTTAAACCCCCACCACTACCGACAGAGCCTGTGCGGGTTGCCTGGAGGGGGGGCGGCGGATTTGACGGGATGCGCCGAAGCGCACATGATAATAATTTTCTTTATGAAAAATCCTACAGCGAGTGCTCGATGCGACCGTCCCTACGCCGTGCAGACCAACTGCGCCCCTTTCCTTCACCCGTTACACCGAAGTACAGCCAGTGTAGAAGAACGAGTACCCGGATTTTTGAAGGGCCATGGCAACGGCCGGGTTACCGCCGAATACGGCATTGCTCCTGCGCGCCACCGAACGAGCGCACCGCGCGCGAGGCTCCCTACGGGAGGCATTGCGGCAGGACCTTGGAGAGATCCAGCGCGTGATCGGCCGTTCCATGCGGGCCGCGGTGGACCTCCAGGTCCTGGGGGAACGCACCATCACCCTGGATTGCGACGTCATCCAGGCCGACGGGGAGGACCCGCACCTCCCGACGCCATCAGCGGGACCTTGATCGCGCCCCCACGACGTGGTATGCGGTCCAGGGGTCCTGGAGACGGCGATCTACAGATCGCTTGGATCGCCGCTGTCTCCGTCGGCATCTACCAGGGAGAGCCAGTGCTCGACCTGGGATATGCGGAGGATAACGGCGCCAAAACGGATATGAACCTGGTCATGGATAAGCAGGGGCGCTTGGTGGAGATCTAGGGCACAGCGGAGAGCAAACCCTTCTCCCGCGCCGAGTTGGCGGCCATGCTGGATTATGCGGAGACCAGCATTCGGGAGATCCTGGCGGTCCAAAGCGCGACCTTGGCCGAACCCCCGGTTGGACAGGTACCCCCATCGGAGCGCAGCGGAAGGATAAAGCCATGAGCGGAACACGCCGAGACGGCCCCATCGTCCTCGCCAGCAACAACCCCGGTAAGGTCCGGGAAATCAACGCACTGCTCGAAGCAACCCGTATTCGGTTAGTATCCCAAAACGAATTCGGGGTGCCGGAGGTGGAGGAGACCGGCCTGACCTTTGTCGAGAACGCGATCCTCAAGGCCCGCAGCGCAGCCCGCCACAGCGGCCTAGCGACGATCGCTGACGACTCGGGGATCGAAGTCGACGCCCTGGACGGGGCACCGGGCGTTTACTCCGCCCGCTTCGCCGGGGTGGGTTCATCCGACCAGGCGAATCTGGAAAAGCTCCTTGATGTGCTGCAGGGCCTCCCCCAGGAAGCGCGCAGCGCACGCTTCCAATGCCTAATGGTCTACATGCGTCATGGCGACGATCCTACCCCCCTGATCTGTCAGGGTACCTGGGAGGGATGCATCCTGCCCACCCCCCGGGGCGAAAACGGCTTCGGGTATGATCCGGTGTTTTATGTTCCGGAAGAGGACTGCAGCGCAGCGGAGCTGCCTGCCACTACCAAGAATCGGTTCAGCCACCGCAGCCAGGCATTGCGGGCACTGATACGCCATCTCGTCTGACCCGACGAAGGAGGGATCTTTTCGTAGTCTTTGTCTTTAGGAAGCGTCGTGTTGCGCTGTACCGCGTTTGACGCCGTGCCCCCAGAGAGCTTCAAATCATTCAGGATTGCCAGGGAGTCTTTAACTATTTATCGTCACGTCACGTGATCCGAAGACGGCGGTTCCCACCCGCACCATGGTCGCGCCCTCGGCGATCGCCGCCTCCAGGTCGGCAGACATGCCCATCGAGAGCACTGGAAGCGGCAGTGCGGCTCCGGTCCTGTCTCCGGTAGCGATGCGGTCCCGCAGCAGACGCAATGCGCGAAAGGGGCGGCGGCGATCCTCCTCGTTCTCCTCCCTGGGTGCGGGCAGGGTCATGAGTCCGACCAACTTCAGTCCCTGCAGTCCCACGCAGGCCGTGATGAAATCGGCGACCTGGGCCGGGGGCAGTCCGGCCTTGCCGGGCTCCGAGCCGAGGTTGACCTGAACACAGGCCCGCAGTGGGGGCAGCTGTGCCGGGCGTTGTTTACTCAGGCGTCGGGCATGCCTGATATCGCACAGGCTGTGCACCCAGTCAAAGTGCTCCGCGATTTGTCGAGTTTTATTGCTCTGGATGTGGCCGATGAAGTGCCACTGGAGCCCCAGAGCTTTGAGCACACCCATCTTTTCGGCCGCTTCCTGGATGTAACTCTCGCCGAAAGCCGTCTGGCCGACGGCAAAGGCGGTGCGGATCTTCGCCACTTCCTGCTTTTTACTCACGGCAAGCAAGGCCACGCTACCCGGCTCGCGCTCGAAGCGGTCCTCGGCGGCGCGGATTCGCGCCCGCACTGCAGCGAGGCGTACCGGTACGCCCTGGGTCAGTCGAATCATTATTCGCCCCCCTCCCCCCTCCCAGCCGGTGATCCAGAAGCGCTTGTCAAGCGTATTCAATCCAAGGCAAGCCGCACATTTCACTCCCTCTCCCTCCGGGAGGAGGCAGGGGTGAGGGAGAAATGCAAAAGCTCAGATTGAGCCGTGTGGCAGTATAAACTGCTTCCCGATTGAAAAATCATGATTAGTTATTTTAAGAAATTATTGGTAGAATTATACTTAACTTAAAAGAGTAATTCCTGGATGGTTCGGCGATGGCCGGAAGGACCTTGTCGAATCGTTCAGGATTGCTTCGTTACCGGCTATCTGACGACCGGCGGCCAGCCGCTGATTTAGCGGACAGTTGGTCTGTCAGCTTCGAAATCAGGCTCCGGTGGACACCCGAGCACATCCGCTAATGCCCGCTTGCTCCCGAGAGAGCCAAGTCGTCTCCGCCTTGGCTGCTGCTCCCAAATATGAATATATTCACATATAATAAGGAACAGTCGCTCAAGTAGTTTTTGAGTATGAACACATTCGGTGATCGGGTTGCTTCCGCACGGGAACGGATAAAACTGAGACAGACCGAACTCGCAGAGCGGGCCGGCGTAACGCCGGGCGCGATCAACAAGATCGAATCCGGCGAAAGCAAAGGGGCAAAGCCAAGCACTCTGGCGGCCCTGGCACGCGCCCTAGGGGTCAGCATGGAGTGGTTGGTAACCGGCAAGGAAGGCTATGTCCTGGATCCGGCAAGCGACTATGCTCTGGGGCAAATGAACCGGCTGCTGGCCGTCTGGGAGGGCCTACCTCTCCATCTGCGGGTACCCCTGTTGAAACTCATGGAATCCATGGCGGGGGTGGAGGACCCGCCCGTTCTGCGCGGAGACGTTAAATGACTGGTTGCCTGAGGCTCAGTCCCTCGTGGATCGCCAAGTTCGGTAGCGACCGAGAATAAAGCGATCTTAGGCGTAACCGCGTGTCCGACCTCGGCCACCTGCTAAGTCCCGGTAAACGCACTTAAACCGCGTCGGGATTCAACACAGTTTCATGAACGCCAAGCACGGCATAGACAGCTATGGTTTATCCTGTCCTATTTGCAGGCGACACCGGAACTAAACTACGATGAGCACTTTCGAAATCCTGACCTTTCCGGATCCGCGGCTGCGTAATAAGGCCCAGCCGGTACCCCTGGTGAACGACGAGATTCGGCGGACCGTCAATGCCATGTTTGAGACCATGTATCAGGGGCTGGGAATCGGCCTCGCGGCCATCCAGGTGAACATCCAGTTACGGATCGTCGTCGCGGACGTTTCCGAACAGCACGATTCTCCACTATGCCTGATCAACCCGAAGATTCTCGAGCGCCAGGGTCAACAGGAGAACGAAGAGGGCTGCCTGTCCGTGCCTGGAGTCTACGAGCAGATCGTCGGCCGCGCCGAGACCGTCAGGGTGCATGCCCTGAACCGCGACGGCGCGCCCTTCGAACTGGAGGCAAAGGGTCTGTTGGCAGTCTGCATCCAACACGAGATTGACCACCTCGACGGCAAGCTCTTCGTGGATTACCTCTCCCCCCTCAAGCGCCAGCGGATCCGCAAGAAGCTGGAAAAGGACCAACGACAACAGCATCCTCCATCCGCTGTTCCCAATCAGATGTAATGCTATGATTCTACTAGATTATTACTGCTTTCCTTGGTACCTAGTACCTGGATTCCGACAATCCGTGTCCCGGTAAGGACGCGGTAGGAGCTGGCAGATCGCGTTTATTTGAGGCTGAACTTTCCGTAGAAATTCTATCGGCTCGATTTTACCGGTAGTTTGAGAGTATCCGTATCGATCCATCGATCAATATGGCACCGCTCAAGATCGTCTTCGCCGGAACCCCCGCATTCGCGGTCCCGACCCTACGCGCCCTGATCGACGCGGGACAGGACATCAGGGCTGTCTATACCCAGCCTGACCGTCCCGTCGGTCGTGGTCGCAGACTCACCCCCAGTCTGGTCAAGGAAACGGCAATGGCTGCCGAGCTGCCGGTCTTCCAGCCCCCTACCCTGCGCGACCCCAAGGCCGTCCGGTGCCTGCACCGGCATAGGGCCGATCTCATGGTGGTGGTTGCCTACGGCCATCTACTTCCGGCGCCGGTGCTCGCGCTACCGCGGTTAGGCTGTGTCAACGTACACGCCTCCCTGCTGCCGCGCTGGCGCGGAGCGGCTCCCATCGCGCATGCTATACTCGCCGGTGACCGGGAAAGTGGCATAACCATTATGAGCATGGAAGCCGCCTTGGACACCGGCCCTCCATACCTGCAGCGGGCCATCCCGTTGGAAGGGCGCGAGACCGGGCGTGGCCTGCACGACAAACTCGCCACGTTGGGGGCTTCTACCCTGTTGGAGGCACTGCCCGGCATTGCCGACGGTACCTCGAAGCTCGAACCCCAGGATGATGCCTTGGCCACCTATGCCGGGAAGCTCACCAAAGCAGAGGCCCGGATCGACTGGACCCGCCCCGCCGTCGAGCTGGATCGGATGATACGTGCCTTCGATCCCTGGCCAGTGGCCCAGACCAAACTCGGCGAGATCACTCTGCGTCTGTGGAGCAGTGAACTGCCCGATGCTGATACCGGATCAGGTACCGGATCGGTACCTTCGGGCCGAGTCGTCCGGGCCGGCAAGGCCGGCATTGATGTAGCGACTGGGGATGGCCTGCTGCGCATCACGCGCCTCCAACCACAGGGGAAATGTCCCATGGCGGCCGCCGCATTTCTCAACGCCCGTCGCCTGGAAGGGGAAACATTTGGCTAAGCTCTCTATCGTATCGGCTTCCGGGAAGGCACCCCTTGCAAGACCGTTCGTGCCGGGGCCGAGGCTAGAGCCTGATCCAGAGGGAAAACTGGAAACTACGAATCATGCAAATCCGCGCGAATGGACTCAATGGAGTCAGACGCGACTGATTTCTAATTTTATTTCCATTACTCCACCGCTCGTTTCTTGCCTATAGATCGTGCGAAAACCAGTCTATATAGGATACTATTCGGGATATAACACGTGACTGAGTCTGATTGTTATCCAGGTCGGTACACCTGAGTTAACAGTGGGAGTTAAATCCTTGACACTTCCTAGTACGGATCAGAACCAGCTGCGCATCCTGGCCGCTTTGCTGGCCATGCCGGAGGCCGATGCCCTGGATGCGTTACGGGACATACAACCACAGGCCCCCTGGCTGGAGCCTTCCTTGCCGGAGCTGGAACGGATACCCTTGGAGCACTGGCAGGCCGAGCACACCCGGCTGTTCACCAGTGCCTACCCCAGGCTTCCCTGTCCGCCTTACGAATCCGCTTACCGCCAAGGAACCATGGTCGGTATCCCCGCAAGCGAATTGGCGGATCTCTACCGCCGTGCGGGACTTCAAGCCATGGATGTACTGCCGGATTACCTGGGCACCATGCTCGAGTGCGCGGCCTACCTCAAGGAGACCGGTAGGGATGACCTGCTCAGAGAGTTGACAGAGGAACATCTGGCCTTATGGGTCCCTCGTTTCGCCCGTGATCTTGCCGGCCATGCCGGGCTTGATCTTTACCGTGCTCTGGGCCGACAAATCGGGTCCTTAATCCCGGAGTCTCCAAACCATGAATGATGCTAACTGGCAAAGCCTGCCTTCCAATCTGACAGCGGATGACGATCTGGAACAGGCCGTGCTTGAAGTCTACAAAAGCATTTTGCGGGAACAGCTGGCCTGGGATCCCATGCTGAAGCATGCCTTGCCCGTAATGATCCGGGCCTTGCGTCGGATCGATACCTGGCGCGTTCTGCTGTTGCTCACGCCCTGGATGCTCGTCCGGTTGCTATTCCCGGACGAACCACCGGAGTTGGAGGTCCCACCCGGCTGGTTTGCCCATGAGCGCCGCGACGCCCCCTATCTGGTCTTGGGTCCGAATCTGAGCTTTGACCTATTGACCCAATCTCAACAGGCCCATCTCAACTACCATCACCACCTCGGCCACTACTTGCTCCAACCCATCTGCCTGGACATGGGCCCATACGAGTCTGCGGATGCGGTTTTCGCGGCCTGGAACCAAGTCATCCGTATCCGCGACGAGAATATGGCCCAGGCCAAACGCGATTGTCCCCTACAGAAGGATATTGCACGCCGCGAACTGTTTCGGCGTTTTACGGATCCTGGGAAGGGAACAGGTTGATAGGGTCTGGTACAACGGTGCTAAAGTGCCGATAATATGGATATCATTCTTTGCCGCAAACGAACGCCAATCAACGCAAATGGACCATGATCGGCTCGCGTTTGAGCCGCACATAGACAGAACCACTTGCGTTATGAATCCGCAGCTTTTGCAGGTTACACGCTCAAAGAATGCAAGCATCTGTGATTCGTAGTCTTCTCTTGCACGTCGTCGGTAGTTGTAGTTCCCACTTGCATCTCAGCCACTACCCAATTTTCTTAGTCTGTTTAAGACGTGCAGCGGTAATGATTATTCGGTAGCCCTGGCGTGCTGTCCTTACTCTTGTTGCCGGGCCAGAGATGATTTACCCGCGTCACCCCGGACCCCCTATGGGTACCCCGTCCGAATGCTTGGCCGGCACGGTCGAGCGGGTTACCTTCCATAATGAGGAGAGCGGCTTCTGCGTGCTGCGCGTCAAGGTACACGGGCAGCGGGAGTTGGTAACCGTGGTTGGCTCGACGGTTACCGTCACAGCGGGCGAGTACATCGAATGCGAAGGCACCTGGGTCAACGACTACCGCCACGGGCTCCAGTTCAAGGCCTTAAACCTGCAGGTGATTCCACCTAGCACCCTGGACGGCATCGAGAAATATCTGGGTTCGGGCATGGTCAAGGGCATTGGTCCCCACTTTGCCCGTAAGCTGGTGGGAGCCTTCGGTGAACGGGTGTTCGACGTCATCGAGGACAACCCGGACCAACTGCTCACGCTCGCAGGTATCGGCCCCAAGCGCAAGGAACGGGTGACCCGGGCCTGGGCGAAGCAGAAGGTGATCCGAGAGATCATGATCTTCCTCCAGTCCCATGGGGTCGGCCCGGCGCGGGCAGTCCGCATCTACAAAACCTACGGGGACGCAGCGGTCGAGCAGGTCAGAGAAAACCCCTACCGGCTGGCACTTGACATCCGCGGTATCGGCTTCAAGATCTCCGACGCCATCGCCCACCGGCTTGGTGTTCCCCACGACTCCCTCATCCGCGCCCAGGCCGGGGTGCGCCATGTGCTGCAGGAAATCACCGCAGACGGTCACTGCGCTGCCCACCGGAAACAGCTGGCCGAGTCGGCAGGCAAGCTGCTGGAGATTCCCGCCGCCGTTATCGAACAGGCCATCGCTGCGGAGCTCGAAGAGGAGAACCTGGTCGCCGAGGAAATCGAGGGGCAAGCCGCGCTCTTTCTCACCCCCATGCAGCGGGCCGAACAGGGAATTGCCATGGGCCTCCACCGGCTGCAACGCTCTCCGCCAATCTGGAGTCGGACCGATTTCCAAGAAGGCGCTATCCTCTGGATGGAACGGCAGACGGGATTGGAGTTGTCCGACTCCCAGCGTACTGCCGTGGCAGCTGCGATCAAGGGCAAGGTTACCATCATCACCGGTGGGCCTGGGGTCGGTAAGACCACGGTGGTCAACAGCATCCTGCGTATTCTGCAGGCAAAGGGAGTCTCCGTGTGCCTGTGTGCGCCGACCGGGCGGGCGGCCAAGCGGCTGACGGAATCCACCGGCACCGAGGCCAAGACCATCCATCGGCTGTTGGAGTTCGATCCCTGGATCATGGGTTTTAGGCGGGACCAGTACGCGCCTTTGGCGACCGATCTGGTGGTGGTCGACGAGGTCTCCATGGTGGATCTGGTCCTAATGAACCAGCTCCTGCGGGCGATCCCTAACCATGCGGCGGTGCTATTAGTAGGCGACGTGGATCAGCTCCCGTCTGTGGGACCGGGATCGGTGCTGGCTGACATGATCAGCTCCGGTGTGGTGCCCACGGTTCGACTGACGGAGATCTTCCGCCAAGCGGCCCAGTCCCGGATCGTCGTCAATGCCCATTGGATCAATCAGGGCCGCATGCCCGAGTGCCCAGACTACCAGGGATCGGGAAGCGATTTTTATCGCATCGACTGCGCAACCCCGGAGCTAATCCACGACCGATTGTTGCAGGTCACCACCGAACGGATTCCCAGGCGTTTTGGCCTGGACCCCGTCGCCGACATTCAGGTCTTGACCCCCATGAACCAAGGTAGTCTGGGCACCCGCTCCCTCAATCGGGCGCTGCAGCAGCACCTAAACACCGATGCCCACCCCAGAATCACCCGCTTCGGTTGGACCTACGCGCTGGGAGACAAGGTCATCCAGACGGTCAACAACTATGACAAGGAGGTATTCAACGGAGACATCGGTCGCATCCGGCGGATCGATGAGGAAGAGGGGTTCGTGACAATCGAATACGATAGCCGCCAGGTAGAGTATGAGTTGGGCGAGCTGGACGAAATCTCCCTTGCCTACGCCACCACGATACACAAGAGCCAGGGCTCGGAGTATCCGGCGGTCGTCATCCCCCTGGCAACCCAACACTACACGCTCTTGGAGCGCAACCTGCTCTACACGGCCGTGACCCGTGGCAAACGGCTGGTGGTCCTGATTGCCCAGACTAGGGCTTTGGGTATGGCGGTTAAACGCGAGCTATCCGTCAAGCGACTGACTAGGCTGCGCCAACGGTTGCAGGCACTTAGCTGGCTTGCTCTAGAAGAGAAGTTTCCAATGTGAAATGGTATCGGCCAGGTACCTGGCAGAGTCGAAGCGGATGGTGACCAAAACTGCAGCGATGTGGAAGCATCTTCCGTCCCCTTGCGTCGACGCTATTTCGCATAATTCCAGACGATTGCCGGTGTGGTTCGTGCATTCCAGTGGAATTGGATGTTCATGATGGGTGACGACTTTACTCAGGGGTCATGGCAAGCTGGCGACTAGCTTAAACACTGCCGATCTGCTTCCTGACTGCCTTCACTTTTCCCCCTGCTCCTTCTGACTTTTGGTAAAGGGTAGGCCCATAGACGCAACGAGCTTCGCTTGTCGGAGAATCCAAGAGCGGATGAACTTCAGGCCTGGATTATTCAAAGTGAGTTCATACTGGCTACAAGGGGAGAATGTGGACAAGGCTCAAGTTGAGCACCGGATTGTTTTAGTTTATCGACAACCCGTGCAGGTCCGGGGTCGAAATATATTGCGTCGAGTCGAAGATCGCTTGGCTTGAAAATGTCTTCAATCGATACGAAGAGCCACACCGTAGTTACGGCAACAGTAATAACCGTGCGCGTTTGCCGCTTCGTGCCGTGATTCGCTCGGCTTCTTTGCAGTGCGGACTCCACGGAGAACCATTCCATCGGCGTTGTTCGAGATATAATCGAGTCGCCTCTGCGAAGGCCTGGAAGAACCTGAAGGTACTTACTGTTACGCCGCACATGGTAACTCACCGCTGTTTCTACCCTGTACGAAACTCCAAGATTGAGAAAAGAGGTGGAGTAAGGTAGATAATCCCCTAAACGGATCTATAATCCAGTGGGTCTTGTACAGAATCTGCGTACCGGAGGTTGCGACGCCTTGGCACAAGATCAAGCTACCCTACAGCCAGACAGCTTGGTGCTCTACAAGGTTCGGCCCGCACGCGTCTTGGCGCTCGGTGACAAGCTTGATATCGAGCTCAAGAGCGGACAGATCAAGCGGGTGCGTCCCAAAGATATCAAGTTGTTGCACCCCGGACCGCTGTACAGCTTGGCTGATCTCGGCCCGCGTGAGGGGGAGCTCGCCGAAACCTGGGAGTTGCTGGAAGGGGGCGAAACCGATCTGGGAGAACTCGCCGAGCTGATGTTCGGCGAGTTCTCCCCAGCAACGGCCTGGGCCACTTGGCAGCTGGTAGCGGAGGGGCTTTATTTCGAGGGTACACCGGAGACGGTGCGGGTTCGCACGCAGCAAGAAGTGGCATACGAGCAAGCCAAGCGGGAAGCTAAGGCCGTCGCTGAGCACAGCTGGAGCGAGTTTCTGGAACGGTTGCAGCGGGCCCAACTGACACCGCAGGATGCAGAACGCCTCCAAGAGGTGGTGCGTCTGGCCTTGGGTGAAACCACCGGCAGCCGCATTCTCCAGGCCCTGGGTTACCAGGAAACGGCACAGAACGCCCACCGCGCCCTGATCCGGGTTGGCTATTGGCCCCAAGATTACGATCCCTACCCGGAACGAAACCAGTTGCCGATTGCTGATCCAGGGCTGCCGGTGCCGGACCTCCCGCATGAGGAACGTCTCGATCTAACCCATCTACCTGCCTATGCCATCGACGATGAAGGTAACCAGGATCCGGATGATGCTCTGAGCCTGGATGGTGATCGGATCTGGGTACATGTGGCCGATGTGGCTGCCCTGGTGGCACCGGACAGCGGCCCAGAACGCGAGGCCCGTGCTCGGGGTACCAACCAATATCTACCTGAACGGACCGTCAATATGCTACCCCAGGCGGTGATGGAATGCCTAGGGCTCGGTCTGCAACCTGTCTCTCCCGCCCTATCCTTCGGTTTCCGATGTGGGAAAGCCGGCGAGCCGACGGACCTCGAGATCCGAGCTACCTGGGTGCAGGTTGAGCGGCTGACCTATGAAACGGTCGAGCAACGACTTGCAGAGCCGCTCTTTGCCCAGCTGAACGTCCTGGCCGAGCGTTTCCGCGCGCGCCGCGCCGCACGTAACGCCGCCGCTATCGAGCTGCCCGAGGTCAGCGTGCGGGTCCGTGACGGTGAGGTGAACATTCGACCCCTGCCGAGGCTGCGCAGTCGACTCTTGGTAACGGACGCCATGCTCATGGCCGGTGAGGCCGCGGCTGGATTCTGCCTGGAGCGGGACATTCCGATCCCCTTTGCCACCCAAGCGACGCCGGACAAGGTCGAGCAGCCTACCGACCTGGCAGCTATGTATGCCTACCGGCGGCGTTTCAAACCGACGCAGCTCAGCAGCGACCCGGAACCCCACTTCGGCCTGGGCTTAACCTATTATACCCGGGCTACAAGTCCGCTGCGCCGTTACTCGGATCTACTGGTACATCAGCAACTCCGGGCTTGGTTGGCCGGAAACCGGCTGCTCGACACCCGGCAGGTCACCGAGCGTACTGCTGAGGCGGAAACAGCCGCTGCCACCGTGCGACGCACCGAGCGACTCTCCAATCAGCACTGGAAGTTGGTCTACCTGCGCGCCAATTCACGCTGGCAGGGGGAGGGAGTGTTGGTCGATAAGGGGGAGCACAAGGCAGTGGTGTTGATTCCGGAGCTTGCCATGGAAGCACGGGTAAGGCTGCACGGGGATCCCGACCTGAATAGCCGGGTCCGGCTGACGTCGCAGGAGGTCGATCTGCCCGAGCTGACTTGCTATCTCCGGGCCCACGAGTAGCTTTGATAGAGTGTCGGGTAGGGATTGCCTGAGGTTTTGATACCGAAGAATATTAGAGGCCGTAAGCTAAGCTCGTGAGCCTGCATACACAAGGTTGGGTTGGTCGGCACGGGTTCAGGGTCGGGGAACCAAATCACGATCCTAACTGATTCGAGACCCAGAACATAAATTTGGACTTGTTCGGGAAGGGAATATCTACGGATTTCCCATTTCCCCAACCTAGTCGGTCTGCGTAGCAGACCCTGCATCTTACCAACGGGTCAAAGGAAAAGCATTCTGACAAACCGATAACAGGAAAGCAGGGAAGATACCCAATACCAGCACAGCCAGCCCATTAACCGAGAAGGCGACTCGGGCACCCGGGCCGGCCGTCAGGGGTTCCTGGGTCTCCGGCTGATCGAAGTACATGAACTTGATGACCCGCAGGTAGTAGAAAGCGCCGATGACGGAGAAGAAGACGCCGATGAGGGCTAACCACCAGAGATCGACGCGTATGACGGATTCGAGCACCAGCAGCTTGGCCACGAATCCGACAGTAGGCGGTACGCCGGCCATGGAGAATATGATGAGCGCCATCATGGCCGCATACCAGGAGTCGCGCTGGTTGAGCCCTTTGAGGTCGTCTAGCTCCTCGGCGTCGAAGCCTACGCGGCTGATGATCAGCAGCAGACCGAAGGCACCCGCCGCCATGACGGCGTATACGATAGCGTAGAACATGGCCGCGGCATAGCCTTGCCCATTGCCGGCCAGGAGCCCGAGGAAAATGAAGCCTACGTGGGAGATTGTCGAGTAGGCCAGCATGCGTTTAAGGTTGGTCTGGGCAATGGCAATCAGATTGCCCAGACCCATGGACAAGAGGGCCAGGATGATCAGCATGCCCTGCCAGTCCGGGTGCAACCCGTTGAGGCCGTCCACCAGCAACCGGATCGCCAGCGCAAAAGCGGCGATCTTGGGGGCGCTACCCAAGAATAGAGCCACGGAGGTGGGGGCACCCTGATAGACGTCCGGTACCCACGTGTGAAAGGGCACGGCACCGAATTTGAAGCCGATGCCGATAACTAAGAAGACGAGCCCAAACACCAAGACTTGATTCTGGGTCCCCTGCTCCGCCGCAGTCCAGGCCACGGTCGCCAGATCAATGGAGCCAGTGGCCCCGTATATCATGGACATACCATAGAGCAGCATGCCCGAGCCGAGCGCCCCGAGCACAAAGTACTTCATAGCCGCCTCGGCACCGGTGGTGGAATCGCAGTCGAAGGCGACCATGGCATAGAGACACAGCGCCAGCAGCTCTAGCCCAAGGTAAACGACCAGCAGATTGTTGGCCGAGACCATGATGGACATGCCGAGCACCGCGAACAGGCCCAGGACATAGTACTCGCCCACCCATAGATTATGATCACGCAGATAATCCTTGGCATAGACGAAGGCAAACAGGCTCACAATGAAGATGAGGATCTTGAGCACGTCACTCATGGTATCGCGTATATAGCTGCCGTCGAACACCACCTGCCGTTCACCACCCCCGACCAGGCTGGTGAGTCCAATGGTGATCAGCAGCCCGACGATGGTGATCACATGGTTGAGACCCTTCTGCTCCTCTTTCAAATAAAGATCAACCACCAGCACAGTGCAGGCCAGTAGCAGGATGGCGATCTCGGGGAGGATGGGGATCAGGTTCGCGTAATCGAAGGTGAAGGACATCTAACTGTTCCGCTAGGTTTGTCACCTGTAAACCAGGTCACTCATGGTATATGGATTAACATGATGATTTAGAAAAAACTGACCTCAAACGTCAACCAGTTCTCGAATCCCGAACCGCATTCAATATATCTTGGGTAGTTGCCTTTGTCTTAATCCCTGGAACATCAAAAGGTAATTTATCGGTTATTTCTTCGATTTAAGGCAAAATGCGGATTCATCTCTTTTATGTATTTCAACACCATCCGGGACCTGACAGCTAGAAATGCGCAGCCATGATCGGATCCGTGGCATCAGGTAGCTTGGACACCGCAACCTGCTGGACCAGGCTCTGAATAGTGACGTCCATGACTTCCAGCAGGGGCGCGGGCCAGACGCCAAGTACCAGCACAGCGGTGGCTAGGCTACCGAGTACAAACAACTCACGACCATTGGCGTCCTTCAAGACTGCCACCCGGTCGCTGGTGACTGGACCGAATATGACGCGCTTGACCATCCACAGAGTATAGGCGGCACCCAGGATGAGGGTGGTTGCGGCCAGGAAGGCATACCAGAAATCCGCCTGGAAGCTTGCCAAGATGACCATGAATTCACCGACGAAGCCCGAGGTGCCAGGGAGGCCTGCATTAGCCATGGCGAAGAATACCATGAAGGCTCCGAACAGAGGCATGGTATTCACTACCCCCCCGTAGGCGGAGATATCACGGGAATGAACCCGATCATAGAGCACACCCACGCACAGGAAGAGCGCCCCGGAGATGAAGCCGTGGGAAACCATCTGTACCATACCCCCGGAGATGCCGAGCACCCCGCTGCCGGTAGTCGTGTCCTTGGCGAGGATGGCGAAGACAATGAAGAGGCCCAGGGTTACAAAGCCCATGTGGGCAATGGACGAGTAGGCGATGAGCTTCTTCATATCCTGCTGGATCAGGGCCACAAAGCCGATATAGACGACCGCGATCAGGGACATGGCGATGATCAGCTCGTCCAGGGAGGCGCTGGCGTCGGGAGCGATGGGCAGGCTGAAGCGCAGGAAGCCGTAACCGCCGATCTTTAGCATGATGGCCGCCAGGATGACGGAACCCCCGGTCGGGGCCTCCACGTGGGCGTCCGGCAGCCAGGTGTGGACGGGCCACATGGGCACTTTGACCGCGAAGGCGAGCAGAAAGGCGATGAAGATCAGTATCTGCTCAGCTTCACCTAGTCGCAGACCATGAAAGCTCGGCAGGCTGGGCTGGGAGGCGACGATCTCGAAGGTCCCTGCCTGGAAGTACATGTAGATCAGGGCGACCAGCATGAAGACCGAGCCGAAGAAGGTGAAAAGGAAGAACTTGATGGTGGCATAGACCCGATTCGGACCACCCCACACCCCAATGACAATAAACATCGGGATCAGCATTGCTTCCCAGAAGACATAAAAGAGGATGGCATCCAGGGCGGAGAAGACCCCCACCATCAGACCTTCCATCACCAGGAAGGCAGCCATGTAGTGGGACGGCTTGTATTGAATCACCTCCCATCCAGCGATGATGACAAGAACGGTGACGAAGGTGGTGAGAATGATCAATGGCATGGAGATGCCATCTATGCCTAAGTAGTAATAGACATCGAAGGTCCCAATCCAGGGACTCCGTTCCACAAATTGCATTGCCGCCGTGCTCACATCGAAGCCGGCCCAGAGCCCGAGGCTAACTAAAAAGGTAACGACCGCAAACGCCAGTGCCAACCATTTGGAAACGCCTGGTGCCTTGTCTCCGCTGCCGAGCACGGCGATACCCCCGATGATCGGCAGCCAGAGGGTCAGAGAGAGGATGGGAAATGATTGCATTGGTCCTCTCCTGGAAATCAGAAGATCACGAAAATAGCCTGCAGGACTACTAGCCCTAAGATCATGGTGATCGCGTAATTGTACAGACGGCCAGTCTGGATCCTGCGCGCGAGCTGGGCGAAACGGCTGACGGTCTTGGCCGAGCCATTCACGAGCACGCCGTCGATGACTGCACGATCGCCACCGGTCCAGAAGGCTCTGCCGATGCCCCGGCTGCCGGCAGCAAAGAACTTCTGGTAGAACTCGTCGAAGCCGTATTTGCGGTCGAGTACCCGGTAAAACCAAGCGACCTTGCCTCGCAGCTTTTCCTCGGTCTGCGGGTCCTTCGAAAACCGGGACCAAAACACGTAAGCTGCTACCGCAAAGCCAGCTAGGGTCAGCCAGAAGGGTGCCCCCATGAGGCCGTGGAGCACGAAGGACCACTGTCCGTGGTAGTGCTCACCCAGATAAACGAGGACGGCGTGCTCCGGTGCCACCTGGATAGCACCCTTGAACCAGTCTCCGAACAGGACGGGCTCGATGGTGATCCAGCCGATGAACACCGAAGGTATCGCCAACAACACCAAGGGAACCCAGACCATCGCCGGTGTCTCGTGCAAATGATGGCGGGTATGCTCGTCCATGCGTTCCTTGCCGTGGAAGACGATAAAATACAGCCGGAGACCGTAGAGGGCGGTGATGAAGACGCCGATGGTCAACAGCACCGAGGCATAACCCGCTCCCTGCACCTGGGAGGCATTCACTGCCGCGATGATGGCGTCCTTGGAAAAGAAACCCGAAAAGCCGGGAAAACCGATGAGGGCCAGGGTACCGATCAAGAAGGTGATCCAGGTGTAGGGCATGTACCTGCGGATGCCACCCATGTTGCGAATGTCCTGGTCATGGTGCATGGCGATGATGACTGAACCCGCCGCCAGGAACAGCAAGGCCTTGAAGAAGGCGTGGGTCATCAGGTGGAAGATGCCGGCGGCATAGGCGGAGGCCCCTAGTGCCGCGGTCATGTAGCCGAGCTGAGACAAGGTCGAGTAGGCGATTACCCGCTTGATGTCATTCTGCGCCAAGCCGATCAGGCCCATGAAAAAGGCCGTGGTCGCGCCGATCACCATGACGAAGGAGAGCGCCGTCTCCGAAAGCTCATAGAGGGGGGACATGCGCGCTACCATAAAGATACCGGCCGTGACCATGGTCGCGGCGTGGATCAGGGCCGAAATTGGGGTCGGACCCTCCATGGAATCGGGTAGCCACACGTGCAGGGGAATCTGGGCGGATTTGCCCATGGCACCGATGAAGAGCAGTACACAGATGGTCGTCATCAGATTCCATGAGCTGTCGCCGAAGATATGGATCTCGGTATCTGCCAGCTCCGGCGCTTTGCCGAATACGATCAAGTAGTCCAGGGACTGGAAATACATAGCTACCGCGGCGATGCCTAAGATAAAGCCGAAATCTCCGACCCGGTTGACCAAAAAGGCCTTGAGGTTAGCGGAGATGGCGGACTCGCGCACCGACCAGAAGCCGATCAGCAGATAGGAAGCCAGACCCACCGCCTCCCAACCGAAGAAGAGCTGGAGAAAATTGTTGGACATCACCAGAATCAGCATAGAAAAGGTGAACAGCGAGATATAGCTGAAGAAGCGCTGATAGCCGTTACGTCCGGCCAGTGACTCCTTTGGCCAGTTGTGCTCGTCGTCGGCCATATAGCCGACAGCGTAGATATGCACCATCAGGGAGACAAAGGACACCACAGCCATCATAAGGACCGTGAGCTTGTCCACCAAAAAACCGATCTGGAAGTTGATGCCGTCCGCGACCATCCAAGTATAGAGGGCCCCGTTGAATACTGCTTGGCCGTCGAAGACGAACCGCTTGACCATATACAGAGACAACAGGGTGGAGATGCCGACCCCGAGGATGGTAACCCAATGCGCCCCGGCACGACCGATCCGCCCCCCAAAGAAGCCGGCAATAATGGCTCCTACCAGGGGTGCGAGTACAACTGTCAGATAGATGTCTACCATTTATCTCTCGGCCTTTGTCCGCTTGCGGTTTCGTCTGAGCGTTCGTCGCAATATTTTAATAGGGCAGGGATTTTTGAACTCACAGACGACGGAGTCCTCTAACGATCGTATCCGCAAAGTGTCCCCCAACCGGCTGTCCACGGTACTTCACCTTGGCACTTGCATACGAAACATAATCTTCCGGGACCTAGGCCCGACAGCCATGGCATTTCCACAGGCCTTCTCCAAAGAACCGGAACCAAAGTTCGTTACCCGATGGTTTCCTCTGTTAGTTCTTGCTCAACAAGGCATTGGTTTTCAGACCTGGAGACGTTGAAGCAGCTGCACGATCAAATCTTCTCGTCAGTTTAAACATCGCAGGGACACGAGAGAATTTAATTCCGTCAGCAACTTTTCTTTCTTGCCTCGGTATACCAGAATACACGTGAATGGTTACTGTGGTTGTCATAACTAACCATTTCAAGGTTGGCCGAAAATCATCAACTGCCACGGTTTTCCTCTATTCATCGATTCTGAACGTTCGTCGTAACCTTACTTGAAAGGCACTGGACATCGAAGAGTCGTTCAACCCTTCAGCACGTTCAAATCCTCTACGTTGATTGTCTGACGAACACGGAACAGGACTACCAGGATCGCCAGACCAATAGCCGCCTCCGCCGCTGCTACTGTGAGTATAAAGAATACGAATATCTGCCCCGTGGTGTCTTCCAGGAAATGGGAAAAAGCAATGAAGTTTATATTTACCGCCAGCAGCATGAGCTCGATGCACATGAGAAGCACGATGACATTCTTCCGGTTAAGAAAGATTCCGGCGACGCCGATGGAGAACAGAATTCCCCCAAGCAGCAGATATTCGGCCAGAGAAATCATGACACCTCCGCCCCGTCTGGCGTGGTTGTTGCCTGGACCTTCGCGGGCACTACCCTGGGCTCTGCCGGCATCTTGACGACTCGGACCCGATCCGGTCCCTTTTTGATCCGTACCTGGCGTGAAGGATCCTGGTACTTGGCGTCAGGACGCCAGCGCAGGGTCAGCCGGATGGCGGCGACGATGGCGACTAATAAGATCACCGCCGCAATCTCGAACGGATACATATAGACAGTGTACAGGACCATCCCCAGCTCGGAGATATTGCTGTAATCCGCCGGCTGGGCTTCCGGCTTAGCGAATTGCTCTAGACCAAAGGTATCCGGACCCAGGACTAGGAAGATATCTACCAACATGACGACGGCGATCAGGAGCCCGAATGGCAGATAGCGGATGAATTGCGCGCGCGTGGCCGATATGTCGATGTCCAGCATCATGACCACGAATAGGAACAGGACCATAACGGCACCCACATAGACCAACACCAGCACGATTGCGAAAAACTCTGCTTCCAAGAGCATCCATAGCATCGCGCTCGTCACGAAGGTCAACACCAAGTAGAGCACCGCATGCACCGAATTACGGCAGGTGACTACCATGACAGCCGAGATTACCGCGATACCGCCGAAGATATAGAAAAGAACTTTTTCAAAGCCCATTGGTCTAGTATTTTCTCATTTGAACCGTAGAGACGCTGAGGACGCAAAGAGAGCGATCACAAGAATGTTTCCGTGCAGAGCGCAGTGAGAAAATCCGTATCTATCCTCAAACCACATCGAAAACACTCAGCATACTCTGTGCCGCTATGGTTAATTAATCCCGCACACGCCACCTATCTGTAAGGCGCATCTGCGGCACGGGCGGCGGCGATTTCGGCCTCGTATTTATCACCGATCGCGAGGAGTTTCTCCTTGGTTATGATGTGCTTACCACGCTCATCGAAGTGGTACTCGGCGACTTGGGTCTCCACGATGGAATCCACCGGACATGACTCTTCGCAGAAGCCGCAAAAGATACACTTAAACAGATCAATGTCGTAGCGGGCTGCGCGCCGGGAGCCGTCCGCGCGGGGCTCGGCTTCAATGGTGATAGCTAGGGCAGGGCAGGTCGCCTCACACAGTTTACAGGCAATACACCGCTCCTCCCCGTTCGGATAGCGCCGCAGGGCGTGCAGGCCCCGGAAACGGGGTGAAACAGGTGCCTTCTCCTCTGGGTACTGGACCGTGAACTTGCGACTAAACATGTAGCGTCCGGTGACGCTTAAGCCCCGGAACAGCTCAACCAATAGGAGGCTTTTCAGATAATTGCGAGCAGCTTGTAGCATGTCTACGTTCGATTGTGTTTTGAAACGATCACCATCGGTACGCTTCAGTTTAGTGAACCCTTTAGATGGTACAAAAAGGCGCCTCAAGAGAAAATTATTTTCTGAATATACTTTTTCTTCATTTAAGAATCGCACCTTTTGATAAAAGCAACTCTGCAATTCTTGTTGCCTTATCTAAAACAGCGCATACGTATTCAACACACTGCTATTAGCGATATTTCTATTCCCAGAAACAGTTGGTTAGAGTTAGATTCCAATAGGATCTAGTTCGGCTAGCACTCGAATCCCAGCAATCCCTGCCGGAATGATGGGGCCGATTCTAGCAGACTTCACAACTTAAAATTTAGCCACTATCCGGGACTGTAATTCACTCAGCGGGAGATTCATTATACCATTGATATGGTACCACTGATAATAACTCAAACAGAACTACCTTATGAGGAGCTGGTTGTCATTTTTGATTTCTGATGATTCTTTCTAGATCCATGACTTTCCGAATATCAACTTCGGGCTTCCAAAGGCATTCTTTCATTCTTGCGTAAGCGAACGAATCCGGGTGGGATAAGAACGATATATACCGCCTTTCGCCGATCAAAATCCGGTAAGACCGTCAGATGTAACCCCAGATAACGGACTATCGCACGCTCGCGTTTGATATCTTATAACAGCTCGGATTGTTCACGGCTAAACTGATGCCGCCCACCAAGGAGGCAACTCGTAGATCACCGCAAGCCCGACCACCAGGATCCAGACGATGGTGATGGGAATGAAAACCTTCCAGCCCAAGCGCATGATCTGATCGTAGCGGTAGCGGGGGAAGGTGGCCCGGAACCATAGAAATAAGAACATGAAGAAGAAGGTCTTGAGCATCAGCCAGTGAAAGCCGTCGTCGAGTAGAAAGACGCCGTCTACCCAGGTCGCCGGCAGGGGCGAGAGCCAACCACCGAGGAACATCAGGGCCGAGAGCGCCGAGATCAGGATCATGTTGGCGTACTCGCCGAGGAAGAAGACCGCGAAGGCCATTCCCGAATATTCAACATGAAAGCCAGCCACAATCTCCGATTCGCCTTCCGCCACGTCGAAGGGAGCGCGGTTGGTCTCCGCCACGCCAGAAATGAAGTAGATACCAAACAGGGGCAACAGCGGCAGCCAGAACCAAGTCAGCAGATTGCCCTCCTGGGCCTTCACGATGTCTCCGAGATTGAGGCTGCCTGCCGCCACCAGGACCCCTACCAGGGCAAAGCCCATGGCAATCTCATAGGCGATCATCTGGGCCGCCGAACGCATAGCCCCCAGGAATCCGTATTTGGAGTTGGACGCCCAACCCGAGATAATCACGCCGTAGACGCCCAGCGAGGTCAGGGCGATGATGTAGAGGAGGCCAGCGTTGATATCCGCCAGCACCAGTCCTTCGTCGAAGGGAAACACGGCCCAGGCGGCTAGGGCCGGGCCCAAGGTCAGCATGGGGGCGATCAAGAAGAGGATCTTGTTGGCCTCGGTGGGCAACACAATCTCCTTGAACATGAGTTTGATCGCATCGGCAATGGGCTGCAAGAGACCCCGCGGTCCGACCCGGTTGGGGCCGATACGGATCTGCATGTAGCCGATGACCTTGCGCTCGGCCAGTGTGTAGTAGGCTACCAAGCCCATGAGCGGTCCCAGAAGGACAATGATCTTGAGTAAGATCTGTAGGACTACCGGCAGTGAGTTCCAGAGTTCGATCATCGTCGTTTATCTACTGACAGAAATCACCTTAGGATTCCTTGCTTGCAGAATTACCAGGGAAGATTCAACTGCGCGACTAGACCTTGGTCATGGAGACGGGGCCGATCTGGTCCCCTAGGGCTTCGCTACCAGCAACCCCAACCGGAATGCGCACACACCCCGCGGGGACCGTGTCGTCCAGGCTCACCCGCATCCTAGTAGAAAAGCCGTCCTGGCATACCTCCACCAAGTCACCTTTGGCCAGTCCCAGTGCCAATGCCTCGGTCCTGCACAGAAATGCACTGAACTGAACGGCGGCCGGCGTGTGCTGGAGAGCCGGAGCGCGGCGCACCAGGATATCCACAGCATAAATAGGCAGATTGCCGATTCGGACGAGCCCATTCTCTGAACCCCGTGGTTCCACCTTGAGGTTGCTTTGAGGCCGATGATTGTCTGGCAGCTGATTGCTCGGTTCTGGACCATCGCAGATCCCTTGCAGCTCTGTGAGGACATCCGCCGAGCTGACCTGCTCGAAACCGGGGAGATCGAGCAGATTGCCGAGGATCCGTAACAGCTTCCAGCCGGGACGTGCCTCGCCAGGCGGGGCCACAGCGCCGCAGAAAGACTGCCAGTTCGCACCTGCATTGACAAAGGTGCCTGAAGTCTCGGCGAAGGCCGCGATGGGCAGCATGATGTCGGCTGTCTGCTCCAGGGAAGGGCTACGATGGGTCGTGCAGGCAACCACCAACTCCGCCTTATCAAGGGCCTGCAGCGCCTGGGCTGGGTTGCCGAGGTCATAAGCGGGCTCGATACCCCATAACAGATAGGCCCTGCGGGCCTGCGTCAACATCTCCGCCATGGACATGCCGATGGCCTGACTCACGCGCGCACCCGGCATTCGGTGCGGCAAAGCACCGGCCAGGTAGGCCCCCACACTGTTGGCACTCGGTGGTAAGTAGCCGACCGTCGCCTTGGCTGCCTCTGCAATCACTTGGGCCAGATTCCTGAGCAAGTAATAGTCCGGGTGGGCCGCGGCAAGTGCACCGAGTAGGACCAGCCCCCTACCCTGCTGTCCTGCCTCCTGCAACCACCGCGCGGTTTCCTGGTGGGATTCATCCGGTTGGGCGGCACTAATCAGATCCCTGATCGCGCCGGAGCCATGCCCACCCATGGATTTGGCGATGGCCCCCAAGTCGGCAATCATCCCCGCTGGATGGCTGACGTACTGCCGGCTCGGGAAGGTCAAGGAAAGTGTAAGTGGGTTAACCAAGGCTACCTGAGCCTCGGCCATGGCCGCCTTGCGGATGCGATGGGCCAACAAGGGTTGTTCCTGACGGATATCCGCGCCGATTAGCAGCAGACCCTGCTGTTGTTCCAACTCTGCGATAGGCACCCCGAGCCAGGGCAGTGTGGTATCGACGATATCGCCGCGAAAGTCCTGCTGTCGCAGGCGGGTATCGATGTTGTTGCCACCCAGGCCACGGATGATTTTCTGGAGCAGATACATCTCCTCAAGGGTGGAGGTCGGTGCAACTAGGGTAGCTAATTCATCGCCTGCGGCAGCCTTGATCCCTGGGGCAACTATACCCAGGGTCTCTTGCCAATCGGCGGTTCGCCACTGTCCATCTTTTTTGACCATAGGATAGAGGAGGCGGTCCTCGGTATTGAGGCCCTGGTAGCTGAAGCGGTCCCGATCTGAGATCCAGGTCTCGTTCACTACCTCATTGTCCTTGGGATGCACCCGCATGACCCGGTTGCTGTGGATGTGGAAATGGATGTTCGATCCCACTGCGTCGTGGGGGGCGATACCCTCAGCCTGGGTCAGTTCCCAGGACCGGGCATTGAAGCGGAAGGGCTTGGAGGTGAGGGCCCCTACGGGACAGAGGTCAATGACATTCCCGGAGAGCTCGTGGGAGACCGTGTGCGCCACATAGGTGCCGATGCGCATGTCCTCACCGCGGCCAGTGGCACCCAGCTCGCGGACGCCGGCGATCTCCGCCCCGAAACGCACACAACGGGTACAGTGGATACAGCGGGTCATATCAGTAGCGATCAGAGGCCCCAAATCCTCGTCCTCAACCACCCGCTTGCGCTCACTGTACCGGGATACATCCCCGCCATAGGCCATAGCGACGTCCTGCAGCTCGCACTCGCCGCCCTGATCGCAGATCGGGCAGTCTAGCGGGTGATTAATGAGCAGAAATTCCATGGTGCCCCGCTGGGCATCCAGGGTTAGGGGTGATTGAGTTAAAACCCGCATACCCTCGGTGACAGGCGTACCGCAGGCATGGGCCAGCTTAGGGAAGGACAAATCACCATGCCCTACCTCCACTAGGCACATACGGCAGTTGGAAGCTACAGATAGTTTCTTGTGGTAACAAAAACGCGGGATATGGATACCTTCACGATCCGCAACCGCGATAATCATCTCGCCGGGAATTGCCTCGCAGGTACGCCCGTCGATTTTAATAGTGATCTTGCCCGTCATTTTCTCTCTGGTCGCCCGACCCTTATTAGGTGATATAACCCCCACTTTAAGGGAGAAGGGATCAGGCTCAACTAAACTTTGTTCCTAAAATTAAACCCAGCCCTTTTCCCCGTCGCTAACTCACATAACTGCATCTCGGCCCGGGATTTCTTTATTGTTTTGTACAACATAAAGCATTTCTCTAACTTTGGGATTTCAGCTTTAGAGGCTGTCTGAAAACTAACTCGTCAATCATCATTTCTAGCACAGCGAGAAATCCTCGTCCCGGCCCCTATATCCCTGCTCGCTAACTTGTAGTAAAGAATCCGCTATATTCATTATTCCATATAAATTCTGAACCCTTAGTACTAAGGTTCGTATCTGCCAAAGAATTATCATAAAAACAATCCCGATCAATCCAAGATATTGTCAGACAGTAAACTCTTCCTGACGTTTATTGGAGGATCATTCGTACACAAAAAGTAAACGCAAAAAATCCTGTTACCTTGGAGATAAAAAACCGCTTCGAAAACCATATCGATTCTCCAAGTCATGCAATCTCTTCATACTTCTTTTACAAACTCCGCCACTCTTTAGTTTTCCACCGATCTCATCGTAATTATCGTTATCTAAATTTCCCCGTTTCCTTTTACCCAGGCCGGGGATCTATTATCTCTCTGAGTTCTCGCTCTGCTGAAGGATGATATTCAATCTTCATTACTGCGCAGCCTATTCACCAGTTCCATGTCCAGTACATACGTTGCTTCGCCGCTTTACAATCTCATCGTCTTTTTTAGTTCCGCTAATTTTATTGCGGCTCTCATACGTCACACCTCAATATAAACCTAAACCATTATCTATTACTATCGGAATCATAAAGCATACGACCGACTACACTTAGGGAAGCATTTGTGGGGGGGTATCAGCACCTGCGAAAGCGCTCCAGCGCCATGATTCGCATTACCATTTTCAGATTCCTATTGTACCGTGTGCTCCAACCTTTTCCGCAAATTCAGGGTAGTAGTGACGTTTGCTTTTGTAGACATGCCTGAATTCAGGATATCCACAGAGTTAGCCCAGCTACATCTGGACCTCACCAGGTGCATAGTGATTAATAATCTTGTCCATACTGATGGAATTATAGAATGTATGAATATATATAGTCCATAAAACGCTGACCACTCAGAGCGGCTCAACTCTATTCCTACAATAGTTTTCTCTTAGAGCATATCCCAAATGGTTCACCATCTACTTCTCCACAAACGCCAGGTTCGACTGTGAAATTTTCCTTCTACGTGGGCCTTCATCCGAGATTAGGGCGTGAAGCTTGGTGGTTAACACACTATGAGAGCGACCGATCACCTGGGCGCCGTTTTTTCTTTTGGGGTACACTGACCGCATGCTGAACGAAAAATTCTTCAATATTAGACTCCTTTGCTAACTCCTCGAACACTCCAGACCACACACCACGCTTCTGCCAACGTGCAAAGCGCTGGTATACACTATTCCAGTTTCCAAATTCCGCGGGAAGATCGCGCCACGGTGCACCTGAGCGAGCCAACCACAAGATCGCTTCCACGAACAATCGGTTATCGTAGCCGCTCCGTCCACGGTCTGACGCTTTGCCTGGTAACAAGTGCTGAATCCGCTCCCATTGCTCGTCACGCAATTTCAAGTTCAAGTGAACCATTTCTACCCCTCAAAACAGTTGAGTTGCGCGTGGTCTATCAGCTTAAATGCCAACAAGACCTAGTGCTGCATTTATGAAATATTGGCCGCTTGAGCGCGGAAATATGTAAAACGCCCAATTCCTGGCATATAAATATAGCTATACGCAAACTCACCTATGCCTGGGTGATCCCTATTGATTATGTTATTATTAATATATATGCCCCTTTAATTCAGAATCACTTTCTGGGGTTTTTGGGCATGCTCCTCCCCATAAAACAAAACCAAAACATAGTTTAGGTTTTTAGGTTGTGGGGGCGCGGTAGCAACTCGCGCGAATTTGCCAGCGATTTGCCAGCGGTAACTACTTACTCAGGCAGCTTCGACCATACTCTTGCCATTCTCGATCATATACTCGAATTCGTGGCGATAATGTTTGATGAAGCTCTGGACCGGCATGGCCGCGGCATCACCCAGGGCACAGATGGTACGCCCGCCGCCGATGCGGCCCGCTACCCCGCCGAGCAGATCCAGGTCCTGGGGTCGACCCTGTCCATGCAGGATACGGTGCAGTACTCGAGACAGCCAACCAGTCCCTTCCCGACAGGGAGTACATTGGCCGCATGACTCCTTAGCATAGAAATGGGACAGGTTGGCAAGGACCTTGACCATGCAGGTGCCTTCAGCTATCACGATGACGGCCCCGGAGCCGAGCATGGAACCCGCCTTGGCAATGGCGTCGTAGTCCATATCCGTTTCCAGCATGATCCTCCCCGGTACTACGGGCACCGAGGAACCGCCGGGAATGACTGCCTTGAGCGCCTTACCATCCTTGACGCCGCCAGCCATCGCCAACAAGTCCTTGAAAGGCGTACCCAGAGGGACCTCAAAGTTAGCGGGCTTATCGACGTGCCCCGTCACCGAGAACAACTTGGGACCGCCGCTGTTGGGCCGTCCCTGGTCCAGGAACCACTGACCACCTTTCTCCAGGATGACGGGGATTGATGCCAGGGACTCGGTATTGTTGATCGTGGTAGGTCGACCGTAAAGCCCTGCCTGGGCCGGAAACGGGGGCTTGGGGCGGGGTTGCCCCTTCTTGCCCTCAATGGACTCGAGCAGTGCTGTCTCCTCGCCGCAGATATAGGCACCGGCCCCTAAGTGCACATAGAGATCGAAATCTGTCCCTGAACCTTGGATATCTTTACCGATCAAATCCGCGTCGTAGGCCTCCTGCAGGGCGGTCTCGAAGCAATCGATGGGCTCGTAGAACTCGCCGCGAATGTAATTGTAACCCACGGTGGCGCCGATGCAGTAACCGGCAATCGCCATACCCTCAATGATCTGGTGGGGGTTGTAGCACAGGATATCTCGGTCCTTGCAGGTACCGGGCTCGCCTTCGTCCGAGTTGCAGACGATGTATTTCTGCCCTGGGGTAGTACGGGGCATGAAGCTCCACTTGAGCCCGGTGGGAAACCCCGCGCCCCCACGTCCGCGTAGATCCGATCGCTTTAGCTCATCAATGATGCCATCGGGATCCGGTTTCTCCTTGAGAATCTTCTCCCACTGGGCGTAGCCACCAATACTGCGGTAACTCTTGAGGGAGGCCAAATCCTCCAGGTGCAGGGTGCGGAAGCAGACATTATTATGAGACTGGTTCATCGTCTCACTCCAGCCCTGCGATCAGCGCGTCCAATGTCTGTGCGGACAGGTTCTCGCGATAGATCTTGCCGACGAGCACCGCAGGGGCTTGCCGGCAAGCGCCCAGACACTCGACCTCCTTAAAGGTGAATCGGCCGTCGGACGTGGTTTGCCCCAGCTTGACGTCGTACTTCTTCTCCACGTGCGCGATCAGGTCTTCGGAACCGGATAACATGCAGGAGATGCTGTTGCAGACACATATCTTGTGTTTGGCCGTCGGCTCCAACTCGTACATGCCATAGAAGGTGGCGACTTCGTAGACTGCAATCGCGGGCATATCCAAGTAAGCGGCCACGTCGTCCAGGAGCTCACGACTCAGCCAACCGCCATTAGATTCCTGCACCAGGGTCAGGGTCGGCATGACTGCGGATTGCTTCCACGCAGCTGGATACTTGGCGATGTGGCGGTCGATCTCGGAGCGAAGATCGAGGGTGAACAGGGTCTCTCTGTCACGACCAGAGAGGACACTGAACGGTGCTGTTCTGAGATTCATCAGCGATCGATCTCCCCAAACACGATGTCCATGGTACCGATGATGGCAACCACGTCCGCCAGCATATGCCCCCTGGTTATCTCGTCCATGGCCGAGAGGTGGGCGAATCCTGGCGCTCGGATCTTGAGTCGATAGGGTTTGTTGGCACCATCGGAAAGGATATAGCAGCCAAACTCACCCTTAGGTGCCTCCACCCCAGCATAGACCTCACCGGGGGGCGGGCAGTAACCTTCGGTGAAGAGCTTAAAGTGGTGGATCAGGGCCTCCATGCCGTCCTTCATCTCCGAGCGGGGAGGTGGCGCGACCTTGTGGTCGTCGATCATCACTGGGCCCGGATTGGCGCGCAGCCAACCCACGCATTGCTTGATAATCCGGTTGGACTGACGCAGTTCCTCGACCCGCACCAAGTAGCGGTCGTAGCAATCCCCGTTTTGGCCCACCGGGATATCGAAATCCACCTTTTCGTAAGCGGCATAGGGTTGCTTTTTGCGTAGGTCCCAGGCAAAACCGGAGCCCCGCAGCATGGGGCCTGTAAAGCCGAGCTGTAGAGCCCGTTCGGGAGAGACGACGCCGATACCCACCGTGCGCTGCTTCCAAATCCGGTTGTCGGTTAGCAAAGTCTCGTATTCGTCTACATAGGTGGGAAAGCGTTCGGTGAAATCCTCGATGAAATCGAGCAGTGACCCATTGCGGGCGGTATTCTTGCGTTCCATGTCCGCCCGGCTGTGGTACTTGGTGGCTACTTCCGGATAGCGAGGCATCCGGTCAGGCAGATCCCGATAGACACCGCCAGGGCGATAATAGGCGGCGTGCAGACGGGTACCGGAGACCGCCTCGTAACAATCCAAAAGGTCCTCGCGCTCGCGAAAGCAATAGAGGAACATAGTCATGGCACCCACGTCGAGCCCGTGCGATCCCAACCACAGAAGGTGGTTCAGGATGCGCGTGATCTCATCGAACAGGGTGCGAATCCACTGGGCACGCTCGGGGGCTCTAATCCCCAACAGCTTCTCGATGGCGCGCACATAGCCGTGCTCGTTACACATCATGGACATGTAATCGAGCCGATCCATATAGCCAATGCTCTGATTGAAAGGTTTTGACTCGGCGAGCTTCTCGGTGCCCCGGTGCAATAACCCGATGTGGGGATCAGCACGGACGATTATCTCGCCGTCCAGTTCTAGGATCAGGCGCAACACGCCATGGGCCGCCGGGTGTTGGGGGCCGAAGTTAAGGGTGTAGTTGCGGATCTCAGGCATCTTGTTCAGGCATCCGGTGGCATGGCTGATCTGCCCTCGCGGCGGGCATCGGCACGGATGATGCGGGGTACCAAAGTCCGCGGCTTGATACTCACGGGTTCGTAGACTACCCGCGCCTGCTCGGGGTCATAGCGCATCTCTACCTGCCCTGTCAGGGGAAAATCCTTACGGAAGGGATGGCCTACAAAGCCGTAATCGGTGAGGATACGTCGCAGGTCCGGGTGACCGTTGAAGAGGATGCCGAACAGATCGAAGGCTTCGCGTTCGAACCAGTTGGCCGACGACCAAACCGTCACCACCGAATCCACCATGGCCTGGGGTGCGCCAGCATACACGCGCATCCGCAGGCGTTGATTGTGGGTCAGTGAGAGCAAATGGTAGACCACAGCGAAACGCTTAGGGTCTTCAACGTCTGCGAACTCGAACCCGCGGGCGACACCCCGACCGAATCCGCTGTTTGAAGCCTCCGCCGTGGCCCACTCCGAACGCCCGTAGGCTGCATAGTCCACCCCACAGACGTCAACGAGCTGCTCGCAGCGAAAATCCTCATGGTCCCGCAGCAGATTGGCAACCACAAGCAACGCTTGGCTGGGGACCACCAGCGTGACTTCTCCTGCGGCGGTCAGCACCTCGCATTCCACAGCGCTGAAATGCCCAATGAGCCCTTCTACCAGCGAGTCCAACTTGGCGTCGCCAGTTCTCGATTCCCAATATGACATCTGCAGGTGACTGCTCAACGTGCAATGGTATTGGTACGGCGGATCTTGTTCTGCAGCTGGAGAATGCCGTACAAAAGGGCCTCCGCCGTGGGTGGACAACCGGGAACATAGATATCCACCGGCACGATGCGATCACAACCCCTCACCACTGAGTAGGAATAGTGATAATAGCCGCCTCCGTTGGCACAGGAGCCCATAGAGATGACCCAACGCGGCTCAGCCATCTGGTCATAGACCTTGCGCATGGCCGGCGCCATCTTGTTGCACAGAGTTCCGGCCACGATCATGACGTCGGACTGGCGAGGGCTGGGGCGAAAGACGATGCCGAAACGATCAAGGTCATAGCGGGCGGCACCCGCATGCATCATCTCCACGGCACAACACGCAAGGCCAAAGGTCATAGGCCACAGGGAACCGGTACGCGCCCAGTTGATCAGCTTATCCGCTGTAGTGGTAATCACACCCTGCCGGAGGATGCCCTCAATACCCATTAACCGACCCTGCCAGTGATGGTTATGAAGCTGGGAACGTCAATGCCGATAGCCCATACCCTTTTCCGGGACCCTCATTCCCACTCCAGGGCCCCTTTCTTCCACTCGTAGATGAAACCGACAACGAGAATTGCCAAAAAGATAAACATGGCAACAAAACCAGCCTTGCCCACACCACCCAGCACCACGGCCCACGGGAAAAGGAAGGCGATTTCGAGATCGAAGAGGATGAAGAGGATGGCGACTAGGTAGTAGCGCACATCGAACTTCATGCGTACACTTCCGAAGGCATTGAAACCGCATTCGTAAGGAGCATTTTTCGCCACATCCGGACGATGCTCACCAAACAGGAAGCCCGCTACAATGGCTCCACCCCCAACCAGAATCCCAATCACCAGAAAGATCAGGATGGGCAGATAGTTCTCGAGCATCCCTCCCCACTCCCCTGCATAGGTTTTCTTATTGGCTTGTATACAAGTATAGTACTACTAGTTTAGTGTAGTTCGTGGTCGCCTGTCAAGTCACCCTTCCGTTAGAAATTTAGTCTATTTTTCATACAAGTTAGACTAATCCTGAATTCCTTGGCATGGCTTGGAAGACGACTGGACGTGTTGGTTGCGACGCGCCAAGGTCCGATGATCGTCTGCTAGGTCAGCGTTGGCTGCTTAACTAACCTGACCCCAATGTGGTTAAACGTTAGTTATTAAGGTTACCAGTCATTAGCCGGATTCCGCACATTGAACTCCACCTTCCAATGTTCCGGACCGTCGAGAGGCATAGCCTCCAACAACAAGGTGCCAACTTCGGTCACCGAGGCGCGCAGGTATACCGGGACCACTTCCCCCGGTGCCCGAGTCTCCGCAGGCAGGTAAGCCTCGATCTCTTCGAGTTCCTCGACCTCTTCGGCGGACCAGTCCTCAAGCAGCTCCCCGACCTGATCCTCACGACGCACCGAGGAGCCAAAGAAGCGAAACCTGACTTGTTCGGCGACGACCAAGCCAAATTCCTGGGGTGGAATCTCGGCCTGGGTGCCTTCTTCCATGCCGAAGGGGGCTAGGCACAGGGCATGAATCCGCGGCTCCAGCCCCGGTATGGCGGGCGCGGCGCTTTCCACGCCGACATAGTAGGAACGGGCAGTGCCGCCGCGGATCCTGACCCCCATGCCGCCTCGGACATAGCCATAGTAGGAGGCCCCGCGTGCTACGGAGAGGTCGAGGTCGCCTCCGACGAGCAGACAGGCCGGGGGGGCACCGTCTGTTGTTAGCCAGTCGTTGAGCACCTTCATCACCCGCTCGGCGAGCAGATTCGCTTTGAAGACCCCACCGTTGAACAGCACAGCCGTTGGGTGCAGGAAGCTGCCGCCGTCGGGTTCGAACCCGGACAGGTCTTCCGTAGCCCCGACCTGGAGACCGAGGAAAGCGGCCAAATGGCGAGTGACGGCTGCGTCCTGGGCATAGGGCAGACCGAGCTTGGTCAGCGCCGTGCGGGCACGGGCGGACGGACGGGCACTCACCGGGACCTCGGGGAAGAAGCCTTCGACCAGGATGTGCCTGATCTCCTCGCCCGTCAGCTCGGTGCGGATACTGCGCCCGATGAGGCGAGTGCCGCGGCTGGGCACGACTACAGGCACTGCTTCCAGGTCCGGGTCCGTCAGCAGTGCCTCCTTAGCCTGGCGACAACCATGGGTGAGAGCCTGAACCTGCCAATGATCCAAATCGGTCCCCACCGCGGCGAGCTTGCCCTTGACCAGATGCGCCAGGGCCAGATCCATATTGTCGCCGCCGAGCAGGATATGCTCGCCGACGGCGACCCGGGTCAGATCCAGCGCACCGTCCCGTTCCGTAACTGCGATCAGGGACAGATCGGTGGTGCCACCGCCGACATCAATGACTAGGATGATGTCGCCGACGCGCACCTGCTTACGCCATTTCCCTGCGCTGTCGTGGATCCAGCTATAGAGGGCTGCCTGGGGCTCTTCAAGCAGGACTAGGTGTTGGAAACCGACAGCCTGGGCCGCTTCGGCAGTCAGCTCACGGGCAGCCGGATCGAAGGAGGCCGGGACGGTTACTATGACTTCCTGGTGCGACAGATCGTGATACGGGTTGGCGTGATTCCAGGCATCACGCAGATGCTCAAGGTAGCGGATTGAGGCCTCGTAAGGTGAGAGCCGCAGTACCTCATCTTCCGGTGCCCCCGGCGGCAGTACCGGGCTGCGACGATTGATTCCCGGATGACACAGCCAGCTCTTGGCGCTGGAGACTAGGCGGATGGGAGTACGGGCCCCGATGGAACGGGCTAGCTCACCCAGGATTCGGCCGCCACTGTTGCCCCAGGGCAAGACCAGATCGGCTACTGCCAGTTCCTCCGGGTGGGGGAGATACAGGAATGAGGGCAGCAGGGGCAACGCGGCGACCGAACCGGGTTCCGTCAGCTGTGGCACCGGCATCATGTCCTGGGCGACCTCGTCCCACTCGCTATGGTCCAGGTCGACGTAGGATAGGGCGCAATGGGTGGTCCCCAGATCAATGCCTACGGCATAGCGCGCGTCACTCACAGCTCCACCTCCGCGGGTGCCAGAATGGTCAGATCATGGCCGACAGCGACCTGAGGCAGCCGGGTTTCCGTGGCCCGCCAGCCCCGATGAACCAAGCTGCCGGTGAAGGGTGCCTGGCCGACGAGGTTGCCCGTGAGTCGCACCGCGGCCGCATCGAAGCTCTCTGCCAGTGTCACCCGGCTCCCCTCCGCTTCCGTGCGCACCGCCTCAATGGTGAAATACTGCCCCAGGGTCTGCTTACACCCTTCGTGCACGACGCGCGCGGCGGCGCCAACCTCGGCATCTGAATAGGTGCCCACGTCCTCTTTGAGAAAATCGATGAAGCGTCCTTCCTTTTGGAGCAGCCCCAAGAGCTGCAGGCCCGCGTTCGGTTCGGCCGCGCGCAGGCGTGGGACTTCCGGGCTTGGGGCGTCCGCAACCGTGGTCGATCCGCTCGTCTGGAGTGCGGCTATCTGGCCAGCGAAGCAGGAATCGACAAAGATGCGCCGGCAGGTAGCCAGCGCGAGGACAAGTCGGCCGAATACCGAGAACTTGGATTCGGACATGATGGGTGCTCCTTCAGGGGCTACGACGGGCACGGGGCTTGAGACATCGGACTAGTCGTAATGCTACCACAAAGGAGAAAGACGGACTGCCGGGCGCGCCCGTTTAGCGGACAGGCACCGATCTGGAAGCGGCAAATCGGAAAATCGGACTTAATAGATGTAGAATTATACCTTAATTGTAAAATGCTTTGGAAGCAGTGTGTTAATTTAGTAGTTATTAGGTATCTAACCCTATGTTTCCTGGTTAATGGCTGGCTAATGGCTATTGTATCGGCTTCCTAACCCTAATAGAACTCACTTAATTTTTAAGGATTTACATCGGGAACAACTCTAGGTCGTGTTGACATCTAAGCTGTATAGACTACACAACTCAAGCTGTATACAGCATTTAGGGAAGTAGAATATGGTTCGCTTGAATTTGCGTGACGACCAATGGGAACGGATTCGCCAGATCGTGGACGGAGCGGCCACGACAACATCTTCCCACGGAATTTGGAAACTGGAATAGCATAATACCAGCGCTTCGCACGTTGGTAGAAACATAGTGTGTGGTCCGAAGTGTTCGAGGAGTTATCAAAGAAGCCTGATTTATAAGAATTTTTCATTGTATAGTACAGTGAGCGGGATTCATCGGCACGCGGCAGTTAAGTTGGTCGCTCCCATGGTGGGTTTACCACCAAGCTTTATGCCCTCGTCAAATGGGCTTGAGAATCCGGTTTCAATGTCTGCTCAGTGCCGACAACGCCCACGGTACGACCCAGGCCGACCGTTGCTGGCTAGCCTTGAGCCGACATGGGAGCAAATCTTGACGCTCCACGCTCCTAACCTTGGCCGCCGGAGCGATCCGCTTGCGTTCCTACAGGGGCGTGGGAACGTTCGTCTGGGAAGGCAGCCCAGACGCGATCCCGGCGCGTTACAGCCTAGTGGGCAATTTCAACCACTGGGGGACGGATGCACCCACCCCATGCAGCTGCGGGGCGACTCGGGCGTCTGGGAGCTCTCTTCATCCCCGGACTCGGTGCCGGCGACCTCTACAAATTCGAGCTCCGGGACCGTCACGGCGGTATCCAGGTCAAGATCGACCCCTACGCCAGAGCCTTCCAGCAGCGGCCCCATACCGCCGCCTACATCTGCGGCCAAAGCGGATTCCGCTGGCGGGACCAAGTCTGGATGCAGGCCCTCGCCGCGTCCGACTGGCAACACCAGCCCCTATCCATCTATGAGGTCCACCTGGGTTCCTGGCGCCGCGACCCCGCCGGGCAGTTTCTCACCTACCGCGCGCTTGCCAAACAGCTGGCCGACTATGCCCTGGAACTGGGCGTCACCCATCTCGAGTTGCTGCCCATTACTGAACACCCCCTAGATGCCTCCTGGGGCTATCAGGCTACCGGCTACTTCGCTCCCACTAGCCGTTTCGGTACCCCAGACGATTTCCGCTGGTTCGTTGACCACCTCCACCGCCGGTGCCTCGGCGTCATCCTCGACTGGGTGCCGGCCCATTTCCCACGCGACGCTTTTGCCCTGGCCCGCTATGGCGGCTCCGCCCTCTACGAATACGCAGACCCCCGCCTGGGCGAACACCAAGACTGGGGCACCCTAATCTTCAACTATGGCCGCAACCAAGTCCGCAACTTCCTGATCTCCAGCGCTCTCTACTGGCTGGAAGCGTTCCATCTCGATGGCCTGCGGGTCGACGCTGTCGCTTCCATGCTTTACCTGGACTACTCGCGCCAGCCATAACCCACCAGCGCCATCCGGGCACCCTGATAATCGCCGAGGAATCCACCGCCTGGCCGGCGGTATCGCGCCCCACCGACCTTGGCGGCCTGGGGTTCAGCATGAAATGGAATCTGGGCTGGATGCACGACACCCTGGCCTATCTGACCAAGGCCCCAGTCTATCGCCACCACCACCACGACCTGCTCACATTTGGCCTGCGCTACGCCTTCAGCGAGAACTTTATTCTGCCCTTCCCCCATGACGAGGTAGTGCACGGCAAGAGCTCCCTCTTGGAGAGGATGCCCGGCGATGCCTGGCAGAAATTCGCCTCCCTGCGCCTGCTCTACAGCCTGATGTTCACCTACCCGGGCAAAAAGCTGCTGTTCATGGGCTGCGAGTTCGGGCAGCTTAAGGAATGGGATTGTGATGGAGAGCTGGACTGGCAGCTGGCGAAACGGCCCTCCCACCAGGGCCTCCGCCGACTCGTCACCGATCTCAACCGACTCTATCGGTCACATAAGGCGCTCCACGGCTTGGATTTCTCCGCTGCCGGATTCGAGTGGCTCGACTGCCACGACAGCGCTCACTCCGTAATCAGCTACCTCCGCAAGGACCGCGGCGGCAAGCGACTCGTGGCCGCCATCTTCAACTTCACCCCACTCCCCCACCGCGATTATCGGATCGGCGTGCCCCGCCCCGGCTTTTATCGCGAGGCCATCAACTCGGACGCCGCACGCTACGGCGGCAGTGATCTCGGCAACCAAGGCGGCATAGCCTCCAAACCCCTAAGTTGCATGGGCCGACCCTATTCCATCCCTCTTGTCCTACCGCCACTGGGGGCGATTATCCTGATACATGAGCCGGGTATGGGATTGAGTACGTAGCCCAACATCCAACCGCCTTGTTGGGCACGCTGTCAAGGAGTGCCGCCATCGGAGCACTGCCATCCTGGCGGCAAAAACCGGCTTGCCGCCAGGATGGCAGCCCGCCCGGCCACGAAGAGCGTCTGCATCGATATCAGCCATGAAACCGTGACCATGGCGATCAACCGGGAGGGGCGAATCGGATAACTCGTGAGTTTAAGAACACCGCCCATCTGGCCCTGAGATGCCGAACTGGCCCTGAGGGTGATCAAAACAATGCCGTCGATTGCCCATGCCCGTCTTAGCCCTGGCAACGCCAGGATGCCTTGGTCCTGACCATAGCGTCACCGGCATCGACAAATGCAGGCCAGGCAGTGGAGCACCATGGCTGGGCTTGATCCACCCCAGCTCCAGTGTCAACAAAAACCGCGTCTCCAAAGCCGGCAACCGCTACCTGCGCATCAGCCTCTAATGATGCCCGCTCTAGGCGCTGTACGCCATGATCCCAATTCACCGCCTCTTACCCCAGCTCTCATCGAAAGCGCCGCGGTCTCAAGGAAGCTTCAGGCCGTCTGTGCCGTCATGCGTAAGCTACTGCATGCCATCCATATCATGCTCAAGAACTGAACACCCTTCGGCAGCCGTCGCTTCTACATACTGGGCGAGACGGCTGCCGATTAAGCCAATTTATGCATCACACACAACTTTTTGTCGATCACCACCTAAATTTGGACTTGCTCGGGAACAGAGTAGAAACTCAATGTCAACAGACTCGGTTGCCAGCTGCCGGTTGCTACCCGCTGGAAGCTGATGGCTGGTAGCCGGCGACTTTAATACGCACTTGCCTTACGCCCTGCACAGGGGTTGGAAGGCCGGAGCGGGTTGTGTTAGCCTCCGCTCTGTCCCCCTTCAGGATCCCACTTAATGGATCCCACTTATTGAGTGCCGACACTATGCTACCCCAGCTCTTGGAGCTGATCTGTGATCTCTACGACGACTCGCAGGGTTTCCTGGACCGCCCCGACGATATCCAGCGCTGGTATAACTATAAGCGGGGGGTCTGTGCCAACGGCGTTATCCTCGCCCTTCAACGCCTGGGATACGCGCGCCACGTGGCCGTGGCCCTGGGATCGGACGCGCCGGACCCGATCACGGGTCATGAGACCCTGCCCTGCCCTGCCCTGCCCTGCCCTGGGGGTAAGACCTACCGTCCCGGCTGGGAAATGGGGCGGAAAGAGACCTATTAGCCCATGAAGATCGTCACTTTTAATATCAACGGCATTCGCGCCCGGCACCACCAATTGGAGGCGCTGAAGGCCTGCCACGACCCGGACATCATCGGCCTCCAGGAGAGCAAGGTAGCCGACGACGCCTTTCCCCGCGAGGCGGTTGAGGCGCTGGGTTACATACCCCATTACCTCGGCCAGAAATCCCATTACGGCGTTGCCCTGCTGAGTAAGCAGGCACCCCTGGCAATCACCAAGGGCCTACCTGACGACGACGCGGACACCCAGCGCCGCTTCATCATGGGCCGCTACGCCTTACCGGATGGTCGCGAGCTCACTATTATCAACGGCTACTTCCCTCAGGGCGAGAACCGCGACCATCCGATCAAGTTTCCCGCCAAACAAAAGTTCTACGCCGACCTGACCGCCTTCGTCCGCGCGGGTTTTACGCCGAACCAGGACTTGGTGATTCTCGGCGACATGAACGTAGCGCCCCTGGATCTCGACATCGGCATTGGCCCTGACAATGCCAAGCGCTGGCTGCGCACGGGCAAATGCAGCTTCCTGCCGGAAGAGCGGGAATGGCTCACAACCCTGACCGACTGGGGACTTCACGATGCCTACCATGCGCTTCACCCCCAGGCCGACGACCGCTTCAGCTGGTTCGACTACCGCAGCCGGGGATTCGAGCGCGACCCCAAGCGCGGTCTGCGCGTCGACCTGATACTGGTCACGGCCCCGCTACGCAAGTGCCTGGTAGATGTCGGTATCGACTATGCCATCCGCGGCATGGGAAAACCCTCCGACCACTGTCCGGTGTGGGCCAGTTTCGAGCGCTAGCAACCGCATTCCGAAATTCGATCATCCCGCCTGCCACCCCGCTATCTTGGATCCTCGGTCCTGAACATCACCCATATAACGATATGCGTTATACTTCTTTCGGATGATTAAATCCTCCCGCTGTAAGCACATTAAAGCCCTGGATCGCAGCGTACCCACGCTGCGGTTTCGCTCCTTCCAGTCGGTAGCAGAGCGGAAATTTCAGATGATCGACATCGCGCGCTGCATTGATGATATGAGAGTACCGCCGGCGAGCAGAGATTGGAGGCCCTGAAGGGGAAGACCGACACGGCAGTGAAGCATTCGGATAAACGATCAGTGGCGTTTGTGTTTTCGTTGCACGGAGGGCGGTAGCGCCTATGACGCCGAGATCGTCGACTATCATTGAAGGCCAAGAGCGCGAACAAGCTGTGGCCCTGTCCACGCCCACCCCAGCGAGGTCCTGCGCAAGGAGTATGGCATAGTTATGTAGATGCGATGTCACGCGCCCAGGGAAACACTACCTTCCTGAGCCCGAAGACCGATCCCTGACTGATAAGGGATCGACATCCTGGCAGCACTGGAACCCATGGGCTTCATGGGGACCACAGGTCTGCGTTCAGGTGAAATCGGGAGATTCGGCCTTGGATCGTTCCACCCTAGATCAGTTCATCGGCATGATGCAGAACGTCCAGGCCAGTCACGGCGTGCTAATCTCTCGGGATGGATTCAAATCCAGAATCGACAAGGAAGAGATGCTTCGGTCCTCTGGGTACTCTTGGGGAATCAGGATGACTTGATCGACCGGATCCTTACGCACTGATGTCCCTGAAACGGATCTTGGGTGGTTACCGGGGTGGTGGAGTAACTACAACCCGTCACCTCGAATCGTTCAGCGCGATAATTAAGGCAGGAGGAGCATGTATCTTCCCTACCCACAGGCTCAGCACGACTCCCCATACTCAACGCACTCACAGTTTTTAAGAAAAACCGGGATCGAGTTTGTAGACCGAAGTCGGATGTTGGGCACTTCGCCGTCCAGAGACGCGGTTCGCTGCCTGCCTGTGTGTCCCTGTACGCAGATAGGTGCTTACTAGACTAGCTCTGCTTGAGCTGATTGAAGTGCTCGCTCTCTCGTTCCCTTATTCCATCGACACCAGACACGGCTTCCCTGATCCTGGCGGTATCTCACCTGGGACTCGCGCTTGACATGGCTCGCTCATCTCTCACCGAAACGGAAACGCCAACTTCCTAAGCTCGTACTTTCTTATAGCCGTGCCCACATCGCCGATCAGCACATGCGAATGTCTGACCCCGTACTCCCGGATTGCATTCTCCGTCAGCTCCGGGTTTCTCCCGGCGATGTAAACCACCAGGACATTGCATTTCTCCGTGAACGCGTTGAACAGCGCGATGGCCCGCTGGTCAACCTCCCATTTCCATTTGGTAGCAATGTCCTATCCAAATCCATGGCCAGTATTTTCACTTTGTGGTTGGCACTATCCTATTACTGGTGGCATGTAGGTTGGGGTGAGAGACGAACCCCAACAAGAAAAAACTACAAATCACGCAAACCTGCACAAATCGTACTTTGTATTCGCGGAACGTTTGAAGGACACCTTGAATAATTCGGTAATTTTTAATATAGTAATTGGAATATTATCCAATAGATGGAAGCAATTCCTTATTTATTAGGAGTGCAGGAAAAATCTTAAACGAAGATAAGGTCTTACGTAAGAAGCGCGCTAAATGCTGACATCAGGTATGATCCCATCGTTCAACATGGTCCGTCTCTCCCGTTTCTTTACCCACGGGACGATATTGCTCATCTGGAATCCCAGCCTGATACGCTTTCCAATAGCTGCTGGGAACCGTGGCTTTTTTATGCGCGGGTGGCCTGCAATCCCAAAGTATTCGAAACGTTCAGCCCAGGTGGATCAAGACAAAGCTCTCTAGGAGCTTCACCGGGTGGGCAGAACGAGAGCCTTCATAATCAACCTCAAGCGCATCAGGTTCCTCCTGTAGGCAATGCCTGCTCAGGCTGACGTAGTTCACCATCAGAAGGTTTTTGACTCCAGTGACGAAAGTAGATATACACCACCTGCCATTCCGTAAAATCACGGAGTAGCATTTTCCATTGGAAGCCACCCTTTCAATATATACAAGATAGCGCAAAAAGATATCGCATAAATCAAAAACTCGCGGCCTGGTCTTCTTTTTAGCCTGCTCGAAAAAAGTCTGGATGGACCCGAACTGCTCTCGACTTATATCACTTGGCTAGGAATCTCTCATCGATCTTCCTTTATGGGTACCTTGAAAATAGGTATGTTCATCGATCAAGAGGCTTTAATCCATTGATTATTGAAACGTGCCATTGACGAAAACCGTATTTTTCAAACTGCCCTTGTGCCTAAGTCACTTTAGCACAAAGATCGTAAACAGGTGTTCGCGGTCGATGCAGACCACGGTGTGATAGCCGTTGCTCATCACCGTGTAGGCGCCACATCGATAGCAAACAGGGCGGAAGGCTGCTGAATACGCTCGACAACCCAACCATGTCGGTGGCCAAAATTCAGGCCCGAGAACGGGTCTTAAGCACACAAAAAGGCATGGCGCACACATCGGCATACATAGCGATGCCAATAGTATATTCTCAAGAGAGGCGATAACAAAGCGAAGAAGTTGATGGAAATGCTAGCTCAGTGCGGCCTTCAGGAACTTCGCTTTTTTTCTTTTTCATAATCAGCGGGCGGCCCAGAATCGAAACTTATGTTGCACTCATGTAGATGGGCCTGAATGATACCCTTTTCCAAAATATGAAAGTCACATGTTTCAGAAAGGTCAGCGCAATTAACCGCTCACCGACGAACGACAGGCAAACCGTTCCAAGATCCGTTCTCGGCTGGAGCACGTTTTCGGTTTCCAGGGGAACAGCATGGGTGGGGAAAGTCATCCACACCATTAGGTTGGCTCGGGCTCAGGTCAAGATCGGATTGACGAACCTGACCTACAACCTGATGCGCTATCTGCAGTTGACCGAAGGCAGGGAAGGTGTGTCTGCTGCCGTCTAAAAAGGCCAAAGATCGGCCGAACTGCTCACTTGGCAAAACCAATCGCAGGGCATTTCTGACGTTCCTACTTCCACAAACTCAAATTTGTGAGTTTCTCATTAGATCCTCACAAAACGTGCTAAAAAACTGATTTCTTCCTGTGTACATCGGAAGTTATGGTCGGTGTTGTTTATTACCCATTTCAATAAGGACGTTCATATACCCTGGAAATTGAAGACGCCATGAGAATGGCGTGTATAGAGCTGCTCATAATAGCTTTGCACCTATTGATCCAGTAGAGAAGACAATTCCTGTATGGCCGCGACGACCGGCGCGATGGTGGGGGCCGAGTAGACAAGCGCGAGTGTACCTAGAAGCATGGCCATGGACGCGGTAGGCGAGGTGATGCTGAAAGGTTTGAGGGCCGTACCGAAGGAACGCTTCAGGCTGAAATTGAGGAGATCCACGCCAGCAATTTCATCCAGGCACAAATGGGTCAGGTATCCGAGTGCCACGAAGCTCCCCGCCAGCCAGGAATTCCAGGCCGAGGCTCCGCCAAGATAGTAGGCGGTGTTGGCCGTCGCTGAGGTAACGAAGGCCACGGCGAGCCACGAGTGCCAGACCCCCCGATGCATAGTAAAACGGCAAAAAACTTCAAACAGGCCAAAACGCACCAGAAAGAACACCATACCCCAGAGCAACATACGCTCGGCGAGCGTAATGCCATCTACCAGTGAAAAGGTGACGAGGAACGCCGCCGTGACCCCGAGTAAGATGAACATCATGCGAAGTGGGGTCGAGTTGTCTGCATCGATGTCCGGTAACAGTCCACCGACTACCCCCAGTATGAACAACACTGGGATTTGGCTGGGATCCGCCCATCCGAGGCTATCCACTCCCAGCCCGCCAGCGGCACTCACGACTACGCCGCCATAGAGATGTCCACGAAAGCTCGCCATCAGTAACCCGTCCGCGCTTGACCGACCTACTCGGCGCCTACCTGCTGCAAGCAGGTCCAGTACAGCTGTGCCGAAATACCGATAACATCAATTCGGTTCTTGGATTGGGAATTCTTTTTTGCCGCAAATGAATGCGAATAAACGCAAATCGGCCGAAATGGGTTCGGCGTAACGATTCAACCTTCACCTCGCTATTCCAGCAGGGATTACCGGAATCTTAGTGCCGTGGACAGCAGCAACGGGAGGGGCTAAATGATTCCCACGGCCCGTCATCTCGACCGGGAGAAGGGATCTTACTGATCATAAGATTTCTCACTGCGCTTGAAATGACAATCGACAAAAGTTGATCTTCCACTGAACCCTCCGTGAAGATCCTACTCGCCCGATAGCATCGGTAATTGGGAGCGTCTGTACTGGATACTGTTGACGTTCAATGTCTAAAGATTTTCAGCATGCCACTCTGCACGGCTGCAAGTAACCGCTCCAACGGCCGTTTGTGGACCGCATAGACGACAAGATAGAGGTCCGCATCGGCGCTCGCTTCCAATAGGTAATCGTCACTCGTCTTAACCTCATCCACTAAGCCCAGGTCTAGGGCCTGGATGCCCTGCCAGTATTCTCCGGTAGCTACCCGATTCAGATCCACGCTCGGCCGATATTCCTGGATAAAGTCCTTGAACAACTTATGGGTGTCCTCAAGCTGTTCGCGTATCTTCTCCCGATCCGCGTCCGTGTTCTCGCCGAACAGGGTCAGAGTCCGTTTGTACTCGCCGGCCGTGTGCAGCTCGAAATCCACGCCGCGGCGCTCTAGCAGACGGTGGAAGTTGGGAAGCTGCACGACTACACCGACGGAGCCCACCGCAGCGAAGGGTGCCGCGATGATGTGGTCGGCTACACAGGCCATCAGATAGCCACCACTGGCAGCGACCTTGTCCACCGACACCGTCAAGCGGATCTTGCCGCGTACGCGCGCCAGCTGGGAGGCCGCCAGCCCGTGCTCGGCCAGGACCCCACCAGCGTTTTCGAGCCGCACCAAAAGCTCGTCGCTTTCTCCTGCCTCCATCAGCACACAGGTAATGAGCTCCCGTAGGGGGGCGACCTCAGTAGCTTTGATATCGCCATGAAAATCGATCACAAAGATCCGCCGGCGCTTCCCTTCTGTTGCTGCCTGGTCACGCTGCTTGCGCGCCTTACGATCCTCCTTCAGCGCCTTGAGGGCCGCTTTTTTGGGTAACGAGGCCTGCCTCAGGACCCGTGTCATGTCACGATACTTGCCATTGAGGTCGGTCACCTCAAGCCGGTCTCCGTCTACGTGGAACCTGCCGCGGGCGCGCCTCAGGGCCGTCAGCAAGGTGCCGATCAGCAGGATGAGGGTCAGGGTTTTGGCAAGGAACAGGCCATAGTCGACCAGGGCTTCAATCACAGGCAGGACCTCCGGCAGGATGGTTCGGTACTCATACGGCGATGGGGGCGCGGATCACCGGATGAGGATCGTAACCCTCGAACCGGAAATCCTCCAACGCATAGTCAAACAGGGATTTTGGGAGCCGACAGATCGATAAGCGCGGCAAGGGACGCGGTTCACGCCGTAGCTGTTCGTAGACAATGTCCCTGGTGAGGTGATTGCGGTAGAGGTGCAAATCGCCGAAGCTGTGCACGAAATCCCCTACCTCCAGGCCGCACTGGTGGGCAATCATGTGGGTAAGCAGGGAATAGCTGGCGATATTGAAGGGGACGCCCAAAAACAGATCGGCGCTGCGCTGGTAGAGCTGGCAGGAGAGCCGCCCGTCCTGCACATAGAACTGAAACAGGCAATGACAGGGGGCCAGGGCCATACAGCCACGGGCGACATTGTCTTGGGGTGAGAGGCCGTCCAGCGGGAGCTCGGCCGGGTTCCAGGCGGATACTAACAGACGGCGCGAATCAGGATTGGTTCGGATATCGGCGACCACCTGGGAAATCTGGTCGATGGTGGTGCCGTTGGGACCAGCCCAGCTCCGCCATTGGTGACCGTAGATGGGTCCGAGCGCCCCGTGCGCGTCCGCCCATTCATTCCAGATACTCACCCCCCTTGCCTGCAACCAGCGGTTGTCCGTGGACCCGGCGAGGAGCCACAAGAGCTCGTAGATGACACTACGCAAGTGGATTTTCTTGGTCGTGAGCAGGGGAAAACCCTGGGATAGATCAAACCGCACCTGACGCCCGAATACCGAGCGCGTGCCCACCCCAGTACGGTCTGATTTGTCGGCACCATTAACGATAACATCCCGGAGTAGATTGAGATATTGCTGCATGAGATGGCTATTGTCACGGATCGAGAGACCTAAATGTCACCATCCTAAATCTGTTCGGCATTATTTGGCGTTGCCTGAGCGGGCATCGTGTTGGGTTACGGCGCGTTCGGCGGTGTTTGTGTTCTTTGAGATCGGGCAGGTGTTGGGCACAGGCTATCCATATGATACGGTTCGCCAAGCTGCATAGCGCTCATTTTTGGTTTGGGTGCGCACCGCACTCGAGGCAGTAATCTGGTGTGCGCAGGCGCGGATGGCTAGTGCCTGCACGTCGGGGTGTGGCCAGGGATCGAACGGCATGCGCAGGGCGAGTTTGGCCAGGAACTAAGGTATCGACGGCATCGCTTGGTGCGCGTCTGCATGGTCTCAGCGAGGCGTTTGGCGGCCTTGGGGGCGATCACTATGACTTCCAGCCCGACACTATACTTGGATAAAACCGGGATACTCCTCAAGCGTATTCCCGAGGGTATGGGGTTTCCCTAACCGACCATCCTTGTTGATAACCAAGGTAAGGGTTTACTAGCTGACCCCGATCCGCTGACCTTCATGGTACCGTTGCCTCCGGGGGACTATCTTTTCCGTAGCCGATCCAGATCGTCAATCCAGTCGATGCGGATCCTTAGATCCGAGCTAGTTTTCCACGAATAGATCCGGTACGGTCAGAGCATGGGCGGCGATAGAGCATATCGTCACCGCCTATGGGTGTATCCGCGCGCTCCAGGGCCAGCCACAACCCTACATGACGCGCATCAACAAAATCTTCCAATGGAAGAATGTCCAACGCCGACAGCACCGCTTCGAGTTGTGACGATAGACGCCATGACCCTTCCTTGCACGCGCCGAAGCGAAGCTCCGCGCTGACGACGAGCCTGGTGCAGACGCTCTCCTCACCGACGGACCTCGACCCGCTGGGCAATCAGCCCCCTGGGATTGCGGACGAGGTCGGACACAATGTTTGGTGTCGAGGTCTGCGGGAGGTGGGTCCTCGAGTGACCGGAAAGTCCTTCGTTCAATGGTTTGGGCATAGCGAGTACTGCAAGCAAGGACGGACGCGCAACGGGTTCCATGAGTAGCTGATCCCCTTCCTCGCGGATACCGGCCTAGTTTCCCGGCAACTTGAAGTTACGCGGCATCCATAATGTCTAGTTCCGACCGTTTTTGGGCAATCGGACATGGCGTTCAGTGTGCATCGTACACTCTCCCCAAATTTCAGCCTATGCCTAGGCATAAGCTAGCACGATTCACTTAGCCCTGTCGTTCGATAGCCAGGAACAACTAGCTAGGCAGTCAGCCGCTCCAGTGCTGCGAGGTCCTCCAGAGGCACCTCGCAGCTGGTCCCGAAACAGGGGTAGGCTCGGGTCCCGATCCCTGGCGTCATGGCCCCCAGACTACCCGGAAGCCCCTCTTCAGTAGCCGGAATAGCAAATACCAGACGCCGTGGGGCGTAGGTGCGTTGGGCGATCCCGGCCCAGTGGGACAGATCATCTCCCGTACCACGGATGATGAGGATTTGGGAGGGCTCCAGGTGTTCTTCCAGGGCGGAGAGCAGACTAGCGTGGGCCTGGGGCAGGTGGCGCATCGGCTTGGCGGCCAGCGCCAGGGTCCCCTGAGCGGCCCTGAGATAACGGGTCTCGCCCAGCAGGTGACCGAGACATTGCAGCACCCGGGCGGCCACCCCGTTGCCGGCCGGCAACGACTCGTCCCCCAGGAGCTTGGGCCGGTGGATGAGCCGCTCGTGATCGTTCGAGGTAAAGAAAAAGCCCCCTTGCTGCGGGTCCGCGAACTGGTCGAGCAGTACCTCGGCGAGCGCCATCGCCAGATCCAGATCCGCGCACTGCCAACGGGTCTGTAGGAGTTCCAGCAGGGCGTCGATCAGGTAGGCATAGTCGTCCAGATAGGCGTTGATGTAGGCTTTGCTGCCCTTGTAGTAGGTGGCGAGCAGGCGCCCGTTCCGCCACAGCCTGGCGCGGATGAAATTGAGGGCCCGCTGGGCGGACGCCAGATAATCGGCGCGCCTCAGTACCCGCGCGGCCCGGGCCATACCCTTGATCATCAAGCCATTCCAAGCCGTAAGTACCTTGTCATCGCGACCCGGACGGCCCCGCCCCTCTCTGGCGACGAAGAGCTTCTGCCGCGCCGCTTCCAGCAGGGCGGTGACTTGCTCTAGGGGAGTATTCTGGTCGCAGGCTACTTCGGCGGCGGTACGATAGCCGTGCAGATGCCATTTGCCTTCGAAGTTCGGCTTCCGGTCCAGGCCATAAACGGCGGCGAAGGGAGCGTATTCCTCGGCGGTGAGCAGGCGTGCGACCTCTGCGCGCTCCCAGACATAGAACTTGCCTTCCTCGCACTCGCTGTCCGCATCCAGGGTCGAGTAGTAGCCGCCCTCGGGCGACTGCATCTCACGTACCACCCAATCGGCGGTGGCAACGGCGGCTTCCCGGAACTGGGGATCGTCCGTGATCTGCCAGACATCACAGCACAGAGCAAGCAGGGGCCCGTTGTCATAGAGCATCTTCTCGAAGTGGGGAATCATCCAGAGATCATCTACCGAGTAGCGGCAGAAGCCTCCGCCGAGCTGGTCATTGAGCCCACCCTGGATCATACGCTCCAGGGTGAAGGTCACCATGTGCAGAGCGTCCCGGTCCGGCACCTCGTTCGCCCGGTTCGCCGCATAGTGACGCAGCAGGAGCTCCAGGTCGGTGACACGGGGAAACTTCGGGGCCGATCCGAAACCGCCATGGACGGGGTCGAAGTCGTTAGCGAGCTGGCAGTAGACCGCCGTCAAGGGCACCGCATCCAGGATCTCACCGTCTCCGCCGAGGGTGAGTCGGGCTAAGGCATCCATCAAGGCACGATTCTGCTCCCTGATGGTATGCCCCTGCTTGCGGTAGGCGGCTGCTATGCCCTCGATCAGCTGGGAAAACGCTGGCAGGCCGTGCCTGGGCTCCCTCGGGAAATAGGTCCCGGCAAAGAAGGGGCACTGGTCGTCTGGGGTCAAAAAAACGGTCAGGGGCCAGCCGCCCGGACGCTTAGCCAGGAGCTGGTGAGCGTTCTGGTAGATCTTGTCCAGATCCGGGCGTTCCTCTCGGTCCACCTTGATGTTGACGAAGAGCCGGTTCATGACCTGGGCCGTCCGCAGATCCTCGAAGGACTCGTGGGCCATTACATGGCACCAATGGCACGCGGAGTAGCCGATGGAGAGTAGGATGGGCTTGTCCTGGTCGCGGGCGATCACCAAGGCCTCGGTGCACCAGGGCCACCAGTCGACGGGGTTGGCGGCGTGTTGCCGGAGATAGGGGCTGGTGGCGTCCGCAAGGAGGTTGCGGGGAGCGGTCGAGTCCGACATGTTGATTACCCTGTCATTGTGCTGTCATTGTGGATCTTAGGTCGGACATGAGTACGCAGATCGCAGATCAAGGGTTTCATGGCTGGTAACCCTGATTAAGCATGGGTTTTAAAGGTAGAGAAAACGCAGGCGCTCGCCCACAAAGTCGAGGGATTACCATCCAGGACAGAATGCCCGGCTAAGGCGTCGCCCTGGCACGGATCTTTGGGTGAAGACCAACCATACTCAAGGTACTACACTTGTTTCGTGTGCCATTTAAGCTGGGAGGCTAGGGCGTGTTGACATTTAACCTACAAACGCTTCTGAATCATCGAGTTGGCCTTTCCAGTTATTCATCGGATTGCTTGTAAGATCAGTGCGCTAGCCGTAAATATCAACACGGCCTAGAATTTAGGTCTACTAACTTCAACTTTACTTCCTTCGGTCGATCACGACTTGCTCAAGCGAGCCAAGGTGGTTGCTGCTAAGATGGAGACTTCGGTCAATGCCTTCTTCAGACTCGGAGCTTCGCTATCCGGTTTGGGATATTCGAGGTGGCAGAAGTCACGGGTAACCTGAGATTTCAGAATCCTGTTGTACTTTTCCCTCGGACACATCAATGATTTGACTGCGGTGGAGTCCCTGGAACTCGAGAGCGAGGGAGGCCTCTCATCTAATGATGGAGGCCTCTCATCTAATGATGGCCCAGGCCCGCCTGCCAATGCCGAAGCCGAACGATTCGATCATTCGAGGGGTGGTCGATGACTTGAGCAGCTTGATCTCGTAAACTGAAGAACGAACTGGCCGATGCATTGGCAGGCTCTATTGTTACCAAATGCTGGTCCTCTCATCACCCTAACCTAAGCAGACGCGTTGGACCTGCTGCTCGAACCAGGATGGAGTCTGACCCTGGTCGATTATGGTGTTGCATGAGGTTACCCGAAACGAGACGCCAACCAGCAATCAGTTGGCTTAATGGTCGCAGAATCGGCAGATCAAAGTTCTATCTAGGTGAACCTATGTCACACCAATCGGTTAATCAATCACCCACTTTGAGCACCAACCCGCAACCGCAACCTCCCGGTCCCTACCAACGCGCAGACCTGGAGCGTTACTATCGGGCCAACCAGGCGGTCGCCTCCAGTCGTGATCGGCTCCGGAACGCCCAGGACGAGATCCAGGTGCTTGAGCACAGCGAGGCGGTCGAGGTCTTTCAAAAACAGAAAGACCTGCTGCAGAAGCGTCTGGTCACCGATCCCCGATACTTCAACCAACTGTTCATTTCCGGGGGCATTGATGCCGTCGCCTGGGAGTTTCGGAAGGATGAGCTGGACCCGGCCTTTACCCACAAGCTCTGGGACCTGCTGTTGCGGGGGGATGACATGAGTACCCTCCTGATGCGCTTTCTCTGGAATATCCCCTTGAAGTCCAAGCGCAAGTTCATCCGCGCCATCGACGCGCACCTCTCCGATCGCTATCCGATGTTCAAAGGGTTGTCGGTCGGCTGGCCAGGAGGGAACAACATCCCCCCCTATATCCGACCGCCCGAGGAGCGGGCCAAGGATTTCGACTTGGTCAACCAAGGCTACCTCGGTTATATGGGGCTCGGCTATAGTTTCCGCGAGGTGGAACTCTTCGTCTGGCTAGAGGCACTGCGGGACAAACAGTGTGACGACCGCCCGTGCGAGATCGGGCTGCCAGTCATGGACGGCGGTGAAAACAAAGGCGGTTGCCCGGTCAAGATCCACATCCCGAAGCTCTTGCATCTAATAGGGGAAGGGAGGTTTCGCCAAGCCCTGGAACTGATCAAGGAGTCCAACCCCCTGCCCAATGTCACCGGCCGGGTATGCCCGCAGGAAATCCAGTGTCAGGGAGTCTGTACCCACAACCAGCGCCCTATCGAAATCGGCCAGTTGGAATGGTATCTGCCCCAGAGCCAGAAGGTCCTGAATCCGAACAAGTACCTGCAGCTAACCCCGGCCATTAGCCCCTGGGCCAAGGCCAAGCGCCCACCCATCGCGGTAGTCGGCTCCGGCCCCGCCGGACTGATCAACGCCTATCTGCTCTCCAAGGAAGGCTATCCGGTGACGGTATTTGAGGCTTTCCACGCGCTGGGGGGCGTGTTGCGCTACGGGATCCCGGAGTTCCGCCTGCCCAACGAGCTGATTGACGATGTGGCCAAGAAGGTCGAACAGCTGGGCGGCAAATTCGTCCGCAACTTCATCGTCGGCAAGACCGCGACCCTGGAGGCCTTGAAGCGTGCCGGCTTCTGGAAGATATTCATCGGCACCGGCGCTGGCCTGCCCCGCTTCATGAGTGTGCCCGGTGAACACCTGCTCGGCATCCTATCGGCGAACGAGTTCCTCACCCGCGTTAACCTGATGCAGGCCCACAAGGAGGAGTACGAGACGCCCCTGCCCGCCACCGCAGGCAAACAGGTCATGGTCATTGGCGGCGGTAATACCGCCATGGACGCCGCCCGCACCGCCTGCCGCTTGGGGGGCCAGGTCACCATCGTCTACCGCCGCACCCAGGCCGAGATGCCAGTGCGTGTTGAGGAGCTATACCACGCCCTGGAAGAGGGCATTCAGCTCAAGGTACTGCGGGCCCCCCAGGAGTTCGTCGGCAACCACAAGACCCAGTTCGTCACCCACGCCCTGCTTGACGTCATAGCGCTGGAGGAACCGGACGCCTCCGGGCGCCGGCGCCCCGTTGCCACCGGTGCTACCGAAGAGATGCCCGTCGATCTGGTCATCATGGCTCTCGGCAATACCTCCAACCCCATCGTCAAGGACGCCGAGCCGGAGCTCAAGACCAGCAAGTGGGGCACCATCGAGATCCGGTCCGGGACCCAGGAGACCTCGGTGGATGATGTCTATACCGGCGGCGACGCGGCGCGGGGCGGCGCCACCGCCATCAAGGCAGCTGGCGACGGGCAGGAAGCCGCCCGCGAAATTATGGGCGAACTCCCCTTTAGCCCGAGCGAGATCAAATCCTTAGTCGAGCGCGCGGAACGCTATACTGAGACCGGCCAAGCCCTGCCGAAGATCCTGGACAAGATCGAGCTGGCCGCAGGTATCGTCGAGTTCGTCGTGTACTCGCCCTTGATCGCCAAGGCCGCTAAGGCCGGCCAATTCGTGCGCGTCCTGGCCTGGGAGAAGGGTGAACTGATCCCCCTGACCCTGGCGGATTGGGATGTCGCGACCGGCACCATCGACCTAGTCATCCAGGGAGTAGGTAGCAGTACCATCGTCATGAACAGGATGCAAGTCGGCGACGCCTTCACTGGCATCGCTGGTCCCCTCGGGCTGCCGAGCCAGCTGCACCGCTACGGCGGAGGCGAGACTGTGGTCTTCACCGCCGGCGGCGTCGGGCTACCACCCGTGTATCCCATCATGCGCGAGCATTTGCGGATGGGTAATCACGTGACCCTGATCGCTGGTTTTCGCACTCAGGCGCTCATGTTCTGGGCTGAGCTGGACGCACGTATCGGCCAGCTCCAGGCCGAGTTCCCGGATACCCTCGATGTCATCTACGCCACCAACGATGGCAGCTTCGGCGTCGAGGGTTTCGTCACCGGACCGCTAGAAGAAATGCTAGAGAAGGCCAAAGCGGGGACCATCCACCCCATCGGCGAAGTTGTCACTATCGGTCCGCCGCTCATGATGCGGGCTGTCAGCGACCTTACCCAACTCTACGACGTGCGTACCATCGCCAGCCTCAACTCCATCATGGTCGACGCCACCGGCATGTGCGGCGCCTGCATGGTCCCGGTCACCAGCAACGGCAAGCTGGTGCGCATACACGCCTGTATCGACGGCCCGGAGATCGACGCCCACAGTATTGACTGGGACAAATTCATTCCCAGATTCCAGCAGTACCGGGCGCAGGAAGACCGCAACCGGAGCAAATGAGCATCCGGTCACGGTGAGTCTGGGACCAACCACTCGATGTCCAATCGATGTCCAGATCAAGGAGAAAGAAGCTCTGTTCGTGGCATCTTCAGGGCTGGATATCCGGCAATCGCTGTCGGTAATCCAGAATCAAGTAAAGGCAATCTTTCGAGACTATTTGTTGGACATCAACCTTGGCAACAGATTGAGCACGGAAGTTGCCGCTCGGCTTGCTTCAGGAGATGGCGTATAACATCGTGCCCGGTCACCAACCTTATCGATCCGATAGGGCTTGGAGAACAGCAACGGGCATTGAGAACGGAGCAAAAAGTTTCGAAGTACTTCGTTGATGGGGTACCCTTCACATTCGGTTCGTCATCGACCAGAAAGAAGTGAGTGTGGACACCACTAAATATCGCCGCTATCGGCTACTGTTTCGGTGGTGACACCATGCTGCAATTGGCCTACGTTGGCCTACGGCCGGTGCCAAATGTGGACGGCGTAGTTAGCTTCTATGGGGTAATGTCGGTGGCGGACAACCAAGCCCTGGCAAAGATTCGGACCAAACTACTGGTACTGCAGCCAGCCAGGGTCCCTTCATCCCCCGCCGACACGGCTGCCCGGTTCCAGCAGGAATTTGGATCTAGGGGACATGGTCTCCCCAATCCCTCTCCGCGGGGAGAGGGGATTTGAGGCTTAATTAAAAGACATTGCGATTGAAAAGCCGGGTTCTGAAACAGGAGACCGTCGGTGCAGCAAGCGTTGCGTATATTGAAGCCCGAGGAGTACTTTGTCGAGGGGGAACCCTATTACGAGTCCGTGGGCGACGAGATTGCGGTATTCGAGGCCACCTATCGCAACGGGTTGCCGGTACTGCTGAAGGGCCCTACCGGTTGCGGAAAGACGCGCTTCATGGAGTATATGGCCTGGCGGCTCAAGCGGGCGCTGATAACCGTTTCCTGTCACGACGACCTGACCGCTTCCGACTTAGTGGGCCGCTTCCTGGTCAAGGGCGGCGAGACCATCTGGGTCGACGGTCCCTTGGCGCGGGCGGTGCGCGCCGGGGGAATCTGCTATCTGGATGAGATCGTGGAGGCACGCAAGGATACCACCGTCGTCATTCATCCCTTGGCTGACGACCGGCGGGTGTTGCCCATGGAAAAGGCCGGGGAGTTGTTAGCGGCGCCCGACGATTTTTGTCTTGCCATTTCCTACAATCCGGGGTACCAAAGCGTGTTCAAGGATCTCAAGCAAAGCACACGCCAACGCTTCGTGGCCCTGGAGTTCGACTACCCGGAGGCTGGGTTGGAGCAGCGGATCCTGGAGCAGGAGACCGGCGTTGCCCCGGAGCAGGCACGCCAACTGGTCAAGTTGGCTCATATGACCCGCAACCTCAAGGGCCAGGGCCTTGACGAGGGCGCTTCAACGCGGCTGCTGGTCCACGCCGCCAAGCTGATCGTCTCCGGCGTTGCCCCGGTTACTGCCTGCCGGAGTGCCATCGCCCAGGCCCTAACCGATGACGCGGACATGCTGGCTGCGGTTTACGAGCTTAGCGCTTCGATCTTCTGATGTTTGGTCCCTATGTTCACCCTTATGAATCGGGATTTGCCCCGTACCGACGATCTGCCTTCACGGCTTGGCCGGATCATGCTGTTCATGGCCTGGGTGGTGGGGCTGGCTATACTTACCCTGTTTTTTCAGCGCCTGCTTAACGATCAAGAGAACCCGAACCGGGAGATCAAGATAACCCCGGATGCGCAGGGTCGCCTTCAGGTGGTCCTGCAGCGCAACCGATCCGGGCACTATGTAGCCAATGGCAGGATCAATGGTGAGCCGGTGGTCTTTCTTCTCGATACGGGTGCCACGGATGTTGCACTCCCGCTCCAGGTGGCGCGCCGGCTCAGCGTGCCATTGGGTGCGGCACGCATGGCTAAGACGGCGAACGGCAACATCCGGATCTGGAGCACGCGGCTTGGCAGCGTCGACCTGGGAGGTCTGACGGCCCGTCGCGTACAGGCGTCGGTGTTGCCCAATATGCTGGGGGAGGAGGTTCTACTGGGGATGAGCTACCTGAAGCGATTCGAGTTCATACAGCGCGGTAACACCCTGACCTTGCGTGCTCCGAAGTGAGCAGCTGTCCGGGTGTACTATTAGCGGATTGCAGTGAAGCGTGATGAAGGCATGGACCGAGGTCATCAACAGCCGGGTGACGGCAGTCCACTTTGAGCAAGCATGGACGGAGCTGTCGTGCGCGTGAGTGGGCAGCGTCGACGTATTCTCGTGGTGGGTGTCGCCGCCCTGGACATCATCAATGAGGTGGTAGCTTACCCTACGGAGGACGCGGAGCTGCGCGCCCTGGATCGGCGTATCGTCAGGGGAGGTAATGCCGCTAATACCCTGGCGGTACTCAGCCAATTGGGTCATGCCTGTGCTTGGGCTGGGACCCTGGGTAAGGATGCCGAGGGGGCGTGGATTCTTGAGGACCTGGAACGCCGTGGCATCGACACCGGAGCTTGCGTCTTCCATCCGCACGGTAGCACACCCACCTCCTACGTGATCCTGAACCGAGCCAACGGCAGCCGCACCATCATCCATTATCGGAATCTACCTGAGCTGGCGGCGACCAACTTCGCCAGGATTCGGCTCGCCGGCTATGACTGGGTACACTTCGAAGGCCGTGACCCCAAGGAAACTGAGGCCATGCTGTGGGGTTGCGTCCGGCACTTTCCCGAGCTTGGGGTCTCGCTGGAGGTCGAGAAGCCGAGGCCCGGGATCGAGACCCTGTTCATAGGGCCGAATGTCCTGATTTTCTCCCGCCATTATGCCCGGAGCCGTGGGTATACGGACCCGCGCCGCTTCCTGTGCGATCAATGGGACCACACGGACGCCGGACTGCTGATCCTACCCTGGGGCGAGGTGGGGGCCTATGCCCAACCCCGCGCCGGGGAAATCTGCTTCGCGCCCGCCCATAGACCACCGCTGGTCAGAGATACCCTAGGGGCCGGGGACGTATTTAACGCCGCAGTAATCGACGGTCTGCTCGCCAGGCTTGCCTTACCGGCACTGCTCGACCATTGCAATGCACTGGCCAGCCACAAGTGCGGCGTACTGGGATTGGATGGTCTGGTAGCGGGTGCCCGCGAAGCAGGGGTCCTATGACCGATGCCTGCGGGGCGTTGCTTGGACTCTACCCAAACAGGACAACCGGTGATTACAGTCGTTCCTTGATCTGTCTAGCCACCCAGGTGTTACTTGTACTCGACCATTCGGGTGCCTCTGCGGTTCGATGCAACCCGAATTCGGTAAGGGGCGACGGGTTTATACGATCTCTTGACAAAGCCATTTGAGGACACTATTGTGTGGTATGATGGTTGTTGCACCGTAGAAATTAACTAGGAGTTATCTGTTTTTCACACAGTGGAGATATACCATGAACACGGAAACCAGTCTTGACACGATGAAAGGAATAGGCTCTAAGGCTATGGAGAACCTAAAAAAGCTCGCCGAGCTTAACATGAAGACCCTGGATAAGGTAACCTCTCGTCAGAAGGAATCTATGGATTTCATGATGGAGCAGACCAAGCGCCAGATGGAATTGGCCACCACGACCAAGGGCTTCGACGACTTCATCAAGCAACAGGGCGAACTGGCGAAGGAAACCTACAATCGCATGCTGGAGGAATCCAAGGAAAACATGGAGATGACTAGACAGTTTCGGGAGGACTACAGCTCCTTTATCAAAGAGGAAGTGGATCGGCTCTCCGAAAAGTTTCGCAAGGCGGCACCGGGCATGTGACAGGGAAAAGCCGGGAACCCGACGGCCGACGGGGTTCCAGGTGGAAGAACACCACGCAGCCCGGCGCAAACCGGGCTTTTTTACGAAAGCGGCGACCGCTTCACAGTCCCTCCGATAGTCGGATGTTCCGGTAGGCTAATACCAGCAGAAGTACTCCGAACAGGACCATCGGCAGGGTCAGGACTTGGCCCATGGTGAGCCGGTCGAAGGCAAGATAACCAATATGGGCATCCGGCTGGCGGACAAACTCCACCAGCAAGCGGAAGACGCCGTAACCGAGCAGGAACATGCCCGACACGGCCATGGTTGGCCGCGGTCTGGTAGAGAAGATCCACAGGATCAGAAACAGCGCCAAGCCCTCCAGCGCAGCCTCGTAGAGCTGGGAGGCATGCAATGGTGGGCTCCATTCAGTGCCCAGCGGTAATCCCTCACAATATTCGCCAAATCGCGTGCAGGGGACTCGCATGCCCCAAAGGACGTCGGTAGGGCGTCCCCAGAGTTCCCCGTTGATGAAGTTGCCGACCCGCCCGGTGAATAACGCCGTTGGGACTAAGGGGGCAACGAAATCCGTGACCTGCCAAAAGCCCATGCCGCGGCGGCGGCTGAAGAGCCACAGTGCAATCAACACCCCGATCAGGCCGCCGTGGAAGGACATGCCGCCTTCCCAGATATTGAGGATGTTCAAGGGATTGGCGGTCAGCTGCCCAAGGCCGTAGAAGAACATATATCCCAAACGGCCCCCCAGAATGGTCCCGAAAATACCGTAGAAAACCACATCATCCACCCTGCGGGCATCCCACCCGGAGCCAGGATCCGAGGCGCGATAACGGCCGAGCACCCAGATGCCGAAGAAGCCCAACAGGTACATGAGCCCGTACCAGTGAACCTTGAACGGCCCCAGGGACAGGGCCACGGGGTCGAGTTGCGGATAGTCGAACATGTAGACTAATTGATCGGATCCGGGGGTGGCTCAGAGGCTGTCTAAAAACTTAGGTCATTGATTTTAAGCGGTCACTGGGTTTCGTTCCCTCACCTTCACCCAGCCTACTCCCGACTGTGGCCTTACGGCCCTTTTAGACAGCCTCTCAGGGTAGGATCTTGATCGGTGTTCCATGACGAACCAACCGCCAGATCTCGTCCATTTCGTGGTTCTGGACGGCGATGCAACCATTGGTCCAATCCCGGCTCAGGTACTGCTCCTTGAACTTAGCGGATCGGATATGGTTGGGTTGGCCGTGGATCATAATCATACCGCCCGGGTCGTACCCCCCAAGGCGAGCGAACCGGATATCCCGTTTATTGGGATAGGATATATGGATGGACTTGTAAAAACGGCTGTTAGGATTGCGCCAATCGAGGAAATAACTGCCTTCTGGTGTTCGCTCATCACCTTGCCGTACCTTGTGACCCCGCGGCCGCTTACCGAGCTTGATGCGGTATTCACGCATCAACTCACCATCCCGGATAAGCGTCAACTTGCGCTTCGATTTTTCGACCACCACCTGGTCGGCCCAGATCCTCTTCTTCTTGGGTTCACTACCAGCACAACCGACGAGTATAACAACCACCGCGGCGAGGAACAGGGTCACATACGCCCACCGGCGAGTGGCGATAGGGCATCGGTAAGCAGCCGAAACGGGCACTCCAACCATGATAGCTATCCGAGGCAACTTAAAGAGGTGCTTTTTATGAATCATAGACGATCCTATCCTCCAACCCTGGCTGATCGTATGGTGGACTTACTCCGGGCTTCTAATCCATCGATACGTTCGTGCCTCCCTGGAGTGCTGCCCTGAACCACCTACCGCGGTCACCACATACTATGCGACTATTCTTTGCACCTTCTACTGACGACAGTCGGTTGGGAGATAGCGGGCTTCGATAGTCGTGGCCGTTTTGGCGTCTGTTTCACCATTGCCCCCCCCTGTTGTGTCATTGCCTGTCGGGGGGGCGGCCATTCCACACACCCATATCAATCCACCGGCCGTATTCGGAACGGGACTGAGAGCGAGCTTCTGACCCTTTATTGCCTGGTTTACTCGGTCACCGCCATAGGTGATGGTAACGGTGCCCTTATTGCCGATTGCAACGCCGGTAACATAATTACCCGTAATGGAATTGGCACTCGCGATACCAGCGGCTTCATTCGTGTCGGGAAGCTCTCCACGTACTGCGTTGAAGGCGCTGACGGCTACTTTGACTTCCGCCGCCAGATTCAGTCCTTCCGTGACCTGGGTGCGGATCGTGTAATCTTGATATGCGGGAATCGCAATGGTGGCCAGGATGCCGATGATCGCGACGACGATCATCAGTTCGATCAGGGTAAAACCCGCCTGTCGCTTCATTTGTAGTCCTCCAATTCTGGTTTTAGCCGGCTGACGCAGGGGAGGTTTTGCATAAGCGCGTGCTGAGTTATACAGTTTTGACTTCCTGCACGGGTTCCCGCTAAATCCTATTTAGTATTTAGCTCTAACCGACTGTTTCCGAGTGCTAAATAGCGGAGATACCCGAGTAGCCACTCACAGTGGACACTACGCTAACCGCTTGATTATTTAGGGTCTGCTGTGCGGACTGCTTAAGTTAATGTCAAACAGGACCTAATGGGACTGGGCAGGAAGCAGTGGCAGGCCTTGCTGCCAGGAGAGATCCTGCTAGTATAGCGGGACCGGTACCGGTTTGCCAGCATGATTGCCGCGGTTGCCGTGCAGACATGAATAGACAGGGGCGACACCTACGCCCTGGTCGGTGAGGGTACACACGATAGCGCGCCCCAGGTTTAGCGGAGTCGCTTGTTAGCTTGGAACAATACCGCTTTCCATCCCTGGCACAATGCGAGGATATGCGGATAGCGATATGATAGCCGAATCCTGAGTGGGTGCTCGAATCAAGTGCATACCTCAACGGAATCAATTCACCCATGCATGGGCAAGGCATCCGCAGCCGATATCGTCATGCCGACAGCGGTGTCACCGTCCGTTAAGCAAGTACCCTGGAGTTCGGTGCCAGTAGTCCGACATCCGCTGGGGTGCCAGCACAGAGGCGTTTCTCCGTGAGCGAGTGGTTCCTACTCCTCCTTCCGGTGGCTGCGGTATCCGGGTGGTGGGCCGCGAAGCGTGGCAGTGGGGGACGAAGCACTTCGGGTTCCACATCCGATCCGGCCTTCTTTCGGGGATTGAATTACCTCCTCGACGAGCAGCCCGACAAGGCCATCGACATCTTTGTGAAGCTCGCTGAGGTAAACGCTGAAACAGCGGAGATCCATCTGGCCCTGGGCAGTCTCTTTCGGTGCCGGGGGGAGGTAGACCGGGCCATTCGGGTCCATCAAAACTTGGTCTCGCGACTGAACCTGAGCAAGGAGGAACGCGGCTTCGCCCTCTTCGAGTTAGGGCAGGATTATATGCGCGCGGGACTCTTTGACCGCGCCGAGCGCATGTTCCGTGAGCTGGTGGAGATGAAACTTCATCGCAAGCGGGCCCTAGAAGGGCTGCGCGAGATCTATCAGCAGGAAAAGGACTGGGCTCGTTGCCTGGAAGTGACCGAGCAGCTGCGGTTGCTCACCGGGGGGGCGGTGAGCACAGAAAGCGCTCAGTACCACTGCGAACTAGCCGAGGAGTCTCTGAAAGCCGGGAACGAACAGCAGGCTGTAACTCATCTGAGCCGCGCCCAAGCAATGGATCCCGACTGCATACGGGCGACCATGCTCCAGGCCCGGATGGCGATGAGCTGGGGCGATTCCCACGCAGCAACGGTACTCTATCACCGCATTGCCCGGCAGGGATCCCAGTTCCCGCCGGAATTTCTGTCGGAGCTGGTGGATACCTATCGCCGCAGCGGTCTGGAGGATGCACTCAGCGAGCTCAAGCGCCTGTACCGTGTATGCCCCAGCCCCGCGTTGGCGATAACACTTACCGATGTGATCCTGGAAATGGAAGGGGATGAAGCCGCTATCGACTTCCTCGTCAAGCATATCACCGGACAGGCCGATCTGGCCAGCCTCGAATGCCTGCTGGAGCTTTATGCGCCGAAGCTGGTGGGAGACGCCCAAATTCGGACCGCTTTTGAAGCAACCCTGACTGTGATCGGGCGTCTGCGCTCATGCCAGCCCGATCATCAGTGCGAGCATTGCGGTTTCGTCGCCCGCCAGCTGCACTGGCAATGCCCGAGCTGTAAACGTTGGGGAAGCATCAAATCGATCCAACCAGAACCCATCGGCGAATCACCCCGATCTGTGCCGCCGACCACCGCGTTGCCTGAACCGCATTAACCAGCAATCCTGATCTGTTTAGTGCTGCTTGGGAAACCGGGGGGCGTGTTGTATTGCGACGCACATAGGCACGCTGATCAACTATAAATACCGATAGTCACATGGCCCCCTGCATAGCCTGTCCGCGCGGACCTTAGTTGGGTGTGGGATGCGGTGAGCACGGTTGATCGTTCAGGACGGCGCTACGGGAGGGGCGAACCGCATCAATGGATTTCCCTAAAGCACCGCTTCTGGATACGAACCCAAAATCTTGAAGTAGAGCGACGCGCCCTCCAGTTGTTGCAGTGCCTTCCCGACGAGCGTCTCGTCTCGATGGCCGAGGATGTCGATGTAGAAGACATAGTCCCAAATGCCCCGCCGTGAGGGGCGGGATTCAATCCGGGTCATGCTGATATGGTACTCCGCCAGAGGGGTCAGCAACCGGTAGAGACCACCCGGCTCATTGCGGCAGGTGAGCAGCAGGCTTGTCTTGTCACGTCCGCTGGCAGGTGAATCTTCCTTGGCAATCACCAGGAAGCGCGTGGTGTTCCCCGGCTCGTCCTCAATGCGGCGCGCTAGGACCTTAAGACCGTAGGTCCCCGCCGCTGACTCCCCTGCCACCGCCGCGGAACCGGCTTCGGCTGCTGCCATGGCTGCGGCCTGCGCATTACTGCCCACCGCGATCCGCTCGGCGCCCGGCAAGTGGTAGTCCAGCCAGCCGCGACATTGGGCCAGGGATTGCTGATGGGAGAAAAGGGTGCGGATGTCTGCCAGGTCCGGCTCCCGACTCATCAAGTGATGATGAATGCAAAGGGTCACCTCGCCGGCGATCTTTAAGGGCGTGCTCATGAACAGATCGAGGGTATGGCTGATCACACCCTCGGTGGAGTTTTCCACCGGCACCACGCCGTAGACGCAGGATCCGGCCTCGACCTCCCGAAAGATGTCGGCGATATCACCCACGGAAACGGCATGTATCGAATGACCGAAGTGCTTGAAGGCAGCGGCTTGGGTGAAGGTCCCTTCTGGCCCCAGAAAGGCCACGGCCAGGGGTTGCTCCAGAGCCAAGCAGGCAGACATGATCTCCCGGAACAGCCGTGTGATCTCCTCTCCGTCTAGGGGGCCCGGATTTTGCCCCTTGATACGACGCAGGACCGCTGCCTCCCGTTCGGGGCGGTAGAATTTCCGGTCGCCGCTGGCGGCCTTGACGGCTGCTACCTCCCTAGCGAGGATCGCGCGCGCGCTGATCAGATGCAGCAACTCTTGGTCGACGGCATCGATGCGCTTGCGGATCTGGGAGAGCGGATCCTCAGTGCTCATGACCACTTTTCGAACAACCCAGGCAACGCACCGAGAGTACCCCATCGATAGCTCGGATCTTGCTCAGGGTCTCCGACGGGGGCTCTCGGTCGACGTCGATCAGGGTCACGGCCACCGTGTTCCGGGATCGGTTGAGCATGTCCAGAATGTTGAGCCCCACCAGCGCCAGGTCGGTGGAGATCTGCCCCACCATATTAGGGACATTATTGTTGACCACGGCCAAGCGGTAGCCCCCCCCATTGCGTGGGAGCTTGATCTCTGGGAAGTTCACCGAGTTATGGACGTTTCCGTCCTCCAGCCACTCGCGGACCTGTCCAGCCACCATGACGGCGCAGTTCTCCTGTGCCTCGCGGGTGGAAGCGCCGATGTGCGGAAGCGTCACTACCCGCGGATGGTCCTTCAGAAGATTGTTCGGAAAGTCGCACACGTAGGCGTGGAGGATTCCTGCATTCAAGGCCGACACAGCCGCCGTATCGTCGACAATGCCGTTACGCGAGAAGTTCAGCAGCACCCCGCCTGCCTTCATGCACTTAAGGCGCTCGGCGTTGATCATGCCCCGGGTCTCGTCCGTCAGCGGCACATGGAAGCTGATGAAATCCGAGCGCCGGACCAGATCGTCCACGCTCGCGGCCTGTCCCACTTCGGACTCGAGCTGCCACGCCCGTCGCACCGTAATGGTCGGATCATAGCCAATCACCTTCATCCCGAGGGCGCGTGCGGTATTGGCCACCTGGACACCGATGGCCCCGAGACCAATGACGCCCAGGGTCCGGCCCGGAAGCTCGAAGCCCACGAACTGCCTCTTACCGCTCTCCACAGCCTGGTGGATGGCGGCGTCGTCCCCCGTAAGACCGCATGCAAATCTCCAAGATTGGGCGATGTTACGGGCCGCTAGAAGCATACCAGCAATGACCAGCTCCTTCACCGCATTGGCATTGGCGCCGGGGGCATTGAATACGGGCACACCGCGCTCGGTCATGCGCGCGATGGGGATATTGTTGATGCCGGCACCGGCGCGTCCGATAGCCTGGACCGTCTCCGGGACCTCCATGTCGTGCATGTCGGCGGAGCGCACTAAGATGGCATCCGGGTGTGTAATCTCGGAGGCTACTTCATAGCTACCCCGTGGCAGCCGGTCGAGACCAACAACAGAAATATTGTTTAATGTGAGTATCTTATACATGCTTTTAACCGCAAAGGAGCAAAGGGATTATGGTTCAAGTATTCATAATCTATCCGCGTAATCCGTGGATAAGAAATAGGAATTAATTCCTTGCTGCAAATGGACACGAAATCAATGTTTATTGATCCCGTTGCGCTATATGCGTTTATTCACGGTTAATACTTTCGTTCCAAAATTGATCTACAGTAGGGCTACCTGTCTGCGGGAGATACTCATCAAATCCGGCTGGAACATGGCAAAAGCAAGCTATCCGGATCACAGTGGTCATTAGATGGCTGTCCGGGAGAATAGCAACCCCACCGTAATAGACGAGATTACACTAACAACCAGAAATAGATTGAAGTTTCTTTGCTGATTAGCCCCCTACTCATACAATCGAATGCCAAGAAATTTGAGAAAAACCCGGACAAATAGACAATAAAGATGGGAACTTCAAAGAATATGGTTTTAACAATCAATGGCTCAGAGTCGCTTGATTGGTAAAAATACCTAGCCAATACCGAAGAGTATCCGAGGCCAGGGGCTAAGCTCGTGAGCCTGCATGCACAAGGTGAGTCGGTGCGGGTTCAGGTTCAGGAAACCAGATCACGAGCCTAATCCGATTCATGCCATTTGGAGAACCAGAACATGGAGAACGCCAGAATCGATGTCGGCCATGAAACCGTGACCATGGCGATCAATCGCAAGAGACGAACTGAATACCCCGTGAGTTCAAGAACACCGCCTATCTGGCCTTGGTCCGTGCCCTGCACAAGGCTCAGATAAGCCGGGTCTGCGGCCTTGGATGATGCCGGCCTGGACCTGACGGTGATTCCCGAGGTTGCCAAACGCTTCGCCGAGGCGATGCAGACCCGCACCGAAACCGATTCCATCGATGCCCATGCCCGTCTTCAGCCCTGGCAATGCATGGATGCTCTGGTCCTGACCAGCCGCGCCTGTGCGCGCACCCTATTGCCGCCCTCAACAAGCTCCGAACCTAGACCAGAAACCAGCTCCAGGCCGCTCGACCCACTGCGACGACACCAGACCTCCTGATCCCTGATCTGCAACACAGCATCACCCGACTCGACGCCAAGATCGAATACCTGCACCAACAGACCCACGTCCTCATCGACACCGACGAGCAGCTCCAAGACACCTTGGAGCTGCTCGTCAGCGTCACAGGCATCGCCGACGCCAGCACCATTCAACTCCTCGGTGAACCCCTGCTCCTGCCCGAGGAGATGCAGGCCAAGCAGTGGGGTGCCATGTCCGCCCCAGCTCCAGTTTGGCTCCACCAGTGTCAACAAAAAACTGCCCCTCCAAAGCCGGCAACTGCTACCTGCGCATCGCCCTCTATATGCCCGCTCCGAGCGGTGTACGCCACGATCCCATACTACCCCAGCCCATCAAGAAACGAGGCCTCAGCAAATTCCAGGCCGGCTGTGCCATCATGCGTAAGCTGCTGCATGCCATCCACGCCACGCTCGAGAACCGAACACCTTTACACACTGACCGGGACGGCTGCCGATTAAGCCAATTTATGGATCACACACAGCTTCTTGTCGATACTTTGGTTCCTCGTCTATCAACCGTACCTACGCTCGAACTCCTGTATGAAAGCGATCAGGGCCCACACGCCTTCCTCGGGCATGGCATTGTAGATGCTCGCACGCATACCGCCTACGGAGCGATGGCCCTTGAGCGTAACCAGGCCCGCAGCCTCGGCCTCCGTCAAGAATCTCTGATCCAGCGCTGGATCGGCCAAAGTAAAGGGCACGTTCATCCAGGAGCGGCAGGTGGGTTCCACCGGGTTAGTATACAGGCCGGAGGCATCGATGGCCGCGTACAGGGCTCCAGCTTTGCGTTCATTGATCGTCGCCATCGCCGTCAACCCACCTTGGCATTCAATCCACTGGAACACTAGGCCGGCTAGATACCAAGCATAGGTGGGAGGGGTGTTGTACATGGATCCAGCCTGGACGTGGGTCTGGTAGTCGAACATGGCCGGCCCGTCCAGCGGTTGACCGATGAGATCCTCACGTACGATTACGACGGTGAGTCCTGCTGGCCCCAGGTTCTTCTGAGCCCCGGCATAGATGACCCCATAGCGCGAGACATCGATGGGCCGGGACAGGAGGGTGGAAGACATATCCGCCGCCAAGGGTATGTCGCCGGTCTCGGGTACGAAGGGAAACTCTACTCCTTCGACGGTCTCATTGGGAGTGTAGTGGACATAGGCCACTTCTGGGCTCAGGTTCAGTTCGCCCTGGGTAGGGGCGCGGGTAAACTGCGTGTCCTCGGTGGATGCGGCGATCTCGACCGCACAAAACCGTTTGGCCTCCGCGATGGCCTTCTTGGACCAGGAACCAGTGTTCAGATAGGCGGCCAGGTCGCCGCCACGCAGCAGATTCATCGGGACCATGGCGAACTGGCTGGACGCCCCACCCTGCAGGAAGAGTACCCGGTAGCTGTCGGGAATGGTGAGGAGCGCGCGCAAATCAGCCTCTGCCTGCTCGGCAATGGATACGAATTCCCTGCCGCGGTGACTCATCTCCGCGATACACATGCCGCTCCCGTGCCAATCCATCATCTCCTCCCGAGCCTGCTGCAAGACCGCCTCCGGTAGCATCGCAGGGCCGGCACTGAAATTGAAAACTCGAGCCATTGTCACGTCTCCGCCTTGAGGCTGTTGACATTGATCTGAACGAAGGAGATTGCGGTAGACTTTTTTATGGATTCGGGGTTGCTGACGATCAGAGCAGGACACCCGCCCCTTCACCCCGCCAGATCCCATCAATGCCTGCCATGTGCCGAATCATCTTCGGCTTCCCCTCACTGCCATGCGTTCCACGTCTTCCATGGAAAGACCGAGCAACTCAGAGGCTTTCACAACACCATATCGGCTCAATAGACGACGCACAACCCACGCTTCCCCTTATTTCCGAACCTCTTTCCATACCCTTTTCCCAACCTTTATCCTACGCTTCTGGCTAAACCCTCTTCCAAACCTTTTTTCTCACCACGTTCACGTTCAAAGCCAATGCTGAAAGACGGCAAGGACTCGATATCGATTTTAGTCAACATGTGTTCAGCTTCCTGAATCTGCGCCTGGAGACCCCGATTTTTAGGGAGGATCTCCAGCATAGTCATGTGTTCGCGGAATTCCCACTCTTCGGCACCCAGCAGCTCCCGCAAGCGGCGCACGATGTTAGGTGATGACCCCCCTGGGGCTTACAGTCTCCAAAGTCGCACAGTACCGCCAGTACCAGGGTATCGGGGTTGTTCTGAGTCATCAGGCCGGCACAGCCGGCCTGATGCATATCCACCAAGCCATAGCGAGGGAGAGCAGGGCTGAGCCCCGAGGCAATTCAGATATTATCTTCTCCCAGCCAACAGTACGGCTCGTCAGCTGGATCTGGAACCCCTGGCTCAAGACCGGCCAGCTCCACCTCCAAGTGTTGGACCTTTGAACGGGTGTCGGTGATGGCATCCTTGATCCGTTTTTGGGCAGATTCACCTACCGCCCCGATTCGGTCTGGTGTTCGCTCAATGCCTTGGCGAGCTGTACTACCTGCGAGTCTCGGCTGGTTCTGGTAAGCTGGGCTGTAGCCGGACTAGGAGCTTAAACCAGCGCAACAGCACACTGGCTCAGATTGAGCTGAATGTTGAGGGTACCGGGTTCGCTCGCTGGATTCCAGGGCGTGCCCATAAGTAAGGGCTCGACCTTGTCATAGCGGCCTTGGCTACCACACAGCACGGCGAAAATTGTTGACGCTGGTGAAGGTGTGGGAGTGTCAGGGCAGGCGCGTACAGATTCTTAGCCAAATACCACCTTAGCACGGTAGTCATCTGCGCACTGTTGGGGCGTGTTTGCAGTTCTTCCATGATCCAGTAACGGTGAGTTTCCTAGGCGTCCATAATTCTCATGGACCTCTTCATAGAAAAGGTGGTCAACACCAGTAAACTTCCCAGCCTGGGCCACCGCGAAAAATCTGTTGACCGCCTCATACAGGGCACTCTGGCTGCCTTTGAGTCCCAGCATACACTCCCCTCCCCTGGGTAACTGTACTGAACCAGTGCGGCAATCACCCATTGTGAGCTATAGCATCAATGGTGACAATGCAACCCGTCAACTCCAGTAACTCCAACTTGGGAATGACCGTGATTTCGTAGGATTTCGCCGCCGTTACCTCTTGGCCGAGGGCTAGGCGATTGCCGTCTTGCCCGGGCACTGACCAAGTGTAGCGCCGTGCGCCCGTACTTGCGGTCACACAAGCCTTTGGCGGTTTTACCATCCACTACGATGGTCTCACCCCCGGTGGTTTGTGCGATTGCTTCAGTCCAGTTCGCAAAGCACGCTTGAAATCCCTTTACCGACAGACGTGAGATCAGGCTCACGATGCAATCATAATGATTTGGTCTTGCCGTAGCAGCCTTGTTCTTCAAATATCGTCCGACGATGGGTATTGGTGCCCCCGGCTTCGCCCAATATCAACATTTCATTGGGTACGATGCACCATCCCTGGCACGTCTTTGTCCAACCTACCGCTGGTCTGCTAACGTCTGTTCGGTTGCTTGACCAGCGGTGCTATCTTTAAGGTAGCAGGCCTAGTGATCAAACTCCTACCGTTTTTGCCATCCCTGGCACCTGGTTCCGGCAATTGCGTACAAAATAATGGGTACATATCTCAGCTCGACCAACATTCCCATCTTTCCGGAGCTTACTATGCCACGCGTTACTATTGTCGGATCGGGTTTTGCAGCACTCACTGCCGTCCGGACCCTGTGTAGGGTCGCCACTAAGACGGAACTCACCTTGGTGAGTCCCAGGGCAGAACTCGTCTACTATCCGGGTCTCATCTGGGTCCCCACGGGTCTGCGTACCGGTGATGATCTGCGTATATCGCTTGAGTCCTTCCTGCGGCGCATGGGTGTGGAACACGTGGCCGCCGAGGTTACGAGGCTCGGTGACGGCGGTCGCGTCCTGGAGACCACGGCAGGGGAGGTCAAGAACGACGGCCTCATCATCGGTTCCGGCGGTCGTTATATGAAGAAGCTACCGGGCAGCGAGCACATGATCCTCCCCTGCGAGGGTATCGCAGCCGCCCAGCGCATCCGGGACCGACTGCAAGGCATGGATGGCGGGACAATCGCCATGGGCTTCGCAGGCAATCCGAAGGAACCTGCAGCCATGCGCGGCGGTCCCCTGTTCGAGTTTCTGTTCGGTATCGACAGCTATCTGCGCCAGCAGAACCGCCGCGAGCGCTTTGAATTGATCCTCTTCACGCCGACAGAGAAACCGGGGAATCGCCTCGGTCCCAAGGCCGTCGCCGGGTTGCAGGCGGAGATGGGTAAGCGCGGGATTCGGACTCACCTCGGCTACAAGCTCAAGGGCTTTGCCCCGAATCGGGTAATGACCGAAGGTGGGGAGTTCGGCACCGATCTGATCCTGTTCATACCTGACATGACGGGGAGTCAATGGCTCGACAACACGGATCTGCCGCGCTCGGAGGGCGGTTTCATCAAGGCCGACCGGCATTGCCGCGTGGAGGGCATGGAACGGGTCTATGTAGCCGGGGATGCCGGCAGCTTTCCGGGACCCGAATGGTTGCCGAAGCAGGCCCACATGGCGGACCTGCAGGCCAAGGCGGCAGCCACAAACCTGGCGGACGAACTCGCAGGAAGGCAACCTGCCGCTACCTATCGGGCAGAACTCCTATGTATCGTAGATGCCCACGACTCGGGGATGCTGGTAGCCCGTAACGAAAAATATAATTTGGTGCTGCCCGCCATGCGCCTATTCCATTGGCTGAAGCGCGGCTTCGAGTGGCAGTACCTGCGCCGGTACCGCTGAGGGGAAAACTACGAACCACGGTAGACCCCTTTCGATAGCTGATTAGGGGCACTGGTTCCGACGTTTCAGGTACCGCACCATCCGGTGCTGAAGGAACCAAATTCATGGCGCGGAACGCAGGACGACTACACGCGTGGCCAAGTAATTGGCCCATCCGCGGGCCGGGTGATATGACCGCCCCGATCAGTTCGGGGATTGGGACGTACGCCTGCTTCGCGCCAATCCATCCCGCGCAGCTTCTCACGTTCACGCACACAGGCCTCGGGACTGGGAATCCGGTTGAGAAACCGCTCGGCACGTCCGTATCGGCCCCGTTCGTACTGAAGCGACAGCCCAGAAAGGCCAGGTTGGCTCCCGGCTCGAACAGCTTGATGATCCAGGTTTTCTCGCAGTTTATCTTCAGGTCCACCCAGTCGTCCACAGTCGCTTCGACCCAATCGCTGATGCACTGCCCTTGATAGCGGGCGAGGATGACAACGTCATCGACATAGCGTACCAGCCGTGCCCTGGCCTTGCTGATGCCGGTTCTTGAGTTGTTCCAGGATCGCGATGTTTAGCCATTGACGGATCAGCCCGGACTGTCCAATCACGGATCGTTGGGATACTCAGTGGGCGTTCCCCTCCATTCGCCTTGGAGATCATCTTCAGCCGTATTGCTTACGGACGGTAGCATTTCTGCTTCAGGGTCTCGTGCAGTTCGTCCAGCCGAACCCATCCACTCCAGGCACACCGTCGTTAGCGGCCACCCGGTCCCCTGCGGCTACAAGCACGTCTGGCCGTATGATCCGGTCATTCAGTAGAGCCGGAACTGCGGCTCCTGCTTCGCTTTGATGGACAGTCGCCTCCTCAGCTTGAGGACCACCTCCAGCAAGCCCGCTTCGTTGACCGCAAACGCCAACGGAAGCTCGACATGCCCACGCTCCGTAATAGTTCGGGTTTGCTCCGACAAGCGGACATCCTCCTACTCAAAACTTAACATGACATCCACATGGCCCCTTCACTCCTCGCGCTTCGTTATCTCCACGTGACAGACTGCAGCTACATGCCCCATCAGCAAGTTACATAGCACCACCCTCAGGCTGCTAGCCTGAATCAGGCCTCGCCTGGCGCACCAAATCCTCACAAATCGGTCCGTGAGGATTCGTATGATTCGCGGTTTTTCTCGCGTGGAGATTCGTTTCTCACCTTGACCCATACGCCCTTTGCGCCTTTACGGCTCAAACAATTTCGTAGCCCCATGGGGATCAGACCGAGTCGTCGTAGGCACTGTTCATCCGCTAAGTCCTACATGGTCATATCTGCGGTCGATGCCGACTACATGGTATAATCTCCTCTTATTCCAAATCACACGATAGGCTGGTTTTACTGACCATCTCGAAACCAAAAGCTACTGGTTTCTCCTCCTACCCCTCCACCCTAACCTGCTCCAACCCGCTATTCCAAAGGAGGGTGTCGCAACAATCCGTCGCCGGTAGCGACGTTTTCCAGGCGGCAGGTGTCGGTAAGGATCGGATCCGAGGGTGCCAGTTTCCCCTCCAGGTGGCCCGTACCCACGGATGTTGGCAAGATGCTGACCCTCCCAGGGTGTTTGGGATGGAGGGGTCAAAGGGCAAGGATCGATGCCTTTTGAGATACCCTCCCAGGGGGGCGAGGGAACGAACTTGAGCATTAGGTCCTGTTGGATTTAACCTAACCAATTGTTCCTCATACTATGTAAATAGCTGTAACACCCAAGCGGTCTGCACAGCGGACCCTACGCTAACAGATTGATTTACCTTATGTTATGCTGCGTAACCTTCTACAAGGTCAACACGGCCTAGTTTCGATTTTCGAAGTAAACCAGCCCCTCATCTCGGTTTCCCATACCCATGCCGGAGTTCGCCAAAGAAGTTCTGCCCGTCAATCTGGAAGACGAGATGCGCAAGTCTTACCTCGATTACGCCATGAGCGTAATCGTCGGTAGGGCCCTGCCGGACGTGCGTGATGGCCTCAAGCCGGTTCACCGCCGTGTGTTCTATGCCATGAACGAGCTGGGCAACGACTGGAACAAGCCCTACAAAAAGTCTGCACGGGTGGTGGGCGACGTTATCGGTAAGTACCATCCCCACGGCGACACAGCGGTCTATGACACCATCGTGCGCATGGCCCAGCCCTTCTCCATGCGCTATCTGCTGGTAGACGGGCAAGGCAACTTCGGCTCGGTGGACGGGGATGCCCCGGCGGCCATGCGTTACACTGAGGTGCGCATGGCGCGTATTGCGCACACCCTGCTCGACGATCTGGACAAGGAAACGGTCGATTTCGTCCCCAACTACGACGGTTCCGAACAGGAGCCGACCGTCCTGTCGGCCCGCTTTCCAAATCTGTTGGTCAACGGATCGGCGGGGATCGCGGTGGGCATGGCGACCAACATCCCGCCGCATAATCTCGCCGAGATCGTCAACGCCTGTCTGGCCATCATCGACGACCCAGAGTTGAGCGTCGATGCCCTCATCAAGCATGTCCCCGGACCAGACTTCCCGACCGCCGGCATCATCAACGGGACCCGAGGCATCCGCTCCGCCTACCGCACGGGCCGCGGGCGCATCCATCTACGCGCCCGCACCCATACGGAGACCGAGAAGCGAAGTAGTCGCAAAGCTATCATCGTCACCGAGCTTCCCTACCAGATGAACAAGGCCCGTATGCTCAAGCGCATGGCGGGACTGGTGAAGGAGAAGAAGCTGGAGGGCATCGCCGAGCTGCGCGATGAATCCGACAAAGACGGTATGCGCGTGGTCATCGAGCTCAAGCGCGACCACTATCCAGACGTGGTGCTCAACAATCTCTACCAGCATGGTCAGCTGCAGACGGTCTTCGGCATCAACATGGTGGCCCTGGTGGACGGTCAGCCGCGGCTGCTCAATCTCAAGCAGATGCTGGAATATTTCCTGCGTCACCGCCGGGAGGTGGTGGTCAGGCGGACCCTGTTCGAGCTGCGCAAGACCCGCAGGCGCGCCCATGTTCTGGAAGGATTAGCGTTGGCACTGGCTAACATCGACGCGGTCATCGTGCTCATCCGGGCTTCTGGTAACCCGGAGGAGGCCAAGGCAGGGCTTCTGGCACGCGTGTGGCGGCCAGGGGCCGTGTCCACCATGCTGAAGCGGGCAGGTGCCGATCAGACCCGGCCGGACGACTTGGCCCAGGGACTGGGTCTGAGCGCGGACGGTTACCGCCTGAGCGAGGCCCAGGCCCAAGCCATCTTGGATTTGCGTCTACACCGCCTCACGGGGCTGGAACAGGACAAGATCGTCAGTGAGTTCGAGGGGATTCTGAGCAAGATCGCTGATCTCCTCGAGATCCTATCCAACCCCGAGCGCCTGATGCAGGTGATCCACGCGGAGCTAGAGGCCATCCGCGATCAGTACGGGGACACGCGCCGGACCAAGATCCTCACCGATCACCTGGATCTCACCCTGGAGGATCTGATCGCCCCGGAGGACGTGGTGGTCACTCTGTCCCATGCGGGGTATGCCAAGGCGCAGCCGGTGAGCCAATACCAAGCCCAGCGGCGGGGGGGCAAGGGTCGATCCGCCGCGACCACCAAGGACGAGGACTTCATCGACAAGCTCTTCGTTGCCAATTCCCACGACACCGTACTGTGCTTTTCCAGCCGCGGGAAGGTTTACTGGCTGAAGGTCTACGAGCTGCCCCAGGCCAGGCGCTCCGCGCGCGGGCGGCCCATGGTCAATCTGCTACCGGCACTGGAGCCGGGCGAGCGCATCAGTGCCGTGCTGCCCGTACGCGAGTACGAAACAGGTTGCTTCGTCTTCATGGCCACCAGTGCTGGTACCGTGAAGAAGACGCCGCTACAGGACTTTTCGCGCCCCCTGTCACGCGGCATCATCGCCATTGATCTGCGTCAGGACGAGTACCTAGTAAGCGTAGCCGTTACTGACGGCGAACGAGACATCATGTTGTTCACCTCGGCGGGCAAGGCGGTACGGTTCAGGGAGCGCGAGGTCCGGTCCATGGGACGCACCGCCCATGGTGTGCGTGGGATTGTGCTGGAGCCCAAACAACGAGTTATCTCCATGTTGGTAGCAGAGCTGGGGGCCGTGCTGACCGTCACGGAGAACGGCTACGGAAAGCGGACCGCAACCGAGGATTTCCCGACCAAGGGGCGGGGTACCAAGGGCGTGCTCTCCATCAGCACATCTGAGCGTAATGGGGACCAGATCGGCACCGTTCTGGTACTCCCAGAGGATGAGATTATGCTGATCACTGAGGGCGGCACCCTGGTCCGCACCCTAGTGAAGGGCATCCCGATACTGGGCCGCAACACCCAAGGCGTGAAGCTGATCAGCCTAGCCGGCGGCGAGCGGCTCGCCGGGGTAGAGCGCATCCTAGGTTTCAACGGGTAACGGCGAAGGTGCGGAAGGCGGTGATGATTCCTGAAAAGGATTTTGGGTGAATTCCGGTACGGATATTCCCGATTACCGATAACATCGAGCCGGTAGAATTCCCACAGAAAGTTAGCCGCAAATCAACTCAAATGGCCGCGAATAAACAGAAATTCGGTAATCGTCTAGCCCCACCTTGCCATTCCGGCTGGGACGCCAGAATCCAGGTGCCAGGGATGGCTAGAACAGGAGGCTAAACGATTACGAAATGCACCATTCTTTATTTCCTGAATTCCGTGCTTTTCCCCACTAAATGCCATTCACAACAAGCAAAAAACCCTGAACATCCTGTTAATCCCGTACTATCGGTACGGTAGAGCAGCAATTACACTAGGCACCATGGGTTTTGATCGGTGCGAGATAAAACGCTGCTGCCGCGCGCCGAAGCGGGCCTATTCTGCCATACTCAATCCGAGTGAGTGATCACACAGCCGAGAACCATGGCCTCGTTGGGTAGTGGTTAAGTGGCAGGTACACGCGACAGTACAGTGGCATAAATGCCTCCGCGGTTTGCATATCATGCCACTCCAAAATCCCCATACAGCAATACCGAAGTATTGATTAACATGAGAATCATTTTTTCCGCCAATGAACGCAAATCGGTCGCGAAGGATTACATGATCCTTGTTCTGTCCGCGGATGATGCAGACAATGAATGCGAGTCAACCCGAATCGATCACAATCGGATCGTCATCATCGATGATTTTTGATTCATTTGCGTTCATTTGCAGATAAATCTTCCATAAATTGATCAACCAACAGGGGACGTATGCAGATGGCTTATCAAGATATTCTCTATGAGGTGCACGAGGGTGTCGCCAGGATCACGATCAATCGACCCGATACCTTCAACTCGTTTCGGGGCATCACCTGTGATGAGCTGATCGATGCCTTTAATCGCGCGGGCTGGAATCGCAAGATCGGGGTCGTGGTTTTGACCGGGGCCGGCAACAAGGCGTTTTGTACGGGTGGGGATCTATCGTCCCATGAGGGGGCTTATGACGGGCGGGGAACTATTGGTCTGCCGCTCGAGGCACTGCAGAGTGTCATTCGGGATATCCCGAAACCCGTCATCGCACGGGTGCATGGCTATTCGATCGGTGGCGGCAATGTGCTCGCGCTCTTGTGCGATCTCACGATCGCCTCGGAACAGGCAGTCTTCGGACAGGTAGGCCCCAAGATGGGCTCCGTGGATCCTGGATTTGGCTGTGCCTTCCTGGCCCGCACCATCGGGGAGAAGCGGGCCCGTGAGATGTGGTATCTGTGCCGGCGCTACACGGCCGAAGAAGCGTTTCGGATGGGGCTCGCCAATTGCGTGGTTCCCCATGAGAAGCTGGATGAGGAGGTACGGCGCTGGTGCGATGAGCTTATGGAGCGCAGCCCAACTGCGTTGGCGATTGCCAAACGGGCGTTCAATGCGGATACCGAACACCAGCGCGGCATCTCAGCACTGGGTCTGCAGGCCGTCGGCTTATACTACGATACCGATGAGTCGAAAGAAGGTGTGATGGCGTTCAAGGAAAAGCGCAGACCCCAATTCCGCAAATTCGTTAAATGAGATCGCAGTAGTTAGCCACGAAATACGTCCCGATAACTGAGAACTGCCCCTACCCCTAATCACTCATGACTGGCTTCGCCCCTGCATCCGGCACCCGCCAGTTGCAACAGGAAAATAGGCTTTGAGCATCACCCCTTGCCTACCGATGGTTCCACGTTTAACCTTCCATAAATACTCGGTTAGGGACGATTTGATCGACTGCCGCTCTTGATATTCGTTGCGGCGCTATGCAGCTGGAAATCATCAGTCGCTTTCCCTCCCATCCCCACGCGAACTGGTGCGTGCCCTTGCTTTCGTCCACGGCACCTGCGGTGGCGTCTGGATCTAGGACGAGCACTTCCTGCTCTATTTCGCCGAGTCGGCATCACCCCGGTTCTCGTCGGGCATTCGCTGGGCGGCGTGATCGTTCAGAAGTGGCTTAACGCCATGAAGCGCGTGTCTGGCCGTGCAGGTTGTGTTAGCGCAAATGCTCGGGCCCTGCCGCCTCGGCAGCGGCTACCCGCAAAATGCTGTTTTTGGACAGTCTGCCGGAAATGAGGGTACAGCATCGCCCCGCCCGCGGCGCGCCGGAATCCTGGACGGGTCGGGTTTGATTTGATATGGCCGGAGGATTTCCCCGGACCGAACCTGGAACCGGGAGCTGCTTCTCCTGGTACCGGGCGCGGAGAAGGATTTCTTCATATCGCCGCCGATGGTGGAGGCTACCGCCCGGATCTCCGGCACGCACGCGGAGCTTATCCCGGACCTAACCCACGCAATGATGCTGGAACCGGACTGGCAACGGGTTGCTGACCGTATCCTGTGTCGGCTCGAACACACCCTGGTTAGCCGAGTGCTTGAGAGATTCCACATCCGAACGGAGGCTTTACCTTGTAGCATCAAATATGATTCACTCAATGGATCAAGGGCCGGCATGGAACGGCTTTCCGAGAAACAGCAGTGGTTTTGCTCCCCTGCAAAGCGCGGGGAATTGTGTTGGGCGGGATTTTATGTGACTGATGATCGCATCCGCTCCGACGCCGGAACTACCAGTGTTGCCGCAGGCGTACCTGCATCTTACAAAAGTGAAACAGGGGTAGGCAATGAGCCAAGAAACGCAGAATTCGGGCGTCAAGGAGGCCCAGCGGGCGGCAAAGGACGCCAACACCGAGGGGCTGACTGGTCAGGCCCAGGACCAACCCGCCGCTACGCCCAAAAAAGAGCCCAGAGACCTGCCGCTCGATGGCATCCGAGTAGTCGACGTGGGAAACTTCATTGCGGGGCCCTATGCGGCTTCGATCTTGAGCGAGTTCGGGGCCGAGGTCTACAAGGTCGAGTACCCGATCGCCGGCGACCCGATGCGGGCCTTGGGTACGCCCTCGCGGCGGCAGGACTCGACGCTGTTTTGGTTGAGTGAAGCCCGCAACCGCAAATCCGTTACCATCAATCTGCGCCAACCCACCGGGGCCAAGCTGTTTCGGAAGCTAGTCGCGAAATGCGATGTGGTGGTGGAGAGCTTCAGACCAGGTACCATGGAGAGCTGGGGGGTTGGCTGGGACGATTTGCGCATGGATAACCCGGGGCTGGTCATGCTGCGGGTTACCGGCTATGGTCAGACTGGTCCCTTCAAAGATCACCGCGGTTTCGCACACCTCGCACACGCCTTCGGCGGTCTCGCCTATTTGTGCGGATTTCCCGGACAAACGCCGACGATCCCCGGTCCCAATCCGCTGGCCGATTATATGGTGAGTCTATATGGGGTGATCGGCATCATGTTGGCGCTGCGCCATCGGGCGCAGACCGGGCGGGGCCAATATATCGATATCGGCACCTACGAGGCGGTGTTTCGCCAGCTGGACGAAATGGCAACAGCCTACGGGCTCCACGGCAAGATTCGCGAGCGGGAGGGTGCAGGCACCATCATCGCCTGTCCCCATGGTCACTTCCAGACCAAGGACGACAAGTGGGTGGCGATCGCCTGCACCAACGACAAGATGTTCGCCCGCTTGGCCGAAGATGCGATGCAACGGCCCGAGTTGGCCGCGGAGGGAACCTTCGGTCTCAAGCACAAGCGGCTGGCCGCCCACGAAGAGGTCGACCGCATCGTCGGCGAATGGACGGCTTCCATGACCCGTGACGAGCTGATGGAGAAGTGCCTGGCAGCACAGGTTCCCATCGGGGCCCTGAACAGCATCGCCGACATTTTCGCCGATCCCCACTACCAGGCACGCGGCAACCTAGTCACCATCAATGATCCGGATGTGGGCGAGATCACGGTGCCGGGCGTCATTCCCAAGTTGTCAGAGACCCCAGGCCGCATTGATCATCTTGGCCCACCGCTCGGGAATATGACCGATAAGGTACTCGGAGAGCTGCTGGGGATGACCGCCGCCGAGCTCGCCGAGTTTCACAAGAATCATGTGGTCTGATTTAAGGGGGCGTCCTATGGCTTCTCAGCCCAAACAGAAGGACAAAACAACCGTACCCGGCAATTCGAAATCGGAAGCAAAACGGCGCCTGCCGCTGTCCGGGATTCGCGTCGTCGACGTGGCGACCTTCATCGCAGCGCCCTATGCCGCCGGGATCATGGGCGAGTTCGGTGCCGAGGTACTGAAGGTCGAACATCCCTTCGGCGGTGATCCGTGCCGTAATTTCGGGACCGCGACCAAACGCGGTGACACCCTCGCGTGGCTCAGTGAGGCCCGCAACAAAAAGTCGGTTACCGTCGATCTGCGCACGCCCGACGGGGCTGATATCTTCAAAAAGCTGGTCAGCAAAGCTGATGTCCTGTGCGAGAACTTCCGTCCCGGCACCTTGGAGAAATGGGGACTCGGTTGGAAGGTACTGAGCGAACTCAACCCGGGGCTGGTGATGTTGCGCATCTCCGGCTACGGCCAGACTGGGCCCTACCGGGACCGGCCCGGATTTGCCCGTATCGCCCATGCTGTCGGCGGTTTGGCCTATCTTGCGGGCATGCCGCGGGAGACCCCGGTAACGCCAGGCTCCACCACGCTTGCCGATTACTTGACTGGCCTCTATGGGATGATCGGGATCCTGCTGGCCCTGAGCTATAAAGAGAAGACGGGCAAGGGGCAATACATCGACGCTGCCCTGTATGAATCGGTCTTCCGACTCTCGGATGAAATGGCGCCGGCCTACGCCCTGTACGGAACGGTGCGCGAGCGCACAGGGCCCCATAATCCGATCGCCTGTCCCCTCGGTCACTTCCGCACCAAGGACGACAAATGGGTGGCCTTCGCCTGCACCACCAACAAGCTGTTCGAGGCCCTGGCCAAGGCGATGGGGCGACCTGAATTGGCCTCCTATGGCCTCTACGGACGGCATCAAAAGCGACTGGAGGCACGGCACGAGGTGAACGACGTAGTGAGTGCTTGGTGTGGCTCGCTGACGCGCGATGAAGTGGAGAAGCGGTGTAATGCCACCGGCGCGCCCTATGCCCCCCTCGCTAATATCGCGGATATCTTCGGTAACCGGCAATTCCACGCCCGCCGCAATCTGGTTGCCGTAGACGACCCCGACGTGGAAGAGACCCTCATCGTCCCCTGTTCCCTGCCGCGCCTGTCGGAGACGCCGGGGGAGATCAATAGCCTGGGGCCCGCACTCGGGCAACATACCGATGAGGTTCTGCAGGACCTCCTGGGAATGAACCCCTCCGAGATCAAGCGCCTACACGACAATCGGGTTATCTGATGCGTTATGAGGTGTAGGCTGTGGTACGTCACCGGACTGTGCCAGTGTTGGTCGGCGGCGTTCAGGTCGGCGGTGACGCGCCCATCGTGGTCCAATCCATGACCAATACGGATACCGCAGATGTGGCGGCCACTACGGCCCAGGTGGCTGAGCTTGCGCGGGCCGGCTCCGAGTTGGTACGCATCACGGTCAACAATGAGCACTCGGCGCAGGCGGTACCTGCCATCCGCGCCGCCCTTGACCGGCAGGGCTTGAACATACCCCTGATCGGCGATTTTCATTTCAACGGGCATCAGTTGCTCGCTGATTACCCGGATTGCGCCCAGGTCCTGGCCAAGTACCGCATCAATCCGGGCAATGTGGGCCGTGGGGAGAAACGCGATACCCGCTTCTCCACTTTTATCGAGATTGCCTGTCGCTATGATCGGCCGGTGCGTATCGGGGTCAACTGGGGCAGCCTGGACCCGGAGCTTGTCGCCCATCTCATGGATGAGAACGTCGGCTCCACTGCTCCCAAGGAACCGGATGAGGTGATGCGTGAGGCCATGATGGTCTCGGCGCTTGCGAGCGCAAGGCGTGCCGAGGCCTTGGGGCTCAAGCACGACCGCATCCTGCTGTCCTGCAAGATGAGCGGGGTACAGGACCTGATCGCGGTCTATCGCTCGCTCGCGGCGCGCTGTGACTATAGTCTCCACCTGGGGCTCACAGAGGCCGGCATGGGCTCCAAGGGCATCGTCGCCTCCACCGCAGCCCTGGTGGTCCTGTTACAGGAGGGGATCGGGGATACCATCCGCATCTCTCTGACCCCGGAGCCCGAGGGATCCCGCACGCGGGAGGTCATTGTTGCCCAGGAGATCCTGCAAACCATGGGATTGCGGTCCTTTTCGCCCATGGTGACGGCCTGTCCCGGTTGCGGCCGCACCACCAGCACCTATTTTCAGCAGCTGGCCAAGGACATCCAGGACTACCTGCAGCAGCAGATGCCTGGTTGGCGCAACCGTTACCCAGGGGTAGCCTCCATGCAGGTCGCAGTCATGGGCTGCGTGGTCAACGGACCCGGTGAAAGCAAGCAGGCTGACATCGGCATCAGCCTCCCCGGCACCAGTGAACGGCCCGCCGCACCGGTCTATGTGGACGGCCAGAAGGTCGCAACTCTCAAGGGCGATCAAATCACTGAGGAGTTCATGCGCATGGTGGACGACTATGTACGGACCCGTTATTAGGATCAGACGGCATAGCCAGTACAGATGTTCTCAATTGCCAGTAAAATTGAGCGGGCAAGATCTTCACGGAAAACTTAGCCGAAAATCGGCGTTTTCAAGGCTTCATCGACCAGCTACGCGAGCGCGGAAGCCGGGAAGGTCCTGGACGTCGCCGCGGGTACAGACCTCCGTTCGGTTCGATTGCTGGAGTCCAGTTTCGAAGTCACCAGCGTTAACGGCAACCCGGTCATGCTGACTAAGGCGTTCGAGAACGCCCGCCACCGCGGCCATATCCTGCGTACCATCCATGCCGATTATGCCGATTGGCGTTGGCTCAATCACGATGTGCACGACCACTATAACGCAACTATGGCGCGTTGCTTGACCACTAGGTCCGGCCGATGCAACTACTACTGCCCACACGGGCCTAGAACGCTTCCGCTACAGCTTCCCAGACGGCTCAGTCTTTCACCTAAATATGTCCCCCGCTGCGCAGGGCCTACCTGCATTGGCTCAGCTCATGCGCGAGGCCGACTTGGCCGGCTTCCAGTGCGCTAGACCTACGGAGACTTCAAGGAAACCTACTACCACGTACTTACTACCACGACACCGAGCCTCGACGGCAGTTTCGGAGCCATCCCAGTCGAGGATGCGTGTTTCGACCTAGCCTAGTCACAGGACGCGGTCTTGCGTTTGGGGTGTCACAAGCGCGTGCTCGCCGCGCCGAGATCGACCGGGTGCGGCGGGCAGTCTTCACGGATCGACGACTGCCCCGTAAGGGGTCTGGCTCCGGCTCTGGAACGCCCCCAGATGCTGAGCCTCGGCTCGTTCGCCTTCTACCGCGACCAAGCGCGGCACCTCGGTTGGGGATCGAGCTGAGGGGCCAGCGTGCCCAAGCGCCCCCAACTCACCGGCTTGGTCTTCGATGCTATATCGAGCGCATGCCGAAGGGGCTCTGTAACTGGATCAGGCCGGCAAGGCCGGCAACCGAGGCTAGTGGGCGTCATGCACTGCTGGCTGAGTGCGAGAAAGCATCCTGGCGTTCGTGTAGTCAGGGCCCTGATGTTTCCGCACCAGGTTGCTCTGGATGGCCTGCGCGCCTGGATCATTCCGCATCGGTGGCGAGGACGCACGGCCCGGCCCGAGTTCTCGCTTCTATCCTGGTGGGCAGAAATCATGTTCTGGAGCATTGCCGAACCGCTGGACCTTACACGCGTGACACCAACCGCCATCTGATAAAACCACAGGTGCCTGAGCGGCGGTGTGGAGGAAACATCCTGTCCCACCTAGCGCGTTCGATGTTCCCTGGCGAGGGCAACCCAAAGACTTACGCACATGGCTAAAAGCACTAGCGTGAACGGTAATCCGACCGAGATAGCGCCTGATTGCAACGCCTTGAGTGCGGCCGTCCCGCCACCGTAGAGCAACGTCGCCGCGACTACGCCTTCCAGCACGGCCCAGAAGATCCGTTGCGGCACGGGTGCATCGACTTTGCCGCCAGCGGTGATGCTGTCGATGACAAGGGATCCGGAGTCCGAAGAGGTCACGAAGAACACCAGCACGAGGGTGATTCCCAAGAGAGACGTCAATCCAGACCACGGCAACGCCTCAAGCATCTGGAACAAGGCCAGCGAGACCTCGCCGATGCCCTCAGCGAGTTGACCGACACCGGCCATCGCCTCCCCGAGTCCAGTGGCTCCAAAAGCTGTTATCCAGATAAGGGTTACCAGCGTCGGAACCAGTAGCACCGCGACGATGAAACTGCGAATGGAGCGGCCATAGGAAACACGGGCAATGAACATGCCGACAAAGGGCGACCAGGAAATCCACCAGGCCCAGTAGAACAGGGTCCAGTCGTGAAACCAAGCTGCGTTGTGTCGACCCAACGGATTGCTCAACGGCAGTAGATAGGTCACATAGGCGCTGGCAGTATCGGCAGCGGCAGAAAAGAATCCGAGACCTTGCCCCACCAGGATCACGAACGATAGCAAGAGCCCGGCAAGCGCCATGTTGAGATTGCTGAGCAGCTTGACCCCGCCCTCAATCCCGCGAACCACCGAGAACACGGCAACGCTCGTAACGCCAACGATGATCGCGATCTGCACGTTGATGCTGTTGTCGACGCCGAACAGGAAGTGCAGCCCGGCCGCAGCCTGCTTTGCGCCCAGCCCCAGCGAGGTGGCGAGCCCGAACAAGGTCGCGACCACCGCTAACAAGTCGATGAGGTGCCCGGGCCAGCCCCAGCAGCGCTCGCCGAGCAGCGGATAGAACACTGATCGGATCGACAACGGCAGACCGCGGCTGAACGAGAAATACGCAAGCGCGAGTCCAACCAGCGCGTAAATCGCCCATGGGTGCAAGCCCCAATGAAACAAGGTCGCGCCAAGCGCGACCCGGGCTGCTTCTGGCGTGTTGGGCGTGATACCAAGCGGCGTGCCTCCCCAACCGCTGTAATGCGCAACCGGCTCTGCAACGCTCCAGAACATCAGCCCGATACCCATGCCGGCGGCAAACAGCATGGCGAACCAGGACAAGGTCGAGAATTCGGGGCGTGCCTCGACACCGCCGATGCGGATACGCCCAAAAGGCGACAGCACGAGCACTAGGCAGTAAACGACGATCAGGTTCGATCCCCAGGAAAACAGCCAACCGGAATGCGCAATGATCCACTCGCGCACCGCATCCATGGCCGTGCGCGCTTGCAGCGAGAACATCAGTGTCGCGATGACGAACACCAAGATTAATCCCGCGCTGAGGAAGAACACCGGGTTGTGGATGTCCATCCCAAACAGGCGGAGATTGTCTTGGCCGACCCGGTAATCGGTGCGGCACAAGCCGTCGACGGGACGGGCCACGACTCAGTCCGGCTTGCGAAAATGAAGGATGCCCCAAGCCAGGTAGCCCTTGCTGCCGGCCTCGACCCAGTCTGCAAGCCCCTTGAGCATGCGCTCAATGTAAGCGTCGCCGACCAGCCCGACGAGACGCGAACGCTGCACTTTGAGCTCATCCGCCACGCGTGTATAGTGAAGCACCAGCTGCCCGGTCATATCGATCAGGCCGAGCTCTTGCCAGCCAAGCTTCCGCGCTTGCTCGCGATAGAATCTGAACGAACCCAAACTCGGCAGGTGGATGCGCTCCAACACTGGGGACAGCACCCCGTCGGGACAATCGTCGGCCTGCATGGGGTCAGTGAACACCAGATCGCCGCCCGGTTTGAGCACGCGGTCAACTTCGGCGAGCACACGGTCACGATGCCCAGAATGCAGGATCGCGTCCTGTGACCAGGCAACATCGAAATGACACGGATCGCTTGGGATAGTCTCAAAAGAGCCATCGACTACCTCGATGTGTTCGGCGAACCTTGCCTCACGGTTCATCTGTCGATGGCGTTCGTTCTCCGTTTCGCTGATGTTCAGTGCCAGAATCTGGCAGCCGAAGCGACCAGCGAGCACACGGGCGGCACCACCATACCCCGAGCCAAGATCGATCAAACGGGATTCCGGCGACGAAAGCTTGTTCGACACTCGTTCCACCATCGTATCGACGGTGCGGCGTGATGCTGTCGCGATCGGTTCCTGAGGCGAGTCATAAAGCCCAATATGGATATCCTCCCCGCCCCAGATATGAAAATAGAAATTGTCCGCGTCGTAGCTGTTGTAGTAGTCCCTAGCCGTGCCCACGGCGCTCGAGTAGCCCACACTCATACCACGGTCTCCTGGTACGCCTTCCCAGCAACATGGATGAGGAAATCGGGTTCACTCTCGCGGTAGGTCTCTTTGAAATCGCCGAAGGTCTTGACGCTCTGGAAACCGACCTCGTGCATCAGCCGGTCCACGTAGTCCTTGCGCAGCGGGAACATGTTTAAGTGGAACACGGATCCATCGGGGAAGCTGTAACGGAAGCGGGCCAAACCGTCATCGACATGCTCGGGCTCGGCGCGCACGTTCTCGCCACAGTAGTAGTAGTAATGCGTCGGCTGGACCTTGTGATCGAGCAGCGCATCATAGTTACGCTGATCAAGAATCAGGACCCCATCATGGCGCAGGGTCGCGTAGAACTCTGCCAACGCCTTTCGCCGGTCATTGTCGTCGTGCAGGTGAGTGAAAGAGTTTCCGAGGCAGATCACCGCATCGTAGAGGTCGTGTACGCTGCGATTGAGCCAGCGCCAGTCCGCATGGATCGTGCGCAGAATATGACCACGGAAGCGGGCGTTCTCAAACGCCTTTGCGAGCATGGTAGGATTGCCGTCGGAGCTGGTCACCTCGAAGCCAGCATCGAGAAGCTGGACAGAATGGAATCCGGTCCCCGTGGCAACATCCAGGATCTTCTTCGCACCTCTTTCGCGTAGCTGTTCGATGAAGAACCGCCCTTCGGAGGCCGCGCGTCTATCCCAATCGATGAGTTCGTCCCATTTGTCGACAAATCCTTGGACGTACTCCTGCTGGTAGTTCTCGGTGTCGCAGGCAGTGGGGGACGCGTTTGGTTGTCGGTGAGTGGCATTCACATACATGATTCTGTCCTTCACAGTGCGTGTCGGGTGCAACCGCGCCGATCAGATGGCACACCTACGCCGTGGTAGTTAGGGGTCTATAGTGGGCGGCAATCGGCCAAATTATACTTCGTGCACGCAGTAATGAAACAAGTATAGATATGGGCTGAACCCACCGTGACGTCATAGTCATCTTAAGCTGAAATACCTGCTTTTCTCGTTGAAGCGACAGACATCAACTTGAATGCGGAGCTAATAAACTCCATCGTGCCCGAATTAATAAAACACAAACCACAGCTCACTAGAAACCAGTCGGTACGACGAGGTTCTGGTTGCCTTAGAGACGCGCCATTCGCGCGGTCGATCTGCACCCCAAGCGACTCGTACGCAGCCACGGGCTCAACGGTACCTCAGGACCTAATCCTCAGAAGGGATCGTGGAAGCGGGGGAAATCGAAGTCGGGGTAATGGCGCAACGGCTCAGCCTGAGCCAAGCGACGGTGACTAACATCCTAAAATCGATTGGAGAAGCATGATCTCGTTTAGTAATAAACTCAGGTTATAGTTGGTGATGAATAGGAGCACACGCTCCCAATGTTGGCATCCCTAGGGTCATCAAAACCTCTTACATAGGCTGTCCACAATACGGCAATACGGCATCGAATTAGTTTCCTTGGGCATCTGGCCCAAGGACCATCCTGGACGCCGCCTCAGAATTACGGCAGGATCTGCCAAGCGGATCCGAGATTGGGCAAAAGGTCAAAGTTAGAGGAGCAGTGTTCAGTCTTGAACTCGACGCATTTATATCTACTCCTGTTTATATTACGCCCCGGTTGCTGAAACTTCAAGCTATTCTGAGTTTTTGAATTTCTCCCTCATTCCCCACCTCCTCCTGGAAGGAAAGGGAGTGAAATGTGTAAATTGTGCCATATGGCAGTATATACACTTGGGCTCCGAAGCCATAAGGAGCCCCTCTTCCTTAGAGTCATAACTGACTACGAGCTAACTGACTACGAGCTGGCGACGGTCAGGGCCTCGCCCGACTGATGACAACTTCTACGATGCTGGCCTGGCCTGGTTTGACCATGCTTACTTCACCTTCCAGGTCACCGCTCCCGGGGGTGGCCTGGCCGCTCTTGGAGATGCGGGCACCGACGGTCACCTGATCGAATTCGGACAGCTGGATGGTGGGGACTACCGCCATGCCATTGTGGAGGGTGACGGTCAATGGTAGGTCCCGAACGTGTCCGCGGTGGACTGCAAGGGGCATGGGAGGGCCAGTGGCCGCTTTGGCGTAGACGAAAAGGCTGTCGTTTATGTTCGCCTGGGGCCAGAGGGATTCCGCCAGGGATACTGCTACCTTGATCCCGATAGTAGCCACGGTGGGCCGAGGGGCGGTCGGCGGTTTCGGTTTGGCGACATCGGCGGTGCCGGGATGCAGGATCCCTTGCGCGGTGTCGGCAGTTTCGGTCGCAGCTGGTACCTGCTCCGGTGCTTGCTTCGATTTTGGCCCCGCGCGGTTGTGGGCCTGGGCGATGTAGCGCCTGAGTTCCTTCGCTTCCGTGCGCTCCGGGTTGAAGTGCGCCAGCAGCGCCTCCCATTGCCTGATAGCTTGGTCGTAGTGGTTGGCCTGGAAGGAGACCAAGCCCTCAAGCCAGCGGGCACCGGTGTGTCCCGGGTCGATCTTCAGGGCGGCCCGGATCAGCTCGGCTGGGCGTCCCGTCAGGACGCTGTCATGGTTGGCGGCAATCGCCTCGGCATAAGCCACCAGGACGTCCGGGTTGTCGGGTGCCAGGTCGTAGGCCCGCTCCAGGGCCTGGAGGGCGCGCTGCGGCCGACCCATGACGAAGTAGGTGTGTCCCAGCATCATCCAGCCGCTCAGGTCGTCCAGGTGCCGTTCCAATCTGTCCGCCAAGCGCTGGACCATCGCCTCCAGAGATGGTATCTCGCCTTGGGGCCCCTGATGTGCCGTTGGTGCCTGGGGCCTCGCGGTGGCAGCTGCCGCCAAGCGCGGGATGAGATCGCTGTTCCCCAGGTACAGATACAGGAAGACCGCTACCGTGGGCAACAGGACTGCGAACAGTACAGCGGTCCAAAGCCCGCTGCCAGCTGCGGGGGCGGGCTCGGTGGGGGTGCCCTTGAGGTCATGGAGCAGCTCCCGCTCCAGGTCTTGTCGGGCGGCTTGGTATTGCTGCTGGTCCAGGGCGCTGGCGGCCAGATCCGCATCCAACTCTTGAAGCTGCCGCTGGAAGAGAGCCAGGGCGAGCTCGTCCCGATCCGGGTCGTCCCTGCCGTGGTCGCGCTGCGAGAGTAGAGGCGGCACGACGAACAGGAGTGCCAGACCGATGAGTGCGGCGGCCGAGAGCCAGAAGAGCGTCATTTGCCGAGATCCTGATCCGATTCGCCTTGATCTGATCGGCCCTGATCCGATCCAGGAGTGGCGAACAGCGTCCGCAGCCGCTCCCGTTCCGATGCGGAGAGGGCGCGGTCCGGGTCGTCCCGCTTGCGCAGAAGGGTGCGGATCAGCAGCCAAGTACTCACCGCGATGAGCAGGAAAGGGCCGAACCAGAGCAGGTAGGTGGAGGGCTTCAACGGCGGATCGTAGAGGACATGGTCGGTGTAACGCTCCACCAAGTAGCCCTTGATCCGGGCCTTGTCCTTGCCTTCCTGCACCAGTCGGTACACCTCTTCGCGCATGATCTGCGCCACGTCGGCCTGGGAGACCGCGAGGGTCTCGTTCTGACAGACGACGCACCGCAGCTCCGTAAGCAGGGCGCGGAATTCGGCGGCCTGTTCCGGGGTGTCGAAGGCAAACTGTTCGAGGGTGTAACCGCCCGCTATACAGGATACCAGGGCACCGCACAGGGCAAACAAGGGGAGGATGCGGCGCATGCTCAAGGCTCGGATCTCAAGGTTGTGTAGATGGGGTGCAGTCGATCCTTCCATATAGCAGGGGTGATCGGCCCTGTGTGCTTGTAGCGAATGGTACCCTTGCGGTCGATGAAGAAGGTTTCAGGAGCGCCGACCACGCCCCAGTTGACGATGAGGGGGTCGGTGTCTCCTACCATGGCGGTCAGGGCATAGGGATTGCCGTGGCTGCGCAGGTAATCGATGGCCTGGGCGCGCTCGTCCCGCCAGTTGAAGCCGACGATCTTGACGCCTCCATTCCTGGCCAATCGCAGCAGCTGCGAGTGCTCCTGGCGGCAGCTGACGCACCAGGTACCCCATACGTTGACCAAGGTGATGTCGCCACGCAGAGCCTCCTGGGTGACCAACCGGGTGGGGTCGAGGAGGTCTGGACGCGAGAACTCCGGTGTGGGCTTGTCGATCATGGTGGAGGGAATAGCGCTGGGGTTGCGCATCAGCCCATTGAAGAGCAGTGCCGCCAGTGCGACGAATATCCCCAGGGGCAGCAAGGCGCTTATGGTTTTGCTCATGTCTCAGTCCCTTGCAGTCGCTGCGCTCGTTGTGACCTTGGCCCGGCGGCGAGTAGTCCGATAGCGGCGGTCTGTGACCGCGAGGATGCCACCTAGAGCCATGCAGAGGCCACCGAGCCAGATCCAGCGCACATAGGGCTTGTAGTAGATGCGCAGGGCCCAGTCGCCGTCCAACTCGCTCTCACCCAGGGGTTCGCCAAGGGAGACATAGAGGTCGCGCGTGAATCCCCAGTCAATCGCCGCCTCGGTCATGGGCTTGGGGCTGGTGAAGTAGGTACGTTTCTCGGGCTCCAACACCGCGACCTGCCGGTCCCCCTCGAAGACCAGGAAGCGGCCGCGGGCGGCCCGGTAGTTGGGACCGGGGACCATCTCTACGCCCGCGAACCGAAAGCGGTAGCCGGCGGTCTCATAAATATCACCGGGGAACATGCGGATGTCCTGTTCGCTGCCAAAGTTGGAGACCATGGTGACACCGAGGATGAACATAGCGATGCCCAGATGGGCTAGGAGCATGCCGTAATAGCCGCGTCCACTGCCCTTCAGGTTCGTGGCCACGGCTGCAGCGATGCCCCGTCGGTGGCGCAGGCGTTCCCACAGCCCTGCTAGGTGGGTGAGGAGCACCCAGGCTGCCAGTCCCAAGCCCAGGGCGACCAATAGGGGATCGCCTGTGTTCCCAGATGGGAACAGGGGTAGGAACAAGCTGGCCGAGCCGGCGGTGGCAAGAGAGACTAGGGCGACGATCCCGAGCCCCTTGACTAGTCGACTGGCCTGGTCCCGTTTCCAGCGGGTCAGCTGGCCGATGCCCAGGGCCAGAGCCAAGCAGGGCATGAGGGCCAGGAACATCTGGTTGAACCAAGGGAAGCCCACTGAGATCTTACCCCAGCCCATAGCCTCGTAGATCAGGGGGGCCAGGGTACCGAATAGGACTAGGGCGGCGAAGGCTGTGAGCAGCAGGTTGTTGACCAGTAGGAAGCTCTCCCGGGACAGGGGGTCGAAGCGCCCGCCGCCGGAAACCGCCGGCACGCGCCAAGCGTAGAGGGCCAGGGAGCCGCCGACCACTAGGCACAGGAACACCAAGATGAAGGTGCCGCGGGCGGGGTCCGTGGCGAAGGCATGCACCGAGGTCAGCACCCCAGAGCGGACCAGGAAGGTGCCGAGCAGGCTCAGAGAGAAAGCGCACAGGGCCAAGAGCAGGGTCCAGGTCTTGAATGCCGCCCGTTTCTCAGTGACCGCTAGGGAGTGGATCAGGGCCGTGCCTACCAGCCAAGGCATGAGGGAGGCATTCTCCACCGGATCCCAGAACCACCAGCCGCCCCAGCCCAACTCATAATAGGCCCACCAGCTGCCCAGGGCTATCCCCAAGGTCAGAAAGACCCAGGCTACGGTGGTCCAGGGCCGGGACCAGCGCGCCCAGGTCGCGTCCAGATGGCCGCCCAAAAGCGCAGCGATAGCGAAGGCGAAGGCCACCGAGAAGCCGACGTAGCCCATGTAGAGCATAGGCGGGTGGATAGCCAGCCCCGGGTCTTGGAGCAGGGGATTGAGGTCCCGTCCCTCCGGCGGCACCGGGAATAGGCGTGTGAAAGGGTTGGAAGTCAGCAGCATGAAGAGTAGGAAACCGATACCGATCAAGCCTAGCACCGAGATGACCTGCGCTGCCACTTGAAGGGGCAGCTTGCGCCCGGAGGCCGCCACTGCCGCACCCCAGCCGCCGAGCAGGAGGGCCCACAGCAGGAGCGAGCCCTCGTGGGCACCCCATAGGGCCGAGATCTTGTAGACGGTGGGCATGAGGCGATTGGAATTGCGGGCCACGTAGAGGACCGAGAAGTCATCGCTCAGGAATGCCCACAGCAGGCAGGCGAAGGCCAAGCTCAAGAAGGTGAACTGACCCCAGGCCAGGGGCCGCGCCATAGCCATCCAGGACCGACGGTGGGTGAAGGTGCCCGCGAGGGGCAATAGAGCCTGGATGATAGCCAGGGCCAAGGCCAGGATGAGGGCTAAGTGTCCGAGTTCCGGGATCATCGGCCCGTGGCCGTCTCGGTGTCGCCCTCTGCCTGAATGGGCCGTAGGCTGTCGGCTACCTCCGGGGGCATATAGGATTCGTCGTGCTTGGCCAGCACCTCCTTGGCGTAAAAGATCCCGTCCTCGCCCAGCCGGCCCTTGGCGACTACGCCCTGACCCTTGCCGAACAGGTCCGGCAGGATCCCAGTGTAGCTCACCTGTAGGGTCTCGGCATTGTCAGTGACCGCGAATGTCAGCGTCAGCCCGTCTCCTTGCCGGGTAAGACTGTCCTTCACTACCAAGCCACCAAGCCGGAACAGGGCGTCCGCCTGGGCCTCCCCAGCAACCACCTGGGAGGGACTAAAGAAGTAGGATAAGTTACTGCGCATGGCGCTGATGGCCAAGGCCGCGGCGATGCCCACACCCAGGATGGCGAGGGCGACGAAGATGAAACGCTTGTGTCTGGCCTTCACTGGTCAACCTATTACGAACTATTCAGGTGCGACCGATCAGGTGCGACCGAGATGCCTCTGCTCACCCGTGCTCTCAGCACGCGGGCGAGACGAGCCAGAATAGCGCGGCGCCAGCGGTCGAGTTGCGCCAACTCTAGGACCAGCAGGATCAGGGCCATACCGTAGGCACTCCATACGTAGAAGGCGTAACCGCCCTGGGCGAAGAATGTGTCCATTATACCCCTCATATATAAGCGCTTGTCTGACCCACGACTGTTCTACTGCGGAATCGAAGGTGTGCTAAACTTGCCCCGACCTTGCGACTTTATAACAAGTTTCCAGTGTCTTACCATCGAGTTCGGCTGTATCGTGCTGTATCGTCGAACAGCGGGGTCAGAAAGGCGGTTTTGATGACAAGTTCGTTACTCTAGCGATAGTCTCGGTTTCTGCTCGACAAAGCTGCACAGAAATCCAATACCATCCTGTTCGCGCAGGGTCTTGGCAGCCCACTCTACTATGTCCCCTTCCTCTCCTTTAGTCACGTTGGAATTCTTCCAGACAGTATAAGGTAAGGGTTGGATTGTAGACCTACTCCTCGGCACAGCGGCTGGAGCGATAGCCGTTATAGAAGGTGCACATCTCTTCACGTATGGAAGCAAGTAGGGACCGGAGGAGTGACAGCGCATCCCGGAGATCAATGCGGGGGTGAATCGGGCAATGTTCCCGCACACCGCATTTGCCATTCTCGCAGGGATAGGATGCTCGAACAGGACCGACTTGTTCCCAAGTCAGGGCCACTACCCTCGTCGCCAACAGAGAATAGCTACTCAGATCAAAGAAACTGTTATGAATGCCGATGTTTTCGTATGTCAGAACCTCGGCCCAAATATCTATCAGCAATTTTATCAATCGACGTATGTGGTGCGATGCATGTTTGTTCTTTCTCTCTTTGGAACGGATCCAGGCCCGGAAGTGCCCGCCGAAAGCACGAACAGGCTGGTAACCATATGGAGATGGGTATCGAGATAGAAGGCGGTCCACCAGTAGATGGCAATGGCAAAGACGGTTTCGGTAATCGCCAAGACCGAAATCTATCCTGCAGCACGGATTCCGGTGTAGACCACCAAACAAGATGACAATTAAAAAAACCCTGCTAAAAGCAGGGTTTTTGCAATGAGCGAATAGCCCTGGAATGGTTACATCATTCCCATGCCGCCCATATCTCCCATGCCGCTGCCGCCGGCCGGCATGGGCGGCGGCGTTTCCTCCTTGGGCTCCTCGGCCACCATGGCCTCGGTGGTAATCATGAGACCGGCAATTGAGGCGGCATTCTGCAGTGCAGAGCGGGCTACCTTGGTTGGATCCA
>Ga0209787_1000009_pt1 | contig 184837 bp, 165 predicted proteins | sample WorMetLIZISLAND2_2_FD_187414 | JGI IMG/M metagenome (GOLD analysis project Ga0209787, IMG submission 187414) | Marine gutless worms symbiont microbial communities from Max Planck institute for Marine Microbiology, Germany - Olavius loisae LIZARD... ... | reverse complement strand
TGATCCGACGGAACCAGAGACTCCAAAGTCACCATCTCCAGTTCCGTCTGCTGGGGTGAGCGGTTTTTAAGCATCCCACATTGAATCAAAAGCCGCCGCCAAAGGCGAGGACTTTGTCAGCGGTCTGAGGCGCCCCGTCTGGGGCGCCAGTCCTTTCCGTAAAAGGGGATGGGGTTCGGATCCCGATAACCTTGCCGCTCACGCGGGTGACGGCGCAGCTAGCGCCGCCGGTTCGAGACCGGCGCTACGCGCCGCTTCCAGAACCGCCTTCTGAACGCGCTTGAATGCCCGGGCTTCCAGTTGCCGGACCCGTTCGCGGCTAATTCCGTAATGTTCGCCCAATTCCTCAAGGGTCGGCGGATCTTCCTTCAACCGCCGCTCCCGGAAAATATGCTCTTCGCGTTCCGGCAAGGCGGACACGGCCTGAGACAGGGCCTGTGCATGCCAGTCCCGTTCCTCTCGTGCCGCCGTTATCGATTCGGGCGACGGACCCTCGTCCATCAGGTTGTCCTGAAACTCGCCGGCATCCTCTTCGTTCGACATGGGTGCGTTCAAAGACAGGTCGCGGACCGACAGGCGTCGGTTCATATGAATGATCTCGTCCGGCGACGCACCGACGGCTTCGGAGAGCTGCTCAGCCTGTTCATTGGTCAGTTCGCCGCTGTCCAGGACGTTGAGACGGGCTTTCAGGTTTCTCAGGCTAAAGAACAGCTTCTTCTGGGAAGCAACCGTCCCCAGCTTGACCATTGACCACGATTTCAGGATGTATTCGGTAATCGCCGCCTTAATCCACCACATGGCATAGGTCGACAGGCGAAAACCCTTGTCCGGGTCGAACTTCTTGACGGCTTTCATCAAACCGATATTGCCTTCGGATACGAGATCCGCAACCGGCAGTCCATAGCCGCGGTATTTCATCGCGATCTTGGCGACCAGGCGCAGGTGCGAGGTCACCAGTTTGTGGGCGGCGTCGACGTCACCCTGCTCGCGCCAGCGAACAGCGAGCATTTGTTCCTCTTCTCGTTCGAGAAGGGGAACCTTCCAAATCTCCCGAAAATAGCTGGCCAATCCTCCGTTAGACGGTATGGCCGGTACGTTAAAACTAGTCATGGTTCCATCCCCTTGTTTCTGATTCACGGACGGTTAAAGGCCTATTCGCCGACCATGGCGAAATTGGGGCAGCCCTGTTACCCGTCGATAACATTTCCGCGATGAATTCCGGCGCACTAAAAGCAGCTCGGAAAACCGCACGGTATTGAAGTTTTGATGGGGATTGCGCAAACGCAATACAGCGAAGACTTAGACATCTCCATATCCTCCACAAGAAGCAATATGTCGGTGACCCACGTGACGTCGGGCCAAACTTAAACACAGGGCCCCTACTGGGCACCCAGCATCTTTATATTACATACCCAACTAAAAAAGTCAACAAAATTCGAAAAATGGGCGTTTTAGTGAAAAACCGTCACATATTGGCAATTGCCCTGTCGCCGACCGGACGTCCCGTCAAGCGAGCAGGAATACCCGTACACGCACCCCCGTTCTGTCGGGCGGCGCGCAGCTAAGGTGTATGGGTGGGTTACTTGGTAACGCCGACGGCGTCTGGCCGACCAGCCAGCGGTTGATTGAAGTCCTCGGGCACCATGTCATATCCGAGATCAGGAATCGGCGGGAGCTCAAGGGTCTCGCCGTTATTGATCTCGGCTTTTCGTTTCTGGCGATAGAGGCTCCGGATTGCCGCGTAATAATCGACGGATGTCTTGCGGACCTGGTCCAATTCATCGACCACGTCTGCGTATTCCGAGATGCCGTCGACGGCCGTCAAAGTCCATTCCAGTGTCTCGTTATCCGTGTTGTCAAGCCAGTGGCCACTGACGCTGAAATAGGGGTCGACGACAAACTTACCGACAGCGTCGCGCGGATTGGACGGACCGAAAATCGGTAGAACCAGATAGAAACCCTCACCGAACCCCCAGACGCCCAGGGTTTGGCCGAAATCCTCGTCCCGTGCTTCAACACCCAACTCGGCGGCGACATCGGCGATACCGGCGATCCCAACCGTCGAGTTGGTCACGAAGCGGCTGATGGCGATGACGGTGCCATCAGTATCCCCTTGGAGGAGGTTATTGGCGACTGTCACAGGAGTTGCCAGGTTGGAGAGGAAATTGCTCACGCCGGCGCGGAACACAGCCGGAAGGTTCTCGTTGTAGAGCCTCGCGATGGGGCCGAGCAGGATGTCTTGGATAAATTCGTTGAACTGGAATATCGCCCGGTTGACGGGCTCCAAAGGATCGCTGACATCTTCATCGTCTGCCTGAGCCACCATTACCTGTGCGCCCGGCAGTTTTCCGCCCTTTTCGCTCGCCCAGGTGTACCCTGGCACCGAAAACGCGACGACAGCCAGCAACAGTGCGGCGACGGTAACGGAACTAAGGATTTTTCTGACCACTTTAAGCGTCCCGAGACAATTGCATTTTTCCGCCGACGCGCCAGCCCCCCAGTACACGGCTTGCAGCTCCGTGGCCTCCATTTCGTTTCTAGGCGACTTTCGACGCGCCCGCAACCCGCTATCTGATAATTTTGTCTCAGTGTTGTATTTATGTGAAACACTCGATTCACCGCGTTAACGTTGTCTTGAGAATTTATCGGCGTTAATGTCCGGAAAACCCAAGGCAAACTGCGGAAGAGTCATGACCAGATTTCGATCAATCCTGACCGTCTTGTTGTTCGTGACTGTTGTTTTTTTAGGCGAGAATGCTCTTGCCGGCGGGAAAACACCGTCTGCCGTCGTTGGTAGTTTTCAAGACATGTTAATCGGCGTGATGAAAACGGCGGAGAACACGACCGTTAAACAGCGCTACCAGGATCTGGAACAGGGTGCCGGACAATCGTTCCACGTTCCGTTGATGGTCCAGATTGCGACCGGGAAATACTGGAAAGAAGCGACACGCGACGAGCGCACGAAACTGGTTAGTGCCTTCTTGAGAATGAGCATTTCGACGTTGGCCACCTTGTTCGACGGTTACGACGGCGAGATCTTCCGCCAACTGGGCGACAAAGAGGGGCCGAGCAAGACGCGCCTCGTCATGACCGAACTGGTGAAGTCCGACAAATCAACTGTCGATATCGCATATGTGACGAGGAAATTCGGGCAGGAGTGGCGGATCATCGACGTTATCGTCGACAGCGGCATAAGTGAGCTCAAGGTAATGCGATCCGAGTATCATCTCGTGCTGAAGGAAAAAGGCATACCGGGCCTGATCGATCTATTGAACTCCAAAGCCGACCAACTTATTTCCGGCTGATACGGACCGGAACGACGTCAACCGCAATGAGCCCAATAACCGAAACCATCCGCCGCCCGATCGGCACCCTGCTCGTCCTGGTGTTCCTCTCATGCCCCTGGCCCACGCAAGCTGCTGATGACAGCCCCATACCGGTCGTCGAGGTCTTCCATGAGGCCTTGCTTGCGACGATGAAGGATGCAGAAGCGCTCGGCGTCGAAGGTCGATTCACCAAATTGGAACCGGCAGTCTCTTCAGCGTTCCATCTCCCGGCGATGATTCAGGTGGCTTCCGGCTCCCACTGGAAAAAGGCCGATGAAAAAGCCCAGGATCAGCTGATCGCGGCTTTTTCCCGCTTGAGCGTCGCCACCTATGCGGCCCAATTCGACGGCTATTCCGGCCAGAGTTTTGAGACACTGGGCAACAAGCCTGGACCTCAGAAAACGACGTTGGTTGAGACCCGTATCGTCAATCCCGGCGACGACAGTGTCGCCATCACTTATGTCATGAAAAAGGCCAAGGGGGTCTGGCGTATCGTCGACGTATTGGTCGATACCGGGATCAGCGAATTGGCGCGAAAACGCTCGGAATACCGGCGCGTCCTGAAGGCCGGGGGCATACCGGCCTTGGTCGACACTTTGAAAAAAAAGGCCGACGACCTCCTCTTACCTTGACCCGTCGTCGCCGATCTCCCGCGGTTCAACGCCGCCGAACCGGGTCGTATACCAACCGCCGATCACAAACCCGACGGCAATCCAGATAATTTCCCGCAAACGCCTGACGACGCCGAGCGCAAGGCCCAGGGTTGACGACCCCGTGATGGTCTGAACGACGATCACAAAGGCGCCTTCCTGAGCACCGAGACTGAGCGGTATGAAAAAGGTGCCGGCGCGCACCATTTGGGTGACAGCCTCGATCATGTAGGCTTCGGCCCAGGTGATCGGATGGCCGAGGAACCACATGGCGTAGTAAACCTCGGCGACCCCAAGCAGCCAGTTGACGAGAGCCAGCAATACGGCGAGCCAGAAGCGCCCGCGGTAACGCGTATAAAACTCGACCAGACGTTCGTCAAAATCGTGGACGTGATGGAGCACGGACTCGAGACGTTCCGCCCATGGGAACCGGCTGAGGAAGGTGCCGGTCAGCGACGTAAAGCGGAACCGTTGGACCGCGAAGAACAGTCCCGTCGCGACGAGTATGGCAGCCAGGCCGAACGCCGCGACCTCCTTGGCGCCGAACGACAGCTTCGGCGAATTCAGCATGAGCACGAAGCCGCCGATGAGAAACAGGTTCAAGCTGACGAGGTTGATCGTTTTCGCCAAGACAAGCGATGCGGTTCCAGCCCGGTAACCGACGCCGTAGTGCCTTTTCAGCAGCACCGCCTTGACGGGTTCGCCGCCCATACCGGCGGCGGGAATGGTGTTGTTGTAGGCTTCGCCGACCATACGGACCGCCCAGGTCCGCCATAACCAGCGGCCATTGAGGGGCACGGGCACGAGGGCCATGGTCCAGGTGATGGAATCGACAAGAAATGCGGCGAAATAGAGCGCAATCACGACGGCGAGTCCGACGAAACCGATTTCCGTGACACGCTGGGCGACCTCTGCCAAATCGGTCTCCCTGACGACGATGAAAAGCAGACCGACGCCGAGCGCCAGATAGAGCGCCTTGAGGACCTTGACGCTCCCCGAGCTGTGCAGCGGCCCGTTCATTCCGTTTCTTCCTTGCCGATACCGATCATCGTCATCAATGCCGGTAGAAACACCAATGTGCAGGGCAGGGTCAACGCGATAACGATCGTCAGCAAGATTCCCATGCTCGAGGTTCCCGGGTGGCTCGAGAGGGCGATCGACCCGAAAGATCCGATCGTCGTCAATGCGCTGAAGACGACGGCCCTCGGCGTCGACGTGGCGAACCCCCTTCCCCCGCCCCCGCAGCGTCGCTCGCGGATGACCAAGTGAATCGATCCGGCAACGCCAAGCCCGAAAAGAAGCGGCAGGACAATGACATTGGCGAAGTTAAAGGCGAGACCGGATAGAACCACGGCGCCAAGGCTCAACAGTCCGGCGACGATCAACGGCGCGAACACCAAGAACACGTCCCTTAACCGCCCTAAGACGATGATCAGCATGATGGCGATGACCACAAAGGCGATGCCGCCGGCCTGGAAAAAAGATTGCAACACGGCGGCACCGGCCTCGAGGATGATAACCGGTGATCCGATGGCTTTCGGTGCCACGGCGCGAACGTCTTCGACGAATTTCTCGAGCTGCTCACGGTCGCGAACATCCTCCTTTGGAAAGACCTCGATCCGAGCCCGGCCATCGGATGCGATCTGGCGCTGGCGCAGATCTTCGGGCAGGTCTTCAAGCGTGACGATTTCGGCGTCGAGGGATCGCTTAAGAATGGCAAGTTGCGGCCTTAGTGCCCGGGTCAGCCGTCGCTCCAGTTCCGCGAGTTTTTCGTCGCCGCCTCCGGCCAGGTCACCGAGTGCCTGAACAAGCCGATCGGCCGCTTTCCGTTCGCGGTCATCGATTGCCTTGCTGCGCAGGATTTGCAGGTGGGCCCGGAATTTCTCCAGCGCCTCGGCCCGTTCCGGCGCGGTCGGCGCCGGGTCAGTGTCCGTGGTTGCCAACGCCGGCCCAAGGAAAAGAGCCATGGTTGAGATGATCTCGAGCTTCTCATCTTGGTCGGCGGGTACGTAATCAGCCACCGTTTCGGCGTGGTCGACACCGTCCAGTCTCTCGAGGCGCGTTGCTAGGGTGCGGGCCGTATCGAGATCCGCCGCCAGAATGTCTATGGAATAGGGACTGGTCCGGGGATCAGCCATCAGGTCGACCAACGTCGACATCGATTCGGTTTCGCGGTTCTTCAAGTTCAACGGGTCGAAATCGAAGTCGACCCGTGGCGCCAGCACCGCGCCGGCGAGGGTGAGGATAGCAAACACGCCGATAACGGGGCGGTAGCGGTTGCGAACCGCCTGGTTCAGACCGCGGACGGAGGGCTCTTCCAGGCGAGACGACCTCGTTGTCACTGGCGCCAAGGTCAACAACGCCGGCAAGACGGAAAGATTGGCGAAGAGTGCAATGAACATTCCCGTCCCGGCGATCACACCCAGCTCGGCAAGGCCCAAGTAGTCGGTGGGCAGGAACGAATAGAACGCGATCGCCGCACTCACCGCCGTCAGCGTCAAGGCGCCGCCGACGTCCCGCGAGGCGTTGACCAGCGCCTGCCGTGTTCCGTTCGCAAGCCCTTCCAGGTAGCGCAGACCGTAGTGGATGCCGAAATCGACACTGAGGCCGATGAACAGGACGGCAAAGGCGACCGAAATCAGGTTGAGGCGGTCGAGAACGAGAATGGCGAAGGCCGCCGTCCAGACCAACCCCATGAGCAGCGTTGAAACCGTTGCAAGCACCAACCGGACACTTTTCAGGCCGACAACCAGCAACACGGTAACCAGCGTCAACGACACCAGACCGGCGAGCCCCATGCCTTTCTCGACGCTCTCCAGTTCCTCCTGCTCGAGGGCAGCCGAACCGGTCAGGCGAACCCGCAATCCGTTGTCTGGCGTTATTTCCTCGTCGAACACAAGCGCACGGATGGCGTCCATGACATCGTCGGCCGGGCTGAGGGATCCGAAATCGAGCTTCGGTTGAACGAGGATGAACCGGCGATTGGCGTTCGGCCCGTCGTCTTCGTTGCCCATCATTTGGCGCCAGGAAAGTTCGCTGTAGGCACCCGTATTCTGGACTTCGGCAACACCCGCGACAGCCTCAAGCACGCCGGCGATGGCGATCGGCGGGCCGGCCCGTTCGTCATCGCGGTAATCGACGGCGCGGCCGAGCATCTTGAACAGGCCCCGCAATGACGGGTCACGCCAAAGGGCGGCGAGAAAGGGCTGCGCTTCGGCGAGGCGGTCGCTGAGATCGTAGAGCTCTTCCGTATCGAGGTAGAGGAGGCCGTGTTTACGGAAAAAGTCGTCGCCCGCAAGATCGTATACCTCGCCATACAGCTGAGGTTGGCGGCGCATTCGGTCGGCGAGTTTCAGTGCCGCCCGGTCGGCCTGGTCGGGCGTCGTGCCTTCGACGACGACCAGGATGCTGTCGGAGAATTGAGGGAAAGCCGCATCCATCTCGCGGTCGTACTGGCGGAACGGCAGGTCCGGGGACAACATGTCCGTCGTTGACGTATCGATGCGGATGTTCTGAGCAAGGTAGGTAGCGGCGGCGGCCGTCAACAAGACGGATAACAACACGACGACCGGCGCCAGGCGGACAATCTGTTCGGTCCACCAAACGAGGACGTGCCGGTATTTCTCAGCTAATGACTGAAACACGGCCCGGATTGACCCTTTCCAGCGGGTAGAACCCCAACCCCGCCGGGCGCTTATACGCCCTCGCCCGGGCCTCGACAAGCGCCGGCGGACACCGGACCTTGACAATACCCACCCCCTCGAACAGGTTGCCGCAGCGTCGCCTGCCGGGGAAATTGTGGGAGGCCTCCGTGGAACCCTGGGATCAACGAATTGCAAGAGTTTTGGTCAGGCCGCTGGTCCATACGCCGGTCACGCCGAACCAGTTGACCCTGTTCACGCTCGCCATTGCGCTCTCGGGTGCCGCATTGTTGGCGACCGGCGACCCGGGGGATGCCAACTGGGGCGCCGGGCTATTCGTCCTGGCTCGGCTTCTCGATCACTTCGACGGCGAACTGGCGCGCCAAAAGGACATGAAATCGCGCCTCGGCTACTACCTTGACTACGTCTCCGGCGGCTTGAGCTATGGCGCCTTGTTTTTGTGCCTCGGCATCGGATTCCGCGACGGCAACATCGGTGACTGGGCGATTGCCCTGGGAGCGGTGGGAGCGGCGAGTGCCCTGATTTCGCTTTTCACCAACCTCGGCATCGACAAGGCTCACGACGAGATCGATTCGGAGTCAGGTGAAGCGGTCGGTTATCCGGGATTCGCTGGATTCGAACTCGAGGACGGCATCTATCTGATCGCGCCGATCACCTGGCTCGGTTGGCTCGAGCCCTTCTTCATCGCCGCCGGCACCGGTGCCGGTATCTATTGCCTGTGGACTTGTTGGACTTTGTTCAGGTTGCGCCGCAAGACGGCCGTCAACGGATAACGCCGCTCAGAACCCCCAACGGCCGGTCCCCTGGCCCATGCGCAAGGCGTTCATCCGGCAAGACGGGCAAACCGTTCCCGCAGTGGTCTTCGGTTTGAAAATACCGCCGCAGCGGTGACAGTACTGGGCACGGCGGCGATCCGATTTTTCGCGTCGTTCCACAGCCTTGGTGTCACCTGACGGTCGGGCCGCTCTTCGGTCGCCCTTTCGGCGGTCGACGCCGTCCCACCCCGGGATCGCCTCTTCTGTCGGGTCGTTCATGATTGGTTGGCCTTTCAGGCCGATGTCGTTGTCTGCTTTCGCATTTTATGGCGGAAGAACCAGAAGAAGAAAGCAGCGAATAACGGCGCCCCGATCGAGGCCGCCAGCAGAAGGCCGTCCGCCGTCCCCAGCCAAATCAGGATCGGCACGGCGATAATCGCGTCGTCGGGGTCGAACCCGGCGAAACTGCCCAATTCAGCGGCCCGGGCCCCATCCAACTCCTCGATGCGGATGACCAGCCAAAGGATGGTCGCGACGGCGGCTCCGGCGAGCAGGCCCATGGGGATCGACAACAATCCGTATTCACCGTCACGCAGGCCGATACCGAGGCCGACGAAGATGATGGCGTTGCAGATTGAATCGGACACGAGGTCGAAAACATGTCCGTCCGGGCTGGTGCGCCCCGTCAGCCGCGCGAGATCGCCGTCGGCCCTGTCGAGTATCATGGCGACGACAAAGATCCCGGCACCGATGCTCCGCCAGGTGTCATCACCAAGAGCGAGGAAACCGGCGGCCGTAAGGCCGAGCGTAAGGCGCGCCGTCGTGACCTGGTTAGGGGTGACGCGGGTCGCCGCCAGAGGCTTCGATACGGTAAACCGTGCGACCTTGTGGATCCAAGTATTGTGGCTCATCGGGGCGGCGCCCTATCCGGAATTCTGAGCTTCCAGGAACCCTTTGAAACGTCGTGCGACATCCTGCGGCTTAACCGTGGGACGACCGAGGCCTTTCGCGGATCCGGGAAGAACCGGCATATGGATAAGGGTCGGACCGGTGTTATGCAATGCCAATCCGATCGCTTCGATGAAACCGTCTTGCCCCCGGCAGCTAATTCCCTTGCGGTAACCGGCCGCACTGGCAACGGCGGCAAAGTCGACACCGCCAGACACCGTCGGCTGCCCGCCTGTCGAATCGTAGGTCCCGTTGTCGAGAACGATATGGATCAGGTTGCCGGGCGCGTAGGCGCCAACCGTCGCCAAGGTACCCATTTTCATCAACAGAGAACCATCGCCGTCGAGGACGACGACCGGATTGGAGGTGTTGAGCGCCACGCCCAATCCCATTGCCGCGGCGCATCCCATGGAACCGACTTGATAAAGGTGCTGTTCGCGGTCGGCCAGGGTAAACAGTTCGCGGCCGCATTTGCCGGTCGTCGCGATGACGGCGGCGTCATCCGGCAAGCGACCCAGCAAACCAGCCATGGCGTCCATTCGTGACGGCGTGGCACCGCCTCTCGCTTCCACGGTTTCTCCAGGGCCCGGCGCATTGACTGCTTCGGCGTCGAGGGCACCCGCCGCCACATCACCCTTTTCCATGATCAGGGCATACGGCAGGCCGGTCTCATCCATGTGGTCCAGGGCTTCCGTCAGGGCACCCGAAACATCGTCGACGGACTTCGGAAACGGCCGACGCCGAATACGCATGACGTCAAGCAGATCAGGCGTGATCTCGCCCATCAATTCGTGCTGCGGTTCATCCTGGACGCCGGGTCCGCCGCGCCAGGTGGTGATCAGCAAGGTCGGGATGCGAAACGGGAAGCTCAGGGACGTCAACGGGTTGACGGCGTTGCCGAGGCCGGAGTTCTGGCACATGACCGAAGTCCCGCGCCCGGCGAGCCAAGCACCGGCGGCAATGGCGACGGCTTCTCCTTCACTGGCCGCCGCCACGTAGTCGAGAGTCGGATCACCGATAACCCGATTGATGATCGGTGTCAGGAAGGAACAGGGCACCCCGCAATAGAAGTCGAGCGCCCGGGCCCGCGCCGGTTCCAGGAAGGCATCGGCATCGATCAAAGGAAGCGCCCCGCCGCCAGCAGATCGGTGGCGTCGTCGACGTCGAGCCACTGGCCGGGAACGTAGACGACCCGCAGGTTATGGCCCTTCTCGACAAGCCTATTGAACAAGTCGATCAGGCTGGCCTTTTGAAGGCCGCCCTCCCCGATCATGGCCTCGAGTTCTTCGCTTACCAGCGCGCTGCCCCTCGCACTCAGCCTGGCCAATCCGATCCACTCTCCATGAATCCCCGCCTCAGCGACGTTGGGCCCGATGGCGCTAAGCGACACAGGGTCGTCGGCAAGGTAGTCGCCGGAAAACGGACGCGAACAGGAGACGAAGTCGCGAACCCAGTCGTCTGAGTCCGATTGACGGTCGCGCCACAAGGCGTCTGCTGCGATGACGATGTCATCCTCGATTGCCAACAGTTGATCCAGATAATACTGCCGGAACAACACGTCACCATAGGCGACGACACAATCTCCCTTGATCTGGTCGATCGCGCAGGCAAGGCTCGCCGCCTCGCCGGTGGTCGCGTAAAGATCGTTGTCGACCGTCTTGATCGACGGCAGGTTGATCTGCTCCTTGCGATATCCACGGACGACCGTTACGTCGCGCACGCCTGAGTTCTTGAACGTTCGAACCAGCCGCCGAAGCAGGGGTTCGCCGCGGACATCGATCATGCATTTCGGGCGTTCGGCGGTGAGTTCGCCAAGTGCGGCTCCCCGCGAGGCGGCCAGAACCACCGCCCGCGTGCCGTCAGACGTAGACGGCAGGTACCGCCGCTCAGCGTCAGCCAGTTCGTCGTTGCCGGCCAGTTCGAAGACGTCGCTGACGCTAACCACGTCACGCTCGACGCCGGCGATGGAATGATCCCTGAATATCCGGCGGGACACGTCACGCATTGAGGTGATCGCCGCTCTCAGGTTGTGGTTGGCCCAAATCGCCACGGAAACGCCCGCCTCCTCAAAGACGGAGGTCGGCGTGTCGGGATACTTCGTCGGAACGGCGACGACGGGACAGCGCCCGGCCCATTCGCGGGAAAACGCCAGCACTTCGTCGGCATCCGATTTTTTCGAATGGATGAGCACGGCGTCGGCACCGGCGCCGTGGTAGGCTTCTGCCCTTTTCAGCGCTTCGTCCATCCCCCAACCGGAAATCAAAGCCTCGATCCTGGCGATGACGACGAAGTCCGGATCGGTTTGACTGTCCTTGCCGGCCTTGATCTTGCCGCAAAACTCGTCGATGTCGGCCAGCGGTTGCCCCTCACCTATGAACGAGTTGGTTTTGGGGAAGATCTTGTCTTCAATACAGATACCGGCGACGCCTCGCTGGCACAACTTCATGACGGCTCGACGCATGTTATTGAAGTTGCCCCATCCGGTATCGCCATCGACAAGAATCGGAATGGAGGTAGCATCGGACATGAACTCCAGGACCTCCAGAATCTGAGTCCACGAAGCTTCGTTGTTGTCGCGGACGCCCAGGGCTGCCGACATCGATAGCCCGGAGGCCCAAATCCCCTTGAACCCGGTTTCTTCGACGATTTTCGCGGAAAGCCCGTCATGGGCTTCCATCAGGAATTCGAGTTGATCCGAATAGACCAGTTCGCGGAGTTTTGCCGCTTTCGAAACCGGCGCGTCGACAGCCCGCGCCGCATCAAGGCCAACCGCCCCCATGTTCCGTCTCCAAGTTGTCATGAATCGGTAATGTTGGCGGGCGTATAGCACAGGATTTCCGGTAATTCATGCCACTTCATACCGCAAAACCGGTCACAAAACCTCAACCATTTGACCGACACCGGCAGTTGAAGTCGCCAAAGTGAATGCGTAGACTGCGCCGCCGTCGGCACCCGATCTTCAATACCCGAAAGCTCCCGCCATGTTGAACGTTCCCAAACTCACCGACAGTGATGTCTCGAATTTCGAACGCGACGGCTATTTGATCGTCCGCGGTGCCTTCCCGTCAGATCAGATGAACTCGATCGCGTCGTGGACCGACGAACTCTTGGCAATGCCTGAAGAGCCGGGCAAACATTGGGTCTATCACGAGCCCAGCTTGAAAGCGGATGGCGACGACCTGGTCAGCCGGATCGAGAATATCGGCCCCTATCACGCTGGGTTCCTTGAACTGTCAGAGGCACTCAAGGGCCCTGTGAGCCAGCTGCTCGGCGAAGAGGCCGTGCTTTTCAAGGAGAAGATCAATTTCAAGATGCCGGGCGCCGACGGTTTCAAGCCGCACCAGGACAGCCAGGCCGGCTGGGACCGCTACGCCGACTTCTTCATCAGCGTCTTGGTAACGATCGACGACGCGACCGAGGAGAACGGGTGCCTGCAAATCTGCGCCGGGCATCATAAACAAGGTCTCTACACGTCATGGCAACCGCTGACGGAAGAAGACATGGTCGACATGGAATTCGTGTCAGTACCGACGAATCCAGGCGACCTTATATTCTTCGACTGTTACACCCCTCATCAGTCACAGCCGAACCTGAGCGACAAGATCCGTCGTATCTATTTCGCGACGTTCAATCGGCTTTCGGCCGGCGACCATCTCGAACAATACTATGCTGATAAATTCGCGAGTTATCCGCCGGACATCGAACGCCAACCGAATAAGGAATATGTCTACCGGGTCTAGGCCCGGCTGCTCAGCAACCAGGAGGCTCCTCACTGGACCCATTGGTCCTCATACTCGTGTTGATTGCCGCTGTGCTTCACGCCAGTTGGAATGCGCTGGTCAAGAGCGGCGGCAACCCGTGGGTTCGCATGGGAACGGCTATCGCGGTCAGCGGTATATGCGGCTTGGCCTTGACGCCAATCCTGCCACTCCCCGATGCCGCTTCTTGGCCGTACATCCTGGCTTCCGTGGCAATTCACCAAGTGTATTTCGTAACGGTATGTCTGGGGTACCGGTTCGGCGATCTGTCCCAGGTCTACCCCATTCAACGCGGCATCGCGCCTTTATTGGTCGCCGTCGGTGCTTATGTGTTCATCGGTGAAACCCTGAACCTTCAGGGGGGCATCGCCGTCACAGCCATCAGTCTCGCGATTCTCAGCCTCGCCGGCGGAGCCGGCCCGGACAGGAACTATCGCGCCGTCTTGATCGCTTTCTTCACAGGCGTGTTAATCGCGCTCTATACGATCGTCGACGGCCAGGGAGGGCGCCTATCCGGCAACGTGTTTGCCTACATCGCCTGGATATCGGCGCTCGAAGCACTGCCTTTCACGGTTTTGGTCTTGTATCTGACCCGCAACACCCCGGCCCAGGAGAAACGGGCTCATATTGCCAGTGGCGTCATCGGCGGCGTGTTCGCGTTTTTCGCCTACGGCATGGTGATTTGGGCCATGGCGATCACGCCTTTGACCTATGTGTCCGCTCTTCGCGAAACCAGCGTGGTACTTGCCGCTTGGATCGGCACTCGCCACTTCGGCGAGCCTTTTGGTTCGCGGCGAATTGCCGCCGCTACGTTTGTCGCTATCGGTGTCGTCTTGCTTCAGGCCAGCCGCACGCTGTAGGGCGGGCGCGGCTCTCTCAGCCGCCGCTGACTTTGGTGCCGCCGCCGGATGTTTCGATCACCGGCTCGGACACCCGGGGAAGGATGATCCTCTCGGCACGGATCAGATCGGAGGGAAAATCGATCTCGATCCACGGCAGTCCAGTCACGTCTTCATACCCGAAAGTGCCAGGTGGTTCCGATTTGAGGACATCGCACATGGAGTCCTCGTAAGCACCATCGACTTCGTTTCGCGCCACGTAATCGAGCGCCGAGTCGGCAATGCGCGCGGCAATTTCCGGGGCCATCTTGAAGAACCCTGGCCATTCCCCAACCGTATCGTGCGGCTCGGAGACCTGCTTGCCGAAATCGACGACCAGTCCGTCCCGGATACACAGCTTCACGGGCTCCTCGCCCGGCTCGAAATCACGGTCGACGATGAAACAGGTCCGGCGTTCGGACCGGATCAGCCGTTCGAGGACGACAGGATGATAGAGGACATCGGCGTCCATAAAGACGACGCTATCACCGCTTTTCAGGACCGACTCGCCTAAGGAAAGCGAAATGACAGGTCCTTCCTTGTAGCGCGGATTTTCTATGGCGCGGATAAACCCTTCCGGCGCGACGCTCATCGCTTCCGCCAGCAGGTCCTCCTTTCTGTGGCCGACGACCATGACCAGTTCGTCGACCCCGAATTCGATCAGGAATTTGATGTGGCGCGCGAGAAGCGACTCGCCGTCGAAGCGCAACAGCGCTTTCGGTAGTTCGTCATTCTCGTCGCCATAAAGCCGGCGCCCAACACCGGCAGCCAACATCAGTGCTTTCATGACTGGCGCACTCTTACTCTCCGGAAGGGTGATTAACTAGCCGCCCATGGGGGTAAGGGCAAGCGGATTGAGCAATTCAGAGCGGATCAAGCCTCGATCAAGGCAAGTACCCGTTCGCGCGAAACCAATCAACCGCGTCCCGCAACGCTTCGCCTGCCGGCCTTGCCGCGTAGCCTAATTCTGTTTCGGCTTTCGCCGATGAGAAGAACATCTTCTTCTTGGCCATTTTTACACCGTCCACCGTAACAAATGGTTCGGAGCCGCCCGTCAGCCGCGTCCACCACTCGGCCACATGGGCGATCGGCATGATCAGACCATGGGGGATACGCATACTTGGCGGTTTGCGCCCGCAAATCTCGGCAATTCGGGACAGAATGTCTCCCAGTTCTAGGTTTTCCCCGCCGAGCACGTATCGCTCGCCGATCCGGCCCTTTTCGTAGGCCAACAAGTGCCCGTCGGCGACATCGTCGACATGGACGATGTTGAGACCGGTGTCGACATAGGCGGGCATCCGCCCGGCAGCCGCTTCGACGACCATGCGTCCGGTCGGCGTCGGCTTGATGTCGCGAGGGCCGATCGGCGTCGAGGGATTGACGATGACCGCCGGCAACGACAGCTCGGCGATAACCTGCTTGGCGGCCTCCTCAGCCCGGAATTTCGACTGTTTGTAAACGCCGATCATGTCATCGTAAGTCACTGGCGTGTCTTCGTCGGCGACCCCTCCTGGCACGATCCCGAGCGTCGCAACGCTGCTGGTGTAAACGATGCGTTTGACTCCGGCATTGCCAGCAGCGACAAGGATTTGCCTTGTCCCTTCAACGTTGGCGCGGAACATCGCGTCCGGGTCGCGCGTCCAAAGGCGGTAATCGGCGGCCACGTGGAAAAGGCCTTCACAGCCGGCGACGGCATCGACGAGCGTCTCCGGTTTTAAGAGATCGCCTTCCGTGACGTCGATGGCGAGTCCGTCAAGGTTTCGCCGGTCGCTCTCGGGTCGCGCCAAGACGCGGACCGTTTCGCCGTTATCGAGCAGACGACGGACGATGGCGGAACCGACGAACCCTGTCGCCCCGGTGACCAGGATCATCGGGTCGGTCCGGGCCGGGACTTCAAATGACGCGGGCGCGCCTCCGCCGGTCCATAGGGCTGGTCAATCACCATCGCATTCGTTAAAAATCGCGCCATTGCGCCTTCACCTTTAGCAGGTTCGTACCTATTTTCAATGGCATGCGTCGCGACGAACACGCGCAGGGCCATTTGCAGACGGAAAACCGATGAGTAGACAGATCAAGGTATTGCTGGCAAGCCCGCGCGGCTTTTGCGCCGGCGTCGAACGGGCCATCGAAATCGTCGAGCGAGCACTCGATTTGTTCGGGCCGCCGGTATACGTACGGCACGAAATCGTCCACAACAAACATGTGGTCGATTCACTCCGCGAAAAGGGCGCCGTATTTGTCGAGGAAGTGGACGACATTCCGGAAGGCGCCAATTCCATTTTCAGCGCCCACGGCGTATCGGATGCGGTCGAGGACGCCGCGCGTCATCGCGGTCTCTCCGTCATTGACGCGACTTGTCCGCTGGTCTCCAAGGTCCACAAGGAAGGCCGCAACCATGCCGCCAAGGATCGCCAGGTCGTCCTCATCGGCCATGCCGGGCACCCGGAAGTCGAAGGGACGCAAGGGCGGATACCGGGCGGCGTATTGCTGATTACGACACCGCAGGACGTCGACACGCTCGAAGTCCGCGACCCCGAAAAACTGGCCTATGTCACGCAGACGACGCTGAGCGTCGACGACACTCGAGAGGTCATTGATGCCCTGAAGAAACGGTTTCCCATGATCCAGGGTCCGGACGTCAAGGATATCTGCTACGCCACGCAAAACCGGCAGCAAGCTGTCCGCGAATTGGCCCGACAGGTCGATCTTTTGCTCGTCGTCGGCGCTTCGAATAGCTCCAACTCCAATCGTCTGCGTGATTTGGGAGCCGAAATGGGCGTGCCCAGCTACTTGATCGCCGATGCCCTGTCCCTTGAATCCGAATGGCTCGACGGCGTCGTGAACGTTGGGATTACCGCCGGTGCGTCCGCCCCGGAGGAATTGGTCCAGGGCGTTATCACCAAACTCGGTGACTTTGGCGAAGTCGAAATAGAACCGCTCATCGGCACGGAAGAGAACATCGTTTTCAAGTTGCCGCGGGAGATAACCCACCCAACGATTGCGTCTGGCACGGGAGGCTCCTGACCATGGCTGTTCCCTTGATCCAGCAATTGAGAGTGGGCGCCTACATCGTCAAACAGCGTTTTAAAGGCGTCGACAAGTATCCCCTGGTCCTAATGCTGGAACCGCTGTTCCGCTGTAACCTCGCCTGCCCGGGCTGCGGGAAGATCGACTATGAAGATACCGTTCTAAACCAGCGCCTCAGCACCGAGGAGTGTCTGGAGGCCGTCGACGAGAGCGGCGTTCCCGTGGTCTCCATACCCGGCGGGGAACCACTGATCCTCAAAAACATCAAGGACATCGTCGACGGTATCGTTGCGCGGAAGAAGTTCGTTTATCTTTGCACGAACGGTCTGTTGCTTGAAAAGAAACTCGAGCTCTTTACGCCAACCCACTATTTGACGTTTTCCGTTCATCTCGACGGCATGAAGGAACACCACGATCGTGCGGTCGATCAGGACGGCGTCTTCGACAAGGCCGTCGCGGCCATAAGGCTGGCCAAGAAGAAGGGGTTCCGCGTCAACGTCAACTGCACCCTGTTCGACCAAATGACGGCAAAAGAGGCTGCCGAGTTTTTCACCTTTTGCATCGATGACCTGGGTGTCGAAGGCATCACCATATCACCTGGTTACGCCTATGAACGCGCCCCCGACCAGGAGCATTTCCTGACCCGGCGAAAGACCAAGGAGTTGTTCCGCGATATCTTCCGCCTTCAGGGCAAACGGAAATGGCGTTTCTCACAATCCACACTGTTCATGGACTTTCTGGCTGGCAACCAGAGCTACCATTGCACCCCCTGGGGCAACCCGACGCGCAACGTATTTGGCTGGCAGAAACCCTGTTATTTGATCGCCGAGGGCTACGCACGGTCGTTCCGGGAACTCATGGATGAGACCGACTGGGATGCATACGGCACCGGCAAATACGAGAAATGCGCCAACTGCATGGTCCATTGCGGCTATGAGGCGAGCGCCGTTGCCGATACGGTCGCCCATCCGCTGAAAGCGCTCGGTGTCTTTCTCAAAGGCATCGATACGGAAAAACCGATGGCCCCGGAGATTCCCCTCGACAACCAGCGTCCGGCCGAATTCGTGTTCGAGGGTTTGGTCAAAACTCTGACCGAACAACGCGAAGAGGAACGCCGTTTACGCGAAGCGCAGCAGGGGTCCGGCAAGGCCAGCAACGCGGCGTAAGGTTGCGAAGGCCGCTTCACTGTCCCTCGACAGGCGGATCAGTCTCCCGATCTCGCCGGGATTGGATAAAACGTGGCTGAAAACGGCAGCGTAGCGGGTCGATCCATCGGCGGAGGCGGTTGCCGCTACCCACTCGGGCAAGGCCGTCGACGCGTCGTCTGAAATGGCTCGAAGGCACAAGAACGGAACGCCCGTTTCGGCGGCGACACGGGCAACCCGATGGCTTTCCATGTCGACGGCGACTGCACCGGTTGCCGAGTGTAGAGAGCGTTTTTCGGCCGCGCTCGATACCAATACATCGGAACCCAACAAATTGCCTTCCGAGACCAAGCCGTTCTTCGGCAGGGCTTCGATCAAACGGGTTCGCCAATTGGCGGCAGGCGCAAAGCTTGACCCGTCGCTCGTCACCACGACCGCCGGGATCACCAGGTCACCAACCGACAGATCCTCTGCCAACCCACCGGCCAAGCCGAAACTGACCAGTGCACGGCACCCCTGTTCGACGAGATGGCGTGCACGCTGCTCGGCACGGCCGGAATCGGCACCCGAACAGAGGACAGACAAGCCATCCGGATCAGTTTGAACAGACAGACAGGCCGCTTCTCTCTTCAGCCCGGTGATGACGCCGAGCTTCATGCGACCGCATCACATTCCGTAGCGGGGAAATGGATTGTTGCGGTTCTGCAAGTCACGGTATCGAGCCAGCGTCCACAGGGGAAAGAAAGCGCTGTAACCGTGGTAACGGAGGTAAAACACGCGCGGAAACCCGACTGCATTGAAATACTCCTCCTCCCATTTGCCGCCATCGCGCGGCTCGCGGAGAAGATAATCGATGCCGCCCTTGACGGCGACACTATCGACTTCGCCGGCAGCCATCAATCCGAGTACGGCCCAGGACGTCTGCGAAGGCGTCGACGACTTGACCTCGTCACGGCGGTGCTGCCAATAGCTGGCGCAATCCTCGCCCCAACCGCCATCCGACCGTTGCCGCCCTTTCAGCCAATCGACGGCCTTGCGAATATAAGGTGCCTGCATATCTTCGCCGGCGGCGTTCAGGGCACACAACACGGACCAAGTTCCGTAGACGTAGTTGTTGCCCCAGCGCCCGAACCAGGATCCGTCATCCTCCTGATCACGGCGCAGGTACTGGAGCCCCTTGGCCACCACCGGGTGCGAATTTTCGTAGCCGACCTGGGCCAGCATGCTGATGCAGCGCGCCGTCACGTCCGCGGTCGGCGGGTCGAGAAGCGCTCCATGGTCGGCGAACGGGATGTGCTGCAGGAAATAGTGCTCGTTGTCGGCATCGAAGGCGCCCCAGCCGCCGTTCTTGCTCTGCATGCCGATGATCCACTCGACACCGCGGTCGATGGCTTCCTGGTATTTTTCCGGGTCGGCCCGGTGCAGCGCCATGACAACGACCGCCGTATCATCGACGTCGGGGTAGTGGTCGTTCCAGTACTGGAAAGCCCAGCCGCCGGGCCGAACGTGGCCTTTGTTGGCCTTCCAATCGCCTTTGACATCGAGGATCTGGCGGTCGACGAGCCATTCGGCTGCGCGGTCGATTTCCCCGTCACCATCCGCAAGCCCGGCCTCCAACAGAGCATGACCGACGAGTCCGGTGTCCCAAACCGGCGACAGGCAAGGCTGACAGTATCCGATCTCACTCTCGTCATCGAGAATCAGGAGCTTTTCGATCGATTGGCGGGCGATCACGTAATCCGGGTGATCATCGGGATAACCGAGCGCGTGGTAGGCCATCACGGCGTTGGCCATGGCCGGGAAGATCGCGCCGAGGCCGTCCTCGCCATTGAGGCGCTCCTTGACGAACGTAAGCGCCTTGTCGATGGCTTTCTTTTCCATCGATTTCGGGAAAAGGGGTTCGACGAGGTGCATGAAACGGTCCAACTGGATCAAGGCCGAACCGATCCAGTGGCCTGTCGGATTGACCATGTAGTTGGTCTCTTCTTCCGGCGGCGTCACGAACAACTCGCGAATATCGACATTGCGCGGGTTCGCCGCCTTCGGCTTGAGGACGGCAAGAATGAATAGCGGCACCATCACCGTTCGCGACCAGTATGCCACTTTGTCGATATGGAACGGGAACCACCTCGGCAACAACATCGCCTCGACCCGCATGACCGGCACCGCTGTCCATGGCACCTGTTCAAATAGTGCCAGCGCAATGCGGGTAAACACGTTGGCCTTGGCGGCGCCACCGTGTCTGTGGATCGCTTCGCGGGCCCGCACCATATGGGGCGCTTGCGGATCGTCTCCGACCAGTTTCAAGGCGAAATAGGCTTTGACAGAGGCACTGATGTTGAAATCGCCATCGTGATAGAGCGGCCAACCGCCGTGTTTCTCCTGTATCGAGCGCAGGTAAACCGCGAGTTTCGCCTCGACCGGGTCGTTGATCTCACCGAGGAAGTGATTCAGGAAAATGTACTCGGCCGGAATCGTGGCATCCGCCTCGAGCTCGAAGGCCCAATGACCATCGGCGGCCTGGCGCTCCAGCAACCAGGTTTTCGCGTCCTCGATGACCCCGTCGATCTCGCGTTCGTCTGACGCCTTGAGTTCGTTCGACGGGACGACAGCCTTGTCGAGCATCACCATGTCTTGTCCCAAGAATCTAGCCGCTCCCGGGTACAGGAAACCCTTCCGGTGGCGGCTTCTCAATCTTCCGAATATGACGGTATTTTGGCAAAAATCTTTGTTTTTTGCAAGTGCTCAAGCGCTTTCTTTGATCTTGGTGGCAACGGCCTCGCCCGATCGAATGCTTCCCTCGATGGTTGCCGGCAATCCGGTATCCGTCCAGTCGCCGGCAATCAACACGTTCTCGAAACCGATGTGTGGCCCGGGTCTTCGCTTTAACTGTTCAGGGGTTTGAGAAAAGGTCGCCCGTTTCTCCTTGATAATCCGATACCTTGCAAGGTTGATATCCCCCAGACCTAGGGCGGCGAGAACTTCTGGCCACATGCGAACGACGATTTCCTCGGCCGGAAGCACGGCGAGGTCCCGCGCCGCGCTGACGGTAACCGATGCGACGTCGCCTCGAACAAAAAGCCAATGGCATATCCCGCCGACGAGCCCCAGAAAACTGACCGACTCAACGGATTCGGGAAGGAGGAAATGAGCGTTGACGATCGGTTCGAACGCGTCCGGCACCGTCAGACCCGGCAACAGACCGCCCGCCGCCGATGCCGGCACCGCGACGACGATGACATCATCGGCATCAACGTCGACTTTCCCCGACTGGGTCGCCATGGCCTTGACGACGGATCTTTCCGCCGTCAATACCGTCACGCGTTCGTTGAACCTTACGTCGCCGCCCCGATCCCCGATGAACGAGAGCGCCGGCCCGACGAGGGCATCACTCAAGCCTCTGCGCGCGATTAAGGGCCGACATGCGGCCTCACCCCGGCCGAATGTTTCGCTTATGACAGGCCAAAGCAATGCGGCCGAGGCTTCGTCGGCGGGTGTATTCAGCACGGAGACCGCTAGCGGTTCCCAGAACCTGCCATACAGGACACCGCTATCATGAAGGCAATCTTGAACGGTGGCGTTTTCCCGGGCACGGGACAAACGTATCCCCCGGAGGTAATCGATTACTCGGCTTCCCGGGATTCGGTTTCTACGGAATAGAAGCGACCACGGAATGGCGCCCCGGTCGGGACGCACGCGCCAACGTTCCCCTGTTTTCAGGTCGACGAAGGGGTATTCGGCGAACTCCGGCGTAAAGAACCCATCTTTACCTCCGGTAATCCGGAGATAACGTTCGGCCGACCGGTTGCCGCTGAGAATGAGGTGGTTCCCGTTGTCGATTGACCGCTCAAGGTGCTCGTCATAAAACGATCGACACCGGCCACCGGCATGTCCGGCGCTTTCGTAGACAATGACCCGCCGCCCTGCCTCAGCCAAATGCACGGCTGCCGACAAACCCGCCAGACCGGCGCCGATGATATGAACCGTCCCCGTCAAGCGCATCGCCGCTTCAGAACAACCCGTGCCGCAACGCCGCCCAGACCTTTTCGAAGGTACTTAAACCAACAGGATCTTTCAGGTTTCGCCAGCCGCGGCGCCCCAGTTTGCCGAGAATCTTCTCGTAGACGTCGAGCATCATGACGGCCGGCCGCGCGTCGATTCTCTCACACAGCGTGACGAGAGCCCGGGCCTCTCCGTAACGCCGGGAGGCCACGTCGAAAAGAAGCTCGCAGACCTTTTCGAGTGCCGGATCACCGAGAACCGTCGGCAGATCTTCGCTGACGATACCGTGGGCGTGCAGGAGATCCTGCGGCAGGTAGAGGCGGTCGCGGAGAGCGTCTTCATCGATGTCTCGGAGGATGTTGGTCAGCTGCAAAGCCTGGCCCTGGGCGAAGGCGAGGCGAACACCGACGTCGTCGGGAATGCCAAACACCTTTACCGACAAGCGCCCGACGGCGCATGCGACGCGGTCACAATAGAGTTCCAATTCGGCCATATCGACGATCCGCAGCTTCGGTGCCGCGTCCATTTCCATCCCGTCGATGACAGCCCGGAAGTCCTCCTTGTGGAGCCCAAACCGTTCGACGGGATCGAGCAGCGCCTTGGTTATGCCATGTCGCGGCCGTTCACCGTAAAGACGTTCGATCTCGCCGCGCCACTCACCCAGTCGCGACAGTTTCGTCTCGACGTCATCGGATCCGTCGGCAATATCGTCGACTTCTCGGCAGAACGCGTAGATCGCATACATGGCATTGCGCTTCTCTTCCGGGAGACGGCGCATTGCCCAATAGAAAGACGTGCCCGATTGCCGCACGATATCCTCCGCTTGTTGCGCGGCATCGGGTTGCGGAGAGTCCGCAGTGGGCGTCGTCTGGTATTCAGCGTTCATGGCGCTATGGATACACGAGGCAGAGGCGGGCGTCACCCGTCAACCGAACCGGCGGCCGAGTAACTTCGCCCCTTCCAGGCTCCACCGCTGCCGCGCCAATGGCGAACGGCCGACGACAGGGTCATCAGGGAATAGAGCAAGCCGCTCAGCGGAAGCGACAAGCTCCATAGCGGAAAGATCCGGTACAGTTTTAGGGTCGGCAAATAAAGAACCGCCATTAAAACCCAAGCCGCCGCTCCGAGAACGCCGATCAAGATGACACCCCCTTCTTCGCGGCCCCCGGCGAGGCCGAAAACCACGGCGCTCGGTGGCACCAAATAAAGAATGGTCATCCCGACCATCCTGCCGACAAGGTTGAGGACGGAGTGATCGAGTTGGACGAACGCCGTGCGAGCAACCATGTTCCAGATTTCGGACAAATGGTCGTAGGCCCTGAGGCTTCTCGTCCGGTCGGTCAGCCCAAGCCAGATCGGGCCGTTGTCCTTGATGACGCCGGCCAGGGCGCAATCGTCAATTAGCCGATTGCGGATGCGCGCGATACCACCGGCCCGCTCCAGCGTTTTCCTGCGAACCAGCATGCACCCGCCGGCAGCAGCGGCGGTTCTTTTGGAAGCGTCGTTGACATGAGCAAAGGGATAAAGCTTCTGGAAGAAGAAGACGAAGGCCGGAATCAGCAGCTTTTCCCAGAAGCTCTCGGCGCGCAGGAGCACCATCAGCGATACCAGATCGCGCTGGTCGGCCTCCGCCTTCCAAACCAGTTCGCGAAGGTTTTCGGGCGCGTGTTCGATGTCAGCGTCGGTTAGTAGGACGAACACCGCATCGGGCGCCCGGTGGGCGGTCGCCTCAATCCCCTGCTGCACGGCCCAGAGCTTCCCCGACCATCCGGGCTTGAGAGGTTTCCCCTGAACAATGTGCAGCCGTTCTGTCTGCCCTGCAGTGTGGCGCGCCGCCGCGGCCGTGCTGTCGTCAGAGTTGTCGTCGACGACGATGACTTGAAGCGGGCCTTCGTAGTTCTGTCCGAGCAGCGACGCGACCGTGCGTCCGATCGTCGACGCTTCATTTCTGGCCGGTATGACGGCCACGACCTCCGGCCAATCCGTCCGTTCGCCAGCGGGCCCAAGGCGTTCGTTGGATTTCCAGAAACCGCCGCGGGCAAAGGTCAATCCCAGCCAGATCATGAGAGAAAGCGCGCATAGTCCGGTTACGAAGGAAATGACCATCAACGGCGGCTTTCGAAGGCGGACCGCGCGGCGCCGCGGAGACAGCACCACAAGTACCCGGGTTTACTCAACTCGACCCGTGGCCCGAGTGGGTCGCGCCGCTGCAAAAGATCGATCAAGCGATCAGCGATGGCGATGATGGCCGCCGATTCCAAGGCAAGGCGCCGGTTCTTGAGGCCGCTCGGCAGCGGTCTTGCCCTGCCGAGCGTTTCCGCCGTCGCTGTCAGGGTTCGATCCAAGACCCGGCGCAGGCCGTCAGTCGAAACCTCTTTGTTGAGATCTTCGACGGTTACGCCCTCGGCCATCATCCAGTCACCGGGGAGGTAGACCCGGTTCAACTGTCGAAAGTCGTCCTTGCAATCCTGAAGGTGGTTGATCACCTGCAACGCCATGCAAAGCGCATCCGATGGCCCGTAGCCGTCGATCGAGCCGCCATGCAAGTCGAGCAGATATCGCCCAACCGGCGCCGCGGAAAGGCGGCAATAACCCATCAGGTCGTCCCAGTCATCGTAGCGCAATTTGACCGCATCTTGTTTGAAGGCCGTGATCAACTCGACGCAATGCTGCGCCGGTACATCGGCATCGAGAAGGCTCCGGCGCATACGGTGCCCGGTTTCGAAGGCGGGGTCGTCGGTGTTGGTGCCGTCGAGCGCCTGTTCAAACCCCTCGAGCCTCGAGATCTTGGCCTCGGGCGCCAGTTGCGGGTTGTCGGCAATATCGTCAATGACACGAGCGAAACGGTAAAAGACCGCAATGTGCGGACGCAATTCGGCCGGTAGCAACCACGATCCGACCGGGAAATTCTCGTAGGCCGCGTCCTTGCCTGACGGTGTTTCTACACTCGACGTGCTGCTCATAACGGGGGCGGCCGACCACCTACACTGTAAGGCCGGTTCAGGTTGGCGCTCCGAGGCGTTTGCGCAGTTCGTCGAGCAAGCTTTGGACCTTGCCTCCGTTCTGGCGAATGACCGAAGCGAACTCCTTTTGCTGGGTCAATCCCATGCTCAGACCTTCGACCATCACGTCGACGATCTTGAAATCGTCGCCCTTGCGCCGCACGCGCCACGCGACATCGACCGGTTTTAAATCACCAGGCCGGATGAGCCTCGAGTGCACGAGCGCGTCCTTTCCGCCGCGGACTTCAGCCTTCAGGACCGAAAGCGTTTCACCTGAGTAGCGTTCGAATCGGTCGGCATAGGTCACTACCATCAACTCCTCGAACAACGTAAGGAACTCGTCGCGCTCGTCTTTACTGGCGCGGCGCCAATACCGCCCGAGCACCCATTTGGCAATACCCTCGAAGGCGAAATATTCGTGCAGCATACGGCGGAACCGGGCGCGCCGTTCGTCACGGGCGATATCCGTAACGGTCAGGGACGCGATCGTCTCCTCCGCCAGCCCGGCGATGAACCCCTTCGCACCCTCACCAAATTCTTCGTCGGCATTCGACGAATAGGCGGGAGATAGGGTCAACCCGACGGCAATTGCAGCCGCGAAGATCGCTGTTTGAAATTTCCTTCTACTAACCATCCCCGGCTACCTCTGAAACCTCTGCCTAATAGACTCCAGATGCTGGCAAATAAATCAATGGTGGAGTTCATAAATGTGACGGACGTTACACAACGGATTTCGCCGCTTCGCAAAGGTTTTTCAACTTTGCGACGGCGAGTTCGCGCCCCAGCAGGCCCAGTCCGCAATCCGGTGCTGCAATCAGACGTTCAGGATCGATATGGCTCAACGCACCCGAGAGGCGCTCCCTGATCTCGTCGACGCTCTCGACGCGGCTTTTGGCAATCGCGACCACACCGAAAATGACGGTCGTCGTCTCAAACTTCTCCAATAGGCCGAGGTCGTTGTTGCGGTGGGCATCTTCGATGGAAACGGCCTGGATGCAAGATGCCTCGATCGCCGGTGCGAGGTCGAAATAGCTCGTCTTCGGCGCTTTCGGATAATCCGGATTGTCGAGCCGGTCCGGATAGCCGCAGCACATGTGAACGGTGCGGACGACGGTGTAGGGCGCCTTGTGGAAGCAACGCTCGATCTGCTCGAACCCGTAATCCAGGGCTTCCGGCACCTTCCTGGCAAACAGCGGCTCATCGATCTGGATATAGCGGCAGCCGGCATCCGCCAATGCGCGGATTTCCCGGTTTAGGGCATCGGCGAGATCAGCGCCTCGCCGTTTCGCGTCGCCGTAATGATTGTCGGCGACCGTGTCGCCGATGGTCATCGGTCCCGGCAGGGTCGTTTTCACAGGCCTATCCGTCAGGCCCTGAGCCGCTTTCCAGTCGTGCGGCAGAAACGGCTCGCGGGCCTTGACCGGTCCGACGATGGTCGGCAGCCGGGCATTGTAGGCGCTGCCGCGCAGGACCTTTTCGGTCAGGGTATCGAAATCGATACCTTGCAGGTGGCGGCAATGATAGTGGATGTAGTTCTCGCGCCGGACCTCGCCGTCGGTGACGATATCGATCCCGGCCGCCGCCTGATCGCCGATGACGGCATCGGCGGCGCGGACGAACAGGGCCTCGGCCTCGTCGCCTAGCCTCTCCAGGTCTTCACTGTAGCGTTGCGTCGGATCCGTCGAATCGGGGCCGCCGGCTTCCTGATCGAACCAGTCCGCGATCTCGAGGAAATCCGGTTTCGGAAAAGCCCCGATCGTCGTCGTTCTTACGGACATCGCCTATCCCCCTTTCCGCAAGCCCGAAATCAAGCGGAGCTTAGCGGAAAGACGGAATAAGCAAAAGTCAGCCGGCGATGAACCTGTCTTCGTAGCCGGCTCGCGCCGCCGCGTACCACTCGGGTTCGGACGGCCACCACCACAGGTCATCCGGTTCCAGGTGACCGTAGATCTCGCGGTAGTCCTGGCGCGCCTGTTCGGTCATATGGTCCTCGGCCCCGATCTGCACCGGATCGCAACCGGTTTCGGAGGCGATCAAGCCGCCGGTTTCCGGGCGGTAGATGTAGTCGATGAAGGCGTAGACCTGTTCCAGGTTCTGGGCGCCGGCTGGTACCGACAAACCGTTGAGCCAGGCCAGTCCGCCCTCGCGCGGAATGCGGAATTTGACCGCCTGGCCTTCGTTCTTCAGCTTGCGGGTCGGCCCGTCCCAGGTTTGCCCGGCGATCACGCCGTTGCGCAGGAAACCGCGTTTCTGAGCTTCGGCATCGTCCCAGAACATGCGGATCCAAACCCTGTGTTGAAGGGCGAATTCAAGGACCCGCGACCATACGCGGTGCATGGTCTCTTCATCCCTGTAGGCGTCGCGCATGCGGTTCGACGGCAAGATGCCCTGGTCGTCGAGATAGAGGCCGATGCCGAGCATCATGGAATGTGGGCGGCCCATGACCTTGCCGGCCAGCAGCGGCTGCCAGAGGTCGCCGTAGCTGAGGTCCGGTCCGTCCTTGCCGTCCCAGTATTCGGTGCGCCAGGCGAGGGCTTCGGTGCCCCACAAATAAGGCAAATGGTAGATCCCCTTGTCCCAGGTCCAGTTGCTGAGCGACCTGGCCAGATGATGGCCCTCGATACGGTCGGCCGCCACACGGTTCATGTCGAACGGCTGCAGTACGTCTGTATTTCGCCACTGCGGCGCCTGCGACACGGCCGGGCTGATCAGATCGACCCCGTGGCCGTGAACGGACAGGATCTTGTTGAGGAGCTGGCCGTCACCGCTATAGGGGAAATGGCGGACCTTGATGCCCGTTTCCTTCTCGAAGCCCCGGACAACGGCGCGCGGCAATTGCCCCGGTCCCATCATCAGGCGGAGATCGCCCGACGACGAGCGCGCGTCCCGGACGATCCAGGGTCCGGTTGCGGCGATGGCTGCCGTAGCCGTGGCCGATTTTAGGAACCAGCGGCGGCTGGTTGACTGGGTCAAGGGTTTGACGATCGTGTTCGTTTCGGCCTTTGGCGCTGAAGACGCGGAGTCCGCGCGGCCGGTTCCAGCTTTATCCAAGTTTGTCATCCGGATCACCTTTCCTTGTTCTGGGCTATTTACGCCCGTCGGTATTTCTTCTGCGGTACCCAGGGTGGCGTCGTACCCCCGATCCGGCGTCAAGCAGGTATCCGCACGATTGAAGATATATAGAAATATCTGTTGTGCAACACCATTTGCACGAAAAATAGCTGTAATTTCTTAAAGACATTGATTTCGTTGATGAATTTTCTGCTAAAACGTTTAAAAACTGGGCCAAGACCCCGATTCGGAAGGCCGACAAATCCATCGTTTTGGGGTCGAATCCCGCGAAACTGGACATCTCTACCCGGTCAAAACCGGTCGGCCCGGTAAGGCGCGATGTCGACGTTGGAGGCGCGGCCGGCAACCAGGTCGGCGATCAGGCCGCCGGTTCGTGGACCGGCCGTCAGGCCCACATGCTGGTGGCCGAAGGCGAAGAAGACGCCGGCCCGCTTCGGCGACGGCCCGATGATGGGCAGGCTGTCGGGCAGGCTCGGGCGGAAACCGAGCCAGGTGGTCATGCCTTCGGTGACCAGACCCGGCATCATGTCCTTGGCCTTCTTGGTGATCGCCTCAATGCGCCGGGGCGTCGGCGGCGCCGCGAGGCCGCCCAGTTCCACGGTGCCGGCGAAGCGAAGACCCATGGCCATGGGCGTGACCAGGAACTTGCCCTCGCCGTTCATCACCGGCCCCGCCAGTTCGACGCCGGGACGGGGGCAGACGATGTGGTAGCCGCGCTCGGTCTCGAGGGGCACGTCGGCGCCGAGCTTGCGGGCCAGTTCCCGGGAATGGGCGCCGGCGGCAAGGACGAGGGCATCAGTGGCGATGCGTTCGCCCTCCAAGATCAGCGTCACCCGATCGTCGGCCCCGATCTCCACGTCGCGCACCTCGGCCACCTTGAACTGCCCGCCCTCGCGGCGGAAGAGCTCGGCCAGCGCCTTGACCAGGTTCCCGGGGTCAACGGTGAAGCCGTGGTCCTTGTAGCGGTAGCCCCACTGGAAATCGGCGGCGAGCGCAGGTTCCCGCTCGTGCAGTTGGCCGGCGTCCAGCTCGGTGATGTCGACGCCCATTTTGCGCCGCGCCTCGACGTCGGAGCGGGCGTCCCGGAAGCCCTTCTCGGTGCGGTAGGCCCAGATGTAGTCGCTGTCCCGCACCAGTTCCGGCCGCCCCGCCTCTTCGGCCAGCTTCTTGAAGAGCTCGACGATCGGGTCACAGAGCACCTGCAAGGCGCGGGCCGTGTGGTCCACGTCCTGAAAATAGCCGGCATGGACATAGCGTATGAGCCATGGGGCCAGCTTCGGCAGGTAGGACCAGCGGATGCTGAGCGGCCCTTCCGGATCCATCAGCCAGCCCGGTACTTTCAGGAACGCCGAAGGTCCGGCCAGCGGCATGAACGACGAACGGGCCAGCAACCCGGCGTTTCCAAATGAGCAGCCCTCGCCCGGCTGCAGGCGGTCGATCAGGGTCACCTCGTGGCCGTCGCGGCGCAAGGACAACGCGCAGCACACACCGACCGCACCGGCACCGATCACCGCGACCCGTTTTGCCTCTGACATCTTCAGAACTCCAGCTTTCCCGGCCCTCATTATGTAAATCGCCGAACCCCGTCAAGGCCGCTTGCCCGACCGCGCCCCGGCCCTTTAGAATCGCCGCCGACGAGCGACCCAAACAGGGGGGAAACCAGCCATGGCCTGCTGCCACTACTACGCGCCGACCGAGGGCGGCGACGAGGCCTTTTCCGTCGACACCACGGCCATCACCTTCGGCGCCGGCTGCCTGGCCGAGGCCGGCGACCATGCCCAGAGCCTCGGCATGACCCGCATTGCGCTCTTCACCGACGCCGCCCTCGTCAAGCTGCCCCATGTGGAGACCGTCAAACAAAGCCTGGCGGCGGCCGGCATGGACGTCGAGGTCTATGCCGAGGTGCGGGTCGAGCCCACCGACGAGAGCTTCAAGGCGGCCGCCCGCTTCGCCACGGAAGGCCGTTTCGACGGCTACGTCTCGGTCGGCGGCGGTTCGGTCATGGACACCTGCAAGGCGGCTAACCTCTATGCCACCCACCCGGCCGACTTCCTGGCCTACGTCAACGCGCCGATCGGCGGCGGGCAACCGATCCCCGGCCCCCTGAAGCCGCACATCGCCTGCCCGACGACGTCGGGCACCGGCAGTGAATGCACGGGCATCACCATCTTCGATCTCCTCGAGATGAAGGCGAAGACCGGCATCGCGTCGAAACTCCTGAAACCGTCCCGCGCCCTGGTCGATCCGCTGACCACCCATACCATGCCCAGGAATGTCATTGCGGCCAGTTCCTTCGATGTCCTCAGCCATGCCCTCGAGAGCTATACGGCGAGGCCCTATACGGCTAGGCCCCGTGGCGCCAACGCCAGCGACCGCCCGCTGAGCCAGGGTGCCAACCCGTGGAGCGACATCGGCTGCAAGGAGGCCTTGCGCATCGCCGGCGAATTCATGGTCCGCGCCGTCACCGACGCGGGCGACAACGAGGCCCGCGAGCAACTCATGTGGGGGGCCACTCTGGCCGGCATCGCGTTTGGTAATTCGGGGGTCCACGTGCCGCACGGCATGTCCTACGCGGTGGCCGGCCTGGTCCGCGACTTCCGGCCCGAGGGCTATCCGCAAGAGGAGCCCATCTGCCCGCACGGCATGTCGGTCATCGTCAATGCGCCGGCCGTCTTCCGCCACACCGCTTCCGCCTGCCCCGAGCGCCACATCGAGGCCGCCGGTTATCTCGGCGCCGACCTCCGCGGCGCCGGCCCCAATGACGCCGCCGAGGTTGTCGCGGCTCGCATCATCGAGCTCATGCGCGCCACCGACATGCCGAACGGCTGCGGCGGCGTCGGCTACACGGCGGCGGACGTCGGCGACCTGACCCGTGGCGCCCTGCCGCAAAAGCGCTTGCTCGACAACGCGCCCTGCCCCATCGACGGACCCGTGCTCGACGCGCTCTTCGAGGATGCCATGAGTTATTGGTAGGGGTGGCACGGGCGTCCGAAAAAAAGTGACCGAACGAAGCCAATTTCCCAGCGCGGAATGACGACTTTTGATACGCCATGACGACTTTTGTCGACCCGGAGGGAAAATTTCCGGTGGACATTCGTCAACATCGCTGGCGGTCGAAACGGCGGTGGGATGTCTATAAATGTCCATAACTGTCTGTGTTTTTCCTGCCTCGATCGTCGTCAACGCTCCCCAGCGTAGGTCCAGGCGAAGCGCATGGCGGCGAGACTCCTCTCATCGACCCGGCGCGGAATGAGCGGCGAGCTGTCGCGGCCGGTAGCGGTCAACCGGTCTCCATCGACGCCGTTCCCGATCAGGTATTGCCTTACCGCCACCGCCCGCTAGAGTCCCAACGCGGCTTTTTCGGAGGCGGAAGGTGCTTCCTCGATGTCCGCAAATCCGATCACTTCGACCGGTAGCTCCCGAAACTGCCGCAGGATTTCCACTTGGCGGTCGAGAATGATCTTCGCTTCCGGTAACAGGTCCGATGAACGGGATGGGAAATAGACCTTGTCATCGGTCTCGGGAATCGGGTTGTGCAGGATCCGGGGAAGGGAGAAATCCGGACCGATGCCCGGAGGGGTCGGTGATCGGGAGCCCTCTCCAGCCGCTGCTAGGCCAGCAATGGCCGAGAGGGCGAGGCCCACAATCAATTGAAACCCCATCATGTTTCTTCCAAGGCTTCGTTCACGATGCCAACCGGACCGGACACCTGAGTTCGCTTTCATCACGTCCTCTTAGGTCGCCTTACGCGAAAGCCGGTCTTGGGGTTGATGCCTTCGAGAATAATGTTGCCATGCTCATCGACGTAGGGGTGGGATTCCGGCTGAAAGAGCTCTCGGATTTGCGGCATCCTAAGGTCGACCTTTGGCGGAATGATGACCGGCGTCTTGCGTCTAGGCCCGGCGGTTGCGCCATCCCCTGACCTGAGAAACCCGTTGAGTTTACGTTCTGTCGGCCCGCCGGGACGCATTGCGCCGTCGACCTCCAAGCCATTCTCAATTTGGAAACGCCGGATTCCATCGAAAACCTGACTATCCAACCAGTCGGCAAAAACACCGTTCGTCGGACGTGGATAATAACCGAGGTAACTCAAAGCCGTTTTGGCGTTAACGATGTCAACTGCATTGGCGGTGGTGTTTCCCGCAATCGGCCGAGTCAATTTTAACCGATACATGAAATTTTTCCTATTTATAAATCCTGGAACCTATTATAGGCATTTTTCATCACATTAGTCAAGAACAAAACAAGAACTTATGGTTTTTAGAAGCAATACACCACCGACCGTTTTGATCGCCGAAACGATAACGTCACCCCCTTGAGTCTAACGCCCCGAAAATGTCGATTTCACACCCCTGCCCGGCATTTTCTGGTTGAATCAATAGGAATCGCCCCCCGGCACGGCACCAACGACAAAGAGGCGAACGATGTCCAGTTTCCGGATCCGCCATCAGGCGATGGCAACTCTGCTCGCAACACCATTCCTGGTCCTGCCGGCCCTCGTGCCCGGCGCCATCGCCGCCGACTGCGGGCCGTTCCCCGAGCACCGGCTGTGGGGGAACCTCAACGCCGAGAAGGTGGCGGCCTACGTGCACCGCAAGTTCAAGGGCGATTGGCGGCCCTACGTGCGGCACCTGGAAAAACAGGTGAAAAGCATCGAGGGTATCCGCGATGCCGGCAAGTCGGCGCGGCTCCGGATCGGCGGCGAGACGGTGACGCTGACAGGCTCTTCGCTTGACGACTATGCCGAGGCATCGGCCAGGCGCCTCACCGTGGTCCGTTGCCTGGCATCGCGTCCGGCGGCGCTCAAGTCGAAACCGGTGCGCGGCGCCGGGCGCCCGGATTCCGGCTCCGAAAGCTTCAGCCTGTCGCGCTCAACCGGAGCGGCGCCGGCCCCCGTCGCACTCAACATCTCCACCAGCTGCCGCGACGGCGAGACGGTTTTCACCACCGAGAACCGGGGCGGCGACTGGCCGGCCTCCGGTCAGTTCCAGATCTACCGCATCGGCACCGACGACCAGGTCGTCAGTTCCCGGCGCATGCGCCTCAAGAAGGGCCAGAAGGCGTCCTTCAAGATCGCCGCCTCGAAGTCGCCGACGGGCCAACTCGGACTCTTCGTCAAACCGTCCTGGTACGAGCGCGCCTTCGCTTTTGACGCGACGGCGACCTGCCGGTAGAACTCACCGTCATTCCGGCCGCCGCTTTCCTCCAAATCTTTGATTTGGCAATGAAAGCCAGCAAAGAGGTAGCCAGAGCCGGAATCCAGACGTCGTGCGGGTAGGGCCATTCCTGGATTCCGGATCGCAAGGTTCGCCTGCCGGAAATCCAAGAATTCCCGGGCTCACCTAACGTCCGGAATGACGTTGGAGTTTTGCTCTTAAACTTTACTCCAGCCCGTGCGTCTTCACCCACTCGTGGATCGTGGCGAGCTCGTAGCCGGCCTCCTTGACGTAACGGTAGACGGCCTTGAAGACGGGCGCCTCGCCGAAGCCCGGCATGCGGAAGACCTCGTCGCCGATCTCGTCGACGAAGACCGTGGTCGGGCTGCCGCGGACCATCATGTGGCGCGCCAGTTCGCGCTCCTCCAGGTCGTCGCCCTGGAAGTCGATGAAGCGGCGCCTGCCGTGCATGTCCATCTGGATGACGTAGAAGTTCTTCGAGATCAGCTCGACGATGTCTTCCCGCTGGAAGACCTCGTTATGCATCTGCTCGCAGAAATGACAGCCGCGCTGTTCCCAGATCAGGGCCAGGATCTTGTCGGCGGCGTTGGCCGCCTCCAGGTCCTTCCTGAGATCGAAGGTGGTGTCAGCGAACCAGGGTTGGCGCTGGAAGTGTTCGATACGCACCTCGGCCACCGCCGGGCCCGGCCGCAAACCGAGGTCGGCTGCACCCAGGGCTGCCGCCGCAGCGGAGAGAAAGTGTCGTCGCGTCCAATGAGTCATGGTCACTCCGTCCAAAATCCCCCGGGGTTGCACGTGATGAGCGGACCTTACTCCAAGACCGCGACGCTGCTCAACGGCTGAGGCCCCGGTCTCACCGGGAGTTGAAGTTTGGTGATCGGCGCCTTGAAGCGGCCTGTCGGCCAGTGGGGTCAGCCGGCAGCGCGGCCGACGAGGTCGTCGTAAAGGGCGTCCGGAACCTCAATGCCGCCCAGCGCGGCCTCGGCGCGCACCTGCTGGCGGCGCTGACCCGGGAGCCGCGTTCCCTGCTGGTCTAGGATGGCGAGGACCAGGGTCTCCATGCACTCGGAGAAAGCACCGCCGGAGAAGGCGTCGGGGTCGATCACCAAAAAGAACTGACCGATTTGGGGCGGCGGGCCGTCGGCGGAGAAAAACGACGACGCCTCGAAGCCGTGATGCGAACCGGTCAAGGTGGCGGCCATGATCTCGACCATGAGGGCGAGCGCCGCGCCCTTGGCCTCGCCCATGGGCAGCAGCATGCCCGACATGGCGGCCTTCGAATCGGTGGTCGGCCGGCCGTCGACGTCGACGGCCCAGCCTTCGGGAATGTCCTCGCCACGATCGGCGGCCATCTTGATCTTGCCGCGCGCCACCTTGGCCAGAGACAGGTCGATGACCAGGGGGGCGTCCTTGGCACGCGGGCAGGCGAAGGCGATGGGGTTGGTGCCGTATAGGGCCTTGTTGCCGCCCCAGGGGCCGAGGCCGGCCGGCGAGTTGGTGAAGGCCATGGCGACGAAGCCCTGTTCGGCCATGCGCTCGACATGGAGCCCCATGGCGCCGGCGTGGTGCGAGCGGCAGACGGCGGCGCCGACGATTCCGGCCGACGGCACGAAGCCTTGCGCCCAGTCGAGGGCCAGGTCGACGGCTGGATAGGCGAAACCGCTCATGGCGTCGACCCGTGCCGCGGCGCTGCCGGTCTGGCTCAAGGCCGGTTCGGCCAAACCGTCGACCTTGCCGGAGATCGCCTGATCGGCATAGCTGGCGACACGGGAAAGCCCATGCGACGACAGGCCGTCGGCTTCGGCAGCGACGAGCGCCCGTGCGACGGCGGCGGCGTTGGCCTCCGACGTTTTCGAGGCGACGAAGACCCGGGTGACCAGGTCTTCCAGATGGGCGATCTCATGCTTGGCCATCGACTTCTTCTCCTTCGAGCACGCGGCTCACCTTGTCGGCGATCATGGTGCTGACCCGCCCGTCCGCCTCCTCGGTCATGGCGCCGATATGCGGTGCCAGGATGAGGTTGGGCACGCCTTCGAGATGCGATCCCTCGGCCACCGGTTCGGCCTCGAACACATCGAGGAAGGCACCGCCCAGCTTGCCCGCCTTGAGCGCCTCGGCCAAGGCCAATTCGTCGACGATACCGCCGCGCGCCGCGTTGATCAGCCGGGCACCGTCGCGCATGGACGCGATGGCGGCTTCGTCGATCATATGTCGGGTGGCCTCGATCAGCGGCACGTGCAGGCTGACGGCGTCGCTTTCGCCGAGCACGGTGGCAAGGTCGGTGGGTTTAACGCCGAAGGTGTCCCAGGCCGGATCGTCATCGGCCACGTTGGGATCGAAGGCCTGGACCGTCATGCCGAGCGGTACCGCCCGTTTGGCGACGGCCCGGGCGATGGCGCCGAAACCTACGAGGCCGAGGGTGCGGTTCTGCACCTCCAGGCCCTTCAGTTCGAGCCGGGGCCAGCGCCCGGCGAGGACGTCACCGTTGGCATGGTAGGCGCCGCGGTAGAGGACGAAGAGCGCACCGATGACCAGTTCGGCCACCGACTCCGTGTTGGCGCCGGTCGCCGGATAGACCGGGATGCCGCGTTCCCGGCAGGCTTCGACGTCGATGTTGTCGAGGCCGACGCCGAGGCGGCCGACGACCTGCAGTGCGGGCGCGGCGGCGATTAGGTCACCCCGGACCTGGGTTCGGTTGCGGACGATGAGGGCCCGGGCATCGGCGGCGGCGGCAAGCAGCGTTTCCGAATTGTCGGCGAGGCCTGGATCGAACAGCACATCGTAGCGGGCCGCGAGCTCGGCGACGGCGTCTTCGTCCATGGGTTCGGTGATGATGATATCCGGCATCGTGAAGGGCTCCGTTATCCCTCGGCGAGGGGTTTGAGGATGGTTTGGTAAAGATCGGACTTGGTCTCGACGCCGAGGCCGGGGGCATCGGAGACACGGACGGCGCCGTCCTCGATGACCGCGTCGTCGCCGAAACCGCCGAAGGGCTGGAAAACCAGGGGATAGGTTTCGGTGCCGCCCAGCTGCAGGCCGGCGGTCAGGTGCAAACCCAGTTGCTGGCCGCCGTGCGGACCGTGGCGGCGCCGCGACCAGCCCATGTCCTCGCCCATGAGAACGGCCTCGACGAAGACGCTGGGTCCGTAGATCAGGGACGGATCGAACTGCAGCCAGTCGCGGTCCTTGCGCAAGCCGCCGTGGCGCAGCAGGTTCCTGGCGTCGATCAGGGAGAACAGGTTCTCGCCGGTGGCGATGGCGCCGTCGAATTCGGCCGCGAGATCGGCATGGGCCTGATAGTCGAGGGGATCAACCGGCTCCTCGAACCAGGCCAATCCATAGGGCTCCAGGGCCTTCGCGTATCCCAAAGCCGTTTCCGCATCCAATCCGCCGTTGGCATCGACGGCCAGGTTGCCGGCGTCGCCGGCGATCTCGAGCGCCGCTTCGATGCGGGCCAGGTCTTCGTAGAGCGGCGCGCCGCCGATCTTCATCTTCATCAGCGTGTAACCGTCGTCGCGGTAGCCCTGCATCTCTGTCTTGAGACCGTCGAGCCCCTTGTCCGGGTCGTAATAACCGCCGCCGGGGTAGACCTTGACCACCTCGTCGAAGTTTCCGTCGTTGAAACGTTCGGCGAAAACGCGGTAGAGCGGTTTCTCCTCGACCTTGGCGATGATGTCCCAGATCGCCGCGTCCATGGCGCCGACGGCGAAGGCCCGCTCACCATGACCGCCCGGCTTCTCGTTGCTCATCATCGAGGCCATGCACCGGGCCGGATCGAAGTTGATACCGTCGTCATCCAACAGGCTCGCCGGGTTGACTTCCAGCAGCCTCGGGATGATGCGCTCCCGGAGCACGCCGCCCTGGGCATAGCGGCCATTGGAGTTGAAGCCGAAACCGACGATGGGTTTGCCGTCGCGCATGACGTCGGTGATGACGGCGACGACGCTCAGCGTCATCTTCGAGAAATCGATCGAGGCGTTGCGGAAGCTCGAACTGAGGTTCGCCGTCGCCTCGCGGATGGCGGTGATGCGCATTTGTCGTTCCCCCCGGTTGTACCCCGGGTTCAGGATAGGACGGCGGACGGGACGGATAAACCGCCCCGTCCGTAATAGGACTTGTTAGGCGCTGCGGTAGAGCTTGGTCAGGACGAACTCCCGGTGACCGAGCGCTTCCGCCGCCGTCGAGCGGCCATTGCAGGTGCGCATGGTGATGTCGATGAGCCCGTCGCCGGCCTGGTCCAGGTTCATCTCGCGCCGGAGGATACCCGAGCAGTCGAAGTCCACGTGCTCGCCCATGGTCCGAACCGTGCGCGGGTTGGCCGTCAGCTTGATCACCGGCTCGATGGGGTTGCCGATGATGTTGCCCTGGCCCGTCGGGAACAGGTGTACGGTAAACCCGGCCGCCGCCTGCAAGGTGACGCATTCGGCCGCCGCCGACGAGGTGTCCATGAAGTAGAGGCCCGGGCCCTTCCTCGGCGCCTCGGCCGGCTCCAGGACGTCGACGTATTTGGCCTTCTTGCCGATCTTCTCGAGGTTGCCGAAGGCCTTCTCCTCGATGGTGGTCAGGCCGCCCTCGATGTTGCCCTTGGTCGGCTGGCTTTCGGAGAGATCGGACGTCTTGAAGGGCTCGATCACCTCGTCCATGTAGGCCTGCCAGGTCTTCAGGAACTTCTCACTGGCCGCCTTGCTGGCGCCGCGCGTGGCGCAGACCTGTTCGGCGCCGGTGATCTCTGAGGTCTCACCGAAACACGTGGTCGCCCCCCAGGCATCCATCTTGTCGATGAAATTGCCGACCGTCGGGTTCGACGCCAGCCCGGACGTGGTATCGGATTCGCCGCATTTGACCGAGACCCAGAGGTCTTCGACGCCGCATTCCTCGCGGTGCAATTCGCTGGCCCAGTGGACGAACTCCTTGGCCTGGCGGCTGGCCGCGGCGATGGTGGCGATGTCGCCGTTCTGCTCGATGGCGAAACCGGCGACCGGCCTGCCGGTCTTGGCGATGCCGTCGACGACCCGCTGGGTCCAGCCCGGTTCGATGCCGATGACGACGACGGCGGCGACGTTGGCGTTGCAGCCGGTGCCGATCAGGGTCCGGAAATGCAGGTCAAGATCCTCGCCGAACTGCAGGCGCCCGTAGGGGTGCGGCAGGGCCAGCGTGCCCTTGATGTTGTTGGCGACCGCCTCCGAAGCGGAATTGGAGAGGTCGTCCAGGGGCAGGATGATGACGTGGTTCCTGATGCCGACGCGACCGTTCTCGCGGCGGTAACCCCAGAAGGTCGGTTTCGCCTTCGGCTTGGACCGGAACTTGGCGTAGCGTGGCGTCGGCAGGATGACCGGCGCGTCTTCCACCAAACGCGGAACTGTGGGCGCCTTGGCGGCGACGGAACGCGGCGCCTTTTTAAGGGCTTTCGATTTCTTGGCCATGACTACCACCTCTTCGTCTTGACGTTGTGGACGTGCACATGGCCGCCCTTGGCGATGTCGGCGACGGCCTTACCGATGTCGTGGCTGTACTTGATGATGGTGTCGCCGTCCTTGATCTTGCCAAGCGCCACCTTGTGGCCGATGGGAATGGAGTCCAGGCATTTGACCCGGATCGTCTTGTCGTTCTCCATGACCCAGCCGGTCAGCGTGCTGCCGGCTTCGATGCCCTCGACGACGATGACACCGACGGTGTCCTTGGCGTCGTGGACGAGAAAATGCGGTGCTGCCACTGGTTCCTCCTCTGGCTGCAACGGTTCAAACGTGATCGGAAATGATTACCCTTCCAACATAGGCGCCGCCCTTGATCCGGTCAATCGATTCCTATAACTCTTATATAAGAATTATGGAGAAATCGGTATGAACTTGAGATCCCTGTCACCGGGCCTGTCACCGGGCGGCGGGCCGCTCTACAAACAGGTCAAATCCGACGTCATCGGCCGCATCGTCGCCGGCGCGTGGAACCCGGGCGACCGCCTGCCCAGCGAGACGGCGCTGGCGGCTGAGCTCGGCGTCTCCCAGGGCACGGTGCGCAAGGCCTTCGACGAGCTCGCCGCCGAGAACGTCATCCTGCGCCACCAGGGCCGCGGCACCTTCGTCTCGGCACACACGCCGCAAAGGGAACTCTTCCACTTCTTCCATCTGGTCGACGGAGACGACCAACGCCAGCTGCCGATGACGGCGCGGATCCTCGCCGCCGAGCGCCGCCGCGCCACGCGCGACGAAAACGAACGCCTCGACCTGGCCAGCGGATCGCGGGTCATCGCCCTCGAGCGCCTGCGCACGCTGAAGGGCCGCCCGGCGATCCTCGAGAGGATCGTCCTGCCGGCAGCCCTGTTCCCCGGCCTCGGCGCCGAGGCCGAGATCCCCAACGAGCTCTACCAGCTCCTGGAAACGGACTACGGCGTCACCATCCACCGCGCCGTCGAACACCTGAAGGCGGCGGCCGCCCCGCCGGCCATCGCCAAACACCTGAGCCTGCCGTCGGGCGCGCCCATTTTGGAGATCGACCGCCTGGCCGAGACCATCGACGGCACGCCTGTCGAGTGGCGGGTCAGTTACTGCGACACCCGGTTCCACCGGTATTTGAGTGAGATTGTGTAGGGGGGGCGGCGGCCACTCTCTTTTCCCTGCGCAACAACGAAGACCGAAAACGCCGGCGGATGACAGCGAGACTAGGGGGCTCTTGTGTTCGCTTCAGACGGACCACTTCTTGTGGTAGAAAGCCGAAGACAATCAAACAAAACGTTAGACGGGGGCAGGACGATGGGGGACGCTAAGGAGCGGGAGCTAGCCCGTGATGGCCTCTTCTTGGCGATAGCCGTCTCCCCCTATTTCCTCAATGACATCCTATTCGTCGGCGTTACGGAACCAATCAATGTCTTAGCGATCGATTACGGGACGCGGGTTCTCGCGATATCGATCCTGTTTCTGATTCCATCGCTTCGACTGGCCGTTTTTCACCGCGAACGGCCCAAGAATTGGCAGGGAACACCTGCGACCATCGCGTACGTTATGCGGGCCGTGATCCTAAGCATACTGATCCTCTATTTCATCGAAGCTCCATTGAAACAGGTATTCCCGAGCACCAACCAGTTTACCTACCCGAAAATCGAATCGACCCCGCTGTTCATTTTGGACAGCACGTTCGGCCTTTTCCTCGTTGCGGTAAGTGAGGAACTTGCAGCGCGCGTTGTCTTTTTCAATGTGTTGAAGCGTTATACCGATCGGGTATGGCTGATCATTCTGATTTCGGCGATAGTCTTTGGACTTGGGCATTGGTCCAAAGGTGTCGGCAATGTAGTCGGCACGACACTACTCGGCGTCTACCTCATGTGGGGATATTCACGCTCTCAGTCATTGACTATCATTGTCGCTGGTCACTTCGCCATCGACTTCGTCATTTTCGCGATTTTGATGTGACCAGCGCTCTCCCGGGCGATACGAGCGACATGTCTGACAGTCCTCTATTCCCCTACCCCCTCACCGCCTAAACCTCCCGCACCGCCGGTTGATACGTCCCGCTGATCTCGCCGATGGCTTGCCGCCACGCCTCGACGGCGCTTTCGTCCTCGACCTCCAATGAATCGAACCCGCAGCGGTGCATGAAGACGAACTGGACGCGGAGCACGTTGCCGACGGCGCGGAGTTCGCCGGTGTAGCCGAGGCGCTCCCGGAGCACGCGGGCCGCCGAATAGGCGCGGCCGTCGGTGAAGGCGGGGAACTCGAGCGCGATGAGGTCGATCGAAGCGAGGTGATCGGCCAGTTCCTCGGGGTCGTCGTCGGCCTTGAGGCGGACGCCCACCGGCGCGCCACGGGAGCCGAGCGCGTCACGGTGGGCCCGCCAGGTGCCGAGGTCGACGAGGACGGGGCCGTCCGGCAGGGGCAAGCCGGCGGCGGGGGCCGTCCACGGGTCCGCGGCGATGGTTCCCTGTTTAAGCAGCGGCATGGTACTTCTCCGGATAGAGGGCTTCCTTGAAGGGCTGCGGGCCTAACCGGCGGTAGGTTTCGGCGAAGGCCTCGCCCGTGTTGCGGAGCTCCAGATAGAGCGCGATCACCGCCTCGACGGCGTCGACCACCGTGTGGGCGTCGAAGGCCGGGCCGACGATATCGCCGATTGACGCGTCATTGCCCGATGAGCCGCCGAGGGTCACCTGATAGGCCTCACGACCGGCCCGCTCGACGCCGAGGACACCGATATCGGCCACGTGGTGGTGACCGCAGGCGTTGATGCAACCCGACAGTTTGACCCGCATGCGCCCGATCTCCAACTGCCGGTCGAGGTCGGCGAAACGCCTGGAGATGCGCTGCGCGACCGGGATCGACCGCGCGTTGGCGAGCGAGCAGTAATCGAGCCCCGGGCAGGCGACCATGTCGCCGATGAGCCCGGCGTTGGACGTGGCCAGCCCCAGGTCCTTGAGCTCGGCCCAGAGCTCGCGGAGCTCCGACCACTTGACGTGCGGCAGCACCAGGTTCTGGTCGGGGCTGACGCGGATCTCGTCGAAGCTGTAGGTCTCGGCCAGGTCGGCCACCGCCTCCATGGCGTCGGCACTGAGGTCGCCGGGCACGGCGCCCGGCTCCTTCAACGGAAGCACGACGATGGCGTAACCCGGCGCCTTGTGGGCGACGGTGTTGGTGCGGATCCACCCCGCGAAGCCGGGCTCGGCGGCGGCGCCGACGGACACGGCGAAGGGGCCGTCCGGCAGGGTCTCGAAGGGCGGCGGCGCGAAGTGGGCCTCGATCTCCCGGATGCGCTTTTCCGGGAGCTTAAGGGCGCCGTCGCGCATGGCCGCCCATTCGGTCTCGACGCGGCTTACCATCTCATCGACGCCCAAGTCATGGACCAGGATCTTGATCCGCGCCTTGTACTTGTTGTCGCGCCGCCCGGCCAGATTGTAGACGCGCATGATCGCTTCCAGATAGCTCAGCAAATCCGCGGCCGGTACGGCGTCGTTCAATGTCTTGGCGATCATCGGCGTGCGGCCCTGGCCGCCACCGGCCAGTACCTCGAACACCAGCTCCCCGTCGCCGCCGCGTTTGGCGATGAGGCCGATGTCGTGGAAGCGCACGGCGGCGCGGTCGAAGGGCGAGGCGGAAACGGCGATCTTGAACTTCCGGGGCAGGAACGAGAATTCCGGATGCAGGGTCGACCACTGGCGGACGATCTCGGCCCAGATCCGCGAGTCCGTGACCTCGTCGGCGACGGCGCCGGCGTAGGTGTCGGCGGTGACGTTGCGGATGCAGTTGCCGGAGGTCTGGATGGCGTGCATGTCGACTTCCGCGAGCGACTGCAAAAGGTCCGGCACGTCCTTCAGGTTGAGCCAGTTGATCTGCAGGTTCTGGCGCGTCGTGAAGTGGCCGTAGCCGCGGTCGTAGGTGCGGGTGACATGGGCCAATTGGCGGAGCTGCTTTGAGGACAGCGTGCCATAGGGGATGGCGATCCTCAGCATGTAGGCGTGTAGTTCCTGGTAAAGGCCGTTCATCAAGCGGAGCGGCCGGAATTCGTCCTCGCTCAATGAGCCTGACAGGCGCCGTGACACCTGGTCCTCGAACTGGCGCACCCGGTCGCGGACGATGGTGCGGTCGAAGCTGCCGTATTCATACATGGCGCGCGCTCCCCTGCTGGACGGGCAGCAGACCCGACGCCGCGACCAACTCCTCTGGCACATCGAAGCGGGCGAACTCGGGATGCACGGTCGGGCCGAAGGCGCGGATCCACTCCTTGTTGCGGACGGGCACCAGGCGAGCGCCCTCGCCTTCAGCGACCTGGATGGCATAGGCGCCAACGACCAACTGACGGGCTTCGGCCTCTGCGGCGATGGCCAGAAGCCCTTCGGCCTCTTCCTGCGAACGGGCGACGATGGCCGTGTCGATGGCCGGACACCAGGACCCGCCGGCAGCCAGATAGACGACGTCGCCTTCGATGAGGCGGTTGGCGGTGACGATGGTCATGGTCATGGTTCGGTCCCCCGGACAGAGTTGGGCGGTTATTCAACACATAAAATTTATAGTTTTAATATTTTTTGTCAATATTTTTTGTAAAATATATAAAAATTACATTAATTTTATGTTTTATTTGTGTTTTCCGCGTCGACCTGAGGTGACTAGGGGGAGTTACGAACGGGACTTTCTCCAGAAGTCGAATTTCCACGGTTTCCGGGAAGGAGACGTCAATTCCACGTGGAGGGCATGGAGAGAGTCCAGGTTATCCCATAGGCGGTTATTTCGACTTGGGCAGTGGAAGCTCCGGTTTGGTTTCCGAGAACGCTTTTCGTTGCCGTGTTTTCTCGAACCATTTGCTAAGTCTTTTGCGCCGGCCGATGGCGGAGCAGCCTTCGTCGTGTTCGCTGAAGTACGATAGCATTGGAGCGAGGTGAATGTCGGCAAGTGTAAGTGCCGATCCGAGCAAGAATTCGTTGCCTTCGATCAACCCTTCAAGCGCATCGAGCGTTCTTTCGGAGGCCGCTAATCCGTTAGTGACCTCTTTCAAATCGAACGGTCTTCCGACTCTCGGACCCATGACGCCGTGCGAGAAGACTTGCCGGACAAGCGGCCAGTAAGTGTAGCTATCAACGATCGATATGATTTGATTGACACGCGCTCGTTCTTTGGCGTCGGTTGGCTGCAGGGTCGGCCCGTCAAACGCTTCATCAATATATCGGGTTATCGCACCAGTTTCGTATAGAACGAAATCGCCGTCGACCAATGTCGGAACTCGGCAGAAGGGGTGAATCTCAAGGTAGCGTCGGTCCACATGATTATCGAAAGGATTGACTTCTATCCAATTGTAACCGACCCCCTTTTCGTGAAGACCAAAGCGTACGATCCACGCATAGACGCTGAATTGATATCCGTACAAATCAGTCATCGCCCTGTCAGCGTCTTCCTATGAAAGCGTGTTGGACCAACAGTTTTCGCCAACGATGGTAGACTGACAACCCTGATCTACAACGGGGTAAAAGCGTCGGCTAAGCACACGACACAGATACGTCCGCGAAGGAGGGATAGCAGCCCCTCCTCCAACGCCCCTCCTCCATTCGATCGCCATCAAAACCACTCCGATTAACAGGTTGCCAAATTCCATATTTCTAATATTATAGAAATATGGAAACCAAAGCCGCCACCGAAGCCTTTGCCGCGCTGTCCCAGGAAACGCGGCTCAACGTCTTTCGCCTGCTCATGAAATTGGGCCCGGAAGGCCGGCCGGCCGGTGATATCGCCGTGGAAATCGGTGTTTCGCCCTCGACCCTGTCGTTTCACCTGACGCAGTTGGAAAGGGCCGGCATCGTCACCTCGACGCGCAGACAGCGCCATGTCTGGTACGCGGCAAACTATAACGGCGTGCGCGGCCTGATCGATTACCTGGTCTCAGACTGCTGCCAGGGCCGCGAGGAGGTTTGTGGTGTCACCGTCTCGCGCGCCAACTGTTAGAACCCCCAATGAGGATGATCCAATGAAATGCCTGCATGTCTCCCTCACCGTCCGTGATCTCTCGGAGTCCGTGCGGTTCTATTCGGCGCTGTTCGGTGAAGAACCGAGCGTGCTGAAGGACGACTACGCCAAATGGGACCTGGAGGACCCAGCGGTCAACTTCGCCATCTCGCCGACCGACGGAGAACCCAGCCTCAACCATCTCGGCATCCAGGCCGAAACCCATGCCGAACTGGCCCTGGTCCGTGACCGCATCGCCAAAGCCGACGCACCGGCCGAAGACCAGGACGACGCCGCCTGCTGTTACGCCAAGTCCGACAAGACCTGGACCATCGATCCGCAGGGCTTCGTCTGGGAGGCCTTCCACACCACCGATACACACGAGACCTTCGGCGAAGACAGGCTCGATACGGTGGTGTTCGGCCGCGAGCCCGGCGAAACGGTTTCCGGCTGCTGCGCGCCCAGCGAACAGGCCTCCGGCTGCTGCAGTTGACAAGATCATGAGCCAATATGATCTGAGCCGCCGCCTCGTCGCCGAGGCCATCGGCACCGCGTTCCTGCTGGCCACCGTCGTCGGCTCCGGGATCATGGCCGAACGCCTGGCCGGCGGCAACGTAGCCATCGCGCTCCTCGGCAATACGCTGGCCACCGGCGCCATCCTGATGGTGCTGATTCTGATCTTCGGACCCATATCGGGGGCGCACTTCAACCCGGCGGTGACGTTGTCCTTCCTGATCCGCCGCGAGATCACGGCGGCCCATGCCGGCATCTACGTGATCGTCCAGGTGATCGCCGGCATTTTCGGCGCCGTCATCGCCCACCTGATGTTCGATCTGCCGGGGCTGATGAGCTCGGCGACGGCACGGACCGGGACCGGCCAATGGCTCGGCGAACTGGTCGCCACCTTCGGCCTCGTCGCCACCATCCTTGGCTGCCTGAAAGCTAGGCCGAGTGCCGTGCCCTACGCCGTCGGCCTTTTCATCTCGGCCGGCTACTGGTTCACGTCGTCGACGTCATTCGCCAACCCGGCCGTCACCGTGGCGCGCACGTTGACCGACACCTTCTCCGGCATCCTGCCGGCCCACGCGCCGGCCTTCATCGGCGCCCAGATCGTCGGCGCCGTCCTGGCGACGCTCGTTTTCGCTTGGTTGGGCGGTACAGCCGTGGTTCCGCAGGAAGGCGACGACTGAACGGAAACCGACCGCCGCGCCGGTCTCCGTTGGTGAGGCTTCCCTTCGCTTACCGGAGTTCGAATGGTTGCCGGCCCTTGAAAAGAGAAGGCCGTCTCAACATCTCCTGATTCCCAGACAACGGATGTTGGACGTGCTGTTCCCGTGGCTTTCGCAGAATACAAAGGCCCCCGCCCCGACCGCGGTTTCGGTTTGACCGCGATCATCGTTTTGGCGGCAATCCAATTGGTCGGCTTTTTCGGCTATCTCGGGGGCCATTTCGAAAGGACGGACGCCGGCGATCTTGAATGGCGCCAATTCGTCTGGGACACCGAGACAGCCCTCTATACGGCCGCAATGCTGATCGCCTGGGTTGTCGCTTCGGCGTTGATCTTTTTTTCCAAGGAAGACGAGAACACCAAGCTCGGCGGCGGATTTGTCATCAGCCTGCCGATGATCATGTTCGTCACCCTCTTTTTCGAATTGGTCAAACTCGGACCGACGTGACCCGATCGACGGCCTTGCCGCGCCGTCTCATGAGATACAGACTGGCGCCGGCGAGACGGTTTGCGAGGGGTTAACGACATGAACGCCTTACCGGCCATGAACGACGTCGATCTGACGGCGCGCGACAGTTTCCGGTTCTGGACGCCGGTGACCATCCGCTTTTCCGACCAGGACCCTCTGGGCCACGTCAACAACGTTGCCTTCGCCGCCTACATCGAGGCGGCGCGGACCATGCTGATCGGCGGCCTCATTGATGGCGAGGCCCATCCCGGCATCGACTTCGTCCTGGCCAGCGTCACCATCGACTACCGGAAAGAGATCCACTACCCGGGCACCGTCGACGTTGGCGCCCGCGTTCTCAATTTGGGCAGCAAATCGATCACCACCGGCTACGGCGTTTTCCTCGGCGACGAATGCACGGCGACGTCGAAAAGCGTCAATGTTTTCTTCTCTGTACCCGAACGCCGGACCGTCGACATGCCCGCCGACATCCGCGCCTCGTTGGAAGCCGATCCCTTGCAGGAGAACCGGCCGGACCGTTATGAACGGAACTACTGACCCTTTGTCTGAACGAATCGGAAATCATCCATGAACGATATCGAAGCGGACGTCATCGTCGTCGGCGCCGGCAATGCCGCCTTCTGCGCCGCCTTTGCGGCCCGGGAAAAGGGTGCCCGCGTGTTGATGCTGGAACGGGCCCGCGAAGGCGAGGACGGCGGCAACAGCCGTTTCACCGCTGGCGCCATGCGCTTTGCCCACGAGGGCGTCGAGGACCTCATCGAGATCATGCCGGATCTGACCGAGAAGGAGCTCGAAACCACCGACTTCGGCACCTATACGGAGGACCAGTATTTCGACGACATGTTCCGCCTGACCCAGTTCCGCACGGACGCCGACCTTTGCGAGAGGCTGGTCCGGAACAGCCTCGAGACCATGAAGTGGCTGCGCTCGAAGGGCATGCGTTTCGTGCCCTCCTACGGCCGCCAGGCCTTCAAGATCGACGGCCGCTTCAAGTTCTGGGGCGGGCTCTGCCTCGAGGTCTGGGGCGGCGGCCCGGGGATCGTCGACCAGCAGACGGCGATCGCCAAAAGGGCCGGTATCCAGATCGAATACGAAACGCGGGCCCTGTCGCTGATTTTCGACGGCCACACGGTGTCGGGTGTGCGGGTCAAACACGGCGGCGAGATCTTCGAGTTGAAGGCACCGGCCGTGGCGCTCTGCGCCGGCGGCTTCGAGGCCAACCCGGAATGGCGGACGCGCTATCTCGGCCCGGGCTGGGAACTGGCCAAGGTGCGCGGCACCTGGTGCAACATCGGCGACGGCATCAAGATGGCGCTCGACATCGGCGCCGCGGCCTACGGCAACTGGTCAGGCTGCCATGCCGTCGGCTGGGACAGGAACGCGCCCGAGTTCGGCGACCTCGCCGTCGGCGACAATTTCCAGAAGCACTCCTACCCTTTGGGCATCATGGTCAACGCCACCGGCCGGCGTTTCGTCGACGAGGGGGCGGATTTCCGCAACTACACCTACGCCAAGTACGGCCGCGCCATCCTCGACCAGCCGCAGCAATTCGCCTGGCAGGTTTTCGACGGCAAGGTCCTCGACCTCCTGCGCGACGAATACCGCATCCGCCAGGTGACCAAGGTCTCGGCCGGATCGATCGAGGAACTGGCGGCGAAACTGGAAGGCGTCGACGCCAAGGCCTTCGTCGAAGAGGTCAATGCCTTCAACGGGGCGGTGATGACCGACGTGCCGTTCAATCCGGCGGAGAAGGACATGCGCGGCACGGCCGGGCTCGAAATCCCCAAGTCCAACTGGGCGCAAACACTCGACGAACCGCCCTTAGAGGCCTATCAGATCACCTGCGGCATCACCTTCACCTTCGGCGGTTTGCGCATCGACCCTGAGACGGCGCAAGTGCTGGACACGGACTTCGGCCCCATCCCCGGCCTTTATGCCGCCGGGGAACTGGTCGGCGGGCTCTTCTATTTCAACTATCCGGGCGGCACCGGCCTGATGTCCGGATCCGTCTTCGGGCGCATGGCTGGAGACTCGGCGGCCGGCGCGGTGTCGGCCTAGCCCAAATAGATCCAGGGCCGCTCGTTGCGGTCGGTCGAGCGAAAGGCGTCGATCTCGCCGGCCCGCTCCAGGGTCAGGCCGATGTCGTCCAGACCGTCGAGCAACTGCCGGCGCCGTCCGGCCTCGGTCTCGAATGTATAGGTCTCGCCGTCCGGCGCCGTGATCCGGCATTGTTCCAGATCGACTTCGAAGGGTGCACCATTGCCCGCCTCCGCCAAGGCGGCGAAGCGGTCCACCGTTTCGGCGGGCAGAACAACCGGCAGGACGCCGTTCTGGAAGCAGTTGTTGTAGAAGATATCGCCGAAGCCGGAACCGATCAGGCAGCGGATGCCGAGACCGCGGATCGCCCAGACCGCCCCTTCCCGCGAACTGCCGCAGCCGAAGTTGGGACCGGTGATGAGGATCCCGGCCCCCCGGAAGGCGTCGCGGTTGAGCACGAAATCGGGGTCGTCCGAACCGTCATCGAGGAACCGCCAGGGCTCGAAGGCATAAAGGTGCATATCCCCCTTTTCTGCCATGACCAGGCGCGACATGGGAATAATGATGTCGGTGTCGACATTGCTCCGCATCAGAGGTGCGGCGACGGCGGTGAGCCTGTGGAAGGTTTCGCTCATCCCCCTTGCCCGTCCAAAAGCCGCCTGGGGTCGGTGATGCGCCCGGTGACCGCGGCCGCCGCGGCGGTGATGGGGCTCGCCAGATGGGTGCGGCTGCCCGGGCCCTGGCGGCCGACGAAATTGCGGTTTGAGGTCGAGACGCAACGCTGACCCGGCGCCACCGTATCGCCGTTCGAAGAGGCGCAGAGCGAGCAGCCGGGCTGGCGCCACTGGAACCCGGCGTCGGTGAAAACGTGATCGAGGCCCTCGGCCTCGGCGGCCCGTTTGACCGCTTCCGACCCGGGCACAGCCCAGGCTTCGACCCCTTGTGCCACTTTTCGGCCGTCGAGAATTGCCGCCGCTTCCCGGAGGTCGCTCAAGCGACCATTGGTGCACGACCCGATGAAGACCCGGTCGACGGTAATGTCGGCCAGCGGCGTCCCCGGTTTCAAATCGCCGTAGTCGAGGGCGGCGGCCAGGGACCGGCGTTTGGCCGGATCGGATTCCCGGTCCGGATCCGGCACGACACCGCCGACGCCCGAGACCTGCTCCGGGCTGGTGCCCCAGGTCACCTGCGGCTCGACGGCGCTCACGTCGCAGACAACCTCCTTGTCAAAGACGGCGCCGTCGTCGCTGGCCAGCGACCGCCAATGGGCGACGGCCCGCTCCCACGCATCACCGGTGGGCGCATGCTCGCGGCCCTCGAGATAGGTGAAGGCCGCCTCGTCGGGCGCGATCATGCCGATCTTGGCGCCCATCTCGATCGTCAGGTTGCAGACAGTCATCCGCCCTTCGATGGGCATGGCACGGACCGCCGGACCCGCATACTCGACCGCGTAACCGTCGGCTGCCGCCGTGCCGTCGCGGCCGATCAGGTGGAGGATCATGTCTTTCGCTGTGACACCTCTCGCCAGGGAACCGTCGAAACGGACGCGGAGGCGCTTCGGCCGGCTTTGGCGGATGGTGCCGGTGGCCAGCACGTGTTTGATCTCGCTGACCCCGATACCCCAGGCCAAAGCGCCGAGACCGCCGTGGGTGCAGGTATGGCTGTCGCCGCAGACGATCAAGCTGCCCGGCAGGGTCAGGCCCTGTTCCGGCCCGATGACGTGAATGATACCGTGGCCTTGCGAGCCGACGTCGAAATAACGCACGCCGTGGCGGCGGCTGAAGTCGCGCAGCGGCGCCACGCATTTGTCGTAGCGCTCGCCTTCTTCGCGTCCCTCCGATGCCGTCGATACCGCGTGATCGGGTGAAGCAAAGGTGAGACCGGGCTCGCGCACCACCCGCCCCTCCTCGGTCAAGGCGCGGATGGCGCGGGTGCCGCTGAGGTCATGGAGGAAGGTGCGGTCAATGGCGAGGAGATCGGCACCGCCGTCGAGGCGGGTGATCACGTGCCGGTCCCACAGCTTGTCGAAGAGGGTTTTGGTGTCGTTCATGGAATATCGGTTCCCGCCAGCGCCATATGGGCGACGTGGGAACCGTACCCCGGGAAATCAATGACGGAAAGGCGATGGCGCGCGTCAGTCGAGGAACTGTCGCCGATAGTCCTTCGGGATATAGAACAGATAATCTTTGTTCTTCACCGCCTTGTGGCAACCGTGGCAGAAGTCGACCTTGTCAGCGCCGGCGCCCTGACTGTCGCCTAAGAAACTGCCGTCCGGCATGATCATCTGGTAGCGCCAGTCGCCGGTCGCCGGGCTGGTGCCGGCTTCCAGCTTCTCCATGACGAAGAGCGCACCGGCGTAGAGCCCGTTGTCCTGGGTCACCGCGAAGCTGTCCTTGGCGAGGATCGAGCCGGCCGGCATCTTTTCGCCCTTCTTCAAACGGTGGTAGCCCTTGGCCTTGGCGTTGCCGTAGTTGTTCACATAGCGGTTGCCGTGGGTCGCCGAAACGTAGGGCGCCGTGTTGAAACGGCGCCACCCCGTGAAGGCCTTGGCCGCGGCATCACCGGACGACCCGTAGCCCTTGGCCATCTGTTCGCGGACGTTTTCGTAGACGCTCAAGGCCTCGGCCTGGTTGAGCCGGCCCGGCTTCTCGATCTTGAAATGGCGTTTCGGCGTCAGCGGGTCGTTCGACGCGCCGAAGACCTCGGGGGTGCCGGTGAGCGATGCGAATAGGACGATGATGATCAGTTTTTTCATGGCGTAACCTCTGGCGTCATCCTGCCAGAGCCACCTGCACACGCGGGTAAACATTGCCGTGAGGTCACGGGATTTTGAGTCAGGCGTGATGTCCGGCGCGTCGGCCTGCGTACCTATTCTGCGGCTGAGTGAACCTGCAGAAGGTTGTCGCGCACATTCATGAGATGTCCGCGCATGGCGCGAAAAGCGCCTTCCTGGTCGCGTTCTGAGATGGCCGTGACGATGGCGTCGTGCTGGGCGAAGCTGTGGTGATTGGCCGGCGGTTGGTCGGTCTTGTCACGCAGCCGCCCCCAGACGACGGCACGGCGGATCGCGTTCAATTGATCGAACAAGGCGGTCAGGACCGTATTGCCGGCGGCTTCCGCCACGGTGCGGTGAAGCCGGTTGTCGGCATTTTCGTATTGCCGCCACGTGGTGGCTTTCACCTGGGCCCGGACGCAACGGTGCATTTCCTCCAGATGCGAGCCCGTCGCGTTGACCGCCGCCTGGCGCGCCAGGATCGGCTCGATCAACAAACGCGCTTCCATCACCTCGACCGGATTGGAGCGTTCGGCGATGACGGCAATCGAAGAGAACTCGTCGACCGGCCGCGTGCCGATGAACGTCCCTTTGCCTACGTGGCGCCACAACTCGCCGTTCTGTTCGAGCGTCGCCAGGGCCTTGCGCAGTTCACCCCGTGAAACACCGAGGATTTCGCACAGTTCACGCTCCGGGGGCAGGCGCCCTTCGGGCGGCAGGTCGCGCTGCGCGAGCCACGCTCTCAATTGGGTCAGTGCGCCGTCGGCAGCCGACATTGTGTCCTCACGTTTTGAAAAACCAGATCGTCTCCGAATCTTCCACGACCAACCAATCCGCGTCAATACGTTGACCAAATCTTTTTATTGCGTAACCAATCAAAAATTGGTTAAATCCCCATATGGAAGGTGGCCGACGTTAAGACCACCCCGAAATGCCAACGAGGCTAAGATTTTACAGGGAGGGAACGGCCGCCGATGCCGTCATCCGGTGGTGCTGAGAACCTAAAACACCAGCGAACGTAGCCCGGTCGAAAATCGCCTGTCGCGTCGGCGGTTCGGCCGGAATGGTTTTCGAAATGTTAGGGAGGATTGACATTATGAAACGGGTATCCACGAAAATCTGTGCCGTGGTCGCGGCACTGTTGATCGTTGTCGCAGGGCATATTGGCTCCGCGAACGCGGCGAAGATCCGCATCGCGCTCGCCGAAACGCCGTCGGACGAACTGGCCGCGTTTTTCGTCGCGCTCGACCGCGCTAAGGCCATGGGCCTGGATTACGAATGGACTGCGTTTTCCGATGAGGAACTGGCCGTGCAGGCGATCCTGAGCGGACAAATGGACATCGGCTTCGGCACGCCCTACTCGGCCATGCAGCGGGCGAAGGCGCCGGTCCGGATCATCTTCCAGCTGTCCAAGCTCAAGTTCTTCCCTGTTTCGTCCAAGAAGTACTCGAAGCTCGAGGACCTGAACGGCGAGCCGATCCTGCTGCACTCACGCGGCGGCGGCACCGATTCGATCGCCAACGTGATCGAGGACCGGCTCAACATCAAGTTCGGCAAACGCTCCTACGTGCCCGGCTCGGCCAACCGCATCGTCGCCCTGATCGCCGGCCAGACGGACGCGACCATCGTCGACCTCTCCAACAAGAACAAGCTGGTCAAGCAGCAGGGCGACAAGTTCAACGTGCTGCCGATGTTCGAGGTCGATGCCAGCGACGAGGCGCTGTTCGCAAATCTCGATTGGATCAAGTCGAACAGCAAGGACGTCGACATCTTCGTCAAGGCGCTGGTCAGCGTATACCAGGACATGCACAAGGACCCGACGATCATTCGTAAGGAAACGGATCCCGACGGTCCCATCGGCCAACTGCCGAAAGAGGTCCTCGGCAACCTGGATGTGTTCTATGGCGATGCCGTGGCCGGCGGGCTCTATGATCCGAACGGCGGCGGGGAAAAAGCGGCCATGGCCGACCTGGACTGGTACTCGATGGCAGGCCAACTGACCGGCGACCCGAAGAGCCTCAAGATCGAGGACTTCTGGTACATGGAACCACTGAAGCGGGCCATGCAGTAATGCGGTAGACCGGTGCCGCCGCGTTCGTCGCGGCGGCACCGGCAACGCACCATCTACGGTTTAGACTTCTTTTCATCGATTCCGGAAACAACGGTTCCGTCGGCATGGTCCAGCGATCGCTCATCTTGAAGTTTCTGTCGGCGTTCATCGTATTCGGCGCCTGGGAGATCGCCGGGCGGGTTCCGGTGAGTTTCGCCTTTCCGACCTTCATCGAGTCGGTGATCGCCTTTTGGAGGCTGTTGGCCGACGGCACCATGTTCGTCGCCTACGGAGAAACCCTGAAACCGCTTGTCATCGGCGTCCTGATTTCGGCGTTCCTCGGTATCGGCATCGGTTTGTGGATCGGCCTCAGCCGCGCCTTCGACTGGCTGGTATCGCCCATCTTCGTGGTCATGCAGACGGCGCCGCTGGCGGCGCTGATCCCGCTCCTGGTCATGGTCTACGGGATCGGCCTGACGTCGAAGGTGTTCGTCGTCTGCATCATGGCCATGCCGGTCATCGTCCTGAACACGGCGGGTGCGGTCCGCAACACACCGTTGTCGCTGATCGAGATGGGCCGGTCCTTTCAGGGGTCGCGGCGCGACGTGATCCTCAAGGTCATATTGCCTTCCGCATCGCCGATCATCTTCGCCGGTCTGCGCTTGGGCGTATCCGCCGGCTTCATCGGCGCCATTCTTTCCGAACTGAAGATCACGCCGACGGGCGTTGGCGACATCATCACCTACAGCCGTTCGATCGCGGATTATCCCGCCATGTACGCGGCGATCGCCTCAATCATCATTCTGGCCGTCGTCTTCCTGAACGTACTGGAGCGGATCGAATCCCATCTCTTCGGCGGCACCCGGCACGGCTACGCTCCCGAATGAAACCGCAGGTAAATAGAGCCCGATGGACAACATAACCAACATTACCGACAACGCGGTTACCGTCCGCAACGTCTATAAGAACTACGAAGACGTGGAAGCCTTGCGGGGCCTGTCACTCGACTTCCCGCGGGGTCAGCTGACGTCATTGCTGGGTCCGTCGGGATGCGGCAAGACGACGCTGTTGAAGATCATCGCCGGGCTTCTACCGGCGACCAGCGGCGAAGTTCTGGTCAACGGCGAGCCGGTTACCGGACCGGGCCCGGACCGGGCCTTCGTCTTCCAGGATTTCGCCCTTCTGCCCTGGGCCAGCGTGTTGCGCAATGTCGCCTTCGGCTTGGAACTCCGCGGCGTCGCCAAGTCTGAACGCGAGGCCATCGCGGAGAAATACGTCGGCGACGTCGGCTTGTCGGGCTTCGAACACAGCTATCCCCACGAACTGTCGGGCGGCATGCGCCAGCGCGTCGGCCTGGCCCGCGCCTTGAGCGTCGATGCCAAGGTGCTGCTGATGGACGAACCGTTCTCGGCCGTCGACGAACAGACGCGGAGGAAATTCCAGGAAGACCTGCTCGCACTAGTCAAACACGAGAACAAGACCTTCCTGTTCGTCACCCATTCCATCGAGGAGGCGGTCTACGTTTCCGATCAGATCGCGATCCTGTTGCCGCGCCCGAGCCGTGTTTCGGAGATCATCCGGCCCGGCGGGTTCCGGAACAAGGACGTCAACAGCATCCGTCGCGACCCGGAATACCTGGATATCGTCGACCAGATCTGGTCTTCGCTGCGGACCTATGTGGAATAGGGCCTGTGTGGAGTAGGAAAGCCCGATGAAGGTGTTCGGCTATCAATTGCCCGGGATGTCGTCGCTGATCCTCTGGGGGCTCCTCTGGGAAGCGGTCGGCCAGTTGGAAGTGACGTTCTTCCTGCCGCCGCTCTCGGCCATATTCACCACCTTGGCCGAAATCGGCACGACGAAGGTGTTCCTGCGCGCACTGGCCGATACCGGACATGCCTTTTTCGTCGGCACCTTCTCGGCGATCGCCATCGGCATTCCCGTCGGCATTCTGATGGGCAAGAGCCGCCTTATCGACGAGTTGCTTCTGCCCTGGGTCAACATGTTCCTCAGCGCGCCTTTGACCGCCCTGGTGCCGGTCTTGATGGTGCTTTTCGGCTTCGGCTTGAAGTCGATCATCATCACCACCGCGCTGTTCGCCGTGTGGATCATTGTTCTCAATTCGCGGGCCGGTGTTCTGCATATCAATCGGTCATTGGTCGAGATGGCCCATTCGTTCGGCGCCTCGCCCTGGGACGCGTTTTTCAAGATCTATCTTTGGGCGGCGCTCCCCGAGATTCTGGGTGGTGTGCGGATCGGGTTCATTCGCGCCGTCAAAGGCGTGATCATCGGCCAGCTGCTGATTTCGATCGTCGGTTTCGGCGCGCTTTTCGAGCTTTACTCGGCGAATTTCCTGATGAAACACTTCTGGGCGGTGCTCATCGTGCTGTTCACCATCGCCTTCATCATCGCCGAATTTCTCGCCTACCTGGAACGGCGGGTCGAATACTACGCGGCGCGGCGCTGAGCTAGACAAGCGGACGAAGATCTCTAAGCAGGAGAGGAGATACAGGATGACCAATTTCATAATCGAGCCGCCGGCGCAGGCCAGTTTGCCGATCCAGGGTTCCGATGAGCGGTTTCCCATCCGCCGCGTCTACTGCGTCGGGCGCAATTATGCGGCCCACACCATCGAGATGGGCGGCGACCCGGACCGGGAGGAACCTTTCTTCTTTCAGAAAAACCCGGACAACCTGCTGACCGAGGGAGCGGCCTTCCCCTATCCGGACAAATCGAGCGACGTCCATCATGAAATCGAAATGATCGTCGCCCTTCAGGCCGGAGGCCGGAACATCCCGCTCGACCAGGCCCTCGATTGCGTCTGGGGGTACGGTGTGGCGCTCGATATGACGCGGCGCGACCTGCAGGGTCTCTGCAAGAAAGCCGGCCGGCCGTGGGAAATCGGCAAGGCGTTCGAGAGTTCGGCGCCGGCATCGGCCCTCGTTTCGGCGAGCCAAGCCGGGCATCCGAGCGACGGCGCCATCTGGCTCAAGGTCAACGGAGAGGTGAGGCAGGAAGGCGATCTCAATCATATGATCTGGAAGGTCCCGGAGATCATTTCCTATCTCTCCGGTTTGTTCGAACTGGCGCCGGGCGACATCATCCTATCCGGCACACCTTCGGGCGTCGGCCCCGTCGAACGCGGCGACGTGCTGGACGGCCATATCGACGGGGTTGGCGAACTTCATTGTTCCGTGGTCTGATCCACCGTTCGGAGAAGGATGAGAACCCCATGAAGACGGTTTCGTTGTTTTCGGCGGTCATCGCCGCGTTCGTCTTTCTATCCCCGCCGGCTTCCGGCGATGACGGCCCCATCGGTGACGGCGTCTATTCGCTGCCCTTGTTCGATGCTCATATTCACTACAAGGAACCGGCTTGGGGGCCCTTTCCGCCGGAGACGGTCCTCAAACTGATGGACGAGACCGGCGTCGCCATGGGCTTGGTGTCGTCAACGCCGGACGAGGGCACGATCAAACTGTGGCAGTTCGCGCCGAACCGGATCGTGCCCGAGCTCAGGCCCTATTTTGACGGCGCCGGGTCTTCGAACTGGACCCGCTACCCGGATATGTTCGACTACATAATGAAACGCCTCGAGGCATATCCGCACGAGGGCATCGGCGAGTTTCACCTGCACAGCGTCGACCCGGGCGACAAGACGTTGCTCGAGAACGTCGCCAAGGTGGCCAAAGACCGGAACCTCTACATCCACGTCCATTCGGGCTGGGAGCCGGTCGCGTTCCTCTACGCCCTGGAACCCGACCTCAAGATCATCTGGGCCCATGCCGGCATGTCGGAACCGCCCGCCATCGTCGAGCGGATGATGGAGAAACACGACACCCTCTTCGCCGACACCTCCTATCGCGAATACGAGATCCTGGGTGCGGACGGCACCATCGACCCCGACTGGCGGCGCGTCCTGGAGCGCTTCTCCGACCGCTTCATGGTCGGCTCCGACACCTGGGTCAACGGCCAATGGAGCAGCTACGAAGATCTGATCGCCACCAACCGGCAGTGGCTCCGCCAGTTCTCCCGCCCGATCGCCGAGAAGATCGCCTATAAGAACGCGGAGCGCCTGTTCGGGCGTAAGGTCAGCCGGGATCTGATCGGCCGCCGCTAGGACGGGTGGAGCGTCAACGGTCGAAGGCCGGGGCCTAGTCCTCTTTATCGAACAGGTAAGGCACAAAACTGCGGCGTGAGACGTCGACACTGATACGCCGGCCGATCGGCGGGAAAGCCCTCTGCTGGCAGTCGCTGCGTTCACAGATACGGCAGTTGACGCCGATCGGCACCGCGGCTTCCTTGTCGCGCAGGTCGAGACCGGCGGCGTAGACGATGTCCTTGGCGTAGGAGGCCTCGCAGCCGAAACCGATGGCGAACCGGCGCGCCGGGCGCAGGTAGGCGCCGCCCGGTTTGGCGATCGACCGGGCGACGGAAATGTAGGAGACCTCGTCGGGCATACGCGCCAGTTGCACCAGGATCTTGCCTGGCTGGGCGAAGGCCTCGTGGACGTTCCACAACGGGCAGGCGCCGCCAAAGCGTGCGAAGCGGAACCGCGTGGCGCTGTGTCGTTTGGTGATGTTGCCGGCCGAATCGACGCGCACGAAATAGAACGGGATGCCGCGCGCCTTGGGGCGCTGCAGGGTGCTCAACCGGTGGCAGACCTGCTCGAAACTGGCGCTGAACTGGCTTTGCAGTTGTTCGATGTCGTGGCGCAGGGTGCGAGCCTGTTGGGCGAACGGTCCGTAGGGGAGGACCAAGGCGCCGGCGAAATAATTTGCCAGTCCGACCCGGCAGATGGCCTGTGCGTCGTCGGAGGGAAACCCGGCCTCGTCAATCAGCGCCTCGATGGTGTCGCGCTGGTTCAAAAGGGCGACCTGGTGGGCCAGATGGAAGGTGCGGCTCGGGCCGTTGAGGCGGGCCGACAGGTAGAGGGTTCCGTTCTCGGCGTCGAAACGCCGCATGCCGCTGTCGGGATCGTCATCGGCGACGGTCTTGACCCGGACATCGAGGTTCTTTTTCAGGTACTCGGTCAGGGCGCTCTGCATGTCACCGAGCGGAAACCCTTGTTCGTCCCACAACGCTTCCGCGGCTTCGTCGAGCGGACCGAAGTAGTTGTTGCGGTAGTAGAAAAAATCCCGGACCTGCTCATAAGGGTACTGCCCGCCGGCCGGCATCTCGGCCGAGTCGCCGTCGGACAGGCTGTCGGCCAGCGATTCGGCCCGCTCGTGCATTTTTTGATAGGCCTGATAGAGGGCCAGAACCCGGCGCACCAATTCCGGAGAGGCACCGGTGACATTGCGCAATTCCCCCATGCTGATAGCGGAACCGCCGAAAGAGGGATCAGCGACCGCGTCTTTGAGGTCGGCCAATAGCCGCGTGTCCTCGTCCTCGGCGAAGACATGAATGTCGACGTCGAAATGGGTGCACACCCGCATGACCACCGGCAAGGTCAGCGGCCGTTGGTTGCTCTCGATCTGATTGAGGTAACTGGGTGATATCTCGAGTTCGCGCGCCAAGGCCGCTTGGCTGAGCTCGTTCTGTTTACGCAATCGCTTGATTTTATGTCCCAAAAACAGCTTGGGGCCACGTGGACCAGGCATTTCGACAGCACTCCAGAATATTCACAATATTCGCAAATTAATCAGAATTTTAGCAAAACCCTTTGCATCATAACACTTTTTTCTAAGACAGGATTTTTGTTTTGTGCAAAGACTGTGAACATCAACAGTTTTATCGCGTCTGCCGGAACGGACTTCGTCGACCCCATCGAAGCCCGCCGCCAAAGGGCCGGGAAACGCGCCGAGGAATGGAAAGAGAGTAGAGACCATGAGCAACCGATATGACGCCGCCTTCGCCCAGTCGCTGGAAAACCCGTCCGCTTTCTGGTCCGCTGCCGCCGAGGACCTGCAGTGGATCCGACGTTGGGAAGAGGTCCTCGACGACAGCGATAAACCCTACTACCGCTGGTTCACCGGCGGCTTATGCAACACCAACTACAACTGCCTCGACCGCCATGTCGACGCCGGCCACGGTGATCGCCTGGCCCTGATTTGGGACAGTCCGGCTTCGGGCGGCGAGGTGCGCCGCTACACCTACGAAGCGCTTCGTGACGAGGTCGCCAAGGTCGCCGGCGTACTCCGCGCCATGGGCGTGGCGAAGGGCGACCGGGTCGTTATCTACATGCCGATGGTACCGGAAGCGGTGATGGCCATGCAGGCATGCGCGCGGCTGGGCGCCGTCCATTCCGTCGTCTTCGGCGGCTTCGCCTCGAACGAGCTGGCGGTGCGCATCGACGACGCCAAGCCGAAGGCTATCGTGTCGTGCTCCAACGGCATCGAGGGCACGCGGGTCATCGAGTACGAGCCCCTGCTCAACCAAGCCATCGACATGGCCGCCCACAAGCCAGATCACTGCCTGATCCTGCAGCGCCCGCAGGCGACGTTCGCCTTGAAGGAGGGCCGCGACCTCGACTGGCATACGGCTGTGGCGGCGGCGGAGCCCGCCGACTGCGTGCCGGTGGCAGCGACCGACCCGCTCTACATCCTCTATACGTCCGGCACGACGGGCCAGCCGAAGGGCGTGGTGCGCGATAACGGCGGCCATATGGTGGCGCTGAAATGGTCGATGACCAACATCTACAACGTCGAGCCGGGCGACGTCTATTGGGCCGCCTCCGACGTCGGTTGGGTGGTCGGCCACAGCTACATCGCCTACGGGCCGTTCCTGCAGGGCTGCACCAATATCATGTTCGAGGGCAAACCGGTGGGGACGCCGGACGCGGGCGCCTTCTGGCGGGTCATCGCGGATCACAAGGTCAACGTGCTGTTCACCGCGCCGACCGCGTTCCGTGCCATCCGCAAGGAGGACCCGGACGGGGCCTTGATTGGCAACTACGACCTGTCCCGGTTCAAGGCCCTGTTCCTGGCCGGCGAGCGGACCGATCCGGAAACCCTGACCTGGGCCCGGGACAAGCTTGGGGTGCCGGTCATCGATCACTGGTGGCAGACGGAAACGGGCTGGGCCATCGCCGCCAACTGCCTGGGACTCCATGAATTCCCGGTCAAGCCGGGCTCTCCGACGAAGGCGGTGCCGGGTTACGATGTCCGCGTCCTTTCCGACGAGGGCGAAGAACAGAAACCGGGCGAGATCGGCGCCATCGTCATCAAGCTGCCGTTGCCGCCTGGCACCTTCCCGACGCTGTGGAACGCCGACCAGCGCTTCCGGGAGAGCTACCTGGAGGAATTCGAGGGCTACTACTCGACCAGTGACGCCGGTATGATCGACGAGGATGGCTACGTCTACGTCATGGGCCGCACCGACGACATCATCAACGTCGCCGGCCACCGCCTATCGACCGGCGCCATGGAGGAGGTCCTGGCCCAGCACGCGGATGTCGCCGAATGCGCGGTCATCGGTGCTGCCGACGCGCTGAAGGGGGAGTTGCCGGTCGGATTCCTGGTGCTCAAGGCCGGTGTCGAGCGTGACGAAGCCGACATCGTCCAGGAAGTCGTCGCCCTGGTACGCAAGAAGATCGGCCCAGTCGCCGCCTTCAAGCAAGCGGTCGTCGTACACCGCCTGCCGAAGACCCGATCCGGCAAGATCCTGCGCGGCACCATGAAGAAGATCGCCGATGCGCAGGACTACAAGACCCCGGCCACGATCGACGACCCGGCCATCCTGCCGGAAATCGCCGAGGGCCTGCGTACGATCGGTTATGCCCACGACCAGGCCGCGCAATGATCAACCCGGCCGGTGGCATTCACCGGCCCGAAAATCGGGAGAACGGTCATGCATGAAATTATCCGAGAGCTGGAAAACAAACGCGACAGGGCGCGGCTCGGTGGCGGCCAGAAGCGCATCGACGGCCAGCACAAGAAAGGCAAGCTGAGCGCCCGCGAACGGATTGAACTCCTCCTCGACCCCGGCACCTTCGAGGAGTGGGACATGTTCGTCGAGCACCGGTGCACCGATTTCGGCATGGCCGATGACACCATCCCCGGCGACGGCGTCGTCATCGGCTACGGCACCATCGACGGTCGCCTGGTCTTCGTCTCGAGCCAGGACTTCACGGTCTTCGGCGGGTCGTTGTCGGAAGCGCACGCCGAGAAGATCTGCAAGATCATGGACCAGGCGATCAGCGTCGGGGCGCCGATGATCGGACTCAACGATTCCGGGGGCGCGCGCATCCAGGAGGGTGTCGCCTCGCTCGCCGGCTACGCCGAGGTTTTCCAGCGCAACGTCGACGCCTCGGGCGTGATACCGCAGATATCGCTGATCATGGGACCCTGCGCCGGCGGTGCCGTCTATTCGCCGGCCATGACCGATTTCATCTTCATGGTCGAGGACACGTCCTACATGTTCGTCACCGGACCGGAGGTGGTCAAAACGGTCACCCATGAAGTGGTCACCCAGGAGGAACTCGGCGGCGCCACCACCCATTCTACCAAGTCGGGCGTCGCCCACGCTTCCTTCGGGGACGATGTGCAGGCGATCCTGATGACGCGTCGCTTCATCGATTTCCTGCCGCCAAATTCCGGCGAGAAACCGCCGATCCGTCCCACCGACGACAGCCCCGAGCGGGTCGAGATGTCGCTCGACACCCTGGTTCCCGACAACACCAACCTGCCCTACGACATGAAGGAACTGGTCCTGAAGATCGTCGACGAGGGCGACTTCTTCGAGTTGCAGCCGCGCTACGCCCAGAACATCATTATCGGCTTCGCGCGCATGAGCGGTTCGACGGTCGGCATCGTCGCCAACCAACCGCTGGTCCAGGCCGGCTGCCTGGACATCGACAGCTCCATCAAAGCGGCGCGCTTCGTCCGTTTCTGCGACGCCTTCAACATTCCGTTGATCACCTTCGTCGACGTTCCCGGCTTCATGCCCGGCACCGCCCAGGAATACGGCGGCATCATCAAACACGGCGCCAAGCTGCTCTACGCCTACGCCGAGTGCACCGTTCCGAAGGTCACCGTGATTACCCGCAAGGCCTACGGCGGCGCCTATGACGTGATGAGTTCGAAGCACTTGCGCGGCGACGTCAATTTCGCCTGGCCATCCGCCGAGATTGCCGTGATGGGGCCGAAAGGTGCGGTCGAGATCATCTTCCGCCAGGACCTCGGCGACGAGGAAAAAACGGCGCTGAGGACCGAGGAGTACCGCAAGATGTTCTCCAATCCTTTCATCGCCGGTGCACGGGGCTACATCGACGACGTCATCATGCCGCACGCGACGCGCAAGCGCATCTGCCGGTCGCTGGCCATGCTGCGCGAGAAGAAGGCCACCCGGCCGCCGCGCAAGCATGGCAACATCCCGCTCTAGGAGGCGGCCATGTTCAGCAAAATCCTGATTGCCAACCGCGGCGAGATCGCCTGCCGGGTCATCAAGACGGCCCGTCGCATGGGCATAACCACCGTCGCCGTTTATTCGGAGGCCGACAAGGACGCACTGCACGTGGAAATGGCGGACGAAGCTGTTCCGATCGGGCCGGCGCCTTCGGCCGAGAGCTATCTCGTCGCCGAACGGATCGTCGAGGCCTGCAAATACACCGGCGCCGAAGCCGTGCATCCCGGCTACGGGTTCCTGTCCGAGAACAGGGCCTTCCAGGAGGCGCTGACGGCGGCCGGGATCATTTTCATCGGTCCCGACGGACCGGCGATCGAGGCCATGGGCGACAAGATCCAGAGCAAGAAACTGGCCAGCGAGGCCGGCGTCTCGACGGTGCCCGGATACATGGGGGTCATCGCCGACGCCGAGGAAGCGGTGAAAATCGCCCGCGACATCGGCTATCCGGTGATGATCAAGGCCTCCGCCGGCGGCGGCGGCAAGGGCATGCGCATCGCGCGGGACGACGATGAGGCCCGCGAGGGGTTCGCGTCGGCAACCAACGAGGCCAAGTCGAGCTTCGCCGACGACCGGGTCTTCGTCGAGAAGTTCATCGAGGAGCCGCGCCATATCGAGATCCAGGTCCTGGCCGATGCCCACGGCAATGCCGTCTACCTCGGCGAACGGGAATGCTCGATCCAGCGCCGCCACCAGAAAGTCATCGAAGAGGCGCCGAGCCCGTTTCTCGACGAGGCGACGCGCAAGGCCATGGGAGAACAGGCGGTGGCCCTCGCCAAGGCCGTCGACTACAAGTCGGCCGGCACCGTCGAGTTCATCGTCGACGCCGAGAGCAACTTCTACTTCCTGGAGATGAACACGCGCCTGCAGGTCGAACATCCGGTCACCGAAATGATCACCGGGCTCGATCTGGTCGAGCATATGTTCCGGGTCGCCGCCGGGGAAGAACTCGCCATCAGCCAGGACGACGTCACGCTCGACGGCTGGGCGATCGAAGCGCGCATCTACGCCGAGGACGTATTTCGCGGTTTCCTGCCGTCGACCGGCCGCCTGATCCACTATATCCCGCCCGAAGAAGACGGCGTCGTCCGGGTCGACACCGGCGTCTACGAGGGTGGCGAGATTTCGATGTTCTACGACCCCATGATCGCCAAGCTGATCGCCTATGGCCGCGACCGAGACCGCGCCATCGATACCCTGCGCGAAGCCCTCGACAGCTACTACATCGAAGGAGTCGCGCAGAACATCCCGTTCCTGGCCGCACTCCTGGCCAATCCACGGTTCGTCGCCGGCAACATGACCACCAACTTCATCGCCGAGGAATACCCGGAGGGTTTCACCGAGGATCATGTCAAACCGGCCGATCCGAAACTTTTTGTCGCCGTGGCGACGGCCATTCACCGCAAGGCCATGGAACGCGCGGCCAGGATCAGCGGCCAGATGCCGGGTCACGAGAAGGCGATCGACGAGGAATTCATCGTAACACTCGACAAGGTCCGCCACTCCGCCCACGCGACCTCCAACGACGGCGGCTGGGACATCGTCGTCGATGGCGATCTCTATAGCGTCCATACGGACTGGCGGTTCGGACAGCCGCTGTTCCGTGCCGTCGTCAACGGCGACAGCGTTTGCCTCCAGGTCAACCGCGAAATCGGCGGCAGCCGCCTGTCCTACCGCGGCGCCTCGGTCATCGCCCAGGTCATGACACCGAAGACGGTCGCCTTCCTCGACCTGATGCCCGTCAAGGAACCGCCGGACATGAGCAAGTTCCTGCTGTCGCCGATGCCGGGGCTACTGGTGTCGTTGGCGGTCGAGGCCGGCCAGGAGGTCAAGGCGGGGATGGCGCTGGCCACCGTCGAAGCGATGAAAATGGAGAACCTACTGCGCGCCGAGCGCGACGGCACGGTCAAGCGCATTGCCGCCAAGCCGGGAGACAGCCTCGCCGTTGATCAAGTGATCATCGAGTTTGACTGAGGCGTTTTCCGTCAGTGGTAGGGATCGGCGGCGCCCCTCAACCCGTCGCCCAGGAAGTTGAAGGCGAGGACGACGATGACCACGGGCAACATGGGCAGCATCAGCCAGGGATAAAGCGCCACGGCCTCGATGTTCTGGGCTTCGGCCAGCAGGACGCCCCAGCTCGTCACCGGCGGACGCAGACCGAGGCCTAAGAAACTGAGCGCCGTTTCGCCGAGGATCATGGACGGCACCGACAGCGTCGCCGAGGCGATCAGGTGGCTCATGAAATTGGGCAGCAGATGGCGCCCGATGATGTGGCTCGGCGAGCCGCCCATGAGCCGCGCTGCCGTGGCGTAATCCTCCTCGCGAAGGGCCAACAGCTTGGAACGCACGGCGCGCGCCAGACCCGGCCAGTCGAGGAGGCCCAAAATGATGGTGATCCCGAAATAGACCAGGATCGGGCTCCAGGTCACCGGCAAGGCGGCCGACAGCGCCATCCACAACGGCAGTTCCGGCAATGAGCGCAGGATCTCGATGATCCTTTGGACGACGTTGTCGACGACACCGCCGAAGTACCCGGCCGCGCCGCCGATGCTAATGCCCAATATGAAACTGATGGTGATGCCGATCAGGCCGACGGTCAGCGAGATGCGGCTGCCGTAAAGCAGGCGCGACGCCATGTCGCGGCCGAGGCGGTCGGTGCCGAGAAAATAGAGCGTGCCGCCCTCGGCCGGGCACATGAGGTGGAAACTGGCCTCGAACAGGCCCCAGAACTCGTAGCCGTCGCCTGAGCAGAAGAATCGGATCCGCTGCACCGTGTCCGTCTTTTCCGAATACTCCCGCTTCAGGGTCTCCATGTTGAGGCTGTAGCTGAGCGGATAGACGAAGGGCCCGCGGAATTCGCCCTCATGGAAGAAGTGCACCTGCTGCGGCGGCGCGTAGACGAAGTCGGCGTTCCGCGTATGCAGGTTGTATGGCGCCAGGAACTCGGTGATGAAGAGGCTGAGGTAGCCGGCCAACAGGATGACGCCGGCGACGACGGCGAGCTTGTGGTGCTTGAAGCGCCACCACATCATCCGCCATTGCGAGGCCATGTAGTATCGCTCCTGCTCCGCCGTCAGCTTCTCGACGGCGACCGGATCGAAGGGTGCGTCGGAGACGTAATGGGCCAGGCGTTCGCTCATCGTTTGACGCCTCCCTCGAGGCGGATACGCGGATCCAGGATGGCGAGCAGAATGTCGGAGACGAACATGCCGACGACCGTGAGGAGCGCCAGGAACATGAGGAAGGACCCGGCCAGATACATGTCCTGGCTCTGCAGCGCGTTCAGCAGCATCGGTCCCGTCGTCGGCAGGCTCATGACGGCGGACACGATGACGGCGCCGGAAACGATCTGCGGCAGCAGGCTGCCGATGTCGGCGACGAAGGGATTGAGCGCCATCCTGAGCGGGTACTTGAGCAGCAACCGCGATTCCGACAGCCCCTTGGCGCGGCCGGTGACCACGTATTGTTTCTGGAGCTCATCCAGCAGATTGGCGCGCAGACGCCGGATCATGCCGGCCGTCCCGGAGGTGCCGATGACGACCACCGGCGCCCACAGGTGTTCGAGCACCGACAGCCCCTTGTCGACGGACCACGGCTGGTCGATGTACTCCGGCTCCATGAGGCCGCCGATCGATGTGCCGAAGGCGACGTTGGCCACATAGAGCAGGATCAGGACCAGAAGGAAGCTGGGTGTCGCCAGGCCCAAGAACCCGATGAACGTGAGCCCGTGGTCGCCCCAGCTGTACTGGTGGGTCGCCGAATAGACGCCGATCGGAAAGGCGACGAGATAGACGAAGATGACGGTGGCGAAATTGAGCACCATCGAGAGCCACAGGCGGTCGCCGACGACATCGGAAACCGGCAAGTCATATTCGAAGGAATAACCGAGCTCGCCCTGGAAGAGGCCGGTAATCCACACGAAATACTGCTCCGACATGGGCCGGTCGAGGCCGTACTGGGCGCGCAGGAACTGGATCTTCTTCTCGTCGACCATCTCGCCCTGGGCCTTGAGCTCCTCGATATAGGTCGTCAGGTAATCTCCGGGCGGCAATTGGATGATGACGAAGACCAGGACGCTGATCACCAGGAGGGTGACGGCCATGGTCGCGACGCGGCGGATGAGATAGGGAAGCATCGTTTCCGCCTAGGGTTTGTCGAACCAGAAGGTGTCGGGCCGGTAGACACCGAAGTGGGCGCCCGGGTCCCAGTTGTAGATGCCCTTCTCGGGCACATTGCGGAGCCTGTTGCTGACGACGACCGGCTGCACGACGCCGGCAACGAGGCCGATGGAGAATACCTGATCGGCATGGATTGCCAGCATCTCCTGCCAGATCTTACGGCGCGTTCCGTCGTCGACCGCTTCGACCCACTTCTTGTTGAGATCGAAGAGGTTTTGCGCCTCGGGGAGATCGATGGGTTTACCGCCCTTTCCAGATGTCTGGTGGTAGAGGCCCCACTGCGGCCAGTGCAGCTGATCGTCACTGGTCGGGGCCAGTTCCGCCGGCGACGAGTCCGGGGCCGGCACGCCGTTCTCGAGCCCGAACCAGACGGACATCATCGTGGCACCGCTCTTGGCTCGACGCCGCAAGACCTCACGCCGCGTCGGCTTGGTGAAGACTTTGATGCCGACGCGGCGCCAACTGTCGCGGATCAGCTCCAGAACGTCGGCCTGTTCGCTGTCCTCGCCGGCCGTCTCGACGATGATCTCGGCCGGTCGGCCATCGGGCAGCAGGCGGATTCCCTGGTCACCGCGTTCGGTCAGTCCCAACCCGTCGAGAAGCGCGTTGGCCCGCTCAATGTCGTACTTGGCCCACTTCCGGTACTTGGCGTCAAACAGCGAGCTCATCGGCAGAACCGTATTGCTGGTCTCAATGGCGAGACCGAAGAAGATGACCTGGTTGATCTCGTGGCGGTCGATGGCGAGCGACAGGGCCCGGCGGAAGTCGACGTTTCGGGTCAGTTTCCGCCACACCGGATCGCTGACGTTGAGGTTGGGATAGAGCGCCATCTGCGCACCCTTCGCCGACAGCCAGCGGAAGACGCTGTAGTCGTTGCGTTTCTCGCCCCGCTTCAGGAACGTGTAGTTCTTGAACTGCAGGGAGCGCGCCTGAAGGTCGACCTCGCCGCTGCCGACCTTGGCCGGGATCAGCTTCGGGTCGGCGATGGTGATGACGGCGCGGTCGATGTAGGGAAGCTGGCGGCCGGCCGAATCGACCCGGTGATAGTAGGGATTGCGCTCGAAGATGAAGCGGTCGGAGGGCGGCGGCGTCGTATTGAGCCAAGGCTGCAGGGTCGGCAACGCGACGTTATCGTTGCGGTATTGGCGGTCCTTCGAATAGTGCAGCGCCCGCCAGTTGCGTTTGCGGGCTTTTTCGACCCGTTTTTGCAGTTCGTCTTTTTCGACGAACGTGGCGTGGTAATTCTTCAAGTAGTGAGCCGGCCGGTAGATGTAGAGCGGCGACGCGGCGGCCATGGCCGGCAGAAAGAACGGATTGGGTTTGTGCCAAGTGTAGCGCACCGTGGTGTCGTCGATGACCTCGAATTTGGGCGCCTTACCCTCGACGGGCAGTGTCTTCGACGGGCCCAATGGGGAGATATCCGGGTCGAGCGCCATGTTCTCCCAGAAATACCGGAAGTCCTCCGCCGTGAACGGGTGCCCGTCGGACCAGCGGTGGCCCTTGCGTAGTTGGAACGTGAAGATACGTCCATCCTCGACCTCGAACGACTTCAGGATATCGGGCACGATCTTCATGTTGCGGTCGTAGCCGACGAGCCTGGCATAGCCGTAGACGATCATCATGCGGATGTCCTTGGCGCGGCCCATGACCATGCGGAGATCACCGCCGTAATGGCCCAGCTTCGAACCGGGCCGATCGAGCACCGCTTCCGAAGGTTCTGCCGGCAAGCGCTCAGAAACCGGAGGCAGGGCGCCTTCCTTGACCCGTTCGGCCAGGAACGGCGGGTCGACGAGGTCACCCGCCCAGGCCGCGGCGTTCACCACACCGGCGACCATCAAGGCAAGCATGACAACTGTTGTTTTCAACGCGTAGCCCCCTGCTCGGGCGTGATGAGGTAATTGGCATAGCCCTCATCGGCGAACACCCGGTCGACACGGTAGCCTAGATTTTCAACGAGGGCGAGGAAGGGTGGGATGTTGGCGTCTTCGACCTCGACGAGCAGAACCGGACGTTCCCGCTCAATCAGTCGCCTGGCACCGTTCAACACGTCCAACTCCATAGACTCGACGTCGATCTTGATGAGGTCGACGCGGCTTTCGACGCTGTCGTCGAGCGTCCGGATTTCCACCTCGCCGCCATCCTCGGCGACCAGCCGCGCCGTTCCCAGATGGCCGCGACGGCCGGCATCGATCTTCATGCGTCCGCGTTCCCGGCCGACCCCGGCACCCAAGTGGTTGGTATCGACATTGGTCAGGCCGTTCGCTTCGATCGTCCGGCGGAGATGGTGTGCGGCCAGCGGATTGGGTTCGAAGACGATAACCCGTTCGGCACCCATTGCGGTGGCAAAAAAAAGACTGTGGTTACCCGTATTGGCGCCGACGTCAACGACCACACCACCGGTCTCGACGGTCCTGGCGACGGCCTCCAGTTCCCTTTGCTCGAAAAAGACACCTCTCAACTGCACCCTCTCGACGGTCGGATTGATCCCCGTATAGGGGAGCTTCATCAGACGGCCACCATAGTCGAAGGCCATGAACTGCGGGTGACGGTCGAGTTGCTGGCGAATGAACGCCTTTTCATCATCGCCAATCGGCGGCAGGGTCTCGGACACGGTAAAGGGTTGCGCCGTCTTCAGGCAGCGGCCGCGGTGCCAAAACCGCATCAGGTAGTCCGCATACCAATCGTCGCCTTCGTCATCCGAAAACCCGACCGCGCGCGCGACAGCGGTGCGGGCGAAATGGCTGCGCCCGACCCACCACTCAAGCGCCATGTGAGCACCCTCAGGCATACGGTCGCAGGTGAACCGGCAGGCCTTCGGGATCTTGATCTCCTGGCCGCTGCCGACGCCGATCCCGCCCCAAACCGCGTCGTAGGCCGTCACCGACGGTGCCATCATGGCGAACGCCTGCGGATGGATCCGTTCGCCGGCACCGACGAATAGGATCCAGTCGGCACCCTCCCCTGCCGCCTGCTCAAGGACACCAGCGGCCAACGCAGCGGGCTTCGATTCGCCGTGCGAGGCGGTGAGTACGATCAAGCGGGAAAAAGGACCTGGATCTATGGACCCAACATCGGCAGCGAATGAAGCGGGCGCATCACCGGGTGTTCCGGCAATCGCGGCGATCGCACATACGCCGGCGCCTGTCATGTCACGCGATCGCCGATTCGCCGGGGTGCTCGTGCGCCCGCACGAAATGCCCGTTGCCGAGGCCCATCAGCGAGGCGTCGTCGGCGTCGCGCACATCGAACGGTTCCGGCCAGCTGTCAGGATCGGTCATGGTCGTCTCGCGCACCGTCGCGAAATCAAGCGGCCGCGACAGATCGGGAAACGGCACCGATGCCAACAGCGCCTGGGTGTAGGGGTGGCGCGGCTCCTTGAACAGCAGAGCCCTCGGCGCCACCTCGACGAGGCGGCCGCGGCACATGACGGCGATACGGTCGGCGATGTAATTGACGACCGCCAAGTCGTGGGAGATGAAGAGGTAGGTCAGCACCAGCTCTTCCTGCAGGTCCTTCAACAAATTCAGGACCTGGGCCTGAACCGACACATCGAGAGCCGAGACCGGTTCGTCGCAGATGACCAGTTCCGGCTGCAGGGCGAGGGTTCGGGCGATCCCGATCCGCTGGCGCTGGCCGCCCGAAAAACTGTGCGGGTAGCGGCTGAGATAGCGCGGGTCGAGGCCGACCAGATCCATCAGTTCCTGAACCAATTCGCGCCGTTCGGCCTTGTCGCCGGCCTTATGGATGGCGAGCGGTTCGCTGAGGATGTTGTAGACCGTCATCCGCGGGTTGAGAGACCCGAACGGGTCCTGGAAAATGTACTGGATCTTGCGCCGGACCGGCACCATCGCCTTGTCATCGAGATGCAGCAGATCCGTCGATCCGTCGGCATCGTTGAGAACCACTTCTCCCTCGTCGGCATCGATGGCCCGCATGATCATCTTGCTGACCGTCGTCTTACCGCAGCCGCTCTCGCCAACCAATCCCAGGCATTCGCCGCGCCGGATGTCGAAACTGACATGATCGACAGCTTTCACGGTCCGTGCCTCACTGCTGCCGAACCCGAAGCTGCCGCTGCGGATCGTAAAGCTCTTCGATAGGTTCTTGACCTCAAGGAGCGGTTTACCGTGATCGACGGTATTCGTTTCGCTCCTTTTCTGAAGGAGCCCGCCGCGCCTCGGCTCGATGGCCCGGAGCGGCACCAGGCGCTCTGAGCCGTCGGTATCGAAATGGGGTACCGCCTTGAGAAGAGCCTGGAGATAGGGATGGCCCGGGTTCTCGAAGATGTCCTCCCTGGCCCCGCTTTCCATGACCTCGCTGTGATAGACGACGACCACCTCTTCGGCGACGTTGGCGACCACGCCCATGTCATGGGTGATCATCAGGACGGCCATATCGAGTTCCTGCTGCAGATCCTTAACGAGACCAAGGATCTGAGCCTGCACGGTGACGTCGAGCGCGGTCGTCGGCTCATCAGCGATCAGCAGCGCCGGACCGCAGACCAGCGCCGTGGCGATCATCGCCCGTTGCCTTAGGCCGCCTGACAATTCGAAGGGATAGGTGCGATAGGCGCGTTCCGGGTCGGGGAAGCGGACCAGTTTCAGCATCTCGATGGTACGCTGTTCGCAGATCTTCATGTCCGACCCGTCGTGCAGACGGAGCGCCTCGGAAATCTGGTCGCCGATCGTGTGCAGGGGCGAAAGCGACGTCATCGGCTCCTGAAAAATGATCGAAATACGACCGCCGCGAACGCTACGGTAATCCGGTCCCGCCGGATCGAGTTTGGCGAGATCGCAGACAGTGCCTTCCTTCTTGGGATCGTCGAACAGGATCTCGCCCGACTCGATTGTCGCGCCCTTGGGCAGGATTCCCATGATCGCCTGGGCACAGACACTCTTGCCGGAGCCACTCTCGCCAACGATGGCGACACAAGACCCCGGACGGATGCGGAACGACACGCCGCGCACGGCCTCAACCCGACCGGCACGGGCGTTGAAGCCGACCCTGAGGTCGTTGACTTTCAGGAGATCACCCACGTATCCGCCCTGTTTATGGTTATTATTTCATCAGAGACCGAACACATCGGCCGCCTGAGGCCATTTTACGGCGTCTCGCTCGCGCGTCCAGTGAAGGAATTTCTCGACGAAGGTCCAGGTCGCCTGGTCGTGATCGAGGTGGTGGGTGAGCAGGCCCGTCGGCTCGTCCGGATCAGCGGTTCCCCGCCGTTTTGCCGCGAGGTGTTCGACGATATCCGTCAACGCCTTTTCCTCGCCGACGAACCCCCGGTGCCCCCGCCAATCGATAACGTCGACGTGGGTATTGACCTGCCGAAGGCCGGCAATGGGCTCGGCTCGCGAACGCGCCTTGAACCCCGAAACGCCCATGTGTCCGGCCTTTCGAACGGCTTCGAAGCCGGCAGCCGACAGCCGGTTCCAGGGCGGCACGAACACCGGCACCCGGTTCCCATAACCGGCGAGCCGCAACCATCCGGCGCGGACTTCGCCGATCATGTCGGCCTCGGTGCGGCTTTCCCCGTATTCGGACTTCTTGGCGCCTTCGGGTTCGTGGTTGTGGTGGCGAAATCCATGCTGCGCCGTCGTGACCAACGGGCACTCGGCGAAACGCGATGCCAGTTCCGGTTCAGCCGGTTCGGGAACGACGGCAATGACCAAGGGGACGGTGTAGGTTTCGGAAAGCCCGACGAGACGGTCCAAGGGCCCCGTCGGCCGGGTCGCGTCGTCGTCGCGCCACCAGAACACCGGTGCGGCGCCTTCGTCCCGCCACGCCTTCAACTCGTCATTGAGGATCGCCCACGGATCGCTCACGTCCCGCCTCCGTGAACCAACTCGGCAACCAATCGCGCCGTCGTTTCGACGCCGTTCATATCGAACTCATGGGGGGCCGGCGGTGCTGCGATCGCCGCCTCGGCGGCGCGGCCCAATCGCTCCGGCGTCATCGCCGCCTCATCGAGAACATGCAGGAGCCGCCGCCGTTCGAACTTTCGGGCCCGATAGGTCTGTTCGCTTTCGCTGCCGTCGGCAAAAGGAACGACCAAGGCCGGACAGCCGGCGGCGAGTACGTCCATGACCGTGTTGTAGCCGCCTTGAGAAATGGACAGGGCGGCGCCGGCGAGGAGTTCCCGGAAATCGGGCCGCGCAGGCTCGACGGTGACCCCATCCGGTGCCTGGTTCCGGAGATCGTTGAAAACGGTTGCGTCCAGATTGCCGCCCGCCAACATCCGCCAGGGATATTCGGCGAGATGACCCGCCTGCCGGGCCGCCATCGCCGTACGCATGAGCGTCTCGCCGACCGCGCCGCCGCCCGTCGACACGATGATTTCACCAACGGCTGCAGATTCGCTAGGACCTCTATCGCCCCGTTCGGCCACATAACCGGTGTAGGCGATACGCTGACGGATGCTCTCGGTCTCCGGAAACGTCGCATCAAGCGGCACCACCGCCGGGTCGCCATGGACGAAAACCCGGTCGAAGTAGCGATCGACCGTATCGACGACTTCCCGATTGCGCTCCGGCTTGTTCTTGGCGACCAGAATATCGCGAACGGAGCAGGCAATCCGCGTGTGCCCGTGGGCCACCTCCAGAAGCGGCAGCAGTTCGAAACGAAACTGGCGGCGCCCGAAGGGAAACAGCTCGATCAGAAGTACCGGGGGCCGGGTCCGTTCGTAAAGAGCGAGCAGACGTTTGCGGCGGTCGGACCGCCAGGTGTCGTCGATCGGCTTGCCGTCTTCGTCGAGGATTGCCGAAAACCCTGGGTCGGCGGCCCGTGCCGTCGGCAACTGCACGATTTCGGCCCCTCCGAAATCGGCCAGATCGACCGATGGTCCTCCGAGGACAACTGTGGCCCCCAGCCCGGCACGCTCGAATCCCCGGCACAATGTTGCCGCGCGTTTGACGTGGCCGACGCCGAGCAGATGCTGGACATAAAAGAGGACGTCGGTCGTCATGCGGACTCCAGAGGAATGTTCAGTCGAGATACGGCCGGCGTGCCATTGGTTACGGAAAAGAGATGACCGGTCGCGTCCCGCAGTTTGGTGGGCGGCTTGCCGATCATGTCCCAACCCACGGCTTCTGCGTAGATCGCCTGAATAATACCCTTGTGGCAGACGGCGGCGGTCGGCCGATCGAGAGACGCCAGCCAAGGTTTCAGGCGTTCCTGGACCTCACGCGGACTTTCTCCGCCATCGGGGCGGAAATCCAGTCCTCGGGCCTGGTTCCGTTTCATGGCTTCGCCCAGATCCCGCTGCAGATCGGCGAACCGGGAACCCTCCCATCGTCCCCACGACATTTCCTCCAGGGCCGGTTCCGGGGCGCAGGGGAAACCGAGAATCTCAGCCGTCTCCAGGGCCCGGCCGAGAGGACTGGATACCCAGTGGTATTCCGCATATTCGGGCGGGATCTGCCAGGCCGCGACGGCCTCGCGGCCGGCTGGGCTGAGCGGCAGGTCGTTTTTCCCCTGCAGGCGCTTGTCCGCATTCCATGCCGTCGGTCCGTGACGAATGACGAACAGCGGAGTCATGCCACCAGCCCCTTCAAGAGATGGCGCAGTCGCCTCCCCGCCGCGGCGACGTCATGCCTTTCGGCAACCCGATCGAACGCCGCCTGCCCCATGCGCCGGCGCAATTCACCGTCGTCGAGCAGGCGCGCGACGGCTTCGGCGAAGGCTTGTGCGTCTCGATGCGGCGGCAGGAAACCCGTTTCCCCATCACCGACGACATCCGGCACGCCGCCGGCGTCGCATCCAACCACCGGCACACCGGCCGCCTGCGCCTCGAGGAAGCACATGCCAGGTGATTCCTTGACGGCCGGCCACACAAACACATCACTGGCGGCGTAGACAGCGGCCAGTTCCGCCGCCCCTTGCCGCCCCAACCAGACTGTCCGTCCAGCCAAGCCGGCAAAGGCGTCTTTAACCTCGGCCGCCGCGTCACCGTCCCCGGCAATCAGCAGGCGCCAGGGCCGGTCGGTCAATCGTGACAGAGACCGGGCGAGAATCGCGTAGGATTCAACCTTGTCGCCGGGACGCATCATGGCGACGGCGAGCAGCCACGGGTCACCCGCATCGAGGCCGAACCGCCCGGCGAGCCTGGCGCGGATGGCCGTCCGGTCTTCGGCCGCTTCGGCATAGGGCCGCCGATCAAGAAACGGTTCGAGCCTGGCATAACGATCGTTCGAGGCGAGTGCCGGACGCAGGCAGGGTTCGTCATCCCGGTTGAGGCCGATGGCCAGGTCGGCATTGGCCAGGGTCCGTTCGACGCTGTCATGGCCGATCCGCCACGGACCGTCCTTCATTTTCGGCGCCAGGGACGCTTCGGCGACGACATAAGGAATGCCGAGGGAGCGGGCAACCGGCGGTCCGATCCAGTCGGGCGCCTTGTGGTAGAGGTGGTAGGTGAACCAGAGGTCGGGGCGGTCCTCGGGCGGGTACCGTTCGTATCGGCGCGCCACACGCCGGGCGAGCTTTTCGCCGGCCCGTTGAAGACGGGCCTGGCGGTCCTCGTCGCCGTTGCCGTCATAGCTCCGAAAGCGGCTGGCGAGATCAACGGTGTCGCCACCTTCCTGCAATGCCGTCATCAACAAACGTCCGATGAGGCGGTCACCGGAAGGGACCGGCGACGTCGGAGCTTTGAGCGGCGCGTAGAAGGCGATCCTCACGCCACGTCCCGGGCCGGGGTGAGACCGAACTTCTCGGCAAGAAGGCCGATCGAGGCTTCGTGAGAGAACACATGGCGGACCCGTTCGGCGCCGGCTTCCCCGAGCCGGTGACGCAGGCGGGGATCGGCGATCAGTCGAGACATGGCATCGGCCAGGGCGGAGGCGTCGTCCGGTTCGGTCAACAAGCCGGTTACGCCGTCGTCGATCAATTCAGGTATGGCCGAAACGCGGGTCGCGACGCAGGCCAGTGACTGGCTTTGCGCCTCCATCAGCACATTGGGCAGGCCGTCACGATCACCGTCGCCGGCGACACGGCTGGCCAGGACGAACAGGTCGGCCTCGCCGTAAAGCGCCAGCAGTTCCTCCTGTGAGCGCGGCCCCATCCAGGTCACGCGGTCCTCTATCCCCAAGTTCCGGGCCGCCGCTTTGAGGGCCGCAAGGAGGACACCGCCGCCGACATGCACGAAACGCCACGACGGTTCATCGGGCAGTTCGGCCAGGGCGCGCAGCAGGATTTCGTAGCCCTTCTTTTCGACGGCGCGGCCGACGGACAGGATCGTGATGGGATTTCCCGGTGCAGGTCCGCCGGCCGACGATTGCGTACCGGATCGCGGCGGGAAACGGGCCAGATCGATACCGTGGTAGAGCAGGCGAACCTTGCCTTCCGTTTCGGCATTCAAGCCGCGCAGGTGGTCCACATTGGTGCGGGTGCAGGTCACCAGCCATTCCATATGCGCCAGCTTCTCGGCTTTCTCCCACTCGGGCGAAGTCCAGATATCCTTGGCGTGGGCCGAACAACTCCATGGCAATCCCCGAATCTCGGCGCAGTAGCGGGCTACGGACGCCGGCGTATGCAGGAAATGGGCATATATCCAGGTCACCTCTTCGGGCAGTTCTGCGGCCATGGCCAGGGCTTGGCCGAACCGCCGGATACGGTTCGGCGTCAGGTCACGAAACAGATCGCGGAAAAAAGCCCCTCGGGCGGTGTTGTATCCAGGCCGTTTGCGTACCCGCAGCCATGCTCTCATCACCCGGAACGGTGCCTGATAGAGATATTCCGGCAGATAGTCGACGGCGGCGGTGATTTGCCCGTGGATGGGATGGGTCTTCTTATCGGTGGGTCGACGCAGGGATACGATCCGGTAGCGCAACCCTGATCTTTGTAGACTGAGAATTTCCTGAGCGATGAAGGTCTCGGAAAGCCGAGGATACCCCTTTACGACGATGGCGACGACGTGTTGCACGGCCGCTCACGCATCTTTGTTCACCAGGCGCAGCGACGGTTCTCCCGACTGCACCGTGCTCAGCCACTGATCAACGGTGGCATTGATATGCGAGAACCCGTCGAGCAGGCCCGGCAGATGCACCTCCGAAGGTCTCGGCCGCGACGGCAGCGTGCGGATGGCCTCGGCCATCTTCCGCGGATCGCGTTCACCATCATCGACGACCATGCTGACCAGGCCCAGGTCCTGGGCCCGTGACGCCCGGATGTATTGTTCGAGGCGCGGAACCGTTCGCGGCACGACGAGGCTCGGCTTGTCGAAAGACAGGATCTCGCAGAAGGTATTGTAGCCGCCCATGGCGACAACCCCGGATGCTTTCGAGATCAGGTTCTCCAGGTTGGATTCGAAGGTCGTGGCGTGGACGTTCGGCAACATTTCGACCCGTTGTTTGAATTCGCTCTGCAGGTCGAGGTGCATGAACGGTCCAAAGACGATAAACGCCGGATGCGGAATACCCGGGTCGTGTTCATAGGCCCTGAGCACCCAGTCGACGAGGCCGGCGCCGTCGCCGCCGCCAGGTGTGACGATGATGAAGGGATCCTGCATATCGACCTGTTCGATGATCGACGGGTTGATCGCAGTCACCGAACTGCGCCGTAGATAGCCGGTATAGGAGATTTTATCGAGGACGCTGGAGGGAATCGACACCCCTTCCAGCGGGTTGCAGATCTCTGGTAGACCGCAGACCCAGATATCGTCGTAGAGGTCGCGCATGGCCGGCACCGCCATCTTGCGCTCCCACTCGTCGGTCAATTTACCGGGATCATCCATGACGTCGCGTAAACCGAGCACGAGGCGCGTGCCGTTGGACTTAAGGAGCCTTAATGTCGACCCGACTTCGCCGCGAAGCTCCAACGGCTCCTTGTCGGTCAAAAAGACGTTCGGTTTGAAGACCTCGGCCGTCGTCCTGACGATCGACTCGCGGATCGCCATCGCCTCTTCGATCCCGATATCGAGGCCGAGCGACGTATATCCGCCGTTGCGCAGTTTGACGACGCCGGGGATGCGCACGAAATCGACCCGCGAACGGAAATCGAAACTGCCGATGATCGGTGAGCCGGATAGGATCAGGACAGAGAGGTCCTGGCGGTGATCGACCAGGGAATGGGCGATCGCCCGGCACCGACGCAGGTGGCCGAGGCCGAAGGAATCATGACTGTAGATTAAGAGCCTTGTATGGCTTGAATCCGCGAGCATCTTCGCGCTCCGTCCTGCCCAGGCCACAAGATTATGGCCAACCGGCGGGAATGGCTACATCAAACCGCAGGTCGGGTTCTATCCGACGTAACGCCGGCCGCCTGCTCAATTGTCGACGCGTTGCAGTTTCGCCTTGATTCGCTTGAGTTTTTCGCCGTTTCGGATACGGGAAAAAACGAGGTTCATGCCGTCCGGTGTCAGGCGGCGCTCGTAAGTCTGAATCTCGTAACCCGTACCTTCAAGAATGATCAGCGTGTTGACGGTCAACACGTCACCCTCGACCACGGCCCAGACATAAGGGTCGCCACGTAGCGGATCGAGCGGCCGGGCGTTGCCGAATTTGTCCTTGCGCATGGCCGACGAAAACACGCCGGAGCGTTCGGTCGGCCGGAAATTGATCGAGAAATTCGCCCGTTTGGTCTTGCCCGATGTCCGATGGATAGTCGTCGTCCACTCGATATTGAACCCGTTCCGGTATGGGCGGACGTGCACGTCGAGGTCGCGTTTCTCGATTTCCCCGACACCCTCGTCAATGGTAGTGCCGACGAAGTGACCGTAAAACGCCTCCGCCGGGCCGCTTGCAAACGCCGGCATGGAAGTGGCGGCAACCGAAAAGATAGTCAAAATGAAAAGAAACCGAAGGACCGGCATTGGCTTATCCTCACTCAAATCAGGGCCCGTTTGCGGTCGGCCCCAGACAGCTGAAAACCGCTACGCGGCCTCGCTCATGGCCGCTTTGCGTCGTTTCTTCAGATTGACTTTGAACCCGAGACTTTCCGCATTGCCGTAGGAACACCCCTGGCAAACGTCAAAACTCTTCAGAAAACCGTTCTTGCGCGCCCGCAATGCTTCCTTCGACAAATAGGCCTTCATGAAGCCGTGCTCGGCGATGTTCGGCAACTGGATCATCTGATCGTAGTCAATGCAACAGAGACCCAAATCCCCGTTCCAGAAAACGACCGTTTGGAAAAGCGGCGTCCGACAGAGGGCGCGCTCGACGCCGGTCGGGTGGCGCTTGAATTCCTCCTTTTGCGGAAGGAACTTCGAGTTTTCCCGCTTTTCCTCTTCAGACGTGTAGGAACCTACGCTGAAGGTCTTGAAGCGGACCCGGTCGAAACCGACGTCTTCGGCCCACTGGGTGATTTCGTCGACCTGGCCTTCCGAATAGGCCGTCAAAAGGGTCTGCAAGACCGTGAACGGATTTTCCGCGCCCAGTTCCCGGCGTACGCTGAGGAAGGTCTCAATGTTGTTCTTGACCTCGTCGAAGTCGGAATTGATGCGGTAGCTCTCCTGCGCCTCCTTGGAGAAACCGTCCATACAGAGATTGACCCGCCCCAGTCCGGCCTCGATGAGGCGCCTGGCCATCTCGGCATCGAGCTTGGTCGCGTTGGTGCTGAGAAAGGTGTCATGGCCATGCTGGTTGGCATAGGCAACGAGTTCTGGCAGATCCGGGTTCAGGGTCGGTTCGCCGGAAAAGTTGAAGTAGATGGCGGGCTTCTCCGGCACCGCTTTGAAATCGTCGATGATCCGTTGGAAAACGTCGAGTTTCATCAGGCCGCGCTTGCGGGTCATCGCAAACGTCACCGGGCAAACTGGGCAGCGCAGATTGCACGAATTGGTGACGTCGATGATGATGATGCTGGGCGGTTTCTTGAAATATGAGAGCGGCAGGAAACGCGCGAACGCATGGGCGATCCTGGACCTGAGGGGAATTGCGCTCTCCGTCATGATAGCCCGATCCACGTCACTTTTCTGAGAAGGCGGTGTTCCGCCAAATTTGTGGTGTCGGCGGGGCTTTTACAAGAAGCAAATCAAACACCGGCGATCAATCCTCAACACAGGGGCGTGAGGGCGAGGAGGCCATAAAAATCCTTGCGCAAGGTTTGCCCTTCAACCTTTAATATGGTTCGAACAATCTCGGAAATAACCGGGCGCAACCGAATACGGGGTCTCGTCGAACGTCTATGGAACCGACAATCTTCGGTTATATCTGGCGCTATTCCCGTCGTCAGCAATTGATCCTGCTGGCGGTCACCTTGGCGTCGTTCCCGTTTCTCTACTATTCGCTCGACCTGCCGAAAACGATCATCAACGAGGCTATCGGCGGCGATGAGTTTCCGCAGAATTTCCTCGGCCTCGAGATGGGTCAAACCCAATACCTTCTGACCCTATGTTTCATCTTCCTGTCCCTGGTGCTGATCAACGGCGGCTTCAAGCTGTGGATCAACATCTACCGGGGCGGCATGGGCGAACGCATGTTGCGCCGCCTGCGCTACATGCTGTTCGCACGGGTCCTGCGCTTTCCGATGCCGCAGTTCCGCAAGACCTCGCAGGGCGAAATCATCTCGATGATCACCGCCGAAGTGGAACCGCTCGGCGGTTACATCGGCGAAGCCATTTCGTTGCCAGCTTTTCAGGGCGGAACGCTGCTGACCATCCTGGTCTTCATCATGATCCAGGACCCGTTCCTCGGCATCGCGGCGATCGCGCTCTATCCGGTGCAGATGTACCTGATCCCGAAACTGCAGAAACGTGTCAACGAGCTCGGCAAGCAACGTGTACGCGCCGTCAGGCGCCTGTCCGAGCGGGTCGGCGAAACCGTTACCGGCGTCCAGGAAGTCCACACGCACGACACCTCGGCGTTCGAGCTGGCCGACATCTCCAGCTGGCTCGGAAAGATCTTCTTCATTCGCCTGGAGATTTTTAAATGCAAGTTCTTCATCAAGTTCCTCAACAACTTCATCGCCCAGGTGACGCTGTTTTTTGTTTTATTCGATTGGTGGTTACCTGGTTATCGAGGGTGACCTCAGTTTTGGGGCCCTGGTTGCAGTTCTCGCCGCTTACAAGGATCTTTCGCCGCCTTGGAAGGAACTGCTCACCCACTACCAGATTGCCATGGACGCGCGCATCAAATACGAGCAGTTGATCGAACAGTTCCAGCCGGCCGGCATGTTGCCGGAAGAGCTGCAGCGCGATCCGGTCGGCGAGAAACTCACCCTCGAAGGCGGTATCGGTGTCTCCAACATCGTCGTCGAGGACGACAGCGGCATCAAGACGCTGGACGGCGCCAACGCTCAAATCCCGCTCGCCGGCACGACAGCCATCGTCGGCACCAGTGAATCCGGGCGCGACGATCTGGTTCGGATTCTGGTTCGCCTGGTTGCGCCGGACAGTGGCCGGGCCAACATCAACGGGCGCGAAATCAGGGAAATCCATGAAGGGGTTCTCGGTATTCAAACCGCCTACGTCGACCAGAGCGCCCACATGTTCAACGGCACGATCCGCGACAACCTGTTCTACGGTCTCAAGCACCGTCAGGTCGGTGAATCGACGCCGGAAAACGCCGATGGCCGATTGCGCGGCGAGCTTGAGATCGAGGCCGATTTGTCCGGGAATACGAAAGACGATGTCGATTCCGCCTGGTTGGACTTCACCGGCCTCGACCTCGCCGGCGAGGATACTGTCGCTGGCCATACGCTCGGTGTTCTCACGGTCTGCGGTCTCGAACGCGACATGCGCGAGATCGCGTTGCAGACCAGCGTCGACCCGCAGGTCCACCCGGAGCTGACCGGACGTATTTTGGAGGCCCGGCGTGAACTGGTCACTCGCCTGCAGGAGCCCAAACTGGCCAGCCTGGTCGAGCCATTCGACAAGGAAAAATACAACAACAACATGACGGTGGCCGAGAACATCCTCATGGGAACACCGGTCGGCGACGACTTCAATCCGGCCAATCTGGGGACCCACCCCTATATGCTGTCGGTACTCGACAAAGTGGGGATCCGCAGCTTGTTCCTGGAAACCGGGGCCAAGGTCGCCGAAACGATGGTCGAGCTGTTCCAGGACCTGCCGCCCGGGCACGAGTTCTTCGAACGCTACAGCTTCATCCAGGCCGACGAATTACCAGAGTTCCAAAGCATTCTCAGGCGCGCCGAAAGCGGCGGCATCGGCAATCTGGAAGAAGCCGAAAAGGCGCAGCTCATGCAGTTGACCTTCGTCCTGGTACCGGAACGGCATCGTTTGGGGCTCGCCACCGATGAAAACAAAGAGCAGATCCTGCAGGCCCGGCGCTCCTTTTTCGATGATCTACCGGACGACCTCGAGGGAGCGGTCAAATTCTACGACGTCGAGGAATACAACGACGCGGCCTCCGTTATCGACAATATCCTGTTCGGCAAGATCCGGCATGGCCGCGCCCAGGCGCATCAGGAAGTCAACCAGATCATCAACGATGTCATTGAAAAGCTGGAACTCTGGCCAACCCTCATCGAACTCGGGCTCGATTCGCAAGTCGGTGTCGGCGGCGGGCGTTTGTCGGCGGTTCAGCGGCAAAAACTGTCCTTGGCCCGTGCTCTTATCAAGAAACCGCAACTCCTCGTCCTCAACGATCCGCTGAGCGCGCTCGACCCGGCCTCGCAGGACCAGATCACCAATGGCGTGCTCGAAGCCTACCGCGACAAGGCGCTGATCTGGGTGGTCAACCGGGCCGAGTTGGCGAAACGATTCGACAACGTCATCGTCATGGACAGCGGCAAGGTCATCGAACAGGGAACAACGAGCGAACTCGACAAGGAAGGGTCCGAGTTTCACAAACGTTTGATAGCATAAGGCCGATTTGGAGGTGCGCCCCCTAGATCCATCGGGGGTGAGGCCTCTGGGAGGAAACCGAATGGACGTCGAAGAAACAGCAAGAATGCTCAAAGGCATCCCGCTTTTTTGCAACCTCGATGCGTCGAAATTAAAGCTATTGGCCTTCGTCAGCACGCCGATGGTCTACGAAGACGGTGAGGACGTGTTCCGGATGGGTGAATCCGCCGATTGCGCCTATCTGATCGAGGACGGTGAGGCCGACGTTTTTCTCGAGGAGGAGGGCCGTCGCATCAAGGTCAACCATTTGCAGGGCAACGACGTGTTCGGCGAGATGGCGCTTTTCCTGAGCAGCGGCCGGTCGGCGACGGTGACCGCCAACGGGAAGTTGAAGGCGCTCAAGATCGACGGCGAGATGTTCCTGAAGATGGTCACTCAGAACCCGGAAGCCGCGCTCGGCATCATGAAGGCGCTGAGCGAGAAGATCATCAACGCCAGTGAACAGGTGGCCCGGTCCTGAATCCCGTGCGCCTCACCATGCGAAACGGTTCCCGACCGTCTGCCCGTTGAATGTCGAGCAAGGGCCATCCGGCTTTTCGCCTGCCAATTAACGCCGTTCTGCTCGGCGGGTTCGGCGGCCTGGTCGCCGTCGCTGTCGCCATCGTACTTTTTCTCGGGTTCGTTACGGCGCGGGAAAACACCGTAGACCTGCTGTCGGACAAGGCCGAGGCGGCGGTCGAGTTCATGGTATCGCATATCGACCGCCAGCTCCGGCCGATCTCGGACCAGGCCCGTTGGATCACCAAGGAGATTTCGGCCGGAAAGATCGACATCGATGACCATACGAAACTGGACGCCTTTATGCTTGGCGCGCTCGCCGCGACGCCGCAAACGGCCGGCATCGCCATCGTCCGCCGCGACGGCCGGATGCGCCGTTATATGCGACAGGACCAGGCGGTAATCGCGTCGACGCTGCCAATCGATAGTGCATTCCAGACATGGTTCGGGGAAGTCGAACGATCGACGAAGCCGGCTTGGCGCCAACCGAACTGGGACACGCCCCTTCACGAGCCAATTATTGTCCACGAAACCCCGTTGCGTACCGGTGGCGAGCTTGTCGGCGCTCTCGTCCAGGTCATCCCGGTATCGGTGTTCTCGCGACACCTGGTCACGCGCGTGGAGGCCACGGGGCACGACACGCCCTTCGTCCTCTTCGACAAGTCTCGGGTCCTCGTCCATCCGATCCTGGCCAGCCTCATGCCGCAGTCGCGCCCGCAACAAGATCTGCCGACCGTCGATGAACTGGGCGACATCGTCCTCCAGGGGCTGTGGGACGAAGAAACGTCGCGAGACAGTTTTTTAAAGCTGGAACGGGCAAAGGCCCGCGTCGTCCGCTTCGAACACGAGTTTTTCATCGTCCTCTACCGGGAAATGGAAACTTACGGCCAGAAACCGTGGACCGTCGGGCTCTACTTCAACACGGAGTATTCTGATACCGAAATCCGCCGCATGCGGACGAGCTTCATTGCCGGCGCCGTCATCCTGCTGGTCGCCGTCTTCATCGCCATCAAGGCTGGAAAACTGTTCGCCCGGCCGATCCGGCGCATATCGGAGGCGGCCGCCACGGTCCAATCGGGAAACTTGGGCGATGTCGAGGATCTGCCAGGCAGCCGCATCGGTGAAATGGATGACGCCTCGCGCTCCTTCAATGAGATGGTCCAGGGGCTCCGCGACCGTGACATGATCCGCGAGACGCTGGGCCGCTACGTGCCGGAACGGGTCGCCGAGACTCTGCTCAGGGGCGGCGGCGAGTTGGAACCGGAAGAGACGGTAGCCACCGTTCTTTTTTCAGATATCGAAGGCTTCACGGCGATGACCCAAGACCTAGGGCCACAGGGAACGGTCGAGGTCCTCAATGCCTACTTCTCGGCGATGGTGGAAATCCTCGAGGCCCACGGCGGCGTCGTCACCCAGTTCCAGGGGGACGGCATCTTGGCCACCTTCAACGTCCCCATTGTCGCCGACGACCATGCGGAACAAGCCCTCGACGCCGCCCAAAAGATGCTCGAAGCCTGCCGCGAACAGACCTTCGCCGGGCGGCGCCTCGGATGCCGGGTTGGGATCAATACCGGCTCCGTCATCGCCGGTGCCGTCGGCGCCAACGATCGGCTCACCTACACGGTTCACGGCGACGCGGTCAATCTCGCCGCCAGGCTCGAGGGTCTCAACAAGGACCTCGGCACCCGCATACTCGTTTCCGGATCGACGGCTGCATTGGTCCGCTCCCACGAATTGATCTCGCGCAGCAAACAGGCCGTTCGCGGCGTTGCCGGGGAGGTCGAGATCTTCGAGCTGGTGGTGCCGGGAGAAGCCTAGAGGCTAAGGCCGTTTGAGGAAGGCGCTCCGAAAGACGTTCTTCATGGAACCGTCAAGCACGCCCATGGACTGAGCCGCACCGGACTTGACAGCGGTCGCTTTTTTCCTCGGCTTGGCCGCGGTTTTAGCAGCGGGTTTCTTGGCCGCGGATTTTTTAACAGCCGGTTTCGTGGCGGCTGCCTTCGCTGCCGGCTTTTTCGTGGCGGCCTTGGCCGCGGGTTTCCGTGCGGCGGGTTTCTTAACGGCCGGTTTCCGGGTGGCTCCGGTGGCTTTTGTTGCCATGATTTCCTCTTGCAGGTCGGTGAGTCTCTCTGGGCATTCGATTAACAAGATCGAGGCCGCCTGGCAATCCCCCAAGCGACGGACCGATCATCGATTTCACAGGCAAAGTTCCTTGTCGGAAAGTCGTTCTCCCCGATGGTCGGTCAGCTCGAAAGAGGTATTCGTCACTTCGGCGCTCACCGGTGCGGCATTCCAGGATAACAACAGAGCGATTGTGAACGCTCCCAAAGAACCGGCACGAATTTGCCTCAGGCGTTTCAAGAAAGGCCTGGAAAAACCCACAGGCTCATGCGTCGTCCGGCAGAGTGAAGACCTGCCTCGTCCCGTTGACACCGCGCAGTTTGAAATCGCCCAGGGGTGTCAGTTCGCCCTCGTAGATGCCGGCGAAGGCCTCGGAAATGACGATCGAGGCCTCCGTCTCCTTGCTCACGGCCTCAATGCGCGCCGCTTCGTTGGCCGCTGCACCGACCACCGTGAACTCGAGGCGTTCGGGTATGCCGATATTGCCGTAGGTGACCTCGCCGATGTGGAGCCCGATGCCGTAATCAATCGACGGTTTTCCTTCGGCTTCAAGCGCCCCGTTGAGATCGACGATCCGTGCCTGGGCGTCCCGGGCCGCGGAAATGGAGCGCTTGCAGGCGTCGCCGACGGCGCAACTCCCGGCGCGGCCCGCCGACTGCTCTGTGCCGATGGGGAAAATGGCGAGCACCGCATCACCGATGAAACGCAACACCTCGCCGCCGTTGTCTATGACGGCACCCGCCATGCAATCAAAAAAGAGGTTGAGGTGGTCGAGGAATTCCCGCCGGGAGAGGGTTTCCGCCAACGGCGTCGATTGGCGCATGTCGCAGAACCAGATCACGGCGTGGATGTCCTCACCGTCGCCGCGTTTTATCGAACCGTTGAGGACCCGCTGGCCGGTGTGTTTTCCGACAAAGGTCTCGAGCAGCGTCGCCGCCGTGCGGGCTTTGGCGTGAACTTCGAAAAGCCGGCTCAACAGGGGTACGACCTCGTGGACGTGGCCGAGGGCCTCGGTGGCGAAACCGTCTGGGCGGTCGGTGGCCATGGTCAGCGCGTTGATCTGCCCGTCGGAGAAGCGTACGGGCATGGCGACATACTCCGTGGCACCGGCCTCGTAGAGGTCCCTGAAGATGGGAAAGTCATCGGCGCTCTTGGCGTCGACCCAGCGCCGGATGCCGCCCTCCCCTTCGAAGATGACCGGTAGCGGACTGGCTCGGTATTGCCGGCTTTCGAAGGTCTCGTTGGAGGCGGCGTTGCGCACGACCTCCCCGGCTTCGCGGGACCAGCGGTAGGAGTGAGCGACCAGCAGCGGATGCAGGGTCGGTATGACGACGTTCATGCGCAGCACGGAAAGCCCAACCTCGTTGAGGGCGGTGGCGAACCGCCGCACCAGTTCTCGGGTCGTCGTCGCATCCCAAGCTTCGCGCAGCAGCCAGTCGACAAGCGGGTTTTCCTTGATGGCCGATGGATCTGTCTGATCCACGGAGCGGTCGTATCCTTCGAGGGCCTTGCCGTCGACGAACCAGGCGTCCATGCGGTCCCGGTAAAAGGACACGTATCCGCCGATCTCGCGGACCTCCGGGTACGGACCCTCGTATCCCCAGAGCGCGTTCTCGGCGCTATTTTCACCGACCCGCACCGTCCAGTAGCTGGCGTTGCCTTTGAAGGGACAGAAGGTGCTGTGATCGGTCGCCTCCATCAAGTCCATGCGGACGTGGGCCTTTGGGAAATAGTAGGTCGGTTCGAGCCGCGTTTCGTGCAGCACCAGGACCTCGTCGCTGTCGGCGATGGTGACACCGTTGAAGACGATCCTGTGGTGTTCGACGACGGCATCGACGGAGATCCGGTAGTCGGGATCCGGCGCAAACGAATCCGCCAAGCGAACGACGCGTTCTGCCATGGCCATGTGCCTCTTCTCCTCCTCCGGCTTCGCCTTCTCTATTGAAAGTAGAACACCGGACCGTTTCCGCAAGAGCCATACCGCTGAAGCACCCGGCGGCGAATGCCCGTTCCCCCGAGAGACCGCGTAATGACGGGCACCTTCATTGAAACGTCACGAGATATTGAGGCGAGCGTGATGACGATACGCCAGCACCGCAGAACAAGGCCCCCCTTTCATCCGACCCGGCTTGGCGATACCGGGGCGGTTAACGGTTGCCTCAGATGACTAGGCGGCCTTGATGTCGCTGAGGAAGGAATCGACCTCATCGCGCAACGAGTCGGCTTGCCGGGCCAAGTCCTTCGCGGCTTCCAACACTTGACTCGACGAGTCGCCGGTTTCGCCGGCCGCTTTGGTGACGTCGCCTATGTTGGTCGTCACTTGTTTGGTGCCGGTCGCCGCCTGTTCGACATTGCGGGCGATTTCCTGGGTCGCCGCGCCCTGCTCCTCAACGGCCGCCGCGATCGCCGTCGAAATTTCACTGATCTCCTTGATGATCGCGCCGATGCCCTCGATGGCAGCAACGGCATCGTGGGTCGCCGTCTGGATACCGCTGATCTGGGCACCGATCTCATCAGTCGCCTTGGCCGTCTGGTTGGCCAGGTTCTTGACCTCGGACGCAACGACGGCGAATCCCTTGCCGGCATCCCCGGCCCGCGCCGCTTCGATGGTGGCGTTGAGGGCCAGCAGGTTTGTCTGTTCGGCGATATCCGTAATCAAACTGACCACCTCGCCGATCTTCTGGGCGGCATCCGCCAATCCCTGGACCTGCTCGTTGGCGCCCTCCACCTGACTAACGGCGTCGGCCGCAATCGACGTCGATTGCCCGACCTGGCGACTGATCTCGGAAATGGACGAGCTCAATTCCTCTGCCGCCGAGGCCACCGTCTGGACGTTGGCCGAAGCTTGTTCGGCAGCGGCAGCAACGGCCACAGACTGCGCGTTGGTCTTTTCGGCGGTCGCCGAAAGGGATTCGGAAGACGCCTGCATCTGCGTCGACGACGTGGTCACGGTTTCGAGAGCGGAGGAAACGACCCGGTCAAATTCACCGGTTCGGTCTTCGATCGTTTCAGCGCGTTTTGCCTGCGCTTCGCGGGCCTTCGCCTGATCGGCTTCCAGTTTGCGGTTACGGATCATGTTTTCCTTGAACACCTGAACCGAGCCGGCCATGTCGCCGATCTCATCCTGGCGGTCGCGGTCCGGAACCTCGGCTTCGGTGTCGCCTTCCGCCATGACGGTCATCACGTTGCCGATACGGCGCAAAGGCGAAATGATGCCGCGCAAAAAGAAGGCAGCGATGACGATGACGATGGCGATGGTGACGATCATCGCAGCCAATGTCGCGTAGCGGATCATCGACTGTTTCTGGTTGGCGATCGCCGCGAACTGGACGACGAAATCGTTACTCACCTTCCGGAGGCGGTTGGATTGAGTCAGGATGTCGCCTACGGCCTTGTGGCGATCCTGTTTAGAAACGCTGCCCGACGCGATGGCTTCGGCCGTCTTGCGAAACGCGGCAAGGTTCTCGTCGACGGCGCCGATCGTCTTTTGAATATCCAGATCATCGATGGCGTTCACCGTCTTCGACTTTTTCATGGCGAGGTCGACCGGATAGTCGCCACCCGAACGCATGGCCTTTAGGGTCTTGGTGAATATGGCCTCGGCCGTCCGATATTCGTCCAAGGTCGGCTTCAAAGCATCATTGCCGGCGGCGACGTCGGCGGAAAACGGCAATTCGAAACGCCGAATGCCGAGCAAGTCGCCAATCTTATATGGCTTATCCTCGAGCTTGATATGACACGACACGCAGGCATCGACGGTTGCCCGATCGGCTGTGTAGAACACCAAACGCAGGGCGCCTCCCGCTTCCAACGGTTCCATGTAGACCTTGTCGGGGTTGGCCTTGAGAAAAGCGTTGGCCTTGGCGTCCATCTCGGTTTTCAAACCCTGCTTCGGGTTGACCGGCGATTCGGCGATGATATCGACGGAGAGCTCGGCGCTCGTCGAGTGGTTGGTGTTGACTTGGCGGGTCAGGGTCGCCGGGAAGGGAACGGCCGGATGGGCTTCGTTCTTGGGGTCCATGGACACCGCCATGCCGGCCGCCTTGGCCGGCCCGATCACCAACTGCGTGTAGGACTTGCGCATATTGGTGATGTAGTTGTCCATTTCGACAACATTTTCCCGGATGTCCTCGACCAGGTTCTTCTTCATGGCGTAGCCGAGAACGGACTTGCCCATGGCTTGGGACAGCATGCGCTGGCGCCCGAGGGCATTGACGATATCGGCATCGTTCTTGGCACCCTCCATGAGGAACAATATGGTCGATCCGGCCGCCAGGCAGACAACACCGATCACGGCCAACATGGCGAAAATCTTCGTCTTAAGAAGAAGCGATTTCATCGTGAAACCTCCAGCCAAAGCACGTCACGCGTCCACGGGCCACGCGGAGCGTGGCAGTTCGTCGCAAGCCGTTCCGTTCTGGAGCCATCCCAACTGTTAGATTGAGACTCTAAAGCGCTATGATTAACCGCAAATTGCCGGCAAATTTCGAAACGTTTCTAATTATTTCTAACTAGGCAGTTTTAATGGATTCGGCCTCATCCGACACCCGGGAAATGGGTTGGCAATTTACATGGGACGCGGCGGATAATAGGTTGGCGCCACGCTCGGGCGGCGGTTCGCCGGTGTCCCAGCGATGGTATGAGCAGTTGGATTGAGGGGCCCGTCGGATGGGCGATACGACATCGGTTTCCGTATTTCCACTGATACGGCAGATCTCCCGGAGAGTATCCCCTCTTCTGGTACGGACGCCAATCAGCGCCAATCAAGTGACTTCGATATCGCTCTTGGTCGGATGTAGCGCCTGCTGGTACATGACCAAAGGTACATATCAACAGACGCTGGTTGGTGCCGTCCTGTTGTTCCTATGTTATGTGCTCGACAATACCGACGGTGAAGTGGCGCGGGCCAAAAACCAGTGCTCCGAGTTCGGCAGGCAATACGACAATTTCGTCGACTGGATTGTCCATTCCGGTTTTTTTGCCGGCCTGGGATGGGGAGTCGCCCAGGAAACCGGTCAGGGGTTTTGGTTTTGGCTCGGTCTGTTCGGGGCGGCGGGCGCGACGATCAACTATTTTCTCGTCATCTATCCCGACCTCCGGTCCCGTGGACAAGACCCAGAATCTGCCGAAACGAATGAGCGTGGCGATACCGATGAACCCCCAACGCCAGAGGGTGTCAAACAATGGATCGCGTTCGTCTTGCGCGAATTGTCGCGGGCCGATTTCTGCTTCATCGTCCTCGCATTAGCCCTGATTGATCTGGCCTGGATCTTATTGCCGACGGCGGCCGTCGGCGCCCATGCCTACTGGTTGGCCCAATTCATACGCGGAGCCAGGGAATTTCGCGTTTGAACGATGCCGTACCCTGGCAACGCTGGGCAGCATCCAGAGGGGCCAGCGCGATGACACGAAATCGTAATGGCGAATCAACCGCGAATGCCGTATTAATAAGAAAACACATTCGAAATTTCTTAATTGTCAGGTGACCCCATGCTCCGCTTTTTCATACTCGCCCTCGCCGTCATCATCCTCGGCACTGGATCCGTTTCGGCGCAATTCTACGGTAATCCCTATGGAATGAACCCGTATTACTCCCGGGCCCCGCAGCCCCGGGTGCAAGCGCCGCAACCACGGGCCCAGACGCCGGAGGCGCTGGTGCACCAAGGCATCGCCAAACTGCGCCGGTTTCTCGCCCAGGCTAAGGGCCGCGACAACAACGCGCTCAACACCTTCGTGGCCAGCGAGATCGCCCCCTATTTCGACTTCGACTATATGACGAAGTGGGCGCTCGGCCGCGCTTGGCGCGCCATGCCGGCCAATGCGCGCTCCCAGGCCGCGTCACGGTTGCAGGGCCATTTCCTGAAATCGCTGGCTCAAAAAGTCGGCGACGCCCGTTTCACGCGCGTCAAGGCTGGACGGTCCTATAGGGGCAACAGCCGTAACGAACTGATCGTACCCCTGACCGTCTACCGGCACCGCGGCCCGGCGACGCGGATGAACTTCCGGTTCTACCGCGCCAAGTCGGGATGGAAGGTGTTCGACATTTCAGCCAACGGACAAAGTGCGGTGGTTTTCTACCGCGGCTACTTTCGTCGGCTGATGCAACAGACCCGTTAGGGGATCGAAAACTCGACCCTATGACCCGCCGCCGGCCCGGGTGATGATCTCCTGGAAGCCGTCGGCGAGGGTCGGCCGGTCTTCCCGGTAATAGACGCCGAGCGCCGGCGTGGCGGTCCTGCGGGCTTCGGTCATGGCTGCCATCAAATCGGACGGATCGTGATCCTCCGGCAGGTCGGTCACCGTCATGTCCAAGTTGCCGTAGGTCTTTGTCGTCTTGTCGAAGGTGACGCAGGGCGACAACACGTGCAGGTATGAGAACCCTTTGTGCGAGATCGCCTCGACGATCAACTCGGCCATGTGATGGGGCTTCCCTGCGTAAGCCTGTCCGACCCACGAAGCGCCGTAAGATAACAGCATCATCAACGGGTTCAGTGGTGCGTCTTCGTTTTCGTATGGCGATGTCGTCGTCTTGAAACCGAGAACCGAGGTCGGCGATGTCTGTCCCTTGGTCAACCCGTAAATCCCGTTATCGAACAGGATGTAAGTGATATCGATGTTGCGCCGGGCGGCGTGCGGAATATGGGCCCCGCCGATCGCGAAGGCGTCGCCGTCACCGCCGACGACGATGACGTTGAGATCGTCGTTGGCGACCTTGATGCCCGTGGCCACGGGAAGCGCCCGACCGTGGAGCGAATGAAAACCGTAGGTGTTGATAAAAAACGGAAACCGCGAAGCACAGCCGATACCGGAAACGACAACCGTGTCCTCGTGTTTGAACGACAGCCGGTTCAAGGCATCGGTCACCGCTTCGGTGATGGAGAAATACCCGCATCCCGGACACCAGGTCGGTAGGGACGCCGTGCGGAAGTCGAGGCGGCCGCTGTCGCTGACCTCCTTCAGCTTGTCTTCCAGGTAGACCGGTTCTCTGATGTTGGACATCCTCTATCCTCCAGCTCGAAAGCTCATTCCGCCGCCATCCGTTTGCCGGACTCGGCGAGGCGGCGAATCTCATCGACGATCTCATTGACGTCCATTGGCGTCCCGGTCACCCGGTTCAGCCTTTTCACGGGGCGCCCGAGGGCGCCGGACACCAGGTTGGCGAATTGGCCTTCATGGTTGGCCTCGGGCACCAGCACCTCGGTGCAATCGTCCATGAAAGCCGACACGGGTTCGACCGGCAATGGAGACAGCATCACCACCTTCATGGCCGAACAGCGGATACCCTCCGCCTGGACGATCAACATCGCTTCGAGGATCTCACCGAAGGTCGATCCCCAGCCGAGCAGGCCGACATCCACTTCGCCGGTATCGCCGAAACGCTTAAAATTGGTGATGCCTGGATGACGAATGGCAGGCCCCAGTTTGTGATGCCGTTTATCGCTCATGGCCTGGTGCATTTCGGGACTGTCGTTGGGGCGCCCCAGTTCGTTGTGCTCGAGCCCGGTGACGGCGTGAACCATGCCTTCGTCGCCGGGAACGGCCCGCGGGCTGACACCGTCCTTGGTCAATTCGAAGCGTTTGTAGGGTCCGGGCACGCGCCGTTTCGGGATCTTTTTCGAGCAATCGGCAGCAAACGGATTGCGGGTCGGCAGGGCCACCGCCTCGTACCGGTTGGAGAGATAGAGATCGAGCAGGACAACCACCGGGGTTTGGTACTTTTCGGCCATCTCGAAGGCCTTGCCGGCGCATTTGTAGCACCCCTCGACATTGGTCGGCGCCAGAACGATCCTTTGACCATCGCCGGCGGCACCAAACACGGCCAGATTGAGGTCCGACTGTTCGGTCTTTGTCGGCATACCGGTGCTCGGACCGCCACGCTGCGAAACGAAGATGACGGACGGCACCTCGGCAATAGCACCCAACCCCATCATCTCCGTCATCAGAGCGAAACCGGGGCCCGACGTCGCCGTCGCCGCGCGCGAGCCGGCGTAGCCGGCGCCGATGGTGGCGGCAATGGCGGAGATCTCGTCTTCCGTCTGCAACAGCCGCCCGCCGCGTTTCGGCATTTCGGTAGCCAAGCGTTCCATGATGGTCGTCGCCGGAGTGATCGGATAACCGAAGAAAGTGTCGATCTCTGCGTCGAGCGCTCCTTTCACGACGGCCGCGTTACCGCTCATCATGATCAAGCCTTCCGAGGACTTGCCTTTCGGCGGCGCCCCGACATGGCTGATGTCGAGGCGGAAGGTCGATACGCCCGTATCGTAACCGAGATCGAAGGCGGCCAGGTTCGAGGTGGTGACGATCTCGGCCTTGGTCTTGAATTTCTTGGCGATGATCTGATGAAAGACTTCGCGCGGCATGCGGTAGAGGCCGGCTAGGTAGCCGACGGCAACGATGTTGCGGGATCGCGCACTTGACGTGGTGCGTTCCGACATCTCGCGGAATTCGACGCCATAGGGGATATGGCAGGGCTTCACATGGGCCGACATGTGGGCGCCTTCTTCCATCTCGGCCATGGGGTTGTCTTCATAGATCACGGCGCCGAAATCGCCGACCTCGCCGACATGGGGGATGGCGTGCGAATCATCGAGCGAGATGAGGACATCGGATTTCGGTTTCAGGGAATAGACCTGCTTGGAGGTGATTCGCGCACGCGCGATACACTTCCCGAAACCGCGGATCTCCGGCGGATAGACATCAAAGGCAATGACATTGAAACCCGCCGCAGCCATCGCTTGTTTGAAGATGTCGCCGGCGGCAATGGTGCCGTCACCGGCCGATCCGCAAAACGCGATCTGAATGTCCGTCGTTGCCTTTGTGGAACGCCCCATGGTTCCCCCTAATCGTATTCCCAGAACGGCGAATCGATATGGCCGTTCTTGTCGATGACCAGATTCTCGTCGGCGAAGGTGCCGACCTTTTCCTTACCACCGGTCATGTTCAAGGCGGCGATCCGGCCCATGTTTTTGACGTTCTTCCAGCCGTAATAGAAGCGGTATTGTTTCTCTTCCGGCGACCAAATCTGGCAAACATCACCGGCCGCCCAGATGCTCTTGTCGGTGGTCTGCAGTTTCGGATCGACGAGCAATCCGCGTTCGATATCGACCCCAGCACCGACCATGAACTCCAATGACGGCATCAACCCACAGAACGACATCACCACGTCGCCGGCGACCTCGCGACCGCCGGTCGTGACCACGGCGCGGCCGGTCCCGTCCGCGTTGCGCTGCTTGATCGCCGTGACCTTGCGCCCGGAAATCACCTTAATTCCCATTTCGGTCAGCGTTTCGACGAAGTTCTCACGTTCCTCATCCGTAAGCTGATGCGGCCAGAACAGGTGTTCGGTGGCCACGACCTTCACGGTGTAGCCATTCCGCACCAGGTGCCGCGCCAGGTCGAGGCCGATCATGTCGGCGCCGATCATCACTACCGTGCCTCTTTTCGGCAGGGTCTTATAGGCACGGATGGCGTTATGGTAACCGCCGAATGGATGCAGGAGGGGCGCGTATTCCTTGAGTTCCGGCGGCAGGTAACCGCCACCGCCGCTGGCTACCAGCAGCTTGTCGTAGTGGAGTTTCTCCTTATGGCGCAGCCCGAGCACCTTGTTTGCCGCATCAACCGACGTCACCCAGGTGTTACGCCTGACGGTGATATCGTGGTCCTCGTAGTACTGGGGTGGATGAACCAACAGCTCCCGCCAATCGTCGACGCCATCGAAGACGCGCGGCAGTTCGTAGCGATTGATGAGAAGCAACCGGCCGGCCGTGATCAGCGTGATGCGGCTTTTCGGATCGCGGCGGCGCAGATGCCACGCGGCTTCGCTGCCGGCGGCGCCGGCACCGATGATCACATAGTGGGTCTTAGCGGTCATTTCGAATCCGCCTCCCCAATGTCCTGATAGAACATTTCGTTCTTGGTGATCGATATACACTTGGTTGGACAGACCATGAAGCACGCGCCACAGCGGATGCACTCGTCATTATCGATCCAGATGGCTCCGACCTTGTTCCATTCCTTGGCTTCCTGCAAGTCGCCGTAGGTGCCGTCCTCCTTGATCTCGACACCCTGCACCAGCTTGATGCAGTTGCGCGGCGCCACCTCGATGCAGGCGCGGCAATAAATGCAGTTGTCGACGTCGATTTCGTAGCGGTGATAACAGAGGTAGCAGCGCTTGGCTTCCTCGTAGGCTTCCTCGAGTTCCAGGCCTTTTTCGACCTCGTCGGTCAAGTCATCGAAGCGTTCATTCAGGGCCGACGTCGGCATCTCCTGGCGCGGGATGAAATCGAAGGCGCGCTCGCGAAGCGGTTCCTCGACGGGTTCGATCTTGACCACCAGCTTGCGCCGGGTCCGGCCCATCAGCCAGGTATCCATGCCGATTGCCAGCTGGCGCCCGTGGCCGACCGCCTCGATCACCGTCGATGCGCCCTTGACGAAGTCGCCGGCCGCGAACAATCCCTTCACCGTGGTCATCCCGTTGGCGTCGATGACCGGGCTGCCCCAGCGGTCGAGGCTCGGATCGACATCGAGATACTCCGAGACCGGCGACTGGCCGATGGCGACCAGCAACGTATCGCATTCCTCCTCGAACTCCGACCCTTCGATGGGGATCGCCTGGCGCCGGCCGTTGGCGCGCCAGCCGCCGAGGCGGTTCTGTGCGAAACGGACACCGCGGAATTTGCCATTTTCGTCGGTCAGCAGCCCGACCGGAGTCCGAAGGCCGCGGATGTCGACGCCTTCGCGCTTGGCCTCGAAGATCTCCTCCTTGGAAACCGGGATGTATTCTTCCGTCGTCCTCAAATGGATGGTCACCTGCTCACCGCCGAGGCGGCGGGCGACCCGGGAGCAGTCCAGCGCCGTGAATCCGGCACCGACGACGGCGACACGCTTGCCGACCCTCTTCTCGTCGCCGCGATGGATCGCCATCAGGAAATCGAGCCCGTATTCGACGCCGTCGAGATCGTAGACCGGGTCCTCGTCGTCGCCGATTCCATCCAGCGGCAGTTTGGTACCGACCATGCAGCCGGTGGCCAGAAGGACCGCATCGAAGGTGTCGAGCAGATTGGAAACGGGCGTCTGGCCGAGGCCGTTACCGATCTCGACGCCGGTCTTGAGGTCGATGCCGAGGCGGATGGCATTCCTCAATTCCATGTCGAGGGTTTCGCGCGGCAACCGGAATTCAGGGATACCGTACATCAACATGCCGCCCGGTTTTTCCTCGCGTTCCAGCAGGGTGACGCTGTGACCGAGCGTCGACAGGTCGTGGGCGGCGGCGATGCCGGCCGGTCCGGCACCGACGATGGCAATGCGCTTGCCGGTCGGGGCGAACAGGTTCTCGGCGATCCGATGGCTCGACGACTTGAAGTCGGCGGCGACCCGTTTCAGGTGGCAAATCGATACCGGTTCGCCGTTGCCCGGCCAGCCGTGGCGACAGGCGTCCTCGCAGGGCCGCGAGCAGATTCGTCCGAGCGTACCCGGCAGCACATTGGCCATGCGGTTGAGTTCGTAGGATCGGCCAAACCGCTGTTCCGTGATCATTCGGATATAGGCCGGGATGTTGGTCAGGGCCGGACAGGCCGTCTGACACGGGATGTTCTCCTCGACCCAGCCGATGTCCCTGGGATCAGTTGAATAACGGACCGGCATGATGACCCGCCGGCCGTAGGAATAGGTCGCCGAGAAATCCTCGTCCTCGTCGAGATAAATCTTACGCTTCTCTTCTGCGCTCATGCGTTTACCCGGTCTTTCCTCCCGCCTCTCGGCGGATGCGTATTCACCGGACCCCGTCCTCAGGTAAACCTCTGGTTATTAAGGTAAGATGCCGTATCGGCGGAGGCAAGAAAAGCCGCTCCCCTAGAACCGATTCCTGGTCAAATTTCACGGCATAGGGTGTTTCCGGGGGGGTCGCTCGCGCAATGCGCGGCGACCGGGCGAATTGTCGGTGGTCCGTCGACGATTGGCGGCACAAATTGGCTGGCGGCCGGGCAGCATCAGGAGGGTGCGTCCGGAGCCGGCCCTGTCTTCACTTCGAGTTTGCCCTCGAGCCATTGGCCGATAGCCGTTTCCAAGGGTTCCCAGGGCCGGTATCCGGTGCACAGCGGCGCGTATCGTCCGCCCTCACCGGCGAGCAGAGCCGGGAAACCGGTGATCCCGACTTGTCGCGACAAAAGGAAATCGCCGCGGGTTTCGCCGAAGGAATCGAGGCTCTCGTATTCACCCTGAAAGCGGTCACGCTCGAAGCCGAATTCCCGGGCAACGTCGAAAAGCGTCTCGTTGTCGGTCACGTCGCGGTTGTCTCTGTAGAAGGCCGCATGCATATGGGCGAGAAAAGGCAGCGCCTGGTCGACCTCCAGGCGCCGCGCCGTAACGACGGCCTGACAGGCCGGTTGCGTGTCGTAGACAAACCCGTCGCGTTCGAAAAACCCGTAATCGAACGGTTGGTCCGTGGCTTCGTGTACATGATCCCAGTGCTCGCGAATGGTCGCCTTGGTCTCGTCGTTCAACGCCTGTTCCGTTCCCGGCGACAAGCCGCCGAGGACGAGGCGGATGGGCAACTGCTCAGAAAAGGTCTCGACGATGCGCGAGATGACAGGTGAAAACCCCCAGCACCAGGAACACATGGGATCGGCGAAATACGCGAGTTGTCTGGCCGCGCCTAACTCCGGCAGTCATCGCAACCGGCATCGAGGCGGTTCCGATCAAAGGAAACGGGAAACGTCTTTCACGCTAATATAGGAGATAACGGCGCCGAATATCACCGCCCCGTACAGGAAAATGAGCAGGACGTAACGGTGGATATTCCCTTCCTTCTCCGACTTCAGATGCCGGACGCCACGGAACAAATTGGACAGCTGCCCGGAAATCGCCCGCATTTTCTTCTGTTCGTTATGTTGCCAAAACTGGAAGAGCGAGATGACGAACAGCGTTCCCATGGCCAACAGAATAACCGCCCAAACGAGGAGCTTGGCGAAGCCGGGGTCGCCGGAGACGAACTTGGCGAGAAAGATGAGCGCACCCATGCCGATCAAGGTCGCTGCAACGGTTTTCCATTGGGCCGTCTTGGCGTAAAGCACGTTGCGGTTCGATTCCTCGTAAAGCACAAGCATCTCCGCATGCGTCAACTCGTCGAGTGACGTCGATACAACTTCGAACTCTTTCGCGTCTTTTGCCGCCATGGCAGTGCTCCCCTACCGCGGTCCCCCACGGTGAGAGTAAATCCAGGCCCTTTATTTTATCTTAACGACGTTTCAGTTCAGAAAAGCCACTTCTCACCGGCCACAATGTTAACTGAACTTGATTATTATTCAAAATACTTGTTCCGCGCCTTTTACGCTCTTTCCCTTTTTCTCGTTTTGATAGACTGCGAGGCAGTGGACAACGGGAGGGGGGAAGAGCCTTGGCCGACAACCGAAAAAGCGCTTTCATCAGTGGGTCCGGACGCAACATCGGCCGCGCCGTGGCGCTCAGGCTGGCCGAGGACGGTTTCAATGTGGTCGTCAACGGGTCTTCGAACCGCGACGCTTGCGAAGCGGTCGCTGCCGAGGCGCGGACGTTGGGCGTCGACGCATTGGTCGCCATGGGCGACGTCGGGCAGCGTGACGACGTGGCACGCCTGACGGAAGAGGCGCTGGCCGCCTTCGGGCCCATCGACGTTCTCGTCAACAACGCCGCCCTCCGCCCGTCGAGCCCGTTCCTCGAGATGGACGAGACCGAATGGGACCGGGTTCTCGCTGTTGATCTCAGCGCCGCCGTCTGGTTGGCCCGCGCCTTTCTGCCAGGCATGGTCAATCAAGGTTGGGGGCGGATCGTCAATTTCGCCGGTATGAACGCCATTCACGGGTACAAGGGCCGCGCCCACGTATCGGTCGCCAAACACGGGGCTTGGGGACTGACCAAGTCGCTGGCCAAGGAATTCGGGCCGCAAGGCGTGACCGTCAACATCATCTCGCCCGGCCCGATCAGGGGTGAACGCGATGATCCGGAGATGGCCGCCCACATCCGCTCCATGGAGGCGCGCGTGCCTGTCGGGCGCCTGGGGGAACCCGAGGAGGTGGCCGCCGTCGTCGGCATGCTGGCCTCCGACGCCGGCGCCTTCGTCAACGGTCAGATGCTTCAGGTCAACGGCGGCACCGAGACCTGACGTGGCGGCCGGCTGTCGGCTATTGGGAATGCGGCTTTTTCTGTAGGTAGGATTCGAGGCGGGAGGAAAAGACGGCAGCTTCTCGACGCCGCCCCTCGCCGATCAGCATCTGGATGGCTTGCCGTTGGGCGGAGACCGCTTCATCGAATCGGCCGGCCTCGGCATAACTCGCCGCCATGGTACCGCGGATGTAGGGTTCTTCCGGATACAGGCGCACCGCCTTCGCCGCCAGGTCGACGGCACGGCCCCCGTCGCGTTTGGCCGGGTCCGGCGACGTCGCCAAACGCCAAGCCTTGCCGTTGAGTGCGATGGCCATATGGCGGCGGGCTTCGTCATTGCCGGGATCCAGGGCAAAAGCGCGCTCGGCGTCCACCATGGCCCGGTCCCATTGGCGGTTGCCGTTGTGAGCGTCGGACCGCGCAGCGTATGCCGGAGCCGACCGCGGGGCGAGCCGAATGACCTGGTCGAAGGCTGCGATGGCGTCATCGAAATGTCCGGCAGACAGGAGAGCGACACCACGGCGGAACATCTCAGCGGGGTGCACCTCAGCGGGGTGCACCTCAGCGGGGTGCACCTCACCGGAGTGCACCTCAGCGGGGTGCACCTCACCGGAGCGCACCGCTACAACCTCGTCAGGCCTTACCGGTGACCGGGAACGGTCAGCGCCAGGCTCGGAGGCAGGCGCTGGACGCCGCGCCGCCTGTTTGTTCCTCGCCGACTTTGTGGCGGTCTCGCGGCCGGGGCCACCATCTTTCTCGCCCAGCATCTTACGAAGCGCATCGCGCGCGACGACCGCCTTGGTGTAGCCGGGCTTCAGCCGAACCGCTTCTTCGTAGTCATCGAGTGCCTTGCGATGCTGCCCCGTGTCAAAATAAACGGCGCCGCGCCCGGCATAATATTCGGCAACATTCGGCGCCAGCCGAATGGCCTCGTCGAAATCGACCAGCGACCGGTCGTACTGACGGTCGAAATAGTGGGCGAAGGCGCGACCGGCGTAGGTAACGTATCGCTGTTTTTCCGTCAACTCGCCGGAGTCCAAGGACCGCGTATAGAGCTTAACGGCTTTGTCGTAGTCCTTTGCGTCGACGGCGCGGGTGGCGGCGTGAAAATCGCTCACCGCATCGGCGAAGGCGTGGCCAATGTCGCCGGCGCAGGCCAGCACCCCAGCCAGCAACAGGGCCAACAATCGGCGGCTCGGCGAGGAAATCATAAGGCACATCCCTCAGAACCCGGCTACGCCGGCCGACCTTTCGCCCGGCAGAAACCGGCCTAAACTCTACCATAGCGATGGTGACCGCGCATCGGATTGACGTTTCATGCCTCGATGCGGAGGGTCCAACCCAAGAGAGCATTCCCTCAAACACTCTGCGGTTTTTGCACCGCCCGCGAGGTGTTAGCCTGCAGGTCGTTCCGCTGGGAGGCGGGTTTGCTGGATGATTAACTGAGAGGAACCACGATGACCGGCGACAAGATCCAGGCAACCTTCGAAATTCAACCCGATGCCCTCGACATGCTCGATCACGCGGCCAAGACCTACGGTCTTCCCGACAGGGACAAGGCGCTGAGGGTCGTGCTCGACTACCTTGCCATCGACGCCAACTGGGACCAGATCTTCACCCTGGTCCGCTGCGCGCGCTGCGGCAACAAAGGCGGGTGGAAACCGCCGGCGGACTGAGCCCGAACCCCGCCCCGGCCCGGATACCGTCGACGCCAGGTCGCGCAGAAATCTGTTCGCGCGGACCCAATTGCTTGATAGTCTCGCTCGCCACGGTCCGGCGGTTGTCGGGCACCTAATTACTCGGGGAAACCAACGTGAAATTCGACTACGTCATCGTCGGCGCCGGCTCGGCCGGATGTGTGCTTGCCAACCGGTTGAGCGAGGATCCGAAGGTTCGAATCCTTCTACTCGAGGCCGGCGGCGAGGGACGCAACCCCTGGATCAACGTGCCGGTCGGCTACGTCAAGACGATGGTCGACCCGACCGTCAACTGGCTTTTCGACAGTGAACCGGACCCGAAGACCGGCAATCGCCCGATCCCGGTACCGCGCGGCAAGGTGCTCGGCGGCTCCAGCGCCATCAACGCCATGCTTTATGTGCGCGGGCAAGCCCGGGATTACGATGGATGGGCGCAACTAGGCGCCACCGGTTGGTCCTACGACGATGTCCTCCCCTACTTCAAGAAAGCCGAGCACCGGGAAACCGGCGCCGACGCCTACCACGCCACCGGCGGACCCTTGAACGTCGCCGACCTGACGGAAACCTATCCCCTGCTCGATACCCTGATCGAGGGGGCCCGGGAAGCCGGATACCCGGCCAATGGAGACTACAACGGCGCCGATCAGGAAGGCTTCGGCTATGCCCAGGTGACCCAGAAAAAGGGCCGCCGCCACAGCGCCAAGAACGCCTACCTGGAACCGGCCCGCGGGCGGTCCAACCTTCACATCGCGACCCAGGCCCATGTCACCGGTCTCACCTTCGATGGACTCCGATGTACCGGCGTCGCCTACCAGAAACACGGCAAAGCCGTGGAGGTTGGGGCAGGACGCGAGGTGATCCTGTCGGCCGGTGGCGTACAGTCGCCGCAACTCCTCGAGCTGTCCGGCATCGGCGACCCGGAGATCCTGAAATCCCACGGCATCGAGGTCCGCCATGCGTTGCCTGAGGTCGGCGCCAACCTGCAGGACCACTACATCGCCCGGCTCACCTGGCGCATCACCCAGCCGATCACCTTTAACGAGAAGACACGCGGTTTGCTGCTGATCGGCGAGGTCCTGAAATACGCCTTCCTCGGCAAGGGTGTCCTGACCATGCCGGCCGGCATCCTCATGGGGTTCGTCAAGAGCCGACCCGAGCTGGAGACGCCGGACATCCAATACCACATCGCCCACGCCAGCTTCTCCGACCCCAAGAAGCGTATCTTCGATCCCTATCCCGGCTTGACCATAGGACCGGCCCAATTGCGCCCGGAAAGCCGCGGGACGATCCACATCGCGTCGCCCGACCCCTTCGCGGCACCGATCATCCGGCCCAATTTCCTCCATGCGGAAAACGACAAACGCTCGCTGGTCGCCGGCATGGAGGTCGCAAGGCAAATCATGGAAAGTCCAGCCATGCAGCCCTTCAACGGTGGCGAAACTCGGCCCGGTGCCGACTGCAGGAGCTACGATGAACTGATCGACTACGCCGCCAATACCGGCGCCACCCTCTATCATCCCACCTGCACCTGCCGCATGGGCAGTGACGACGGCGCCGTCGTCGACCCCAGGCTCAAGGTCCAAGGCATTTCCGGTCTGCGCGTCGTCGATGCCTCGGTCATGCCACGCCTGACGTCCGGCAACACCAATGCGCCGGCGATCATGATCGGTGAGAAAGCCGCCGACATGATCAAGGAAGACGCCGGCTGATTTTCCGGACGGTCCCTCCTCCGGATTTCTCTTCTGGAAAAGCCGGAATCGTCACCTTGGCTAACCCAGATCAATGACAATGCACACGGACGTAGGCAGGGTGTCATCACGTCATTTCCGTTCGCGTTTTGAAATCGCGACGTAGAAGTGCGGTGTCTCGACGCGGACAACGAGGAGGGGCCAGCCCACAATTGGCCCGACTGAGCCGCGCCCGGTTCCGGCGCGCCAAGTTTGTCGCGGAAGAGGAGATCCGCCATGACGATCCCGCGTATTCTGGCCGTTGCGGCCATTTCCCTATTCATTTTTTCGACAGCCCCTCAACAGGCGGTCGCCAGCGGCATCAATGTTGAGGAACAGAAGCAGATCCACGAGGAATGCGTGGCCTGTCACATCAACGTCGCGCCCGGCATTGTCAAACAGCACATGGAAAGCCCCATGGGCAACGTGGCGAAGGAGGAGGAACGGGTTCGCTGCCAGGACTGCCACGGCGACCGGCACGTGACCAAGGACGATTACGCTAACGCCGACATGCCGACGCCCGACACCTGCCGGGAATGCCACAAGAAGCAGCACAAGCAGTTCCGCGCCGGCAAGCATAACCTGGCTTGGTTCGGCATGAAATCGCAGATCGCTTGGCACGGCCAACCCGGCTCAATCACCAAGCAGGGCTACCGGGGTTGCTCCGGCTGCCACAAGATCGGCCAGAAGGGCCTCGAAGGCATCGCCCAGGGCAAGGATAAGGTGACCTTCGACGGTGGCAAGGAAGCGCAGTCCTATCGTTATGGTAACGCCCAGTGCGACGCCTGCCATACGCGGCATAGTTTCCGGAAGTCGGAAGCCCGCGATCCCCGCGCCTGCTCCAACTGCCACATGGGTTTCGACCACCCGCAGTTCGAGATGTACATGTCGGCCAAGCACGGCATCGTCTGGGACATCGAGGGCAACGTCAGCGACGGCTCGCAACGCGCGCCGACCTGCCAGAAGTGCCACATGGTCGACGGCACCCATGATGTCGCCACGCCATGGGGTTTCCTGGCGCTGCGTATCCCGACCAAGGAGAACGTCTTGGCCCTGATCGACGTGGCACCAGCCCTCAAGGAGCCGCTGACCACCTTGGCCGCGGCGTTACCGTCGGGCAACTACATCGACCTCGACGACGACCCGCAATGGACCTTCGACCGGGCGCTCATCCTGCAGGCCGCCGGCGTTCTTGACGCCAACCTGCAACCGACGGAACGCTTCGTCGAGATCGTCGTCCAGGGCCGCGCGGCCAGGGGGCCTGAAGAGTTCAACAAGCTCCGCACCCAGATCAAGGCGGTGTGCGGCGAATGTCACGCCAAGGACTACGTCAACAACCACTTCAAGGCCTCGGACGATATCATCAAGGCCGCCGACAACCGGTTCGCCCAGGCCATCGCTGCCGTCCAGGGACTCTACAAGGATGGCATCCTGAAGAAGCCGGAGGGATGGAAATACGCCCCCGACCTCCTGCAGTACTACGACGCGCGCACCTCCATCGAGCAGGAGCTCTATCTGATCATGCTCGAATACCGCCAGCGCACCTTCCAGGGTGCCTTCCATATCAGCAACGACTACATGCACTGGTACGGGTGGGCGCCGCTGAACACGGCGGTCAACAACATCCTGCAAGAAGCCGAGCGCATGCGCGCCGAACACAAGGCCAACTAAGACCAAGAAGCGAGTATTCCCTGAACTGGACGGGAGGAGGCGCAAGTCTCCTCCCGGTTTTTTCGGCGAGAACCGCCCCGATTCCGGTGCCTTTCGCCGGAGCGGGCGAGGTTGACCTGGGCCGACCACCGGACATCACTACCCGACGCGTGATATGACCGTCTTCGCCCCCTTTGAGGCATCTAGCACAATGTCAGGTGACGATCGCTTTGTGATCGATTCCCGGACGTTGCCACCAAGGTGGCGGTGCTGATCCTTCTAACCGTTGCTAGGCGAACCTGAGCGAGATCGGTGAATGATTGTGAATGACGAGAGACTCAGCCGTTCACGCCAAAAACGGGAGCGGGGTCATTTTGCCGTCCCGGCTTCTTGGACATGATGTCGGCGCCGCCCCCTGCCGATAAACCGCCAAGGAACGTAACGTGCCCCATTTTCCGGCCGGGTCGGGCTTCCGCCTTGCCATAGAGATGCAATTTCGCATTGCCAATCTCGACGTATCGGCCAACATCGGCGGCTTCCGCACCGATGATGTTCTGCATCCGCGCATCGGCAAACCGGCCCGGGTCACCGAGCGGCAAACCGCATATTGCGCGGACGAGTTGTTCGAATTGATCGGTATAGGACGCATCGAGTGTCCAGTGACCCGAATTGTGCGGTCTTGGAGCAATTTCGTTGGCGAAGAGCTCGCCAGACGGCATCAGGAAAAGTTCGAGGCACAAGACCCCGACCAAATCGAGCCCATCCGCCAGTTCAAAACCGATCGCTTGCGCATCCTGCGCAATCCCGGGAGCAACTGGTGCCGGAACGAGCGAGGTGTCGAGGATATGGTTCTTGTGGATGTTGAAAGTCGGGTCATAGACGACCTTGTTGCCGCCGGTATCTCGCGCCACAAGTACCGACAGTTCGCAATCGAAATTCAGCTTCTCTTCGACGACCGCAGTCATTTCGGCACCGGCGGACAGGCGATCCCATATGGCCAAGACTTCTGCGTCCGTTGCGCCGTCGTCGATCATCGCCTGGCCTTTGCCGTCATAACCGCCGTAGGCCACCTTCAAAACGGCCGAGCGTCCGATCGCCGCGAGTGTCGGCAGCAGCTCGTCCCGTCGCCTGACGGCGGACCAAGGCGCTGTCGGTATGCCGTTGGTTGTCAGGAACGTCTTTTCGCGGATTCTGTCCTGGGCGATCTCGAGGACCCGGCAACCGGGCGCGACCGGCACCAATTTCGACAGCCCATGCAAGGCCTCGAGAGGAAGTTGTTCGAGTTCGTAGGTCACCACATCGGCCCGTCCGGCCAGTTCCGAGAGACCGGTCAACTCGGTGTATTCGGACTGAATATGATGATGCGCGACGGAGACTGCGGGATCGTCCGAACGGGGCGACAGGACGGCGGTCTTGAAGCCAAGACGGGTTGCCGCGATGGCCGTCATGCGGCCGAGCTGCCCACCCCCTATGATCCCGACGACGGACCCGGGCGCCAAGGCGTCGTTTCGGCGCCGTTCGATGAGGCGCCCCATCACTCGGCCGCCAAAGTGACCGGGGTTTCGGGAACGCCTGCCGATTGCCGATCACGCCAGGCGCGAATGCGGTCGGCCAGGGTGACGTCCTCAAGGGCCAGGACCTGTGCCGCCAGCAGCGCCGCGTTGACGGCGCCGGCGCGACCGATGGCCAGGGTCCCGACCGGCACGCCGCCCGGCATCTGGGCGATCGACAGCAGGCTGTCCATGCCGTCGAGGCTCTTCGATTGGACCGGAACACCGAGGACCGGCAATGTCGTCATCGCCGCAACCATGCCCGGCAAATGCGCTGCGCCGCCTGCACCGGCAATGATTACCCTGAATCCGCGATCGTCCGCATCGCGCGCGAAAGCATAAAGCCGGTCCGGCGTCCGGTGCGCCGATACGACCAGGGCTTCGTTTTCCACCCCGAGCTCGTCGAGCAACTCGGAGGCGTGTTGCATGGTCGGCCAATCGGATTGGCTGCCCATGATGACCGCCACGCGCGGCGGGTTGTCGTTCGCGTGGATCCTGTTTTCGGTCGATTGCGCAGTCTTGTGTTCCATGAAAAAACTCTCCGGCGACAAGGAATGACGCACCAAATGTAGGGGTCGTTTTTAATAATTTGAAATTCGTTTTGGCCGGTATTTTGATAGACAACAGCTATTGAATAGGCTGGTGGTCAAAAATGGTCGTCGCGGATCACGTCGACGTCCGAAACGGTGATGATGCCAATGCGGTTCGCCATGAAATCGTACAGCCGGTCGACGACGTCCTCGGCGCGGGACGGATCGACGATACAAACCAGGACGATCATCTGGCCGGCATCGCTGACCAGTCCTTCGCGCCGCCACACCCCATCCTGACCGCGTCCGGAAATCGCTGGAATAACCGTGTAGCCCTTGACCGAGAGCTGGTCGAGCAGGTCGACGAGGCGGTTCTCCAGTGGCGCCTCGACGATCATCTCGATCCTTTTTTTGCGATGCCTTTCCATGGTCGTTTGTCTCCTGTTACACGATGAGTTGTGCCAATGCGATGTACAGCGGAATGCCGATCGTCAGGCTGAACGGGAAGGTCAGGCCCAGCGACATCGTCAGATAGATGGACGGTTTCGCCTGCGGCAGGGCCAGGCGCATCGCCGCCGGTACGGCGATGTAGGAAGCGCTGGCGGCCAGGGTAATGAACAAGGCAGTGCCGCCGACGGAAAGCCCGAGCGGAATGGCGACCAGGGCGGCGATCGCGGCGGAGATCAGCGGCATGACGAGGCCGAAGCCGATTTCGCTCGCACCAAGCGCCCGACCCTGGTCGCGAAACCCGCGGCCGGCAACGAGACCCATGTCCAGCAGGAAAAGGCAGAGAACGCCCTTAAACGGGTCGACGATGAAAGGCGCCACCTCGGCAAGGCCCTCCGCCCCGGTAATCCAGCCGATCAGGAAGGCGCCGATGAGGACGACGATGGAACCGTTGAGGAAGACGTGACGAACCAGGCTGCCGTTCGCCGAATGCTCGACGCTGGCGAAACGATGCGCCAGCCAAAGCCCCGAAATGATCGCCGGAAATTCCATCACCGCCGCCGCCGCCACGATGTAGCCTTCATATTGCAGCCCCAGTTGCGTCAGGGCCTGAATGGCCGCCGCCAGGGTGACGACGCTGATCGATCCGTAATGGGCGGCAACGGCTGCGACATCGACGGCGGGCAACGCGCTCATGCGGCGCAGCATCAAAAACGCGATCATCGGTGTCAGGAAGCTGAGCACCGCGCCGCAAAGCAACGTCGCCGCAAGGCGCATCTCGACGCCGTTGGTGGCCACTGTGGCGCCGCCTTTGAAGCCGATGGCCAGCATCAGGTAGACGGCGAGAATACGTGCGACCGCCTGTGGAATTTCCAAATCAGAGCGCAGAACGGACGCGCCGACACCCAATACAAAAAACAACACCACCGGAGAGGTGATGTTGTCGAAGACCAATATGAAAACCTGATCCATGGTTATCTGAATTCAGGCCGGCTGCCCGTCCGGACGGCGCAAGGGTACGAACAGGCTGGGCTAGACACCGGTAATATGCTTCCGCATGGCGTCCGCATCGGCTTCGACCTCATCGAGACGCCGGGCAATGATGTCGCGGATCCGGTTGTTTTCGAGGGTCATCTGGTCAAGCGGCATCGCGTATGCCGGCGCTCGCCAGTGCCGGAGCCGGTCTCGTGCACAGGACGGAACAGGCGGACTGTTGAAGTAAGTGCGTTGCCGTGTTGTCGATCAGCGCCGACTTGATGGCGCCGTCGATGCGCCCATCGATGATGAGAAGGTCGGCGCTCTGTTCCTTGACGTAGTCGACGATGACGGTCCGCGGGGTTCCGCGAACCGGCACGGCCGTGTAGTCGACGAAATCGCCGAGGACGTGCTCGACCAGATTGACGATGTGTTGGTGGTTTTCGAGTTGGGCGCGCGCCGAAAGTTCTTCGTATTTACCGCGCGGCAACTCCGAAGTCACCGTATCGCGTTCCTTGCCTTCGAAGTCCCAGGCGTAAACCAGATGCAACTCGGCGCGCTCGAGGATGGCGAGGGACGAGCCGATTTCCAGGATCCGGCGGTTCGCCAGGCAGTCCAACGCGCCCGGCTTCCCGGCATTGACGGCGGCGACGATGCGCCGATAGGTCTCCGTTTTTTGCGGGCGCAGGGTCCAGACTGGGCATTCGGCGCGACGCAGCAACTGGGCTGAGGTGTCGAGGCCCAGGAACTGCGCGTAAAAGCCTTTGTTCTGTTCCGGTGTTACGATCAGGTCGGCGCCGATTTGGCGCGCCAGCTTCAAGATGCTCTCGGCTGGCGGCCCGTGCCGGACAACATGGGCTTTTTGCGTCTCGGGCAGGAACAAGCCGTCGACGAGCCGTTTCAACAGCCGCTCACGTTCGGCGATGGTATCGCGTTCGTTGGTGATCGGATTGACGGTGTGGACGACCGTCAATTGGGCTCTGTTGCGAGTGGCGAGATCGACGGCCTTCTGCAGCGTTTCGTCACTCCCGGGAACGAGGTCGTATACCACCAGGATGTTCTTGAACCGTTTCATCGTCCTCTCCTTTCCTATGTCTGATTGACCATGTTGGCTAGCCCGGACGCGGCGGTATTCGAACCGCGCGACGGTTCAGCCAGGGCCCGGCGCAGGACCAGCACACCGAGCACGGCGGAGCAGGCCGACGCCATCAGGACCCCCAGGCGCACGGCATTGAGTTGTTCCTGGGTCTCGAAGGCCAAGGTCCCGATAAACAGGCTCATGGTGAAGCCAATGCCGGTCAGGCAGGCAACGCCGTAAGCTTGGTGCCAGGTGGTGCCGTCGGGGAGTCGGCACAGACCGGCCCGGACGCTGAGCCAGGTAAACGACATGACGCCGACTTGCTTGCCGAAGAACAGCCCAAGGGCGATACCGAGCGGCAGCGGTGCCAACAAATCGGCCAGCGACAATCCGCTCAAGGAGACGCCGGCATTGGCGAAGGCGAACAGCGGCATGATGAAAAAACTGACCCAGGGAAAAAGCCCGTGTTCCGCGCGCTCGAGCGGAGAATCACCGCGGTCGTCCCGCATCGGGATAATCAGCGCGACCAAGACGCCGGCCAAAGTCGCGTGGACGCCCGATTTGAGAACGCCGGCCCAGACAATGAGCCCGACCAGAGCGTAAGGTGCGATCTGGCGGACGCCGAGGCGGTTCATGGTCAACAGGACCGTCATGCCGACGGCGCTGAAGATCAACGATTCGACGGAAAGATCAGATGTGTAGAACAGCGCGATGGCGAGGATCGCACCAAGGTCGTCGATGATGGCGATGCCGAGCAAAAGGACCTTGAGGGCGGTCGGCACGGCGGGACCGAGAAGAGCGAGAATACCGAGGGCAAAGGCGATATCCGTCGCCGCCGGCATGGCCCAGCCGTTGAGGTTTTCCGGCACGCCCCAGTTGACGGTAACAAAGACCAGAGCCGGCACCGCCATCCCGCCGATCGCGGCAATCAGGGGCAGCGCGGCGCGGTCGACGGACGATAGTTTGCCTTCCAGGACCTCGCGCTTGATCTCGAGACCGACAACAAAGAAGAAGACCGCCATCAACCCGTCGTTGACCCAGAGCAACAAGGGCTTGTCGATGCTGAATGCGCCGGCCGACAGCACGACGGGAACCTCGAGGAACGCCTTGTAGTGCTCGTATAGCGGCGAGTTACTGATGATCAGAGCGGCAAGAGCGCCGGCCATGAGCAGCAAGCCGCCTAATGTCTCCTTACTGAGAAAAGAGGTTCCATCGTTCGTGGTCGCCGTCGCCATTTGCCTATCCCTTTCCTCGTGTCGGCAAGAAAACCGTCTGCGTCGCATCCGTTCGGCAACATAGTCGCAACAAGATTGATATATCAAATTGAAATAAACGGTATATTTTGATAGAAATTGACTATTGAATGACGATCTGGGCAGGAGGCCCCATGCTAACGCTTCGTCAACTCACCTATCTCGTCGCCATCGCCGACGAGCGCCATTTCGGGCGTGCCGCAAACCGGGTTCACGTCGCACAACCCACCTTGAGCACGCAATTCGCCGAGCTCGAACGCAAACTCGGGACCCGGCTGATCGAGCGCAGCCGCAGTGGTGTCACGGTGACGCCGCTGGGCCGGGATATCGTCGATCGGGCCCGTAAGGTTCTCGCCGATGTCCAGGAGATCGTCGATCTCGCCGCCTCGGAAGCGCAGGGTTTCGCCGGAAGCCTGAAACTCGGCGTTCCCCCGACTCTCGGTCCGTACCTGCTTCCCCACGTCGTTCCGGAAATGCACGCACGGTATCCCCAGCTCAAATTGTACGTCCAAGAGGGGACACCGCGCGGAATTCAAGACGCATTGGCGGCCGGCGAGCTCGATATGGTGCTGACACCGATGCCAATCGATAATCGGGCGTTGCAGGTCCAGTCGCTATTCCGCGAGCAACTGCACATCGTCTGCGCGCCCGATCATCGTTTCGCATCATACGACCGCGTCTCCCTCGATGATTTGCAGGGGGAGAAAGTGCTGACCCTCGAGTCGGGCCATCATCTGCATGACCATGTGCGCGGACTGTGCGACAGCTATGGAGCCGAACTCTTGTACGACTACGAAGGAACAAGCCTGGATACGCTGCGCCATATGGTCGGCATGGGCGTTGGCATCTCATTCTTCCCAGAGCTTTACATTCTCTCGGAAATACGTAGCGACCGCGAACTCAAGGTGCTTCAGCTGGAGGAAGCAGAACTGTCGCGTGAAATGTCCATGGCGTGGCGCGTCAATTCCCATGTTGGCAACCTTGGGCTGGAAATGCGGCCACTCATTCAAGCCGCTTTTGAGGCGCGATATTCTGCCGCCCTTCGCGCCTAGAAAAACGACTCTTCGGTCGCGATATGGCCGGTTGTATTCCTCCCCAACTGATCAGGCGTTGAAATGCGCACGCCCGCTTTCTGATCGGATAGCGGGTATTCGCCACAAGAATGGATTGGGGCCGCATTTCGGATAACAAAGAAGTGGATCTTTCGCCGCCAAGCTCCCTCTCGGGATGGCGCCAGCCCGTCGATCAGGTGTGCGCTCCCTGCCTGACGGCGAATTAGTGCCCGCCGTATTGCCGTGGTATAGGGGATTGACATTAAGGCTAAAAAAAAGTAATTATTCCTAAAATTGATTTGACCCCACGTGGCTTTGCGAAATGCTATTGCGAATAGGATCGACGGAAAGGCCGGCCCGAGGTTAAAGGGCGGGAGCCGAAAGCGCGTATGGTGAGTAGGTTTCAGACCATGGGAGAATTCAGCAACCGCCGCTCCCGGGACGCGCCGGCAGAAAAAAACATAGACGTTTATAGACAAATATAGACATTCCGCGTCACCGCGTCCTCCTCCAGGGGAGCGCCGGGGACGGCCTCACCCTTCGGCGTTTGGAGCATCGCCGCCGACCGGTTCCGGCGTATAGGTGTTGGCCTTGGCGAACGAGCTCAGTTCGCCCTCCTTGACCTTTTCCTTGTACTTGGTGAGGAAGGTCTTGAACCCGGTCACCAGCTTGACCCGTTCGCTCACCGAGCTGGGCGGGATCAGGCCGATCTGTTCGGGGGCGGCGACCAGCGCAAAGGCGTCCCTGAACCGCGTCTGGGCCATCGCACTGGCGTGGTCCTGGCGCAGCCGGGCGACGGCCCTTTCGTTGCCGCTCAAGGTGAAGGCCGTGGCGAGGTTGAGGACACGGAGCGCCTCATCGTCGGTGAGCTCCTGGCCGGCCTTGATGCCGGCCGTCTTGACCACGTTGCGTAAGGACTTGGCGGCGTTGGCCCAGTCCTTGTCGAGCCAGAACAGCTCGGCGCGGATGAGGTCGGCGTCATGGCTCTTGTCCTTGTCGAGCAGAACCAGGGCCGCCTCGCTTTCGCCGGTACCGACCATAGCCCGCGCCCGCAGGTGGCGGCGCTTGACGGCCAGCTCTTCGGGGATGTTCGGTTCCGCTGTCTGTTCGAGGACCTCGACGACCTTGTCGAACTCACCGCCGATGGCGTGGATGAGGGCCAGATTGGTGCCGACCTGGGCCTTCTCGACGCCGGAGAGCCGGAATTCGATCTGGTTTTCGAGAAGCTCGACCGCCTGCTCCAAAAGGTCGACCATGACCAGGCGATCGGCGAGGCGGCGGATCATTTCATCACCCTGGCGCCCGGCCGGGGTCAGTTCCTTGAATTCCTCGTAGATGGCGATAGCGGTGACAGGCGCCAGGTCGTTGGCGCCGTCCTCCAGATACAGGTAATTGAAGGTGTCGGACATCTGCTGGGTGACCTGCGACGCCTCCTCTTTCTCGCGGTAGTAGGTCGCCGCCTGGCGCAGCGCCAATAGGCCCTGACGATAGACACCCTGGTCGAGATAAAGGCCGCCGAGGCGGCGTAACAGGTTGAATTCGAACTCGCCGCCGCGCCACACGAAACGCAACGTTTCCAGTTCCTCAATGGCCTCTTCCACCTCCATGCGCTCGAGCTTCATCAGAAGTTGCTGGCGGGCTACGGTGGCGTGGACCCGGCTCGGCCGGTTTTCGACCTCCATCACCTCTTCCCACTTCTGGATGGCGCCCTCCTCGTCGCCGCCGACCTCCAAGAGGTTTCCTTCGATAAGACCGATGGCGGCCAACTGCCGGCGTGACGGTTCGGCCAGTTTCAGGGCGTCGATATATTTGGTCGCTTGCTGGATGTCGCCGACCTCGACGACAGCAGAGGCGACCAGGATACCGAGCGGTATGCGGATCGGTTTCGGGTAAGGTTGGGTGACCGAACCGGTGCGGCGCAACTCGTGGGCGGCGGCGATCAGATCACCGCTCTTGCCGATGACAACGGCCCGCCAGAACGAACCCTCGTCGACCTCGTCCAGGCTCGGGTGGCCGAAGTCCTCGGCGGCCTCGGCAAGCCGGTTGAGGAAATAACTGGAGCCGCCGCGGATCAGGCGGAAGCGCGGATCGTTCTCGATTTCCGGGTTGTCGGCAACGGTGCGCCGAAGAACGCCGAGCGCCTCGGCCGAGAAGGCGTTGGCGAAATAGAACTCGGCGAGGCGCAGCCTCTCCTCCTCGACCTCGTCAGGCGTGGCCCGGATGACCGCGCGCTCCAGGTCCTGGCGTTTCTTGGTGAAGGCGGCCGGCGACGCAACACCCCACTTTTCGAGATCGAGAACGCGCGATACCGGGCCGATAGCACCCAATTTCGAGCCTGCCGCGATTTCGGCCGAAACGGAGGAGATAGCCAACGGCTCGGCACTGGCGATCTCGACCCCCTGACGCAAGGGACGCACCCGCAAATTGTCGGTCAGCGACTGCACGACGATACCCTGTGCCGCCGCCGGGAAGCGAACCTCCGGGTAGGCATGGGCGCGGAGCACGCCGTGGCCGAGCGGAATGATCGGAACGATGACGATGTTGTCGCCAACTTCGGGATCGGTCACGGCAACCGGTGCTCCGGGCTCGGGAACCGGAATGAAGATCCGCGCGCCGACCGGCGATTCCGGCTGCGCCTTGATATCGAGCGGCGTGTTGGCCTCGAGTTCGCGTTCGCCGAAGCGCAACAACCAGCTGAGACCAGCGCGGCCGACTACGGGGTTGACGTCGGAAGAGGTGGTCATCCGGAGGATGGTACCGCCAGTGCCCGGCAACTGCTCGACCGATCGGATCATGCCCTCGCCCGCTGCCTCGAGGGCCGCAGTATCCACCGTCGTCGGCTTGTCGAAAACCACCCACAGGTACCCGACCCGGCGGAAGACGGCGGCAGCGACCGGTTCGTCCCAATCGAAACGCAACGTGACTCCGGGCGACGGGCCCGTTTCCTTGGTGGTGCTGACACGCGCTTCGGTGAGGATCTGGTTCTCCGCGGCGACCGCCTGACGGGACATTTCGCGGCTTTCCGGCTGCAGCTGCGTCGGCGCGCCATCTGTCTGATCTTGGGCGGCCGCCGTTTCCTCCTCGCCGCCCGTCGGCACCGTGGTGTCGGACCCCGTATCCGGCGCCTGCTCGGCAGTCTCGTCCGGTCCTGGTTGCGGCGCTTCCGGTTGGGCCTCCGCGGTTGGCGCTTCAGATGCTGGTTCCGGCGACGGATCCGCGGCCGGGGCGGTTGCCTCCGCCGAGGCGACTTGTTCGTCGGTTGGTCCCGCTTCTTGAGCCGCGTTCTGCTCTGCTCCTTGATCTTGCGGCGTCGCGGTCACCCCCGGGGCGGCATCAGCGAAGACGTCTTCGGGCAGGGCCGACGGTGCAATGTTGCCGTCAGCAGGTTCGCGCACATCGACGACGACCTTCGAGCCGGAGAGGAAATGCCGGACCGTCGCGTTTTCGGGCACGGCGATGGCTACCGTGCTCTCCCCCGATCCGGCGATGGCGCGAACACCACCTACCAGGCGGGGCGGGTTGCTCGCAAAACGTCCGACATCGAGATTGGCGGCACGCCCGAAGCGGATCGTCACAATGCCGCCATCCTGATTGAGTTCGTAGGAGACGGTGTCTTCCCAATCGAAGACAAGGCGGGTGTAATCCGGGTGAACGCCGGAACGCACACGGATCCGCGGCAAATCCGCCGGGGCCTGGGCGGCCTGAGCGACTGTCACTTCACGCGACCGCGTGACCTGGATCGTGGCTTTTTTCGGTTTTTGCAATGTCGATTGAGGTGGTGACTGCCCTTCGCGTTCCGCGAATTCGACGATCACCGCGTTGCCCGCATCATAGCTGTACGCCTCGAAGTCGCCGCGCAGCGTGAACCGCACGCCGCGGCCGTCGGCCTCCTCTACAGCATTCGCCAAGTAACGGTTAAGCACGCCGAGGCTCCGTTGGTAGGAGGCCTCGATCGGCCGGTCGAAGCGAACGACAACCAGATCGCCGTCGACGGAGAGTTGGTGTCCGACCGGCGCCGGCCAGGAAAAGACGATCTTCCCGTAGTCGGCAGCCTTGGAAGCACGTACGCGAACCGGATCGGCGACAGCAGAAACGGTCAGCGACGACGCAGCCACGAGGGCGCAAATGATGATCGCGCCAAGCCGGGTCATTCACTCGGCCCCGTCGTCGGCATGATGACGATATCGATTCGATTAGCCAAACGATCGCGGGCGGCCGTGTCCAGCCCTTCGAGATCGCCGGCGCGGCTGTCCGAATACCCGAAGGCGGTGATCTTCTCCGGATAACCCGTAGCTCTGAGCGCATTGGCAACAGCAGCGGAACGGGTTGTCGAATACTCCCAGTTGGTGTTGAAGCCGTCCGCGGGATCAGCGCCCTGCGCAGTGTGGCCGTTGATGCCGATCTGATTGCCGAAATTCCTTAGCATACCGCCGAGAACGAAGATCGACTGGCGCCCGGCTTCCGTCAATTCGACGCCTTGCGTCGCGAACAAACCCGCTCCGGGAAGGGCGATGACGAGCCGGTCCTCCAGTCGAACGATCCGCGTGCCGGGCAGCAGTTGTTCCTTCGCGACGCTGTCTTCAACCACGGCCGAAAGATAATCTAGATTGATGGCCCGTTTGCGGAAGATTGTCCCGATGTTGAACGTCGCTGATACGGCTTTGATCGTCTTCTCAGGCGTCGGCTGTAGGGTCCGCGACAGCGAATCGACTATGTTCTCCCATTGGCTGACTTGTACGTTCGACATAGAAAATAGAAGCACGAAAAACGTTAACATCAGGGAAACCAGATCCGTAAAAGTGACCAGCCACGCCCGGTTCGACGCCTCCTGAGACGTCGGCGCCAATTTCAGCGCCTCTTCCGCTTCGCGGCTGTGGAACTTCCGTAGAACCACTTGGTCGCCCTTTCGATCTTAGTCTATTCGTCCGTTGCCGGGCTTTCCGAGACAGAAAACCTCAACCGGTCTGCGTCGATACCCCGCACGTGAAACCAGATTTCGATATCATTCGGTTCGCCAGGTTTGATGCCGACGGCGATGCTGTCCGGAGGCACGCCGCGGTCCGCCATCTGAGCGGCGACGGTACCGGCGCGTTCGACTTCCAGGGTCTGCTCGATCGGCAGGGACGTCCCGGCCGTGTATGGACTGCCGATGACGAACTCCATGTAGAACTGTAATCCGGGCGGGCGGCCACTCAAAGCCGCCACGATGCGGTCCAAAAGCGGAATGGCGACGGGCCGGATCGCGGTATCTGCCAGAACGAAAACCGACTCGGCCGGCACTTTGACCCGCATTATCCGACCTGGCTGGACGATTTCCACCCGTACCACCTGCATGGTCGTCGCGAAGATATCGCTGATTTGGTCCTGAAACTGGTGCCCGGCAAGGATGTCACCGTCGCGGGTCGTAAACTCGGTCGGGTCCGTACTCGGGGGGTAGCACAGTCGTAAAGGTCGAGGTCAGGCTGTCCATGACGGCCTGGGATTTCACGTTCTCCACGGTCGAAATGGAAACAAGAAGAATAAAAAAAGCGAGGACCAGAAGGAACAAGGATAGGAAAAGGAAAATCGAGGACGAGCCACTCCCCGGTCCCTGCTGATCAGGTGTCGACGGGAGGGTTAATGCGTTTCGGTCCATTCGGCGTGGTGATTATCCCCTTGAAACAAGTTCTGATGAGTTACGCCTAGATCATGATGCCTAATGAAGTTGGGGGCAGGACTATCCGCCCTTACGATATTCCCTTTGATAGAGCTCCCCTCACCTGCTATTCCTCGCTGGGAAATGCTTACACAAGATGGGTGCCAATTGGGATGCCGAACTTGGGTGTATACAAGGATGTTTTGGATGTTGTGTTTTTTCTCTACCAATCGGTAGAGGACGCCCAAAACGGCAGGAAATTCGGAGGGACGGGGTTTTTAGTTTCGCTGCCTACGCCTTGGCCGGGACATAGTCATGATTACGCGATCACCAATTGGCATGTTGCTATTCAAGGCGGGGCATCAGTAATTAGATTAAATACCATGGACGGCCAAACCGAAATTTTGGAGTTTGGCCCCGAGGATTGGTATTTTATTCCGAAATTTCATGATATTGCGGCCTTACCCCTCTCCATTAAACCCCACCATAAGGCTAAAATTCTAGAGGATTCGTTTTTGTCAACGGAAGAGTTCTTGTCCGAAAAAGAGATCGGACCGGGCGACGACGTAATGATGATTGGCAGGTTTGTCGATTACGACGGCATTCAAACGAACAAGCCTGCAATTCGTTTTGGTCATATTAGTATGGCAGATGCGTCCATTCGTCAACCGAATGGGTTTGATGGCGGTAGTTTCGTGATCGATATGCATAGCAGAACCGGATTCTCGGGGAGTCCTGTTTTCGTTTACCGAACCTTAGGGTCAGAATTTTTGAATTTCCAGAAGAAAATCCTTACTGGTGCTAGCCACACAATGGCACTACTCGGTATCCATTGGGGCCAGTTCCCGGAGTTATGGGAGCTTCACGAAAAAAGGGTCACGAATGCTGTTGACGAAACGTCGTTGATTGTTGATGGCGGTTACGTTGACGGTTTGAGCGGGATGACTTGTGTTAGCCCCGCATACGCAATCAGAAGGGTGTTGGATTTGCCAAAATTGCAGTCTATTCGGGCTGTGGTTGAAGAAAACCTGGAAAAGGAGATCGGCCCCGCTTCATCTATCCCCCGCGCTGAAATAGCCGAGGAACCTCCCACCACGGAAGGTAACCCGAACCACCGAGAGGATTTCAATTCTCTGCTAGATGCGGCAGTCGCAGGGTCGAAACCAAACTCCCGAAAACCGTAGCCGTGTCTGCTTTTCGCATGTTGTAGCGGTAGGAAAACTCGGAAACGTACTTCCAAAGGTGTTTCTGGCTCACGTGGACGTGGGTGCCACGGATCGATCGCTTAAGTTGACTCCAGTAGCCTTCGATGGTGTTCGTGTGATGCCAAGCACCCAGGCGGTAATCGTAATACGACCACTCTTCGGCACTGTGGTTTACGGCACCGTGGCGATAGCCAACCTTGCGAAGGCTGGCATAGGATTTCAGTTCGTCCGTGCTGACAATGCTGCCACGTTGAACGTTGCGCGTGATAACCGGCAGTAGCGTCTTTCGCTTGACGTTGGGAACGGGGGCGGCTCGAACAATGCCACCGCGTTCGGCCATGCCAAAAACAACGGTCTTGCAGTCGGCACCACGCCCACGGGAACCGCGCCTGCGACCACCCACATAGGTTTCGTCAACCTCGACGTGGCCGGAAAGCGGATTGTGATCGTCGGCATTGGCCATAAGTTTGCGGAGTTCATGTGCCATGCGCCAAGCCGTCTTATATGTCACACCCAACTGGCGTTCTAGTTCCTTCGCGGACACGCCGTTTTTGCTGGCCGTGAGCAGGTACATAGCGAAAAACCATTTTTGCAGGGGAGTTCGGGACTTCTCAAAGGGAGTGCCTACACACGGATAAATGTGATGACCACAGTGTTGGCATGCGTAGGCGCGACGCTTCGTGATCCGATGGAACTTGGTTTCGGAGCCGCAGCCTGGGCAAACCTGGTTGTTGCCGAACTTCATAGACATGATCCGATCAAGGCAGGCTTCATCGGTCGGATACTCGGTGAGAAATTCCTGGAACGTGTACCGCATGATTTATCCCTTTGCTTGCTTACGAGGGATAGTATGATACATTCAGCACTTGCTGTAAAGGGATAATCACCTTCGGCGTTAATCAAAACTCGCTAGCAGTGCGTCAATTTCCTCCTGGCTCTTGCCCTGACCATCCAACTGCGGTCCGTCCAACAGATCTTCATCTGTCGGTTTGGCATCGCCAGACTGTTCTTTCGCGGGTTTCGTTTCCTTGACCTTCTCAATCTCGCTTCCGAAGGCCGTGACCAGGGCATCGATCTATTCTTCGATATCCTGCAAGGCCTTGCAGACTTTCGTAATCCGTTGCCCGGTAATGTCCTGAAACCCACAGGCTTCGTAAATCTGGGTCGTCGCTTCCATTAACTTGTCCGCGACCTCGCCCTGCACCTCCATCATCGTGTTTTCGATAATCTCGGTAGCATCCATGATCGAATGTGTTGCCTTCTCGGTGGCGGCGACGATCGCATCCAGTTCGTCAGTAGCGGTTGGCAGGAACTCGTCTTTGACCTCGTCGGGGCGCAGGGCAGCAATATCCGCCTTGGCCTCATGAATGTAGCGCGCCAATGCCTCGAGTTCGGTATAGAGCTCCAAGTCCGTCGCCGACAGGTCGCCTTTCATTGTTGCCATCATGCTTTCGACCACGGTGGCCACGTCCGCAACCTGCACGGAATCGCCGTGTTTCTCGCGGAGTTCGGCAATCTTCTTGTCGATGTCGAGACCGGCGCCTTGGGTGGGCATCGAAGTGGATCCTATGACTGTTGGCGGAACGCGACCTCGCTAAAAATCGCCAAGGACACTCGCCATCTTCGTCTTCAATGTTTCAGCGTTAAACGGCTTAACGATGTAATTGGAGACACCGGCTTCTTTCGCCGCAATCACGTTTTCGGACTTGCTTTCGGCCGTAATCATGATGAAGGGAAGATGTTTCAGCTTGTCATCGGATCGGACTTCGCGGAGCAATTGGATACCGGCCATCGGTTCCATGTTCCAATCCGAAATGATGAGGCCGAAATTTCCCTGCCGGAGCTTTTGCAACGCCATCGAACCGTCAGTCGCTTCATCAACGTTGTTGAAGTTCAGTTGGCGCAAGAGGTTCCTAAGGATCCTTAGCATGGTCTTGTAGTCGTCCACAATCAGGACACCCATGTTTTGATCGACAGCCATCTAGTACTCCATCCCTATATCAACCGTGTATTCGGTCCCTGCACATTATCTGCGCACCTTAATCACACGATTAACCCACTTTTACCAAAGCATTAATTCGCTTTAATCTTACCATATAATTAACGAACTCGAACTACGAAGACAATAATGACATTGATTCTATTGGGGAATCCGATTTCAAGGCGTTAACCACCCGTCTCCGATCCGGTGTTCGGCAACTCCCTTAACTGGCGCAACTCAACGGTCATTTCCCTCGCCTTTTGCGGATCCATCTTCGCCATGATTGGCGCCAGCTTCCTCTCTTTCATCCGTTCCGCAACCTCCAGGAGCGTATCGAGCTCGAGGTCTTCGAATATCCGCGCGGCTTCTTTTGGCTTCATGTTCTCGTAGATTTTGACCAAGCTCTGCAGTTTTTGGTCCTGTTGCTCGTCGAACGTCTTTATCAAACCGGAAATCGTTTCGCGAAGGCCTTCAAGTTCGGCGATTTTCTTGTCGATCCGAGATTCAGCTGCGCGCAGCAGACCCTCTCGCATATCGAGTTCCTGCTCCCGCGCATTGAGCTCATCCCGGCGCACAGCAAGATGTTGTAGGAGTTCTATCTCTGCTGGCGTCAACAGGGTTGGGTCATCGGTAATAAGCCGAGACGTCTCCTCTTCTTCTTCGAACGTGCTGTCCGTGCCTTCGTCGGCGAGGCCCTCGTCTACAGGCTGTTCATCCGGCTCCAGTGGTTCATCGACGGCCTGGTCCTGGGTTTGCGCGACCGCACCGGCCACCTCGATCGGCGGCTCCTCAAGACTGTCCAACCCCGTCCAGATGTTGTTGATCTTCACTGTCAACATCATGACCGCGAAAAAGATCATCACCGGAAGAAAACGGATTTTCGAAAGGATCTTCATGGCTATTACCGTGGGATATGGGTTCTATTCGTTTTAACCGACCGACCGCAGCGCTTTTAACAGTTCCTTTTCGGCCTCGGAGACCGGCTTCTTATCGTCATCAACGGCTTGCCCGGCAGCGTCGCCGGCGGGGTCGGCTCCGGTACGGTCCTTGGGATCGGCCTTCAATCCGGATTTCAAAACGCTCGCCTCGGTAGCGGGTGGTGAAACCGGTTTGGTAACGGACGGAACTGCAGGCTCGGGCGGCGCTTTGCCGGGTATCGGATTGACGCCAATGTCGTCACGCGCACTCCGTACGGCAGCTTCCAGGCGGTCGGCCACCGAGCCTCCGCGCTCTGAAAGAAAGAGGAGATCGTCGCGCAACGACTCGCCTTTTTCGACCCGCTCCTGAAGGGCATCAATGCCCTTCTTTAAGCGCCCGATACTGTCTTCAGCCCTTTCCGTCGCGACATGAAAATTAAGGGCCAGCTTTTCCAGTTCGGCCTTGTCGCGCCTCAAGGAACCAAGACGTCGGTTCAATACAAAGGCGTAGCCGATCATCACCACGAGAAGTGACGCTACGAGTATTTCCAGGATCAACGAGAACGACACGTCGCTCATAAACTCCCTATTTTCTCCTAAAACCGTCCATCACAGATTAACCTTTCGGCATTTTCGGGACTTTGTCCTCGATCTGTATGGCTATACGATCGCCGCGACGCCCCATTCGGCCCGTGTACATGGGGATTTCGCCGCAATTCAATTGCACCAGTGAATCGGGTGTCGCGCTCAACATGATCTGCGATCCGACCTTTAAGTCGAACACGTCGCTGAGGCGCATCGTCTGGGTATCGACGACCGCTTCCAGATCGACCTCGGTCATCCACAATTCTTCGGCAAGGTGCGTTTCCCAGATCGAGTCGCGGCCGAATTTCTCACCCATGAACATTTGAAGCAGGAGTTCACGGACGGGTTCCAACGTCGCGTAGGGCAGCAGCAACTCAAGCCGGCCACCCCGGTCTTCCATGTCAATTCTGAGCCGGGTGACGATGGCGGCGTTGGAGGGCCTCGAAATGGTTGCAAAACGCGGATTGGTTTCCAGGCGGTCAAAACGGAATGTGACCGGGCTGAGCGGTTCGAAGGCCGCCCCCAGATCACCAAGCATCACATGGATCATGCGCTCGACGAGACTGCGTTCGATTGTCGTGTACGGACGCCCCTCGATCCGCATTGCGGCCGTCCCTCGGCGTCCGCCGAGTAGCACGTCAACGATCGAATAGATCAACGACGAATCGACCGTAATTAGCCCGAAGTTGTCCCATTCCTCGGCCTTGAAAACGCTCAGCATCGCGGGAAGAGGAATGGAGTTCAAATAATCACCGAACCGGATCGAAGCGATGTTGTCCAATGAGACTTCGACGTTGTCGGAGGTAAAATTCCTGAGCGACGTCGACATCAGGCGCACCAGCCTGTCGAAAACGACTTCCAACATCGGTAGCCGCTCGTAGGAAACCAGCGCGCTGGAGAGAATCGCCTGAATACCGGATTTCTGGGATTCCTCCTCGTGGTCCTCGTCAAACCCGAGAAGGCTGTCGATTTCGTCCTGATTGAGGACACGGGTCGACTCGCGGGCCGGGGCCGCTGCATCATCAGCGCCAGCGGCGTCGTCGGCCATCATGGCTTCCCATTCGGCGGCGAGATCGTCCTGATCGTCGTCCTCTTCGCCGTCACCACCCAGAGACGCCTCCCATTCGGCGGCTAGGGCATCTTGATCTTCGTCGTCGGCGGGACTGGTCATGGTCTCGTCGGCTCCCAATGGTCCGCACTTATTGGACCAACATCTCCTTGAACAATACGTCCTTTACCCGCGCCGGCGCGGCCGCAATGCTGACCCGGCGCAGCAGTTCTTCGCGCAATCGGTACATACCGGCGGAACCCTTGAGATCGTCGATTCGCAATTCGCGAAGATAGGTTTGGAAGTTGTCGATAACCCTCGGCATCACGTTTTCTATCCTTGGGATGTCTTCCGCTCGTTCCAACTCCAGGCTCACCCGGATCTTCAAAAAACTCGACTTGCGCCCGCCGGTGTTGAGGTTAACGAGAAGTTCCTCAAGATCATAAAACACCGAGGAACCCGAATCTTCATCACCGTCTTCGCCGCCGCCGCTTGCGACCTCCTTGCCCACGATCATTTCGAGGACGGGATCCAACAAGCCGGTAAAGTAGGCGCCAGCAAGGCCGCCGACCAAAACAAGAAGAACCAATCCGATAATAATGAAGAGCTTCTTCTTGCCGCTACCTTCAGAAGACCCTTCGCCGCGTCCGGCGTCGTCTCCTCCCGCTTCGCCAACTGGTTCTTCTTCTTCGGCCATACGTCAATTCCGAACCACGTGAAGCGGCGTATTTGCACCGGGAGTATAGAAAGACAAGGTTAACAACTCATTGAAAGCCGGCTCCCGGCGTCTTCCCAACGAAAGATCGTCGCGTCCCCAATTCCGACCCGACGACCCTACGAATCGTACGGCCATCACGGTTTCGGTGCGGGCACCGACGAATCGAACAACACCAAATCGAGTGGTGTGCGAGCAACTTTTGCCGCGCATGTTGATCGATCGGCCATTGGATCGCCCGACGAGCGGGAAATAAATGCCGAGCAAATCCCGCCATTGAGTCAGCTGACATTAAAATCTACCTACCTACAGGACGATAACGTATTGATGTTATTGTCTTTATCGTTCTGGCACAGCTCATGCAAAGGTATCGGCGGATGAGTGTGGAACGTGGAACGGGAAAAATCCAAAAATGGAAGCATCGACTTATATCGCACTGTCCCGCCAAGGCGGATTACGCCGTCAGCTGGACGTCATCGCCAACAACCTCGCCAATATGAACACCACAGGCTTCAAGGGCGAGAAAATGATGTTTGTCGAACATCTCGTGAGAAGCCGCGGTGGGCATAAACCGATCGGCACGAAAATGTCCTACGTCCGTGATATCGCCACGCTGCGTGATTTTAGCGAGGGTCCACTTGAAGGTACGGGCAATCCGCTGGATGTCGCCATCAAGGGTGACGGCTTCTTTACCGTTAGAACGCCCCAGGGCGATCGCTATACCCGCAACGGCCGGTTCGAATTGGATGAAGGGGGACAGCTCGTAACCCAAGCGGGACATCCGGTCCTTGCCGAAGGGGCGCCCCGTTTTTCTTCGCTCCTGGTGATACGCAAATCACGATCGGCAGGGACGGTACCATTTCGACCCAAAACGGCGACCTCGGAAAACTAGCGGTCGTCAACTTCGAAAACCCGAAGGTCTTGCGTCCTGGAGCGGGCAGTTTATTCGCCACGGAAGCCATTCCGCAGGCGGTCGAGGACCCACAAGTCCAGCAGGGAATGCTCGAAAGCTCGAACATTCTGCCGATCATCGAGATGGCGCGGATGATCGATGTGCACCGCAAGTATGACAGCGTGAAGAATTTCGTCGAACGAGAGGACGATCGTTTGAAAAAAATGGTCCGCGACTTGGCACGTGTCGCGTGAGGAATCACCAGGCGCAACCGCGGTCGAAAACCGATCGAGAATGCCTGAGGAATAAATGAAGAAAGGACGGGAAAAATGAGATCACTGGATATCGCGGCGACCGGTATGCTCGCCCAACAACGAAATGTTGAGGTCGTATCCAACAACCTCGCCAACATGAACACCACGGCATTTCAACGCCGGCGGACGGAGTTTCACGACTTGATCTATCAGGACCTGAGACGGGTCGGCACGACCTCATCCGACGCCGGCACCGTGGTGCCGACCGGTGTGCAATTGGGTCTTGGCGTTAAACTCGCCGCTGTCTACCGCATTCATGAACAAGGGAACCTGACAGCGACCGACAACACGTTCGACATGGCCATCCAGGGCAAAGGTTTCTTTCAGATCACCTTGCCCACCGGGGAGACCGGGTACACGCGTGACGGAGCCTTCCAATTGAACGCCAACGGCCAGATCGTTACACACGACGGTTTCACCTTACAGCCCGGCCTAACGGTACCGAACAATGCCGTTGACGTGACGGTCAATAACTCGGGGCAAGTTCAAGTCAAGATCGAAGGCCAGACCGCGCTCTCGAACATCGGACAAATCCAGATCGCCAATTTCGCCAACGAAGCCGGGCTGGAATCAATTGGTGACAACCTTTATCTGGAAACCCCTGCCTCCGGGACGGCGACAACGGGCAACCCGGCAAGCACCGGTTTCGGGTCGATTTTGCAGGGCTTCCTGGAAACATCCAACGTCAACGCGGTTGAAGAGATATCGAACCTGATATCGGCGCAACGCGCCTATGAAATGAACTCCAAGGTGATCCAAACCTCGGACGAAATGATGGGCACGCTGACAGCGCTCAGGTAGGAGGCTGACATGATCAAACGCCTGACTTTGGCCCTGTATCTTTCGGTTCTCCTGCTTCCTTTCGGAGAGCCGACGAAAGCCAGCGATACCAGCGCCCAGAACACCCCCAGCGCTGTCGGAGCGCCCATCGTACTGCGGGAATCCGTATCGGTGGATGGGAAGACAGTGCGGATTGGCGATCTATTCCTCAATGTCGGTGAAAAAGCAGGAATTGCCATCGCTTACGCACCGGACCCCGGCAGCCGGGCCGTTTTCGATGCCCGTTGGCTGCTCAAGGTCGCACGTGCCTACAAGTTGGATTGGCGACCGATGGGACGCCACGACAAAGTCGTCGTACAACGCAACGCCACCCTCATTTCGCGCGAGGAAATCGCCGATCAGGTTGCGATGGCACTGGCCGAGCAAGGCGTCGATCCGGACATGACCGTGGAGTTTTCCAATAGAATGCTCCGCCTTTACGTGCCGCGAAATAAGGTTCCGAGCATCGGCATCGAGGATATCGAATACGAAGCGCGGACCAAACGGTTCTCCGCCGTTATTCATGCGCCCGCAGGCGACCTTTCGGCGAAACGCGTGCGCGTATCGGGGCGGCTCTACAAGACAATGGAAATTCCCGTACCCGCGAGAAGAATTCTCAGCGGCGAGGTCATCAACCGTCAGGACATCAAGTGGATCCGCGTACGGTCCGCCCGATTGCACACCGACGTCATTGTCGACGAGATGGATCTGATTGGGAAGTCGCCGCGGCGCGGGCTCAAAGCTGGCTATCCTGTCCGCACCTCGGCTGTCCGCCGGCCGGTGCTCGTACCCAAGGGCAGCCTGGTGACCATGATTTTGCGGGCCCCAAAAATGCTGCTCACCGCCCAGGGCAAAGCCCTGCAGGACGGTGCCGACGGCGATGTCATCCAGATAACCAATTCACAGAGCAACAAGATCGTCGAAGCGGGGGTCATCGCGGCCGGTCAGGTTGCCGTTCGGCAAACCACGCTCATCGCCTTGAACCAACAATAAAACGCGCCTAGACGGAGATAGCAAAAATGAAACTGCAAATGAGCTTTCACAAGGCGCCGGGCTTCAGGCGCTTCGCCGCCGCCCTTCTGATCACGTCGTCCCTGGCCGGGTGCCAGACGCTAACCCGGCTCTCGGAAGTCGGTGATGCTCCCGAAATGACCTCGATACGCAATCCAACGACCGAAAAAAACTACAAACCGGTCAGTCTCCCGATGCCGGCACCGAGGCTCGTCGAGGACAATCCGAACTCGCTGTGGCGTGCCGGCGCGCGGGCATTCTTCAAGGACCATCGCGCCAAGGAAGTTGGCGACATCGTCACCGTGAAGATGGAATTGAGCGACGAGGCCTCGTTGACCAATACGACCGAACGAGATCGCGAGGACAGCGAGGATCATGACGTCAACGACCTCCTCGGTTTGGAAGTCGAATTTGAAAAAGTACTGCCGCAGGGTATTGCAACGACCGCGGCCGGTCAGATCGTCAACTTTCAGACGACACATAGCACCTCGGGCGAAGGAAGCATCGAGCGGTCGGAAACGATCAACCTGACCTTCGCCGCCGTCGTCACGCAGATATTGCCCAACGGCTCTCTCGTCATTGTCGGGCGACAAGAGGTGCGGGTTAATGCCGAGCTCAGGGAATTGATGGTGACCGGCGTCATTCGCCCATCGGATATCGACTCCGACAACTCTATTTCCCACGAAAAGATCGCCGAGATGCGGGATGCTTACGGCGGGCGCGGAACGCTCAGCCAATTGCAGCAACCGCGTTGGGGCATGGAAGTGTGGGATATCCTGTTCCCGTTCTAGGTTCGCGTAAGTCAGAACCTGGAAACTTCAAAGGCCGGCGTTCCGACGCCGGCCTCTTTTTTACATCGGGCGTATCGTGCCAGGGCTGTCAGTCGTCGCGGTGCGTCTTCTCCATACGTTCGTGACGCTCTTGCGCTTCCAAACTGAGGGTGGCGATCGGCCGGGCTTCAAGACGTCGAAGGCTTATCGGCTCCGCCGTCTCCTCGCAAAACCCGTAGGATCCGTTCTCGATACGCGCCAAGGCTTCGTCAATCTTGTTGACGAGCTTGCGGGCGCGATCGCGTGTTCTCAGTTCTAAGGACCGGTCCGTCTCGATCGAAGCCCGGTCGGCGATATCAGGCTCCAGGGTTCCCCCTTCCTGCAAGTGCTGGAGAGTCTCGTTCGAGGCGCTCAACAGTTCGCCACGCCAATCCAGGAGTTTGCGCCGGAAATACTCCAGCATCCGCTCGTTCATGAATTCTTCTTTGTCGGTGGGCTTGTAGTCTGGTGGCAACGTGACGTTCATCGCGACCTTTTTCCTCACTCGTGATCAACGCGCTGAAATAGGCGCCGGGAATATAGGTGGGTCTCCGGGCCACCGCAAGCCCGATTTCTCCCGCCGCAACGCCGCTCTATATCGTTGAAAGGATTGGAGGAAACAAACCGCCGTAGAATCAGGTGTTCATGTTTTTCGTGCCAGTTTGGCGATTTCCACCTCGGCACGAAGTTCGATTTCGTCGATTATCTCGTTCAATCGCGGGTCGTTACTATGCGTTCTTTTTTGCCTCAGACGATGTGCGAGATCGGCCAGTTTTTCCTTGGAGTAGACACCAGCCAAGATTCCGAGTCGCAAATCCTCGAGGCGAGTCAATAGATCGTCGCCATACTGTTTCAGTATCGCCCTCGACCGTCCTTCGGTCGCGTCAGGAACCTCTTGCATAGAAAGTATGGATTCGACGCCACCGATGGCGCTGCTATCGACGACATGAGCGACATTCTCTGTCGATTGAGCTTCCTTGAGGTTATCCGCGAAATTTTCGTCGGTTTTTCCGGTCTTCGACTTTTTCCGCGTCGCCTGCGGCCCCTCGGCTCCACCGACTTTCGAGACCTTCATGGACATGCTCCAACCGCGTGGTTCATCTTCGAAACCTACCCGACATAATCGCCACGATTGGCGGTCAGTTGCAAGGCGCCGACAGTATAACCTGCCCAACCGAGTCGACAAACCGGTTCCCCAACCCAGCCGCACCCGTTAATTGAGAATGAGTTGCATTAACAGATCGGGTCTTGTATAAATCGATTGCCACTTGATGCGACTAATTCTTAGTTGCCGAATCGGTGCGACCAACAACTCTCCCCGAACAACCGGGATACCAGGACCAGGATCATGAAAATCTCCGTTATTTCTCGTATTTCTATCGCCGCCCTGTCCGTAGCCTTATGGACGGCCGGCCCGACGACATCAGCTTCCGCTGATTCGAAAATAGTGAACCTCTATTCCTATCGGCAGCCCTTTTTAATCAAGCCCCTACTCGATGAATTCACGAAACAAACGGGAATACAGGTCAATACAGCATTTGCAAAGAAAGGCATGTTGGAGAAAATCCGGGCGGCTGGAGCGAACAACCCGGCGGACGCGGTCCTCACGGTTGATATCGGTCGCTTGAACGAACTTACGCAAGCGGGGGTACTGCAGGCTGTCGATTCGGATAAGCTGCGTGCCAACATCCCGCAACATCTCCGCCATCCGGATGGATTGTGGTTTGGTCTCACGACACGTGCGAGAATCGTGTTGGCCAGCCGGGATCGCGTCTCACCGGAGGAAGTCAAATCGTTGGCCGATCTCGCCGATCCGAAACTGAAAGGCCGCATCTGCACGCGCTCGGGTAAACACCCATACAATATTGCGCTAATCGCCTCGGTGATCGCCCACGATGGCCCGGAAAAGGCCGAACAATGGCTCCGCGGCGTAAAGGGGAACCTTGCCCGCAAGCCGCAGGGCAACGACCGGGCCCAAGCCAAGGGTATTTACGAAGGGGTGTGCGACGTCGCGCTGGCCAACAACTATTACATGGGAAAGATGGCGACGAACGATAAGAAACCCGAACAGAAGGATTGGGCCAAGGCGGTACGCGTCCAGTTCCTCGATCAAAATGGCCGCGGCCAACACGTCAACATCTCTGGTGCCGCCGTTACCAGCACCGCGAAGAACCGTGACAACGCGGTCGCACTAATCGAGTTCCTGAGCGGCGAAACCGCCCAAAGGATTTATGCGTCGGATAATCACGAATACCCGGTAAAATCCGGCGTTCCCCTGTCCGATCTTGTTGCCTCATGGGGCACTTTCAAAAGCGATACCCTGTCGATCGATGAAATCGCGAAGCACCGTAAGGCGGCCAGCATGCTCGTCGATAAAGTCGGGTATGACGATGGGCCGAGCAGCTAGGTGTTTTGGGTGACCGGGTAATTCGTCATCTGCGGGGGCTACATGTTCCCGAGTTCGAAACAAAGAAAGCGGGGGTTTTATTTTCCCCCGCTTTTTCTTTAGAAGCGCCATGAGGGGACTTCGACTTGGGCTGAGCAAATGCCACCGGTGATCACGCCGCCCTATTTGCCGTCGGCGAGCAAGCCGTTACGGAACTTACGCCGATGGGTAGCCAGCCCGTGGACGGTCGGGGCCTTGCTCGTTGCCGCGATGATGGCTGTGCCCATCATCGCTGTCGTTTTACTCGCCTTTGCCCCCAGTGACGACATCTGGGAGCACTTGGTTTCCACGGTTCTCTGGAAATATGTCAAGACGACGCTCCTTCTTATGGTCGGTGTCGGTCTTGGCGTCTCGGCCATCGGAACCGGAACGGCGTGGCTGGTAACCATGTGCCGGTTTCCGGGAAGAAGGGTTTTCAATTGGGCTCTTCTCCTGCCGTTGGCCGTTCCTGCTTATGTCCTTGCCTTTGTCATCACGGACCAGCTCGAATACGCCGGGACGCTGCAAACGACAATGCGTCATGTGTTCGGATGGAGCAGCCGCCAGGATTACTGGTTCCCTGAGATCCGATCGCTCGGCGGTGCCGTCGTCGTCATGACATTGGTTCTCTATCCCTATGTCTATTTACTGGCTCGGGCCGCGTTTCTCGAGCAATCGATCTGCGTCCTCGACGTCAGTCGTACCCTTGGGAAAGGGCCCTGGCAGGCTTTCTTTCGTATCGCGCTACCGCTTGCCCGACCGACGATCGTCATCGGGATCACACTTGCTTTGATGGAAACGCTGAACGACCTTGGAACCGTGGAGTTCTTCGCCGTTAGAACGTTCACGGCCGGCATCTACGACGTATGGCTCAACATGAACAGCCGCTCCGGTGCCGCCCAGCTGGCGACAGTCATGTTGACGTTTGCCATCACCTTGATCGCCGCGGAACGGATGGCCAGACGTGGACGGCGATTTCATCATACATCTAGCAAATACAGCGCCCTACCCAGCTACCAATTGTCCGGATATCGCGCCGCCGGGGCTTTTGTCGCGTGCCTTATTCCGATCGCCCTCGGGTTCCTGGCTCCAGCAGTGGTACTGACGGGATACGCGATTCGCTATTACGAAGACACCCTTTCTGCCAATTATTTTGAGTTCGTCGGCAACAGCTTCACGCTGTCAACAACTGCCGCCGTTGGTTCCGTGATGGTCGGTTTGTTCATGGCCTACGCCGTAAGATTGAGCAACAACCCGTTGCTGCGCGTAGCGACGCGCTTCGCAAGCATCGGATATGCGGTGCCAGGTGCGATCCTGGCCATCGGCATCATCATCCCGATGGGTGCCTTCGACAACGCCCTCGATACGTTTTTGAGAGACACATTTGGCGTCTCGACGGGTTTGTTAATCAGCGGCACCATCGCCGCCGTCATTTACGGGTACATGGCCCGATTTCTGGCGCTTTCCTTCGGAACAATGGAAGCCGGCCTGGCTAAGATCACACCCAATATGGACGGCGCCGCCCGAACCCTTGGCCATGGCCCTTTTTCGACCCTAAAACGGGTACACTTCCCTCTCCTGCGGGGGAGCTTGCTAACGGCAGGGTTGCTTGTTTTCGTCGATTGCATGAAAGAGTTGCCGCTGACAATTATCCTACGGCCTTTCAACTACGATACCCTCGCCACCTTCGTGTTCCAGTATGCGTCCGACGAACTGCTTGAGGAATCGGCACTGGGCGCTTTGACGATCGTTGCTGCCGGCATTATCCCCGTGATCCTACTGAGTTGGAACATCGTTCACTCGCGTCCCGGATCGGGTTCATCTGCGATGGAAACAGGCGCATGAGTGGACTTCACATCAATAACTTGTCCCACGCCTTTGATGGCATGGATGTCGTAAGGGGCGTTTCCGTATTTGTCGCACCGGGAGAACTCGTATGTCTTCTGGGACCCTCCGGCTGTGGCAAGACCGCCATGTTACGGGTCGCGGCCGGTCTCGAGGAGGTGCAGCGCGGCCAAGTTCATATTGGTGAACGGCTGGTCGCCGATGGCGCATCGGGCTTTAACTTACCACCGGAGAAACGCGGTATTGGCCTGATGTTCCAGGATTACGCGCTTTTTCCTCACCTCTCCGTTTCGGAGAACATCATGTTTGGTGTCGAGGATCAGGGATCCCGATCCGAATGGATGGCCCAATCTCTTGAGCAGATGGACCTGACGGCATATGGAGGCAGTTTTCCGCACACCCTGTCCGGCGGGCAGCAGCAACGGGTCGCCCTTCTCCGGGCAATGGCACCGAGCCCACGCGTTCTTCTTCTGGACGAGCCGTTTTCCGGATTAGACGTAGCGCGTCGTGCACACGTTCGCGAACAGGCTCTCGGGTTGCTCAAGAATACCGGCGTTGCGACGTTGATGGTGACCCACGACCCCGATGAAGCGATGTTTATGGCGGACCGGATTGTCGTCATGAACGAAGGTCGTATGGTGCAGGACGGTGCTCCGATCGACATCTACTTCCATCCGAAGAACGACTTCGTTGCAGCGCTCTTCGGCCCGATCAACAGAATTCCAGGCCATATCCGTAACGGCGAACTGGAAACGCCGTTTGGTTCCTTCCCAGCGCCGGGGTTGGTGGATGGAACCGTGGCAGAGGCCTTGGTCCGGCCCGACGGGTTTCGGTTAGCGGAGTTGGGAGCCGCGCCATCCGCTCACGCCGGCGATGCCCCCTGCCGACCCTCTCCACCGCTCCAAGTGAGTGAAACGGAATTACCGGCGGCTTCACCACACACCCATTTCGAAGTCGTCGACGCCCGACCGCTTGGGCGGGCAAGTTTCGTCATCTTCAAAGCCTCAACCTCCATCGGCGGCGAGGTTCTCGTCGAGGCGCGGGTTCCCGGTGTTTTCCTGCCCGAGCCGGGATCCCAAATATCCGTGGCAATCAACGCAAGAGAAGCTTTCGTCTTTGAGAAGGCACCTTGAATTGCCGAAGGGCCCGGCAATATTTTCTTCTCACTTCGAAAGATCGGCAATTTTCGCTCGACGCCATTCCTTTAACAGCTGAAAAATTACGATTTTCCAATAACTTAGAAAACTCGCCGCCTGGCATCGATTTTGCTTTGTTAGTCTGGAAACACGATCGGTCTGCATTGAGGCCAGAAACTGTCGGAGTTCACGAAATGGTCGGATACGGCTTTTTTCAACCGAGTACCCTGGGAATGCGCAGTCAGGCGCACGCATTGAATACGATCGGCATCAATGTCGCCAACGTGAGCACCGGGGGCTACAAGTCGACCGAAACACGGTTCGAGACAGTGCTGAGCAAGACGATCAACCAACAAACCTCGGACATCGGCGGCGTTAAACCGAAGAACTACCAAATGATCGACAAGCAGGGAATCATCCAGAGCACGTCCCGTGACCTTGACCTTTCAATCGTCGGAGACGGTTTCTTTCAAGTAAGCCCGTCTCTCAACAACACGACCGAAATCTTCTATACGCGCGATGGCAGCTTTGAAATCGGCACAACTAACGAAACGTCGAGTGTGACGGCAGATGACGGCAATACGATCACAATCAACAACGGTTATCTCACCGACAAGAACGGTTACTATGTTCTCGGGTGGACGCCGCAAACCGACGGCACCTTTTCCAACGCCGGAGCGCCTGCGCCCATGCGCATCGATGCATTCGCCTTTGTCAATCAATCGACTGCGACATCATCATCTGAGCTCCGTCTCAATTTACCGTCGACAACTGAAGTCGGCGATAGTGCTCATCGATTCGCCATCGATGCCGTCGATAGTGCTGGCAACAAACGGACGGTCCGCCTCGACTTCCATGCCGGGGTCACGGAGAATACCTGGACCGTCATCCCCGACGCCGACAACGTGACGGCGCTAGCCATTTCCGGCAACGCGTTTTCCTACACGACCAATGCGACCACTCCAACACCCGGAACGCGATCCGTCTTCACGAAAAACGTCAGCGGTAACGACACTATCGCCATCGAAACCAATGCAGCGGTAGGCGCGTCCGCGGTCCCGATCCGCGGCGCCTTTTTTGGCCTCAAGGTGGGTGATTCGATTACAGTCGCTGATTCCTCCGATGGAGCGGCCAGCAACAATGATGGGACTTATACAATCGGCGCCATATCATCGGACTGGTCACAGATCACCTTGTCCGGTTCACCACTGACCGGGACCTTCACAGACGCCGTCGGCGATGGTTCGCCAGCCGCATTCAGTTCTACCCGTACGGTACCGGACATCAGGTTCGGGGCAAACGGCAATTTGACCGCCCCTACGGCGCCACTGACCTTGACGGCGACGTGGAGTGACGCATCGACGTCGAGTTTCACCATCGACTTGTCGAACACGACTCAATTCGCCGGTGATTTCACTCCGTTCGCTTATTCGCACAACGGTTTGGCCTCGGCCAGTACCAGTATGAGTCGCGTCCAATTCGATGAAACGGGTCACGTTATCGGGTCCTTTGAAGACGGAACACAACGAAAGATCTACAAGATCCCGTTGGCCATGTTCTCAAACCCCAACGGCCTCGAGATGAAAAACGGTATGGTTTTCGACGAAACGGCAGAGTCCGGATCGCCGCGTACGGTGGCCGCCGACCAGTCGGGTGTCGCGACTTTCAACGCGTTCGCGGTGGAACTTTCCAATGTCGATCTGGCCAGCGAGTTCAGCCGGATGATCCTGGTACAGAACGCCTACAATTCAAACGCCACCGTTTTCAGGACCGTCGATGAAATGACGGTCACGGCGCGTGACCTGAAAGCCTAACAGCTGCCCTAGCTTCAACTTCGAACGGCGGCTACTAGCCGCTGTTCTTGTGTTCCGGTCAAAAGGGAAAAATATGCCGGGCTGTCGAAAAAGCCCCTGCCGGCACCGGATTACGCAGGCACGAATCAAATAATTCTTTTATTTTTCAATAGGTTACCAATCATCGAAGTTGGCATGATTTTCGCTTCTCATACACATGGAAATACGCCACGTGAAAGAGCGGAAGCGAGAGATGAAAAGAACGGGAAATACGCAACTGGGCCGGCAACCCTTTAACAAACGGGAATTCGTCAGCCGTACCATCCTTACGGTCCTGGCCCTCGCGGTGACCTCCCTGGTATTCTTACCCTCCTCCCAGGCGGCGTCCCGCATTAAGGATATCGTGCAGTTCGAAGGGGTCCGCGAGAACCATCTGGTGGGCTACGGACTGGTCGTCGGTCTCAACAACACGGGCGACACGTTGAAGACCGGCCATTTCACCAAACAAAGCCTGCAATCGATGCTGAACAGGCTCGGTGTCAAACCAACCGACGACGGTCTCGACTCCAAGAACGTAGCCGCGGTCATGGTTACCGCGTCGCTTCCGCCGTTTTCGCGTAAGGGCGCACGAATTGACGTTACGGTCAGCGCGCTTGGCGATTCTCAGAGCCTGCTCGGCGGGACGCTTCTCGTCACACCGCTTTTGGGTGCTGACGGCGAGGTTTACGCGGTGGCGCAAGGTCAGTTGGCGGTCGGCGGTTTCCAGGCGACGGGCGACGCTGAAACGGTGACAAAGGGTGTCCCGACAAGCAGTCGCATCGCTAACGGCGCGATCATCGAACGCGAATTGAATTTCGACCTCGGCAACATGACAAGCGTTACCTTGACGCTGCGAAATCCGGATTTCACAACGGCTCGTCGGGTTGCCCAAGCCATCAACGCATTCCTCGGAACGTCAGCCGCCAGGCCCGCCGACTTGAGCACCATCGTCATGCAGGTGCCGTCCAGCTATCGGGACAACGTTGTCAACCTGATGACGGATATTGAACAGTTGCGGATTGAGCCCGATCAACTGGCCCGCGTCGTTATCGATGAACAATCCGGCATCATCGTCATGGGGGAAAACGTCCGCATTTCGACCGTGGCCATCGCGCAAGGCTCCTTGACGATACGCATAACGGAGGCCGAACAGGTTTCTCAACCGGGTCCCTTCGCGGAAGTCGGTACGACGACAACGGTAGATCGCACCGATATTCAGGTGGATGAAGGCGAAGATCGACGGCTCACTGTTCTGCAAACGGGCGTGTCTCTTCAGGAACTGGTCAACGGCCTGAACGCGCTGGGCATCGGCCCTCGGGACATGATCACGATCTTGCAGGCCGTTAAAGCGTCAGGCGCGCTGCAGGCGGAAATCGAGGTGATGTGATGACGCCGATCACCAATTCCTCCTTCGCCATGCAGGCGGACAACGCTCTGCGGGCCGGGCAAAACATGCCGAGCTTCGGCAAAGTCAAAACGATCGAACAGGCGCGCAAGACGGCCGAAGAGTTCGAAGCGATGTTCATCGGACAAATGCTGCAACCCTTGTTTCAGAACATCAACGCCGAAAAGCCGTTCGGCGGGGGCTCTTCCGAGGCTATGTGGCGGAGTATGCAGGTGGACGAATACGGGAAGGCCATCGCGAAAGCCGGCGGAATCGGCCTCGCCGATGCAGTATTTCGGGAGATCTTAAAGCAACAGGAGATTCAGTAGTCATGGATCCAAACAATCGTGTCGACGACCTGATCGTCATCACCGACCGCCTGGCCGATCTTCTCGAGCGGGAGAACGATGCTCTGAAGAACCACCGCAACAGGGACATTCACGAGCTCCTCGACGAGAAGGTGACCTTGAGCCGGGTATACGAAACGAGGATGCAGGCGTTTTCCGAAACGGAAGGCGAATTCGACGGTATCGACGCGGATCTGAGAGAACGACTGGTCAATCTGGGGCGCAAGATCGAACGGCTCTTGGACGAAAACGCGCGCCTCTTGAAAGCCGCGATCGATGCCAACCGTCGCGTCGTCGACATGATTGCGGAAGCGGTTCGGGAAGCGGCGCCCAGTGCCGGGACCTACGGATCGAAAGGCACAACCGGATCATCGGCGCACCGGGCCGAAGCGCAGGGTGTCGCGATTTCCATTGACCAGACGCTCTAGAAGGCGCTGCGAGAACGACCGAGGAAGGTGAGGAAGGAACCGTAAAATGGGCGACATCACCCAAGCACTACGTACGGCCCAAAGCGGTCTGTTGGTCAACCAACAAGCCCTTAACACGGTCTCCAACAACATTTCGAACGTCAATACACCGGGGTATTCGAAGAAAGTCGTCACCTTCGAAAACGTTTCCGTCGCCGGTGTTCCAGCGGGAGTGAAAATCTCCTCCGTCTCGCGGAAAATCGACGAAGGCCTGCTGAAAAGCCTACGGATCGAAAACGGCGAACTGAGCACGTTAACGGAAAAGACCGAGTACTTTGCGAGGATGCAGGAACTCTTCGGGTCGCCGGGAGACGACACATCTCTTTCCCACCTGATCGAAAAACTGGGCGAAGCCGCGGAACTTTTGGCCGTTAACCCCGACAGGCAATTGGAAGCAGCGGAGTTTGTCCGGCGGGCCGCCGACGTTACCAACCAACTCCAGAGTATGAGCCAAACGATCCAGGAATTACGCCTCCAGGCCGATAGTGCCATTACCGACAAGATCTCCGAAATCAATACGATTACCGCGCAAATCGATCAGCTAAACGACGACATCATATCGAACGGGACTGTCGGGCGCGACGTTACGGACCTCCAGGACCAGAGGGACCTGCAGATCGACAAACTGTCCGCGATCGTTGATATCCGGTATTTCTTCCGCAGCGACGGTGATGCGGTGGTCTTCACGACAGCCGGCCGGACCTTGGTCGACACCGTTCCGCCGACGCTTTCCCACACGGCCGCTTCATCCATCACACCTACGACGACCCACGCCGAGGGGGATCTCACCGGGATTTTCGTCGGAACGGCAGTTGCCTCCAACGATATCACCAACGAAGTTCGCGAAGGTGAGCTCAAGGCGCTTATCGAACTCCGCGATCAGTTGCTTCCCAACCTTCAATCCCAAATCGACGAACTGGCCGCCGAAATGCGCGACGCCGTCAACCTGGTCCACAACCGGGGCATGCCCTTTCCGGGAGCACAAAGCCTAACGGGAACGCGTATTTTCATCTCGTCGACCACGCAAACCATGACCTTGGATTCGACGAGCGGCGCCGACGATGTAACGATTTCTCTTTTCGACTCGAGCGGTGACCAACATGCCATTACCACACTCGAGACGATCATGACCTCCTCGATGTACGGCTCCGGCGTACAGGCCGCCAACGGTCCTTGGACGATTTCGGAAGTTGCCGCTACGGTGGAAGACTGGTTGCAGGCGAACGCGTCTTCTACATCGACGGCAACGGTAAATTCCGCTGGGAAACTCGAGATCAACCTCAATACGACCACGTATAACCTTGCCTTTAGAGACGAAACGGCAACTGCGGACGGCAGCGCGGCCGCGGATGTTTCCATCTCATTTGATTCCAACGGCGACGGAACCAATGATGAAACCGTGAGCGGTTTTTCGAATTTCTTCGGACTGAACGATTTCTACGTCGACACCCGACTCGACAACGACCATGAAACCGATGTTCTCGCGACTTCCTTTACGACAACGGCAGCGACTCTTACATTCCGCGACAGCACCGGGTCTCTCGGAACATTGGCCGTCGCTACGGGTACCAGCCTGACAGATCTCGCGACTTCCATTACCAACAATGTGACAAACGTCACTGCGTCCGTAGTCCCAGATGGGTCAGGATCAAGGTTGCGGATTTCTCACGACAACGGTTCCAGCATGACAGTGACGCAAGCTGCCGCAAACACGTTGCTCACGACTATGGGATTGCATAGTGCCGACGTCGGTATATCACAAACCCTTACCGTGCGCTCGGACATCATCAGCACGCCGGGACTCGTATCGACGGGGAGGCCGCAATGGGATTCGAGTCGCGGTGCCAGCGGCGAGTACTACATGAGTACGGGCGATGATACGATCGCGCTGCAAATGGCGTCGGCATTTTCCACCAACAGTGCATTCGACCAGGCTGGTGGATTGACGTCCATTACAACCAAGTTTTCGGGTTATGCTGCAGAGATTCTCGCCAACAACGCAAGCCTGGCCGATGTCAATGACCGGACCATCGAAAGCCAACGAGCGTTAACCGAATCGCTTCAGTTCAAGTCTGACTCCAACCGGGGGGTCAACCTTGACGAAGAGATGGCTGACCTGATTGTATTCGAACAGGCCTTTGCTGCCGCGGCACGGGTCATGTCGGTGATTCAGAACATGATCCAGGCACTTGAGCGGGCCGTATCCTAGGAGACGGTGAGATGACGCGCATTTCAACACTTGCCGCAAATACGTTGCTTCTAAACCAGGCCCTTCGAACGCAGCAACGGGTACTCGATGGACAGGTTGCGGTTTCTAGCGAAAAAAAATCGCAGGACTATCAGGGGATCGCGACAGATTCACGCCGTTTGGTCAACGTCGAAAACACCGCCGCCCTGCTAGGCCGGTACGTCAAGAATAACGAGCAGGAGGATGTGCGTCTCGAAGTCGCAGAGACAGTCGTCGAAAGCATCAGAACGTCAATTCGAGATTTCCGCGGCAGCCTGGCAACCTTCTCAACGTTCGAATCTAAGAATTCGGAAAAGGTTCAGGACATCCAGGACGAGGCGTTTCGCGCCCTAGTCGCCATCCAGGATTACCTCAATACGGAAATCGATGGCCGCTACATCTTTTCCGGCGCCCGTGTTTCAACCAAGCCGGTCGAGATGAGCCTGAGCACGGTCAGCGCGTTTCAGACGAAATACGATGGTGCGAGAACCACCTACCCGACGACCCGCGACGCTCATCTGGAAGATTTCACGATCAACAATGACACCAACAACCTGAACAAAAAACACATCACGTCAACGAACTTCCTGGAATTCCGACAAGACAGCGACGGCGACGCGACGACGTCTGGTTCAAGCACCATCGCGGCGTCTTCTGCGATGTTCTCCAACGTATCGGCAGGAACATTAATCACGGTAGCCAACTCTACCAATAACAACGGAAGTTATACGGTCAGCAGCGTCTCTTCCGACGGGCGCACGATCACGATCAATACGGAAATGTTCACTGACGAAGCCGCCGTTGCGACCGGCGTGATCACTTACCCTGATCCTTCAGATCCGACGAAAAACCTTGAAATCATCGCTGCCAACTACGGAACGCTCTCGTTCACACGCTCCTCGGATACGATGACCGCGGCCACCGCTAGTTCGCTTTCGGCACTCGCTGTCGATACACAGTTTACCATTTCGGGCACAACTCAGAACAACGGTACCTATACGGTCAAGAGCAACGATGGGACCAACATCGTTATCGACGCCGTGAAACTGACGGACGAAGGGACGACGTCGGCAAACTCGGCCGGCAATGCATTTTTTGACTATTACAGCGATACCGACATCGAGTTCGTTTCCGGCACGAGAACCATCGAAGTGTGCCAATCTGGAACGGCGACGTCGGTACCCGACATTTTCAACGGCTTGGTCGTCGGTAACACGTTCACCATCGCGGGAACGGCATCGAACAATGGAACATTCACCATCGCGTCGATTGCGACCGACGGATCATCCGTCACCGTCAGCGAAGCCATAACCAACGAAACGGATACGACCGGGGCAACGATAACGGGCGCGGCCAGTGTGCCCTACTCTTACACATCGGGAACTCGGATGGTCTTCACCGACGTTGGCGCTGCGGGGACCGACACTATCCAGCTTCAGGATAACGCCGGAGCGGCGTTGACTAACGGTTTCGAAAACCTGATCGTCGGTCAGACGCTTACGGTGACCGGCACAGCCGCACACAATTCAACATACACCATCACCGCCATTTCAGGCGACAAATCGACTGTTACAGTCGCCGAGGATATCACAGCGACGGCGACGGACACGGACGGCGCGAGAATACAGGTTTTCTCGGTCAGTGGGTCGGTTTCCGCCTCGTCATATTACGATGGCGATGAAATACAAACGGCTCATCGCGTATCATCCGACCGGTCCTTCTTGCATGACGTTACTGCTGTCGATCCCGCATTTGAGAAAGCCATCCGCGCGATGGGGATCATTCTCCAAGGACAATACGGCACCGAAGGAGGACTCGACCGGAACGATATCCGCGTGGATCAGGCGCTCTATCTTCTCGATAGCGCCCAAGGGCGAACGGTCAGCAAAACGCCGCCGACGGGCCTAAGCACCGAACTCGACGGAAATATTCAAGAAGTCCAAATGGGTCTCGGATTTGACCGAGTGTTGTTGAGCGATACCAACAAGGTCCACAATGCCCTCATCGGTTTTTACGAGTCCAGTATAGCCGACATGGAAAACCAGGATCCACTGGAGGCCATTACCAGACTTCTGGACGATCAACGTGTTTTGGAAGCCTCTTTCCAGACCTTCGCCAGAATTCGTCAACTGAGCCTGACCAACTTCATTTAAACGGCAGAATTGCCGGTCATCAAGTAGAGGAGAGCCTTGGAAATGCAACAAGAGCAACTGTCAAGCCCTTCGGGACACGCCACTATTCCGGATCCCGGCGACCCTACATACACGGAAGCTTGGGCATTGGTGGAGGCAGCCAACCGCATGGCAGCCCCCCTTGAAACGGCCTCACTGGACGATGAGGCAAATTGGAAGGTCCTTAAAGAGGCTTTGCAACTCAACTGGCGCCTTTGGACGATCTTCCAGTCCGAGTTGAATCTCCAGGAAAACCCGGAAATGCCGGAAAAAACCCGCACTGACATCCTCCGGCTTTGCGATTTCGTAGACAAACAAACAACCGACGCCCTAAACGACCCGACGCCAGAAAAAATCGCTGGTCTGATCGATATTAACTGCGTCATTGCAGAAGGTTTGTTGACCTCGGCCGAGCTTCCGACAGCGTCGTAATCCTTGCGCGAACATCCGCTTCGAGGCAGAATCCTAAAGACGTCGCGTCCCATAGAATACGGGCTTTCGCGACAAACTAAACGGAGTCCGCGCTATGAAGAACACGTGGCGTTTCGGTGACCGGGAACACCGCTATATCGAGGAAGTCTTCGAATCCGGGGAAGGGTCGGCAACTTCCGGCAATCTTAACAATCGCTTCGAACAGGTATTTGCCGAGAAAGTCGGCGCTAAATACGGGGTAACCTTCAATTCGGGAACGTCGACGCTGCATGCGGCATTGCACGCGCTCGACGTCGGCTACGGTGACGAGGTGATTATCCCAGCGCTTACCGTTTATGCGAACCTCGCTGTCGTGATAGCGCAAAACGCGATACCTGTTTTCGCCGATGTCGACCCCGACACATTCAATATCGATCCCGCCGACATCGCGCGCAAGGTGACAGCGAGAACCAAAGCGATCGTTCCCGTGCCTTTATATGGCCTGCCCTGCGATTACGATGAAATTGCAAAAATCGCAGACGAACTCGGTGTGGTCGTGATCAACGACGCCGCGCAAGCCTATCTCGCGGAATATAAAGGAAAACCAATCGCCTCGCTGTTTCCTATAACCAGCTACAGCCTCGACGCCACAAAGCACATTACTACCGGTGATGGCGGTATGATCGTGACCAACGACCAGGACTTGGCGCAGCGAATTCGAAAATTCGGCAGCCTTGGCTATAAGGCATTGACCGGCAAGGACGGGCGCATTCGCATAAACAAGGATTTGTTTCAGGACCCGGGATACAGCCGTCATGACGAACTCGGTCTCAACTACCGAATGTCCGAATTCGCCGCCGCCGTTGGCTTGGCCCAGGCTGAACGGATGGAACATTTCGTCAAGTTGCGCCAGGACATAGCCGGTCTCTACAACCAGATGGTCGCTGATTGTGAGTACCTCGTTCCCCAAAAGGTCCCGGATGACAGGGTGTCGGCGTATTGGACATACACGATGAAGTTCGAGCGCGATGACGACGTCTCATGGCACGACTTCAGACGTAAATATATGGAGTTCGGCGGTGATGGGATTTATGCGGCTTGGCGCCTACTATACGATGAAACGGTATTCCAATCCGGCGTCTGGCGCCGCCATTGTCCGCCACTCTACGCCGACTACGTCTTCCACCCCTGCCCCAATGCCGAGGACATTCAACCGAAGTTGATGCAGTTCGTCGCCAATTACGAAAGCCTTGAGGAAGCCGAACCCAAGGTCGAGGCGCTGGCCAAAGCCATCGCCTACTTTGCCTAAGACAGGTAAGAAGAATGAAAATAGGCGCGTTCATTCCCATCCGCCTCGACTCCGAGAGACTTCCTGGAAAAGCCCTTATGGAAGCTGCCGGCAAGCCAATCGTTCACCACCTTCTCGATCGGGTGATCGCGTGCAGGAATATCAAGAACAAAGCCGACGCCGTCGTATGCACGACTGAATCGTCCGTAGATGACAGACTCGTGGCGGCGGTCGAGGATTACGGAGCATCAATATTTCGCGGGAACAAGGACGACCTGATCCGAAGGTTCAAGGATGCGGCGGACCACTATGAATTTGATATCATCCTTCAGGTTGATGGCGATGACCCTTTGGCCGACACTGAATACATGGACTTGACCATCGATGCTCTGGCAAATGACGAGAAAGCAGATTCGTCCGTGAGTGTCGGGCTCCCCTTCGGGATAAACGTGAAGAGTTTCTCACGAAGTGCCCTGGAGAAAGTCTACCGGCATTATAGATCAACCCAGAACGATACCGGTTTCGCACTGTACTTTACGAAATCGACCCTATGCCGACGAATCGAGATTCCCCCCCTCTCCCCTGACCACGTCTTCGATGACGCCCGGCTTACCTTGGATTACTCGGAAGACCTAGAAGTGTTTCGTCGAATTCTCGACGCGCTGTATGTTCCCGGGGAAGTGTTCGGTTTGACCGTGCTAATCAATTTCTTGAAAGACCATCCCGAAATCGTTGCCATTAATAGCGGCCTACAGGAATCTTACATGGAGCGATCGCGCAAGAAGCTGGGTATCGATTACGCTGATGAATACGGCTCGGTCCATCGAATCGACCTTTAAAAGGGAATCAAAGCTAGCCATCGGGACCGTGCAATTCGGGCTCCCTTATGGTGTGTCAAATAGGAAAGGGCAACCCGGCAAAGACGAAGTCGAACGTATCTTGAGTTTCGCAAAAGATATCGGCATTAGTCTATTGGATACAGCACCTGCTTATGGTCAGTCGGAAAACGTTCTGGGTGATGTTCTTGGCACGGATTCGGCATTTCAGATCGTCACTAAAACATGCGCTTTACGCGGCGAATCGGGAAAAGCCGATGCCGTTTCCGCTGTTCGAAGAACTTTCGAAGTTTCCCTATCCCGACTTCGGCGAGACCGTCTTTACGGCCTCATCGTGCATCTGGCGGAGGACCTTCTTGGACCGTTGGGCGACGACATTTGGCGCGTACTGGAGAAATTCAAGTCGGACCAAAACGTCGAGAAAATAGGGACCTCGTGTTATTCGGGAGACAATCTGCGGGAAATCATCAGACGTTATCCTCTCGACCTGGTGCAACTGCCGTTCAACGTGTTCGATCAGAAATTAATGCATGGGGGATTGCTCGACGAACTCAAGAAATCGGGTGTGGAAATCCATGCGCGTTCCGTGTTTTTGCAGGGCTTGGCATTGATGGACCCCGACAAATTACCGGACGGTTTCAAGTCGGCCCAAGCTCCGCTGAAGGCATTTCGGCAACTCGCAAAATCCGCGGATCTTTCGCCTCTCGAACTGGCACTCCGTTTCGTCAGTTCCTTGGATTCCATCGATCGATTGGTGATTGGTGTCACCGATATGGAAGAACTCCGTCAAATCGCTTCGGCTGTAAGCGGGGATATTCCCAAAAGTCTCGACATGGATTCTCTCGCGACCGGCAATGAAGCGATCACAAACCCTTCTCTTTGGCCACCCGACAATCAACAAAGCTGGGCGTTCGATTTTTCATTGAATGAATCCGGTCCAGAATCATGACTGGCAAAACCGCTGTGTTCAGGGCCAGCGCGTCGACGAAAATCGGCGGTGGACATATCGTGCGGTGCATGGCACTGGCCCGGGAGCTAACGGCGAGGGATTGGCGCTGTATCTTTGCGTGCGGGCTAGAGACCAAATCGACGATACCCATGATCGCAGAGTTCGAAACAATGGAAATCGACGAGTCGAATCCGTCAATTGAACCTCATTTGATCCGAGAGGGACTCGGACAAGACGTCCCCGTCCTCGTCGTCGACCATTACGAACGTGGCGAGGCGTTTGAGACGGCGTGCCGCAGTTGGGCCGGTGCCATCGCCGTCATCGACGACCTTGCCAACCGACGCCACGACGCAGACCTGCTTCTCGACCAGAGCGGCGGCCGGGTTGCCGAAGCCTACATCGGACTGGTGCCGGAAAACTGTGATCTGAAGGTAGGCCCTGCCTATTCGTTACTGCGTCATCGGTTTTCCGAGTTGTCAAAAGTTCGGAAACCGCGTCCCTGCACCAAAGGCCCACGGATTTTTGTTTCTATGGGTTCCACCGACGAAAACAACCTTTCCGAAGCGGTCGTGGCAACTGTTCTTTCATCAATTCCAAACTCTGAAATCGATCTGTTGTTATCCGCGCACGCGCCGCACCTAGGGAAACTGCGTACAGCGTTCGCCGAAATTCGAAATGTGACAATCCATGTGAACGTTCCGGAACCCGCCGATATTATGGTCCACGCAAGTTTTGCAGTGGGAACGGCGGGAATTAACCTCTGGGAGCGTTGCGCTCTCGGTATTCCTTCGCTTATTCACGTCGCGGCATCCAATCAACGGTCGAATGCCGACCACGTTGTCGCTTACGGGGGTGGTATTTCGATCGGCGAGGGTCCGAACGTGGAAGTAAAGGCGTTGGCCGACGCCCTCGCAGACATAATGAGCAGCGGTGATCGATTACGCCGGCTTTCGGATGCCGCGAGCAGGATCTGCGATGGTCATGGAGCTAATCGCTTGGCCAATGAAATCGAGAGGATCACAATGGGTTAAACTCGGCCCAGGATCTCTGACATTTCGTAAAGGTTATTACTCAGCGCGGAACACGCTTCATCCAACGAAGTTTCAGACATCTCCGTAGGCTCGACGTCCGTAACCGGCCTTTCGTTTCTCAAGATCATTCGAATTGTCCGGCCGTCTTCATTGAGAAGGCGGTCGTATTCCCATTTCATTACCCACGTTTCTTTCAATTCACTCAACGACTGGTTGCAGGTTCGGATATCGACGATGTCGAAGCTGCCCTGCCGCTCGACGAGAAGTCTGGCCGTCTCCACAGAAAAAAACACAACGTGCTGGCGGCCATAATAATTGTGATCCGCCGCTAATTCGGCCTCGTTCGGTATTTCTATGAACAACAACCCGCCCGGCGAAATGATCCGTGAAAGACGGGCTAACTGGTAAACGGGAAATATCATGTGCTCCAGTGTGTTGGAGTGAATCACGAGATCGAAGAAGCTTCGATATTTTGCATCATCGAGGACGTCGTCTTCGATAAACGATAGGTTGGGATCGTCGCGCAATTCTTCTGAATACCGGGCGTCCTTTTCCGTAATGAAAACTGTTTCGGCTTTATCGACGTAGAGGCGCGCAGCTTCTCCCGCTCCACCCCCAAAATCGAGAACTCTCATCACTTCACGTGGCAGATAGGGTTCGAGGTAGCGCAATTGCGATAGCCCGTTTTCCCGTGAAGATTTCCGCAGGTTATTCAAGTCTTCACCTGACACACCTTTTCGGCACATTTTTCGGTAGTAGAAATCGAGAAGGTCGGGATGAATAAAATCGGCGAATACGAAGGTACATTCGCGGCATCGAAGAAACTTGACCCCGAAAATGAAGTGGAAGCTGGTCTTTTCCAAGTTTCCGTTTTCATCTTTGCGCTCGACCGGACTGGTGTTGGAGCTATTGCACAGAGGGCAGGTCATGGGACAACTCTCATCCTTGTTGCCCGAGATTCTGAAGATGGATGTTGAGTAGCATGCAATGCATGCCAAGTGCATAAAGATGATCCTCGGGATCGTTGTTCGCCAACGACATCACATCCGAGTTGGGTCGGGTGTTGCGCAACACAGCCTGGATCACTCGGCCATCGTCAACGGGACCGCTTCGCACCTGGTTCTTGAATTCCCCCGTCCGAAGCAAGTCGGATAAAGACTGATTGCACGAATTCATGACAACGACATCAAAGCTTCCTTCATCCTCGACCAATCGGCGAAGGCTCTTGGGCGAGAAAAAACTAATGTGATGGATGCCATAATACCCGTAGGTTTCGGCGAGCATCATTTCGTCGGGCAACTCGATCAGCAGGAATCCACCCTCTTCCAGCAAACGCGATGCCCGGCGAAGCTGGAATTTCGGATTGGGAAGCCTTTCCATCACATTTGAAAGGGCAACGGCATCGAACGCGGAAACACTGGATTCATCGTTTAGGTCCGATTCAGCGAACCGCGTGATCCGGTCGGCGTAACGATCATCAACCTCCAGTGACGGCACCATTTCGACGATCGCCAGGGATGCACCTTCATCAATGAACTCGCCGGCCACATCGGCACGGCCCATGGCAAAAACGAGACGCCGGTCAAGGGGGCAGTCCGCATGATGGGAGAGGAACTCCAACTGTTGACGGCAAATCTCGCGTCTTTCCTCCGCCGTATAGACCCTTAAGGCGGTCAAATCCGCATTATCCATCGCCTGAAGGCCGAGGTCCCTATAGCACTTCTCCAGTGTTTTTTCGTGAACATGGGCAGCAAACAGGAATTCACATTCCCTGCACTTCACCAACTCCACCCCGAAAGTGCTGTGCACCTTGAAGTTCAGGTTATCGAGGTCGATCAGATCATCGACCCGCGGCGAGAATTGACTGCTACCGCAAACCGGACACCTCATTGATGCCTCCACAACCGAGCCATATGGACTTCCAGGGCGCTACAAATTGAGGCTGAAGTCATCATTCGCCAATCGGAGTAGATAGCCGCTGAGGTCTTCAAGGGCTTTCCGGCCGTCCTCTAAACCCATTTCGATCGGCGGAATGTCTATCTTTGGCGAACTGTTTTTCAATAGCGCCCGGATCACCCATCCGTCAGGAGTATCCAAACGGTCGAAAGCGTGGATGATCTGCCGCTTTTCAATGATCTCCTCGACAGGCGCGCCGCATGTTCGTAACTCAACGATTTCAAAACTGCCTTGCCGCCGGACCAAATCTTCAAAGGTCTCTAGGGAATAGAAACCAATGTGTTGAACCGCGTGTTTGCCATTTCGTTTTACTACCTTGGCCTCGTTGGGAATTTCCACGAACAAAAACCCGTCGGGAGCAAGGATGCGAGAGATCTCGGTCAGGCGCCGCACGGGAAAGGTCATATGTTCGAGCACGTTGGATAGAACCACGAGATCGAAATAGCCAATAAACTCATCCGCCGACAGCCTTTCGGGATCAATTACCGATAGCCGCGGTTCCTCTCGAATCTGGTCGATCGACCTCGGATCATTCTCGGAAACATGCACTTCATCCGCGAGCGGTAGATAAAGGCGGGCGGCTTCTCCGTTTCCTCCGCCAAAATCGAGAACTTTTCCAAGTCTTTCGGGTAAGAAGGGTCGAATAGTCTCGAGCTGTGAAACCCCGTTTTCCTTTGACTGAGTTTTCAAATCAGTCCATGTATCGTCCGTAAGGTCGTGACGACAAATATAAGTGTAATAATAATCAATCACTTGCGGGTGGATGAAATCGGCGAATACGAAACCGCACGATTGACATTCCAACAAACCGACACCGAAAACACATTGGAAAACGATCTTGCCTTCGACCAAGACCGGCCGGTTTTCCGGGTTTTCGCATATCGGGCAGTTCATCGCGTTTTACCTGACGATTTGGTTTCTTGCTGGTAGGATTTACTGAGACGACTCGCCGGTTCGATTTTCGCGCTGACGGGAAATAGTCTTCCTAGTTCGATGCGCATTCCGGTTGCCCCTCTTTTTTCGCAACTTTGACCGCATGGTTGAAACAAGCGAAGCTCAACTTCCCCAGAATCGTTAATAGCTCCTGGGCGTCAACGTCGTACTCAGGCGGCTCGGATTTACGTCTTTCGTTTGTCAACAAGACCCGGATGGTGTTGCGTCCATCGGGGCGGTTCCCCAACTGGGAGTTGGCAGTACCGAAACTGCCTTCGATCGAAATTAGTCTGCCGAGGGTTTCGGGAGTGAAAAAATTGACCTCCTCATCGGAAAAATTCCTCTCGCTAACAAGGCGGGAGTCCATTTTCGGCATCTCGATTGCCAAGAGGCCATCCGATTTCAACAGGTTCGAACACCATGAAAGCCAGTACCTGGGAAAAGGCAGTCGTTCGAAGACATTCGACAGAATGATGAGGTCGTAGGTACCAGCCAGATCCGAGCCCGCCAAAGCACCGGCGCCGAGCGCCGCGACCTGCAATTGTCCATCCATCTCGTCACGTATGCTCGGAAACAACTCGCAGACATGGACCTCGGCGACGTTCTTCAAATAGAGATGTCCATGCATTGCCCTGCCCGCGCTAAAAAACAAAGCGCGCGTAAGCGCGGTGGGGAATTCGGCCCCCCAGATTTCCCGTTGCCCCCGACACACAATCGAGTCGATCTGACGACGCCCCGGCCCGACGCCGCCGTCATGGTTTTTTCCACGAAGGCCGTAAAACACTTCCACGGTCCGCGGATGAATGTACTCGACGAACATGAACCCGCAATCGCCGCACGATACGATCTGGCCGCCATATCCCGGATGGCAGATGTACCGGATGCGATCACCGCTATAATAATTACCATCGACCGATTCGATCTTGTCGCTTCCGCAGCACTGACAAATCACAACTATTCTCTCCTCGCGTCGCCGGCTTCCCCACGGGCTTCCATTAGCTTTCGACATATAACGAGAAAACGGCCTGTCATTTCCCTTCCCATGGCCATCAGGATTCCGGGAATTCCGTCTCGTCTTTAACCTCGCGCAAAGCGATGTCGACGGGGCGGCCTTTGGGAACGGCCAACATATTCACGTTTCGGGTATTCCCGAACAAGTTTGTTTTGTTGCCGAAGAAATTCTCCGAATTGAACAGGGCAGGGAGATGCCGCCACAACCGGTAATCCGCATTCAAAAGCCACCGAATCAATTCTGCAGATTTTTGCAGTTGGTCGTTTTCCACGTAAATCAAAGGCTTGAAACGTTCGATGCTGGACCGCCCCCCTTTGAGAACATCCAGTTCCATTCCTTCCACGTCGATCTTAAGGAAGTCCAGCCTGGGATAGGAATATACGTCGTCTAGTTTCGCGACCCGTACCGGCGTTCCGCTGCCGGTGAGACCGATGAGGCTCAATCCGCCGAAGTTGTTTGGTTTTCTATAGTCGATGGGCGGGAATATTATCTCGCCTTCTTCGGCACCTAAGGCATAGGGCAGGCAGTCGACATTCATCAGGCTGTTCAAGGCGATGGTGCCAGCCAAACTCTGGAAGACAACCGGTTGCGGTTCGTAGGCAATAACTCTTCCGCCCAACCCCACCGTCTTCGCCAACCGCACGGTATGAGGGCCGGTGTTCGCACCGACTTCGGCGATAAAGCTCCCCGGTTGCACCAGCCGCGAGATCAGATCGTATTCTTCCTGATTGTATTCGCCATATTGTACGAGAGATTGGCCGACGTACGTGTCGTTTTCGTTGGCCAGATAAAAAGCGTCCCGACCGCGTACCAATTTATTGAAACCATCGAGATCGGTGATCGCGCTTTCCATCGTTCACCTTAGGTCTGCACGACCGCGGGAATCAATAGCGCCGCCTGAAATTAATGCCGTTAGTCGGCAATTGCCGGAAAGTCTCAGATGAAAAGATTGAGGATGGAACCTTTTTCGGGAGGCGGCTGGGTTCCATTGGCCAGCACGTCACCCAGTCCACTGCTCACCTCGAAAGACACTGAGATGGCCTTGAGAAGATTGGCGTGTTTGAGCTTCAATTCCTCGATCTCCTCGGTCTTTCTGGCGATCTCGACTGCCGTCAGCTGGGTCAGATCGGCTTCGAGGTCGAAGGCCCTTTTCTGTGTATCAATGATCATTTCATTGGTCGCATCGACCAGGGTGTTGGTCGAGGATTGGAACGTGCTCGCACGCGACTGGATCTCACCCAAGAGGTCGATGAGCGGCCTGTTGTCATTGGTCGTCGGCGAGGTGCCTTCCGCGTCGATGGTACCGGCAACTGCGGTCAGGGCGTCGAGGCTTTCCGCATCCTGGCCCATTCGAAGAGCGAGCTGTCCGTCATCAAATCCCGGGTAATAGAGATTGAGAAGGTTCCGGATGTTCTCAGCGATCTCATCCTTCGCCGTGTTCAGGGCGGCCGCTTCCTCGGCAGTCATGGTCGTATCACCGGTCGCGTTCGTTACCGCCGTCTCCGCCGCTTCCTGGATTTCGAGAAAACGGTTGGCGTTCGTATTGAGACCGAACTGATACTCCTGGATTTTTGGAATCAACGCGACTAACCCATCGCGTTTTTTTTGAAGTTCAGCGATACGCCTTTCCGTTCCGTCATCGGCGATTTCCGCGATCTCCTTGTTGAGACGTTTGATCATGCCTTGTTGGATGGCATTGAATCGCGTTTCAAAAGCCGCTTTTTGCGCGGCTTGGGAGATTTTTGCGAACTGTGTGGCGAAGACGCTCACGCCTGAGTTTCCTGTTTTCCTGTTCTCGGAAGCGGTTCCAAACCGCCGGTAATTCTAACCGAAATCAAAGAACTTCAATGTATTAGCATAACAAATTGATCGTTATCAGTCGATTAAAATCCCTCAAAGTTCCGCCGGCTGAAGGAATTATCGCCTACTTCAAGTGGGAGACGACAATACCCTTATAACTCACTCTTTATTCTACCCCTATCCGGCTTGGCCGAGATGTGATGCGGGTCACTTCCTCCCAACCCGAAAAAAAGGGCCGCCGGGAAGCCCCGACGGCCCTTTTGTTCATTGGTTCACCTGAACCTGCTCGTCGACTAACCGAACAGACGCAGGATCGAGGCCTCGGCCTGCGCGGCCAAGGACAAGGCCTGGATACCCAGCTGCTGACGGGTCTGCAGGGCCAGCAGGTTAGCACCTTCCTCGTTGATGTCGGCGAGGACAAGCTTGTCCGAACCGGACTGGAGGGTATTCACGTACTGTTCCGTGAAGTTCAGGCGGGCATTAAGCAAAGCAACGTTCGTACCCAACGTTTGCGCGTTGGTACGCAGCGTTGTCAGAGCCGAGTCGAGCTCGGTGATCATCAGGTTGATTTCCGTGGTGTTGCCGGCACTGACGACACCGTTCTTGGAAAGGTTACCTGCAGTGATGCTGGTCAACGAACCAGCCAGGTCGACACCGAGAAGCTCGGCGATGGCCGCCGTCGTCGCCGTCAAGTCATCTCCAGTAGCTGTCTGGATATGCGTAACGACGACATAAGAAGTGGCCGAAGATGCGGCCGCCGCGGTCGCGTCCGAATAGGTGTTGACGGTGATCACGTCACCCGCACCGGTCAGCGTCAGGGTTTGGCCGGACGCCAGGCTGAGCGCGACATTGCCGCCGGCCGTCGACAGGACGAGACCATTGTCGGCGGTTGTCAGCGTAATCGCGTTGTTGCCTTGATAGGTGAAGGTGAAAGAGTCGGTCGTTGCCGCACCGGTTGCAGCGGTAACGTTACCATCCGTACCCGTGATCGTCTGCGCCGCATACTCGACGGTGACGTTACGGGTCGATGTAGCAACCAGGGCCACGTCGGAAGTGGAAGCGAGAGACGTGGCGGCGGTAACGACATCAACGTCGATGGTGCCGTTCTGGGCGATCGTCAACGGGGCCCCAGTACCGACCAGGAGGCTGAGTGTCGAACCCGTGCCATAGGTGAAGGAAATGGTTTCACCGGCGGCGAACGTGATGTCCGTCGCATTCCAAGTCAGCGCAAAGTCACTGGTCGTGGAGAGATAGCGCTCGCCGACGGCGGCTGCCGTGACGGCTTGCGTTGTCGTGTTGATCGCGAACGTGACCGCGGAATCGCCCGTGTAGGCCGCGCCATCGGAAATCGAGAGGCCCGCAGTTCCGGCCCGAAGGTCGACCGATGCCACGTCGAGGCGGCTGGCCGTCTGTTCGGAAAATTCGACCGAGAGGGTCGAACCGGTACCGTTGATGAGGTTGGCGCCCTGATAGGTCGCGTCAGTGGCCAAGTTGTTGATCTGGGTTTTCAGGTCGTTGAACTGTGTCACCAGTTCGGCGATCTGGGCGGTGGTCGCCGACTTCATCGAGTTGGCAACGCCCTTCATCTGCTGCACGAGGGCTTCGATACCTTCAACGCCGTCGAGCCCAGCCGTAACGGTGCTGATGCCCTGATCGATTGCGTCTTTCTTTTCGAGCAAGTCGCTGGCTCTGTCGCTCAAGCTCTTGGCCTGGAAGAAAGCGACCGGATCATCGACCGCGGAACTGACCTTCAGGCCTTCGGCCAAACGGTTCTGGGTCCGAGAAATAAGATCGGTCGTGTTTTGAAGGGAAAGAAGGCTCTGGCGCACAGAAGCCGATAATGTGACGTCACTCATAGTGAAAATCTCCTTTCTAGAGTCTGTACATTCGAGTGTTTCTCACTCGGGCAATTCTTGCCACAACCGAGCGGCTTCCGCGCAGAAGCCTCTCGATCTTCGTACGGCAATATTACGTGAACCGGAATTCGATATCAAGTGGAAAAACAGAATTCGTATCAACATGTCATTCTTGACTTGATTAGAATGACTGACTTTTTGAATTATCTTAAGACGTTGTCACAAAACCCCATTGTAACATTCGGTCTTAGGCGGCCCTTGGAATCGGCCCGATTTGACCACAGGATACACGAAACTCCTCGGATCACGCATTCTTCTCAAAGGCACTGGCCAACCATCCTCATCGGCTATGTACATGCGGTGTTTTCGCAGGCAACGCCCATCAACACCGACGAGCCATGGGACGTTGCCTCATTCGGCAATCGGGTCGCAGATTTGACCAGTTCCATTCGGTCAAGCCCGGGTGTATTAATGTGTTTCGAACTCCAATGCTACGGAACCACGTTCTCGTGCCCATTGCCGAACAACTGAATACCGTATTCCATCGCCGATCACCGTTCGAGAACTTTGATTCCGCCGGCTTAACCTACGATCCACAAGGCTGGTTCGAGGATTCCCCGATCTTCGATGAATTGATCGACGCTCTGAAACCCCAGGTTATTGTCGAAGTAGGGTCTTGGAAGGGAACCTCGGCCCTTCACATGGGAAAACGCCTTAAACGGTATACGGATGACTTTGCGATCATTTGCATCGACACGTGGCTGGGCGCCGCCGAAGCCTGGATGCACGACGAAATCCATACGCAAATGAACTGCGTGAACGGTTACCCGAATTTATACCGACAGTTCATGTTCAACATGATTCACGAAGGATTAGAGAAGAACATCGTCCCCCTACCCCTGCCAAGCGCCCAGGCATCTATCCTCCTTCAACGAATGAACATCAAAGTGCCATTGGTTTACATCGATGCTGGCCATGATTATCAGTCGGTTTTCGAGGATATTCAGAACTATTGGCCATTCGTCATAGAGGGAGGCGTCCTGTTCGGCGACGATTTCGGCACGGAATCCTGGCCCGGCGTGACTCAGGCTGTGACGGAATTCCAGGAACGCCACAAACACGAAATAAGCGGCCATCGGTTTTTGGGAAGCAAATGGGCCGTCTCCAAGAAGACGACAGAGGCCGATGCCAGTTCATGACCAAGAAATGCCTTCTCGTTCAAAGTAAGAACTCTGCCGACTGGGCAATCCGCTTTTTCCAAGACATCAACCAGGGCCTGTTGGATGTGGGCGTCGAAACCACGCTTGGCATCTCCGACCCCGAGGAATTGGCGAAACTATGGAGCGCCTACATAGACGAGTTAGAACCGGGAAGTACGATTAACATCTTCGGAATGAATACCTTTCCGCGTATCGACGTTCATTCTCTTCCCCCAAGGATTTCCGGGCTCAACAGTATCTCCTGGATGGGCGACAGTCCGGCCCATCAGATAGACCGGATGATTGGACTATCTCAATCCACGCATCTCGGCTTTGTTGATGCCGGGCATTTGGAGTTATGCCGCGAATTCGGTCTCGATTTCCCAATGTCGTTCCTTCCGCATGGTGGACCGGCCGTGGAGAACCAACTTCGGAGTTTCGACGATAGGGATATCGATTTCCTATTCTCGGGAACTCTCAACGAGGTTGTTTCGTTCGAAGAATGGAAAGATCAAAACCCAAACGTTCCGGGATTTATCGCCGATCTTGTTTTTTCAGCGACAGAATTACTCGTGTCATCCCGGATAACGCCGTTCGATGCCTGGAAATCCCGCTGCGGCGACACCGGGTTCGACTTTCGAGCCCAACTCCGCCCCGAAGACTGCCTTAAGACTTTGTCCGTGATAGAGGGGCTCGCGCAGTCCCTGCGACGGAAAAACGTCCTTTCCTCAATAAGTCCCGAACGTTCACTCTACATCGCGACCCCAACTTTGCCGGATTACCTAAAGGGCCGGCCGAACGTCGTTTTTTTGGGGTGGACGGAATTTCATGAACTCTACGAGTTGTTTCAACGAACCCGTATCGTCCTCAATCCCCAGTCCAAGTTCAGCCAAGGCTCTCATGAACGAATCTGGTATCCGATGGCCGCGGGAGCGGTTGTCGCAACTGACGAAAGCCAGTTCGTCTTGGAGACCTTCACTCACGGTGAGTCGATAGTCATTTTGCCTTGGGGCGATACGAGTGAAGAATTCCAACCGCTCAGTGCGTTGGCGGGTGATTGCCAGACCCTCGAGTCAATTCGAGCCACCGCACTTCCCATTTATTCCGCCAATCATCTGTGGAAAAACCGCGCCAACTTGATTGCCGATTTGCTCGTATAGACATTGGACAGCGGAACTTGTCGGGTCACGCGGTTTAACAGCTGGAATGCCGTGTTTCTTGGAAAGGGTCCGGAGAGCACAATTTATCGTCGGGTTCGTCGATTTCAATCGAACGCACCCGAGATAATAAAATCGTTGGGGTCGTTAGCCTGGATTTATTATTCTGTGCGCGGAAATTCGGTCCGATTAAACGAATTTTCACAAATGCGATGACACAGTAGGTCCATAAAAACTGTCGGGGCGCCCGAAGGAATCAAATGCAGAACTGGCTCGGTATCTCCTGGACCATATCGAACCGATACGGCTGGGGTGTTTACGGACTGAATTTGGCACTGGAACTCATTGACCGGGGGCATCCTTTCCCCGTTTGCCTTGAGAAGATCGTTCTTGAGCATTTGCCGAAAGAGACGGTTGCAACTCTCCAACCGCTGGTCGACTTCCAAAACGAAAACCTCAAGCACATGCATCGCGTTGGCAAGGTCGCAACGCTTCAGAACACAACGGTTCTCCATGCCATGGGAAATAACCTCGAATGGGGTTTGATAAGCCACTCCTTCGAAGGAGAGGCCAACGTCGGGGTCATCTTCTTCGAAGATACCAATTTTTCGCCTGAAGGATTGGCGCGGATGGCGCGGCTCGACTGCATGATCGCCGGGTCCACTTGGAACGGCCGCGTTCTGGAAGAGGCCGGCGCAAAGAAAGTGAAAACCGTTTTTCAGGGCATCGACACTAGACTGTTCCGTCCGCTACCACGAAAAGGCGTTTACGATGGTAAATTCGCGGTCTTCTCCGGCGGCAAGCTCGATTTCAGGAAAGGCCAGGATATCGTACTAGAGGCCTTCAGGATTTTCTCGCAAAAACATGACGACGCCATTCTCGTGACTGCCTGGCATAATCTTTGGCCCTATACGGCGCTTGGGTACATTCATTCCCCCCATACGAAGACGCTTCCGAAAGTGGACGCGGAGGGAAACTTGAAGATCGCCGAGTGGGTCGCAATGCACGGAATCCCGCCTGAGAAATTTATCGATCTAGGCTTAGTCCCGAACGACCAGATGCCGGACCATCTGAAGGAAATGGACCTCGCCCTGTTTCCCAATCGCTGTGAAGGCGGCACGAATCTGGTCGCCATGGAAACCATGGCATGCGGTGTGCCGTCAATCATCGCTGCCAATACGGGTCAACTTGACTTGAGCAATGAAGAGCACTGTTTCGTATTGCCTTCCGATGCCCCGGTCCAGCTTCCCGAGTACGGTACCGACGGGTGGGGTGAGTCTTCGGTGGAAGAACTGGTGGCTCTAATGGAGAAGGCCTATGGCGACCGTATGGGCACGCGCGAGCGCGGCCTTGCAGGCGCGGAATTCATGCATCAATGGAGTTGGAAAAACCAGATCGGCAAACTTCTCGATGCCTTGGATGAGTTTTGACACCACGACGACGAAACACATCGTCAATGCACGCCTCTTTATCATTCTGAGTTGAGATCAACATGTCGAAAGAGACCGAGAACGGAAATAAACCCGGAACCGACGAGGAAACGGAAACCGGGAACGAAGGGTTTATGGCGGCCTTGGAATCGGCCGTCGAAGTCTATAACGATTCGATCAGCGACCCAGACAGATTGACAGCCGCGATCGCGAAATGCCGCGAAATCATCCAGTCTTATCCTTCGGCAGCCGAGCCTTATTTCCTGCTGGCGCTGGTCGCCTATCGTTGCGGCGACGAGGGCCAGGCCATCACCATGTGCGAAACGGCTCACAAACTCGAACCGGAAACTCGCGAGTACGCCGAAGCGCTGTCGGTCATCATGACAAGTGTTGGTCAATTCGCCGACGGTCTCTATTTTGCGAAACTCGTTCCGACGTTGGAGCCTCACCCCTATCTCAGTAAAATGATGCCGGATCGTCTGAAGGACCTCCAAGGGGCTTTCGAAAGCGCTTCACCATCAACTCATCTTGCCGAAGCAACCCGTCTGTTCAACCTCGCCGATTACGCGCGCGTCATTAAAGAATGCTCGTCGGAGATTAGGCTTAATCCAAGGAACTTCCCGGCATATGTTTTGTTTGCCCGGACACTAATCTTGGCCGGAAGTTTCTCGCAAGCGGTGAACGCGTCACATGCCGCAATCCAGATCGACCCCACGGCGGCGCTGCCGCGAGCCATGCTTGCTCGCGCGCTCGTTCATCTGGGAGAATTCTCAGAAGCCTCCGCCGTCGCCGAACAGGCCCTCCGAATGGCGGATGCCGATGCGGAAGTTTTTGCGCAAGCGATGACCGCCCTGCTTCAATGCCCGGGCTATCCTTTATCGAGGGCCAAGGAACATTCGATCGAGTTCCATCGGGCGTTCGAAATCGAAAACGAAACCAGTGAACCGGATGCGATTCCTGCCGACGATAACCGCCCGGTGAATGTCGGCCTGCTATCCAACGCCTTTTTCACCAATCCGCACAACGATCAATTCAACACGTGGTTCGTTCTGAAACGCGACCCATCCATCGTCTTTCATGGTTATCAACAGTCGGTCTTAAACGATTCGGCGACGACCGCCGCGAAAGGCGTGTGTGAACACTGGCGGGAGATATATGACGTCGACCCCTTTACGCTTGCAGTCACGATTGAAGCGGACGAGCTCGACGTCCTTGTCGATTTGTCCGGCACGAACTGGATTTCGAGAGTGGATGTGGCCGGTTTGAAACCTTGCCCCCTACGTATAGGCACTTTCGGGTTGCCGGAGCCCGGTTTCGCGCCGGGCGTTTCCCATATCCTTTGCGACGACGTCCTTGCCGGTGCGAATGAAGACGTTTTGCTCCCGGGTCAGGAAACGATCGTCGTCAACGGCACCTTGTTTGCTCGCCCGCCCTACATGGCCTTGCTGGATGACATTCCTTCACCAGCAGAAAAGAACGGGTATGTTACCTTCGGCGGTACACTGGACCTCGCGCGTTTGAGCCCCGAATGCGCCGCGGTATGGTCTGAACTTCTCTTAGCCGTACCCAATTCGAAACTGCTTCTCAGTGGTGGAGAATATGCAATCGATAAGGTGAAGGCCAAGGTGTTCGAGTATTTTTCTCATTCCGGCGTCATCGACCGAGTAATGTTTTCCGAAGCGGACGACACAACCGAACCGTCGATCGAAACGATCGAGGCAACAATTCCAAACAGCCATTGGAAAGAAATCGATATCTTCCTCGACACGTTTCCGATGAATTGCCAGGCCGAATTGTGTGAAGCGCTGTGGACCGGCGCCCCGGTGATTTCCATGAAGTCCGACAGGCGCCGAGGTATGGTCGGCGCGAGCATCCTGACGGCCGCCAAACGTTTGAACTGGGTTGCAAGCACTGCAAAAGAGTTCATCGAAATCGGCGTAGACCTCGGATCGAATTTGGACAAGCTGAAAAAAGAACGCGAGCGTCTTCAAAAGAACGTCGGAAGTTCCGCCTTGTTTGACGCGGAAGGGCTCGCCCGGCAGGTCCGGAGTTCCCTGGCCGAAGTCGCGTTGAATTCCCGCGCGAAGGCCGGCTCAAAAAGCTAACGGTTTTGGAGGGAACGGCTTCCGTTTGTCAAAGGCTTGAACATGGATGAAACCCAAGAAAAGAACCAGGAAATAGATAACGACGTCAATGATGCCGACGACCCTCAAGAAATTGAGGAAGAGCGGCTTTTCGAAAAGAATATGGACGCGCTGAAGCGATGCGTGCCGGGGCTCCACAAGTCGCTCGCGGAACACAAACCGGTGTCCAAGCTGATCTACCTTGAAGATGGTGAACCGGATGTGGAGTTCCAAGGGTTCACCATGTATCCAGACGGCGCCGTGACCCACGCGAAACGCCAAACCGATCAATTGGAAGGGCATTCCTTTCGGTTCCGAATGGAGATGCCAGATACCACAGGCCTCGATTTGCACTCACGGCAAGCGGTTAATACGTTAACCCGGCGGTTTGACGAAAGCGGATTTCGTTTCGCGCCTCACCCTGTTCGCGATAGTGCCTATTTTCTCGTTGTATTCGGTATCGGGCTCGGCCAACACCTTATGGAACTGGTTGAACGGACCCAATGCCGCGTACTAATTCTGGCGGAGCCGAACATCGATCTCATCTACCACTCCATGAAGGTATTCGACTGGGACGCGTTGTTCGAACGGTTCGGTGACGCAGGGACGATCGAACTTTTCGTCAGCACCAACCCCAAGGAACTGACTCAAAGCATTCAAACGGTTTTTCGGCGTCATAACCCGGTCAGCATGGACGGAACGATCGCCTTCCGGCACTACGGCAGCGCCATCTTCCAAGAGGCCGAGCGCGCTCTTCCCGATCTTCTACGCACGGCCATCATGGGGCTCGGGTTTTATCAAGACGAAATCAATATGATCGGACAATCTTATAAGAACCTGGAAAAAGGTGATTCGCGGGTAATTCAGAAACTCGAAGAAAACCCGAATATACCGGCGTTCATCATCGGATCCGGTCCTTCGCTCGAGAACCTCTTGCCGTTCGTAGAGAAAAACCAAGACAAGGCCCTAGTCATTTCCTGCGGAACGTCCGTGGACGTTCTTCTTGAACACGGCATTACGCCCGATATTTGGGCGATCGCTGAACGCGACTACGATATCCTATCGCAAGCGAGAGAAACCAACGAACTCTACGGCACCAAGGACATTCATTTTATCGGGTCGACGACGATTTTTCCGGGTGTTTACGAACTGTTCAAGGACGCAATCTTCTTTTTCCGGCCTGGATTGAGCTGTTCACCACTTTTCGCCCAGTCGGAGGATCAGATTGCGTTGATTCCCGACCCACTTGCGGTCAACGCAGGATTGTCGGCTGCCATTCACCTAGGGTTCCGGGAATTCTATTTCATCGGCGTTGATACAGGATCGAAATACCAGTCGCACGGGCACGCCAAGAATAGTTGGTATACGCGGCACGATGCAGAGAACATCAAGGACCTTTCCATTCCATTGCCCGGCAACTTCGGTGGCACAGTCTGGACGACCGCCGAGCTTCAATGGTCCAAGGAAAATATCGAGAAACTCATCATCCTTTCTCAGGGAAGGGTGTATTACAACTTGGGAGATGGTGCCCTTATCAAGGGCGCAACGCCGAAACACCCGAAAGCTGTCAAACTGAAAGATCCCAGCGTTTCGAAAACCAAGGTCATCGAAACCCTGATCGAGCAATGTCCGCGATTTGAAGTCAGCGATTTCGAAGATCGCTGGGAGCGCGGTGCGGTAATCGATCGGTTATTCGAGTTTTGCGAAGGATTAAAGAGAGCGGCTCAGACCGAGAACGACCCTAACGGTTTCGAATTCATCCACAAAACAGTGAAGATCCTGAAGCCCCATGAAGTGGGAGAGGCCTTATACATGCTTCTTCGTGGGACACTGTTTACGATGATGATCTGCAATGAGTATTACGCCAACCGCCTCATTGATCCTTTGGAGCGTGAAGCGCAGTCGAAAATATTCCGGGATGAGTACTGCAGCCTCATCGACAGGCTCCGTGACCGCGCCGTTGAAATCTTCAAAGAGCTTGAAATCGGAATGACCTGGGAGCAGTTCCATGAATGATCCGAAGTTAGCCGTTCTTGTAGGTGAGGGAATCCCCGATGGCTGACGACCAACGGGTTTCACGAATTCAGGATGCCATCCGGGATTCAGTTAAGAATGAACAGTGGGCTCAAGCCGACGTGCTTTATTGCGAGTTGAACAAGGCCGTTGAGCGCGACGCTGAATCCATCCGCCATCACGCATTCGCGGTGGAGAATTCCGGCGACCCGGCCCGTGCCGCAACAATGCTCCGGAAAGCAACAAGGCTCTCTCCCGAGGACACGATGGCCATCCTGCAACTGGGGAGTGTGTGCCTCTCACAGCAAAGACATAGCGAAGCCGAAGACGCTTTCCGACGTGTATTGGAAATTGATCCCGACAATGTCGTCGGAATTCGCCACCTTGTACAGTGTCTGCAGAACGACACCGCGGGCCGTGAGGAAGCACAAGAACTATTGCAACACGCGCTCGAACTAGACCCAGAAAATGCCGCGATCTGGATTCAACTGGGCGCCATTTATGCGAATGACAGTGGACGGTTCGACGAGGCCGAGAGAGCATTCCAACGAGGACTCGAACTGGCCCCCGAGTCGGCCGCCGGTTACCACAATTTCGGTCAGGTAAAACGTCTCCGCGGTGACTTGGAGGAAGCAAAAGTTCTCCTTCACCGCGCGAATGAACTACAGCCAGGAGACACCAATTACGCCTTCTCGTTGGCGCTATGCTATTTGTTCATGGAAGACCTGGATGCAGCGAAAGAATGGCTCGAGAAATCCGTACAACTCGATCCGGGGAATAATGCGGCACAGGTCTATATCGCCTTCACCCTGTTCCTCCAGGGGAATATCCGCGAGGGTTGGGAGCAGTACGAATTTCGGCTGAAACTGAATGAATTCAAGAGCTTGAACTATGGCCGACCTCGGTGGGAGGGTACCGACCTTGACGGCGCAACAGTGCTTCTTCTTCGCGAACAGGGCATGGGTGACAATATTCAGTTTATCCGGTATGCCAAACTCGTCGCCGAAAAAGGTGGAAAGGTCGTTGTTTTCGCTTGGGAACAGTTAAAGGAGCTTTTCGAGTCGGTCGAAGGTGTATCAGTTGTCACGACAGGTATGCCCGAACCTAAGAACTTCCACCGTTTCTGTCCCCTGCTTAGCCTGCCCTTTGTTTTGGGGACTGATGAAGATTCGATACCCGGCAACTCGCCCTATATGAAAGCCCCAGACGACCGAATCGAAATGTGGCGGGAAAAGCTGTCTGAGTTTTCCGGGTTCCGCGTAGGGTTAATGTGGCGGGGAAACCCGAAACACGTTAATGACCGTTTCCGCTCTTCATCCCTTGAAGAGGTAACCCAACTATTCTCGGTTCCCGGCACGACATTCTTCTCTTTAATGAAGGATCGACCTGAACACGAAGCGGATCTCCCAGAAGGACTCCACGACTTGGGTAGTGAATTCTCGGATTTTGCCGATACGGCAGCGGCAATGGAGCATCTTGATCTGATAATTTCGGTGGACACTTCGATCTGCCATTTAGCGGGGGCAATTGGGCGCCCCGTATGGACGATGTTGGCGAAGGGGCCGGACTTCAGATGGGGCATCGAGGGAGATACGACGCCATGGTATCCTACCATGAAGCTTTACCGCCAAGAAAAATTGGGGTCATGGGATGGAGTTTACCAGCGTTTAATATCGGATATTCAGGAACGAGTTTCGAACTCTTGATCAGCCATCCACTCGATGGTTCTTTTTAGTCCTTCAACTATTTCCGTTCGACTTTCCCAGTTCATCTCCGCAGCGCATTTGGTAGGATCTCCAACGGAGATTTTAATGTCGCCCGCCCGTTCTGTATTAAATTCCGGCTGGAACTTCGTTCCGCAAATCTCGGAAATGGTTTTTCCCACTTCCAGTAGTGTAAGTCCATTTCCTGTACATACATTAAGCACAGCAGGGGAGAGAGTTCCCGCTTTTCTCATAGCTACCCTGAGGGCCTCGACGACATCATCCACATAAACGAAATCCCTCTTCTGTCGGCCATCGCCAAAAATCGTCACTGATCGCCCGGCCGCCAACGCCCTACAGAATACTGACAACACCCCCGAATACACCGACTCTGGGCGCTGACCTGGCCCGAATACATTAAAGAACCGCAATCCGACCGACTGAATATTGTAGGCTCCTGCCGCCATACGGGCATGAATCTCACCACAAAGCTTGTCGGCGCCGTAACTACTTAGTGGTTTCGTTTCCATGTCTTCTGAGAGAGGCATGGTTTGCAAGTTCCCGTATACGGCGCAAGATGACGCGAAAACAACTGGGACTGGGCGATCACGCTCGACGCCCAGTTTCGAAACAGCGTCAAAAACCGAAATCGTTCCGCCCAGATTTGTCCGATTGCAGCCGGCATAATCCTCCATCGACTGGGAAACAGAGGGATTCGCGGCCAAATGGAAACAACCGTCCGCGTCTTTTTCAAGTACCGAATAAACTGCCGCGGTATCCGCTACATCCGCTTGAACAATAGGAACATCGGTCGGAATGCTATCGGCTCGGCCCGATGAGAGATTGTCGAGAACAATCACATCGTGGCCGTCCCTGCGAATTGCCTTAACGAGGTTTGAGCCGATGAAGCCGCATCCCCCAGTTACGACATAACGGGCCACAAGCTATACAATCAAGTTGACATCAGACCGGCGCAACGGTTCCCCTTGGGACTTCGATAACACAAGGGTTTTGCCGATAACTTCGGATCGTTCGTAAGGAAGGAAGTTTTCGGGCGGCGCAGGCCGAAGGCTGACCAAGTCCTCGTCTCGAAGGACTTCACCGGCTTCTTTGTCACGTGCGAGGTGCAAGCTTCTTCTCTGTACAACAACCGTTTCTCGTTCGTTTTCTTGCACGCGCTTAAAACCGTCTCCCAGTGCCTCTTCCACTTCGCGCGTCCGTTCAACCATCTCGCTCCAAGTCTTAGGGTTCATGGAAAACGGATGGTCAGGTCCTTTCCGTGAGTTGTCGTCGGTGAAATGCTTTTCGATGCATCGCGCGCCCAATCCGACCGCGGCAAGGACAGTTGAATGGCCGGGAGTATGATCGGATAACCCTAAAACCATCTCAGGCCATAGGATAGCAAAAGTCTGTAGTGCCCGCAGATTAATATGGCGAAAATTCTCAACCGATCCCGTGTAGTTGGTATTGCACTGCATGAGCGCCAAGCGTGGAGTGTTTTCCAGAACAATGTCGACGGCCCGAACAACGTCCTCCAAAGACGATGCGCCGCAAGCAAGAAAAACCGGCTGGGGTTTTCGTGATATCCTGTCAAGAATTTCCGGAGTCGTAATGTCCCCTGAACCGATTTTGTACGCTGATACCAGAGGCTCGACGCTATCTATCGCCGGAATATCATAAGGCGATGTCATGAAATCTATCCCGGCTTTTTGACACTCCGAATGTAATACAGAGTCCCATTCACGTTGGTATTCGTTTTCTTTATAGATTTCGAATACTGATTTTCCCCATCCTTCCTGATGCGACGCAGTTGTCGACAGTCCCTCAAAACCCCGACTCGATACCAGCTCGCTCGCTTTGAAGTGTTGAAACTTGGCGGCATTTGCACCGGCCTCGCTTGCTGCCCAAACCAACTCCCGCGCACGCTCCAGTTGTCCATCATGATTAGACGCGATATCCGCTATAAAATATGTCGGTTTATCTAGGGCGATTTCACGACCGTTGACGTTGAGTCGGGCATCATATCGCATCCGCTTATACCCCTTGATTCTCGATAAGGAACCTAACGATCCGCCTATGCGAGTGTTGCTTTGCTATATTTACTAGCGGGATTCGGAAACAAGTTTTTGTTCACACATCAGCAGACGCAACGCCTCAACATCCAACCATTCAGTATTGGAATCGCTCGTATATCCAAACCCATCGGGCACTGAATTTGCTCGGTCGCCAAACCGCTCTGCCAAAGGCGGTATCGGCAAATCTAAAGGTGATTCGATTATATAACGGTCTCCAATATCATAGGTCATTCGACAGTCTTCAACAGGCACCATAGTTTCATGTAGTTTCTCGCCAGCGCGGATCCCGATCACATGCGTAGGCATCTCCGGGGCCATTGCCTTTGCAAGATCGACCACGGACATACTCGGGATTTTAGGAACGAACACCTCACCGCCGGCCATCATCCCGAAACATGACTCGACGAAACTCGTAGCTTGAGAAAGCGAAATCCAGAACCGGGTCATTTTTTCGTCGGTAATCGGAAGACTATCGGCGCCCTTCGCTATCAGGTTCGAGAAAACCTCGACCACACTTCCCCGCGACCCAACAACGTTTCCATATCTCACGACGGAAAACCGGGTCCCATCTCTACCGCTCAAATAGATTCCGTTAACAAAAATCTTATCCGACGCCAACTTTGTCGCACCGTATAGGTTGATCGGGTTTGCCGCTTTGTCGGTTGACAACGCAATGACTTTTTCGACCCCTTTGTTCATTGCGGCGCGGATGACGTTCTCCGCCCCAAGGACATTCGTATGAACACATTCAAGCGGATTGTATTCAGCGGCGCCGACCTGCTTCATGGCGGCAGCGTGAACGACGAAATCGACATCTCGCATGGCCATTTCAAGCCGATCGCCATTACGCACATCTCCAATGAAAAATCTCAAATACGGATACTCGGAGGCCGGGTATTTCAACGCCATTTGATGCTGCTTGAATTCATCACGCGAGAATATAATCACCCTCCTTGGTGTATACCGCGTCATTATGTGTTCTAAAAATGCGTTTCCGAACGAACCTGTACCGCCAGTAATCAGTATCGTCTTGTCGTTAAGATCAAATACAGGTTCAGAAAATGAACGATGTATGTCCATTTGATTCATCACGAAATATCCTAGTCACGCAAAGCACAGTTTACGAATCGGTTTGAACTCAAACCTCGCGAATTGAACTGCAAGTTTAACTACGGGGAGTCCCTTTATGCCTCGATCTCGGTGGGCATCGGGGTGAATGGTTCCTCGGACTGGACCTCTTCCTTCTCGTCTTCGACCGGTGGGTTGTCATCGGGGTTTCCAAGTAAACCTGAAGCAATGTTGCGGTTGATGTTGATCAGAACCACGATTTTTTCGGGCGTTGGCTTGGAAAGCGTCTGCATCGTGTGTTTGTCGATAAACCCGCAGAGGTTCAAGATGTTTTGTCGGATTGGAATAGGGAGTAAATTCTCGCCAACAGACTGTTCAGCCTGAATCACCGTCCATATCCGCAGATTGAGGCGCATCGCCTCGCGCAACTTATCCTTGTCTTCCTTCTTGGTTAAATCCCCGTATTGAATAACCGCCGCCATTCGTCGAGCAGCCTCGATAAGCGCCCATGCCTCATTGTGCCTAGGGCTCCCTTCACTGGGGATTTGATTTTGTTGATATTCTTGAGCGTTCTTCTGGTAAGGCACGTTAATTCTCCGTTGGTTGCTTCGAACCGAGTTTTTCGGGCCCATTCGCCAACCCGATCAGCGAATCGCCACAGTCTGCTTTCTGGCCGACACCTACTACTCTAGCACACTACATAACCCGCGGTTAACTTCTTCTATACAGAATTCACCAACGGCACATCAAAGAAGTGATTAGACCTACTTCACCTTCGTATTCAGACTCCGACCCGATACTCGTTTCGTTTCTTTCGTTCTTCAAATGCGAAGAAAATTCTTACTCGCCGTTCCTCGGAAGAAAAGCTCAGATCAACTCAAAATTTCCGCTTTCATTGTTTTCTTCGAGCCAATAGGAAATACCAGTTCATCAAAACAGCTCCGGAGATCTGTAGGCGACGGCCATCCTCGGTCTTTTCGGTATATGTTGCTCCACCGGTGTCTTCGGGTTTTTCCAAATCTATCCCGATATGGAATGGCTCGACCACGAAGCCGCCATAGCCGCGTTCGTTAAATAACCCTTCCAGGTATTGGATTGAAAACGTATTGTAATAGTTTACGTCGTCTGCCGACTTGTCTTCGTTGTTTACGAGGCACCGAAACGACCTCTTTCCAGGCATCATCAAGCCGGTGATTGCGATCCAATCTGCATCAATGGATGTCGCAGTATCAACGAAGCCGACTTCATCCGGCAGCCATGACACAGTCTGAAGTGCTATGACACCATCGGTCTTCGGCAGACTATTATTGTCGAGGGCATACACATCGCCTTCGATTATCTGGATGCCCGAAGCCCCCAACTCCTGTAGCTTTCCGTTCCCGAATGCAACTAATTCAGGCAGTGCATCCACGCCAATCAGGTCTATTTCGGGATATTGTTGTTTCATCCAATATAAATTGGCTCCAGACCCGCAGCACAGATCCACAATCGTAGTCTTTTCCGCGGGTGAAATCACTTCGTTCGCCTCGAGAAACCGAAAAAACGCCCTCGTGCTCTCGTAACAAGTATCCCATTGCCGGCTGTGATATTTGGGATCGAAACGCGGCACGTGTTTTTGAGGAATTCCCGAATTCTCCTTCGTCATAACTTCGATCCTTCTTGTTCCTTATCCATTTTGGAGTTGGAAAGATCCGTTTTTCCGCTCCGAGAACGGTGTTTCCGAACCTGCATCATCGCTTCAACCAGGCGCCAATCACCTTCGTCGTCGATATCCATCGCATGGTCATTGGTAATTTCGAAATAGACGGGTTGGTATTCTTGCAATGTATCTGAAGAGAAAACCTGGTTACGCGCGCTAATCTCCACCGCGCCGTCCAATAGGTATAGCGGCTTGAATTGTTGACGGTTTGGTTTCTTGGGCCATGCACCTCGAATCGAACGGACCCTAGAGCCGTTCGAACGACAAAGATAATATGGTAGTCGCGGGTCCACTGAATGCACTGTCGTCAACGAGTTCGCCGGTTGAGCATCCAAGAATGCCGAAATCGCGCCATCGATGTCTTCCTTTGTTCGTAACGGCAAAGTCGGAAATAAAACCACGGCTGCGTCCACACGCACCTTTTTCGACCGTTCATAATCCTCGATCGCATGCCGGATTACGGGCACGATCGGCGCATCGCTTGTGGCTAGAACATCCGGTCTGCGTACGGTGTTTTTTACCCCAAAGGACTTCGCGATCTCCTCAATATAAGCGTTGTCCGTTGATACGCAGAAATCAGACAGTTTTTCGCTTTTCAATGCCGGCTCGATAGTATGGGCGATAAGCGGCTTGCCCAACATTTGCCGGAGGTTTTTTGCAGGAATTTCGACCGATCCGCCGCGCGCCGGCATGATTCCCAGAAGAAACATTCGAGCCCTTTACGAGATAAGACCGCCTTAAGCCGAAACAGCTCTCGAAATTCCGCCGCAACGGTTTTTTCGGGTTTCAAATTCCGAAACGAGTTGACCGACAACTGCCTCAAGGTCCGGCAACCTGCGTCCAAGAACCGTCTCCGCACGAGAGACATCCAAGCCAACGCTTTCAGCCCGCGAAGACAAGAAATCGTGGACCGAAACCGAACGCGCGTGAGGCGGACCGAGTCCCAATCGATCGGCCACTGTTTCGACGAAATGCTTTTTGCTCACGGCCTCACGGCACGCCAAATTGATCCTGCCCGAAACATTGTGCTCCAAAAGGTCGAACAAGACTGATGAAGCTTGACGAGTGGAGATCGTCGAAGCGAAGTAATCTTCGAAAAGATTAAACTCTTCTTGCGATTCCAACATAGAGAACACCCACTCGATAAAGCTCTCGACTGCACTTTCTTCTCTGAAACCTGTAATATTCGTTCGGACAACCAATGAACCAGCGCAGGTCAGTGCGAAAGCCTCTCCGGCATATTTCGTCCTCGCATACTCGTTTAACAACGTAACGGGCGCTTCTTCGTCATGTAGTGCAAAGCCATCGCCGGAAAAGAAATGGTCTGTCGAAATCTGAACGAGACGACATCCCGTTTCCCGCGCCGCCATCGCCATGAAAGCAACAGGCCGAGAGTTTACACTATAGGCGAGTTCAGGGCTCTCCTCACAAGTGGAATGAGAAACGATCGCGCCCGAGTTGATCACTATGTCCGGGCGCATTTCGACGATAGCCTCGTGAACTGCGTTCCCATCCATAAAATCGACCCATACATCGGGACCATGGCGTGAAGCCCCGAAGGTTCTAAAACGCCTTTCGCGAGATTCACGATAAAGCTCCCGTCCAAACATGCCGGTCGCCCCAAAGATCAAGACGCTCTTAGAATTCGCGCTCATAGCTTTTGCAATACAGTAATTCTCATGGTCTACAGGCTACGAGATCCAAAGTTAGAAAACCCTTAAAAAGAGCCCTGAAAGGCTGTCGTCGAAATGCCGGACTCACCTCTGCTAAGTTTGGGAACCGTGCTCACGAAGTTCTGATAGCGCTTCGGAGATATCCTCGATCACTCGGCCCCAGTCGTTTCGTTCAGGCTGTCTGAACAGTCGAACTGATTCATACCATGGTGAGTCGTGGCGGTCGGATTGCCAGCGCCAATCTGGCACGAAAGGGATTAAGGCCCAACAGGGCTTGCCTAACGCACCAGCCAAATGCACGGTCGACGTGTCCACGGAAACCACGAGGTCCAGTTCGTTGATGATGGCAGCGGATTCAGCGAAATCGCCAGCGAAATCAGAGAGGTTTGATGAATTTCGAAAGATTTCGGGCTGGTCATCACGGTTGCCATAGTGGAGGTTGATCCATTCGATTCCTTCAGTGTTTTCGATTCTCGAGAACATTTTCGGACCAATCGATCTCTTGTAATCCTCTTTATGCTCTGGGGTGCCGGACCAATTTAACCCCACCTTAATTCCTGCACCGATCCCCAATAACTCTCGCCCTTTCGGGGAAAGCTGTGGCGCGGTGAGGTAGGGTTTTGGCGAGATATCTGCTTCCGATGCCACATTCAACAAGTGGGGCAAACTCATCAATGGTGCGAAAAAGTCCGCGTCTGGGGTTTTTTGATTTCGAGAAATCACGGTGACGGAAGGAAAGGCCCCGGACAGCAAATCGACAAGTTCTGGCCTAACCTGAACGATCACTCGCCCACCCATGTCGGCTATGTTCTTGGAAAACCGGTAAAACTGTATCGTATCGCCGAACCGCTGCTCATCAAACAACACTATTGTCCGATCCGATATATCGGATCCATCCCAGATATTCCGTCTGAAATCTGTGGGAAGTGTCGCGTAACCGGGATCCTTCCAACGTGACTCGAGATCTGAAAACCCGCCCTTCCAGTCACCCTGTAACAAGCGAAGAAGGCCCCTATTCACATTCGCCGCGGCGAGACCACCGTCCAGTTCGATGGCCTTTTCAAAACTACCGCGAGCTTCGGAGAACGAACCCAACTCCCGCTGGATTGTTCCGTGGGTGTTATTCAATTGAGCGCTATCCGGTACCAAAGAAAGGGCTCGTTCGATATGGGACAGCGCATGCTCCAGCTCGCCAAGGTCTCGTTCTACAACGGCCAGCCCCATCAAGCAGTCCGGATTATCGGGCGCCAGATCGATAGCCTTGGTGAAGGCGATCTTGGCGTCGGTAAGGCGCCCCAGCAGCACACAGGCGTTCCCCAAGTTCGCGAAAGTCGGACCGACTGCGTGGGGAGATTCGCAAGCCGTACGCAAATATTCCGCAGCTTCTTCAAATTGGTGAGAAGTAATTAAATGGCACCCAAGATCGTTGTTTGCCTCGAAATGATCTGGCTGCACTTTTATGACCGACCTCAGTCCGGCTTCGTAATCAGCCAATTTCCCACGCGCGCCTTTCACCAACGCCAACTTATACTGGGCCTCCATATCATCCGGGTCGAGCTTTATAGCTTTTTCCAGTTCCCGGATTGCCCGTGAGTACCGTCCCTGGGAAAAGTGAATAGAACCCAAATTCTTGCAGTAGATGCTATTGTTCGGGTCGAGTTTCGAAGCCGAATGGAAATACTTCTCTGCACCACGCTGGTCGCCTTTGGTCGCTAAAACAACGCCTAGAGCATTTTGAATTTCCGCGTTTTTTGGATCAGTGTTGATTAGGTTGCCGAAAATCTCCTCCGCGGCAACGAGATCGCCATTTTTTACCGCATCCGACCCAGCTTTCATGGCCGCGCCTACTACTAGGTCTACTTGCTTCTGGGACGTACCGTCCTCGGTCGGTCCATCACTCACTGGCATTTTTTTCGACCCGGTCATATCCACCAATCGAATATCTGATCGAGTTTCCCCACGGGTGATTAATCCGTATCTTTGGCAACGCTCAATTTCTCCACTTCCTGGCTAAAGGACGCCAGCACCTTAGCCTCATGTTCGATTAGTGCCTGAACAGCTTTAAGGCCTTTGTACAAATTCTTGTTCTCCACTTGAGCACGAATGTTCTCCGCGATGGGGGCCGCGCTCGGACATGCGTTTACGTAGTCCGACAGATGGTTTTCGGCCAACCCGAGGTAATCAGACTGTTTTTCGGGAAACATGTAGGCACACTGAAGGGCAAAGTAGACGCGAGAGGCCGGCGTAGCGCTGTCTTCGTCTGGTAATACTTCCTTGTCGCGGAGAATGGTTGCCATGTTATGGACGAGAATTTTTGCATTGGCGCCGATATTCTCGATGACAGCACCATTAATCACCATTTTCTCGCCGGATTTAAAATCTAACTTCAGAGGCACTTCGACTTTCCTTTCTCGAAAACACTCTATACCCGAAAGCCTTTTTCAGCCTACTTTCTCTATCGAAGGCGAAGACCCTAAATTTTGGAGCAAAGGCGTTAACCCCAGTTCGCCATTCTAGGCGGCATTGTGCTGATATTCGACCGGCTTGGAAGCGGCAAAGAGAATAGTAGTAAATCTGAGGAGTTTTTTGAGATCCAGGCACCACTATACAGCCCCGGAACGCTTCCATGGCTCACAATACTTTGCAAAGCGACGACGGCGTCAATCGTTAGAAACCGTCGCTCATGCTTCGATGTTCACGTGCCCAGTGACGGCTTGTTCGCCGGCGCTTTTTTGGTCATGGGGCCCCGACTGATTATTGTTGGCCGCGCTATCATCAACGGCCGGTGCCTTTGCCTTCTTCACTTCGATGGCTTGATCTGCAGCAAGCTTGGGATCAGCGGTCTTTGGCTGAATTTGGCTTGCTTCCCTTGCTTGGGCCAACGCTTGATTGGGCCACGGCGGGGGCAGGCTATTCACTCTCGTGCTCATAATTTCCTCCTCCGAACAGTGCTAAATCTTCCCGATACGTTCGGAATACTCGCCAATGTAACAGAGTTTGTTACCGCTACTGCAGACAACAAAACTCTACTCGCTGCCCGGATTTGGACACGAAGGGGAGAGAAAAATTGCGACCTGAAAGGTCATTAGGTTCTCCTTTCTGGAGTACATGCTATTCTGCAATTGCACACTATACCGTTTCCGGGGAAATTTATCAACCCATAAAACCTGCACACAACCGCAACACTCAAGATTACGGCACTTGTTTAAATAATCCGTTAAGCGGGCTTTCAAATACACCCCCCCCTCTATATCGGCATCCCGGCACCTTCAGACAGAGAAATTTATTCCCTCTGCAGGGGGTCAAAATTTGCCGGGTGGATGCGACAGATCATCGTGCCTACGGGTAAGATGATGAAATTTCCTTTGTTTTCAGAGAGATAGTTAATTCAAAAAGTTGGCCCACCGTTTGCTGGTATGGGGCGGCATCGTGTTTTGTACGGGGATATGCAAAATGGAAGATCTCGGCATCAAAAACTCCGGTTACTCCGAAGGCCTGGCGAAGAGTTCCAACGGGCGAGACAAGGCAACAGCGCTTGCTGGCCTTGCCAGTTCCTTTCAGGACTTTCTCGGAAAGACCGGGTTGAAGCTCGATTCGAGTCTAAATGCGCTCACCGATAGTGCCGGCATTAGCGCCATCGCGCCGGGCCGGGAGGCGGCTGATTACGGCGACGATCCCCGACCCGACTACGGATCGGACAACCGGGACTTGGGCGAACGACGCTCTGAAAGACGTGACGATGAGCCGCGCGCCGAGTCGCCGCGGCCCAGCGCCGATGACGATTCTCGGCCGGTTCACGACGATCGCATGGCTGACACACGCGAGAACACAGAAACCAACGCCAGCGATGATTTCCGAGATAGCGGAAACGACAAGCGCGACACGGCGGCCGAAGGCGCCCCTCGTGAAAATGATCGCTCGGAAACCGCTTCAAACGAAGGCTCCGGGGACGCTGAGGGAAACAGCAATGAAGGCGTCGGCGAGACCGGAAACAGCCAATCGGACAGCAATGCAAACAACGGAACGAACGCTGACGCCAACGCGACCCCCGGCGAACAAGCAGCCGTAGCTCAGGCGAGCGCTGGCGCCGGTAACACCGGCCTGATGGCTGCGGCCGCCATGCTCAAAGGCAAGGCACAGACAGAACAAGGGCCGGCCTCCGAGACGGGCAAGGTCAACGTTGCCGAGAACCTTACGGTCACCGGGGCCGCTAGCGGCAAGAAAGGCTCTAATCATGGCGGACAAACGGGTCCGCAACATTCCGCAAACATGACCGGCCAAGTCCAAGGCTCGGCCAACCAACAATCTCAGAATGCGGATGACGGCATTGTTGAAGTGGTCAACCGGGCTCAGCAACAGGCCCAGCTGTTGGCGAAAAATTTGAACCAGAACGATCGGGTCCAGGTTAATGTCAGCGTTGCTGATGAGGGCGAGTCTCTGGTTTCCAAGCCTGGTTCAACGCTCAGTAACGCCTCAACCGTCGCCGGCGCCAACTCCACTGGCCAAGCAAAATCCTCCCAGAACGCCGCATCCAATCAGGCGGGCAACAGCCACAATCCGAACCCGATGGCCGCCGCAGGGCAAGCGCAGGTCAACACGGGGCAGGCTCAAGTACAGCAAACGGCTAGCGCATCGTCACAGGTGCAGGCAGCCGTTCAAGCCGGTATGGACGGCAAAGGCGCCGCCGGCGCAACGCAATCCGGCATTCATTCCGGCGGATCGGCGGGCGGAGGCGAGTCCGTTCAATCGAATACAGCCTCCGGCAACGGACAGATCCAGCAGGGCGAGAAACCCGATCAAGCGGCGCGAGCCCAGTCCCAAAATGCCAATCGCCCGACCCAAATGGGGCAATCCGTTGTCGAACAGGTTTCCGCGAAAATCACCAAGGCCCTGCAATCCGGAAGCGACCGTATCAACGTTCAACTGAAACCGGCGGAAATGGGCCGGGTCGAAGTGAAGATGGAGTTGACCCACGACGGGCGCGTCATGGCCGTTGTCACCGCCGACAACAAGGACACTCTCGACCTGTTGCGGCGCGATTCGTCGGAACTGCAACGGACCCTGGCAGAAGCCGGCATGGATCTCGACTCCGGCGACCTGAATTTCAACTTGCGGGGCCAGGAAAACGAGATGGCCGAGGAACAGCAGTCCGGTGATGGGCTCGCCGGGCCGGGTGACGACGTAGCCGGAGACGAAGCGGACGATGCGGTCGATGACGGCGTCATGCTCGCCCATGAAAGCGGTCTATTGGCCAACGGAAGGATCGACGTCCGGGCTTGACGCCGGGAACTAGCGGTTGAGGAGCGGCACAAATGTCCATCATCAGCAATGTCGACAACAGTACGGCGCTCTCCGGCTCCAGCTCGGAGCAGGCACAAGCCAAGCTCGAGGATGACCTCAGCCAATTCCTCAACCTGTTGGTTACCCAATTGCAGAACCAGGATCCGTTGGATCCGCTGGACGCCAACGAGTTCACCTCGCAACTGGTGCAATTTGCCAGTGTCGAACAGCAGATCTACCAAAACTCGAACCTGGAGAAACTGCTGAACCTGCAGGAAACCAACCAGATTTCGCAGATGGTCGACTTCATTGGCAACAAGGTCGAGTTCTTCGGACAGAAGTTGCCGCTCGAAAACGGCATGGCTGAGTTTTCGTATGTAATGCCGGCCGGCGTCAAAGAGGCGACCGTCAATATCGCCAACTCCAACGGTATCAACGTGTTCTTCGCCGATGCCGATACCAGCCAGGGCAAGCATACGATCGTCTGGGACGGCATGGACAAGAACGGTCAGCAGTTGGAGGACGGCTATTACACGGTTCTGGTCAGCGGCAAGGCCCCGTCGGGCAACCTGGTGCAGGTCGAACATCTGATGACCGGCCACGTATCTGGGGCCGGCGTCGACGATGGTGTGGTCAAGCTGTTCATCGGCAACGGCCTGACCATCGAACAGGACAAAGTGCTCTCGGTTCGCAAACCGGAGGAGCAATCGGGCAGCTGATGAGGCCCTGACGGAAAAGAATTTTGACCGGTTTTCAGGCCGGCAGTTGGAAGGAGAAAGAAGATGACGTTGTTTGGTTCGTTAAGCTCGGGTGTTTCGGGCCTGACCGCTCAATCGAGCGCGATGGGCGCGATTTCCGACAACATTACGAACGTCTCCACGGTCGGGCACAAAAACACCCAGGTCGACTTCCAAACCTTGGTGACCGCGCAGACATCGACCACCTTCTACTCCGCCGGTGGTGTGCAGTCGAAACCGCGCCAGGACACGGGCGTTCAAGGCCTGTTGGCGGCCTCCACTTCGCAGACCGACATCGCCATTTCCGGCAGCGGTTTCTTCATCGTCAACGAAGCCAACGCGCCGACCATCAACAACGAATTTCTGTTCACGCGGGCCGGGTCTTTCTTCCAGGACAACGAAGGCTACCTGCGCAACACCGCCGGTTTCTATCTGCAGGCCTGGCCGACCGACGCCAATGGCAACGCCACACCCAACAACACCTCTCTTTCCATCGCCAACCAGAACGTCATCTCCACTGATTACCTGGGCACGGTCAACCTGAACCGGGTTGGTGGCACCGCCGCAGCGACGACGACCATCGGCATTGGTGCCAACCTGCCATCCAACGACACCACCGGCCAGACACACAAGACGGACGTGCAGTTCTTCGACACGCTCGGCAACGCCAATACCATGAGCGTCGTCTACGAGAAGACGGGCCGCGACAACCAATGGGACGTTTCCGTGCAGCCGCCGCCCAATACCGGGGTCCTGACGCTGGAAGATTCATCGGGCAACGCCTATGCGAGCATCGGACAACTCGAGTTCACCTCGAAGCCAAACGAGAGCTCGACGGTCGTCATCGAGGGTCAAACCTACGAGTTCGATACGAATGCCACGGTCAGTGGTACCAATGTTCGCGTCACCGTGACCTCGACCTCGACGACGGCGCAGGACGTTGCCTCCCTGATCGCCCGGGTCATCTCCAATGATCCGGACTTCGACACCATCAATAACCGCATTAAGGTCGACCCGGGCAACTCGGCGACGATCCTCATAAGCGACGACGGCACCCGCGACATTGGCGTCAACCCGACCGGCCTTCTGAACTCTTCCGGCGAACCGGCGGCCCGGCAAACGGCGGCATTTACTGTGCGCCAGACCGCTGCCGGTTATCGGGATTACGAACAGTTCAAAATGGACGCCTTGCCGGTGGACGGCGACACGGTCGTCATCAATAGCATCGCCTATGAATTCGACAACAACGGCGCGATCACGGCCGGCGGCAATACGGTCACGCTCACGGCCGCCATCGCCACAACGCTTGCTAACCTGGAAACCGAGATCGAGGCAACAGACCCGGAATTCGCTTCCGGCGCCAACACCGTGCGCCTTCGGGCAGATGGCGCTTCCGCAACGAATGATACGCTAATCCTCGAAACTCTGACCAGCAGCTACACGATTACCTGGGATTTCACCACGGCGGCGGACGTGCCTATCCATCCGGACACCACGACGCCCTATACCGATGCGACGGCTTTCACCATCGATAAGTCGAACGCCATCGTCTTCAACTCCGACGGTTTGCCCAGTTCGTTCGCCATCACCGAGATTGAGATTCTCAATTTCGGCAACGGCGCCGCCAACATGGATGACGACCCATCGAACACGTCGCAGATCACACTCGACTTCGGTAATGTCGGCGAAGCCAATGGCATGACCCAATTCGGCGGTGAGTTCACACCGGTGTTCATTACCCAGGACGGATCGCAGTTCGGTACTTTCGCCGGGGTCACCATTTCGACCGACGGACTGGTGACGGCGCTGTTCGACAACGGCGAAACGCGACCGGTGTTCAAACTGCCGATTGCCACCTTCGTCAACGTCAACGCTCTTGGCGGCCAGTCCGGTAACGTCTGGAACGCGACTGAAGCCTCCGGCGACCCGGCCCTTCGAGAGGCCGACAACGGCCCGGCTGGTCAGGTCATCCAGGCTTCGCTCGAACAGTCGACCGTCGATATCGGCGAGGAATTCACCAAGATGATCGTCGTTCAACGGGCTTTCTCGGCCGCGGCCAAGATCATCTCGACGGCCGACGAAATGCTCGAAGAATTGCTGCGGACGAAACGTTAACGAGTTCCACAACCCACCGTCCCAACCCAAGGGGCCCGGCGGCGATTTTCGGATCACCGCCGGGTTTCTCTTTCGCTGGCTTATCGGTCGGCTTGGTCTTCCTCGAGAAGATCGAACAAAGGCTTCAGGTGGCGTTCATATGGGCGCCAACGCTCGACGGCACTATTGTATAGCGGTCGGCGAACCTGAAGGTTGCTGGCTGTCTTCACATCGCGCCCCACAGTGTGGAAATCGAGGCAGGCGCCTTCCCATTCGAGTCCGCAGAAATCGAGCAGTCGCCGCGCCTCGCCTTCTAGGTCCTCCACGACTCTTTCATACTCGACGTCAAGAATGCGGCCCGGGAGCACGTTATGCCAATAGCTCATTAGTCCGTCATAAAGCCGGTGATATCGCGCCAGATCCTCGAAATCGTATACGAACGCCGGGCCGTTTCCGGGAAACAGTTGGCGGTAGCAGGAAAAGCAAACATCACGGGGGTCGCGGCGGCAATGAACGATTGAGGCATTGGGCATAGCGAGCGCAATGAATCCAATATAGAGGAAATGCATGAGTGTCTTGTTGGTTGGTCGGCCGGAACCGTCTGCAAGTTCCGACATGCGTGCAGAAAACCGCTCAGCTATGGCGCGCACCGTAGACCGGTCGGCTTCGGCCAACGTTTCGGGAAACCCGTCGCCTATTCCCAACGGATGTGGTTTAAGGATTTCCCGTTCCAACCCTCCGGCTTCACCCAACGCCGAGACCGCCGAGTGACCGGCCAGCACCTGCTCGACCAACGTTGAACCCGATCGCGGCATGCCGACCAAGAAGATCGTATCTGCCTCATCGTAGCCGAACGCCTTTCGGTTTTCGAAGAACTCGGCGTCGAATACCTGAACATTCCGTTTGGCGAAGTGTTCGATGGGGCCGACGTCGTAGTCGAGTTCCTTCCGGAAAAGCCTGTTCCCTTCGTCAAGATGGGAAAATGCCCGATCCGGTTCGCCAAGGTCGTCGAACGCCTTGAATAACGCGAACGACAAGTGGGCCCGCTCTTGGTCCGAACAACCGTTTTGCTGGACGAGTTCGAGCATGCGTTCCAGATCCGGATCGCCATGGCTTTCGAAAGCCTTAATGCGCGAAAGAGCGAGGTTCGCCTTGGCGAAATCGGGCCTCCGGGTCACCGCTCCTCGGAAACGGTCTTTCGCTTCTTCGGCGCGACCTTGAATCTGGGCGATTTCACCGAGAGCGAGCCATACCTTGGCCTGGTCCGGGTCGCGTTCAATAGTATTCTCGAATGCGGTCTTCGCATCCTCGAGACGGCCCGCATCGAAAAGCGCCCTGCCCAAACCCATATGGCCCTCTGCGGATGATGAGTCGAGCTCAACCGCCTTGCCGTAGGCTCTCGCAGCATCATCCGCCTCACGCAAGACAAGGAACGCATTTCCCCGATGCAGATATCCGCTCGGTTTATCGGGCGCGAGCGCGATCAATTCGTCTGCGAACTCAAGCGCGCGCTGAGCATCCCCCGTTTCGAGCGCCGATGATGACGCAAGGGCGAGGATACTTTCATTGCCAGGTTCCGCTTCCAGAACCTGAACGCAACCTTCGAGCGCAGCAATGAACTCCCGGTTTTGATAATGATCGATGATCTGGCGGATCAACTCTGTTGGTTTCAACGGTGGAGGCGGTGCAGGTCGGTTTTCCGCGTACCAGTTCTCAAGTTCGATGCGCGCTTGTCGGATAACGGTTTCCCAGTCGCCGCTCTTCGATTGACGGAAGAGACGAAGAGACGGATACCAGGGACTGTCACCGCGCCCCGAGAACCATCGCCACAATGGCACCGCGGACAGCAAAACCCAGGTCGGCACGCCCAGCGCGCCGGCCATGTGCACCGTCGTATTTGATATGGAAACGACGAGGTCCATGGCCGCCACCTGCGCGGCGAAAGCATCAAGATCCTTCAGTTGGTCCACGTCGTTATCGTGGATGATATGGACGCCGGTTTCTGCCTCAAACTCGCGCCTCTGCCGCAACGCATCACCGTATTGCAGGTCGACGAAGGTGACGCCCGGTAGCGTCAGGAGCGGCGCCCAGTCAGCAAGATCAATGGTCTTATCCCAGCCCATTTCCGGATTTCGGCTGAACCAGGAAACACCGACAATGGGCCCAGCGCCCGCATTCCGGTATTTCTCCCGAAGGCGTCCTGTTTGTATGGGATCCGCCTCTAGAAAAGCACGACGTTTCGGAAAGTCGTCTACATTCGGGCGAAGCCAGCGGCCTAGATTTCCCGCCGGCGTGTGGAAATCGACGGCCGGATCTGTTGTTTCCGAAACCGGTGGCGTCTCGCGGGCAACGACGGTCGCCTTCGGGAATGAACGCCGGCACACCGGAACCAGGCGTTGTTCACATTCGAAGATTACCTTCGCACACCGTTCGACGAGATCGGGCACCATGCTGGCATAGAGGATTTCCTCGCCGATCCCCTGCTCGCCCCAAACGACCACGGCCTTACCCCCGAGGTCCGAACCGTCCCATGCGGGAGATCGGAAATCCCGCCATTGCCTGACGAACTCCTTCTTTCGCCAGCGCCATTCATGCTCCCGCCACCCCTCGACGAGTGATCCGCCTGCCAGTAACAGGACCTCGGAAACATTGAAATGGGCTTCTGGATAATTAGGGTCGGCTTCGAGAGCGCGGCGGAAATAGGCCATCGCGCGGTCCTGTTGATTCCGTCGGTGGCAGACCGTGCCGATGTTGGCGAGAACGGGTGGATAATCGGGATCGATTTCGAGTGCCTTGTTGAAACAGGTTTCGGCATCGTCAAGCTGCCCCTGGCGCTGGTAAATGGAACCAAGATTGTTGTGCGCGTCGCCACTATTAGGGTTGAGTTCCAAGGCCTTTCGAAAACTTGCTTCGGCCGCGTCGAGCTGGTGCTGGTCGCGAAACACACTGCCGAGATTATTGTAGGCCTCAGCATAATTCGGATCGCACTCAATCGCCGCTTTGAAACTATGAAAGGCCTCCTCGTTGTTGCCCCTTTCATGCTGGATAACACCCAGGTTGTTGTGTGCCTTGGCCTCTCCGGGCCTCAATTCAACGGCTTTGAGTGCCGCCGCCTCGGCGGCTTCGGGATTACCCTGATCGCGAAACACGTGTGCCAGGTTGTTGAAGGCCGGGAAGTGCTCGGGGTGCAATTCGATGGCTCTTTTGTAGCTACTTTCCGCCCCTTTTAGGTCTCGCATTTCATGCAATGCGGCTCCGAGGTTGACGTGCGCCTCAGCGAGACCGGGGTCGACCTCAATCGCGCGCCGGAAACTCTCAACCGCGGCGTCTATATCTCCAAGCCCTTGTAGGACCGTACCCAGGTTGTTATGGCGAGTCGCATGGTCGTCGCTCAGGTCCAAGGAATGGACCATCAAATCCCGCGCCTTGGAGAGCGCCCCTTCCCCCATTCTCAACCGCCCCATGAAATAGAGTGCGTCGGCATGGTCCGGATTAGCATCGAGAACTTGCCGATAGGCGGCTTCGGCCTCCTTCAACCGCCCTGCCTTGTGGTCGGCAAGCGCCTTTTCGAACACGTCCTCCGGATTGGGCAGTGATCTTCTCCTGGCTGGCAATCCGACCAGGACCGGTCGGCCGGCGTCAGATTAGTGGGTTTCATCTCTAAAGGGAATCGTAGAGACATACGAATCGGTACTGTCAAACACGTCGAAGACGTTGCCTTTCCACTGGCGAAACCGAAGAATAGATCGATGATCGACGACCTAACCAAGCTGCGCCGGCGAGTGGACAAGTCTCCCGAGGACGGAGACCGTTGGATGGCTCTTGGATGTGCCTTGATATCGCAGCGGCACATCGATGAGGCTCGGAGTGCCCTTGAAAAGGCAACGGAACTATCGCCTGAGAACCCTCTCGCCTGGAACAATCTCGCCAGCGCGCTCCGCCATTCGGGCCAGATCGAGGACACGATCTACGCTTGCGAAAAAGCGATTTCCATCGATCCTGAACACGCCGAAGCTTGGTTCCACTTGGGCGATTGCCGGATGCTCCTCGGCGATTTCAAGGAGGCATACACGTGTTATGAGTGGCGCAAGCGCATTCCGGAAGTCGACATGCCGGGTGCTCACCTCGAAAAGCCGGAGTGGACGGGTGGCAAACTCGACGGAAGAACGGTGCTGGTCATCGCCGAACAGGGTTTCGGCGACAGCATCCAGTACTGCCGCTTTGTTCCCGAGCTCAAGAAGCGTGGCGCCATCGTTCATCTCGTTGTTCAGAGCCGGTTGAAGACACTTTTCCATTCACTCGAAGGCGTCGAAAGGGTGATCGGCAGTGGTGAAATGCTTCCCGCTTTCGATCTAAAGGCACCCCTTCTGAACCTCCCCTTTTTATTGGGAACCGACTTCAACAGTTTGCCGGCAGAAGTGCCGTACCTTGCGCCATCGCACAGGGCGAGCGCTCAGGCACGGGGGCGAATCAGCGAACTTGAGGGTTTAAAGATTGGGCTCGTATGGCAAGGCGCCGAGGGAACGGCGGCCGACCGTGGACGGTCTTTTCGACTTGCCGATCTAAATGACCTCGCGACAATTCCCGATTGTCACTTGTACAGTTTCCAGAAAGGCCCACCGCGGGCCGATATCGCCAAATGGCCCGTCGGTACGCAAATCAGGGATTTGGGCGGCGAACTCGCTTCATTCGACGACACGGCAGCCTGGTTGGAAAACATGGACCTCGTAATCGCTTCCGACACCGCGGTCGCCCATCTGGCCGGTGCTCTCGGCCGACCGACCTGGTTGGCGCTCCGGTACGTCCCAGCGGCGAGGTGGATGATCGGTCGGCCCGACAGTCCCTGGTATCCAACCGTGCGGCTATACCGTCAGAACCGGCCGGACGACTGGACCTCAGTATTCGCCTCTATTTCGGCAGATGTACGGAAATTGGCTTCGACAATCGGCTAAACGGAACCGTCAACTCATCGTTAACCCTGTTCCTTAGCTTTTCTTTAAGGGGCCCTGGCTAATGTGGTCTTGGGGTTTCCCAGGGAGTGGAATTCACGCGATCAGAACGATGAGCGAATTGAAAAGCGCGACAACAAGAAGCGAAGATCAGTTTTCGACACGGTCCGGTTTGGTACTTGGCCCGACAGGCAAGCCGTTGACCATTGAAGATCTTCCGCCACCCGGCACGCAACGTTGGGTCATTCGGCGCAAAGCAGAAGTCGTAGCCGGTGTCCGGGGTGGCCTCATTACCCTTGAAGAGGCTTGCCAGCGATATAACCTGTCCATTGACGAATTCAGGTCTTGGCAGAAATTGCTAGACTCGCACGGCATGCGAGGTCTGCGCACAACCAAGATAAAAAAATACCGTCAAAAACGCCCCTGTAACTGATTGGCTCATAGGGATTTCCGATAGGCAATAATTGCCTAGCGTTAACCTCTTCTTCAGAGTCCGGATTCTAGCATCATAGTCGATTTGTTGCCTTTTGCCGCCAAGGCCCGGCGGCGGGATCGGCGCATTCACGCGCCGAAAAAACAACGAACGGGGAAACCAATTGGAAACGCTCGCGCAAGCACTCAGAAATATCGGACCGATGCGCCTCGTCGTCGTCGGCGGTGTCGTCCTCGGCCTTCTGGTCTTTTTCGCCGTCTTTATCACCCGGCTGACGTCGCCGACTACGGAGCTTTTGTACGGAGCCCTTGATGCCGGTGACTCGGCGCGCATCGCCGGCCAGCTGCAAACCATGGGCGTCAAATACGAGATGCGTCAGAACGGCACGGAGATCTACGTCGGTGGCCAAGATATTTCCCGCGTTCGTTTGGCTCTCGCCGACCAGGGACTGCCGGGTCATGGCTCGGTTGGCTACGAGATCTTCGACGACAGTGAAGGTTTGGGTACCACCAAGTTCATCCAGGACGTCAACTTGTTGCGGGCCCTCGAGGGCGAACTGGCCAAAACGATCCAAGGGCTGAGCCCCGTCAAGTCGGCGCGCGTTCATTTGGTATTGCCGAAACGCGAGCTCTTCAGCCGGCAACGTCAGGAGCCAAGTGCGTCCATCGTGCTGACGATGAAAGGCGCGGTCCGCTTGAATGCGGAACAGGTCGCCGCCGTCCAACACGTCATTGCCGCCGCCATTCCCGGCCTGCTACCGCGGCGTATTTCCATCATCGACAACAAAGGAAAACTCCTGGCCGCCGGGTTCGACGAGACCGATCCGGCTCAGGCGATCATCACAAAAGCCGAGGAAAAACAAAGGGCTGTGGAATCACGCCTGGCCCGAACCATTGAGGAATTACTCGAAAAGTCCGTCGGTTTCGGCAAGGTTCGTGCCGAAGTCCATACGGAAATGGATTTCGATCGCATCAGCACCCAAGAGGAATCCTTCGACCCGGATGGTCAGGTGGTGCGCTCGACGCAAACCATCGAACAGACGTCTTCGGCGCGGGATGCCGAGGGCACGCCGGCCGTGACCGTTGGCACCAACCTGCCCGACGCCAATGTGGAAGGCGGTGAGACTCAGAGCAGCACGTCGGCCGATAGTCGCACCGAAGAAACGGTGAACTTCGAGATAACGAAAAAGATCGTTAATCACGTTCGCGAAGCCGGCACCATCAAGAAAATCTCCGTCGCCGTTCTCATCGACCACAAAAGAGTGGAAAACGAAGACGGCGACTTCGAATACCAACCGCGCACCGAGGACGAACTGCAGCTCCTGGAAGGGCTGGTCAGAAACACGGTCGGGCTCAATGCCGACCGTGGCGACTCCATCGAAATCGTCAATATGCAGTTCGCCGAATTCGAGGAAGAAGAAGAGGAACTGGAATTGTTCTTCGGTTTCGGTAAGAACGACCTCATCAAGTTCTCGGAAGTCCTGGTGCTTGGTATTGTCGCCCTGCTCGTGATTTTGCTGGTTGTCCGCCCGCTGATCTCGAAGGCCTTCGAAACACTGCCGTCGGCCGCACAAGCAGCAAGTGAACGCCTGCTGGCCGATCAAACGGGCGCCGCTCCGGCCCTGGCCGGACCGGCTGCGCCAGGTGTTCCAGCGCCGGCGGAAGCCGCTGAGGAAGAACAGTTCGAAGAATTGATCGACATTGACCGCGTCGAAGGCCGGGTCAAGGCGTCGTCCGTGAAGAAAGTCGGCGAAATCGTCGACAAACACCCGGACGAGGCCTTGTCAATTATCCGGGCTTGGATGTACCAAGAAGCCTAAGGAGCTTCGCTTATGGCCCGCGTAAAGGACGATTTCAGAAACCTCAGAGGCATGCAGAAGGCGGCGATCTTCATGCTCGCCGTCGGCGACCGTCATTCGGCGGTGATGTTCGAGAAGATGGACGACGAGGAGATCCGCGAGCTCTCCC